>Ga0123340_1000029_pt1 | contig 45719 bp, 29 predicted proteins | sample SirMexnodulemix_FD_89961 | JGI IMG/M metagenome (GOLD analysis project Ga0123340, IMG submission 89961) | Root nodule microbial communities of legume samples collected from Mexico - Siratro Mexico nodule mix | ecosystem: Host-associated > Plants > Roots > Nodule | place: Mexico: Nepantla...
TAATTATTCATTTCAACAGGAAATAATATTCTTTATCTTTAGTGGAAATCCGTTTTTGACTTTTAAGGTAACATAATCTTTTTATATACCACAAAAAAGAATCCATCAACAATCATAACTTATCTTTTTTGCTCGATCTCAAACTTGAAGAATCCAAAACGCATTAATGACTTGAAAGTGAAAGGAACTCAAACTATTGAAATTATTTTCTTCCAACAATTATGGATGATAAATCAAATTCAATTATAATATAAATTTCTATTTTATAACTTTTTTTTTATAAATCATTAATCCATCCCGAAATTTCGATAATTGAAACATTTGTTTAGTGATTCTTTGATTTCTTATAGTTTTCCATGACTTCAAATGATATATTGAGTCTCAAATTTCAAGACCAAAACCAATTTTGATAATAATTATTTCACAATCGAAATTGGCACCATAAAGTTTACTTCAACCGATTAACGGTTACAATCTCAATTTTTTCATTATTATAAAATCATACATTGGTAATGGCTAGTTTTTAAGTGACAATCAAAGTTAACTTCAATTGTTTATAGATAATCGTTTCGATTGTTTGACTCCATTAGATCTTTTACTTAGTAATTTAGAAGGCAAGCTATTATTCTTAGATTCAAGTTTTTTAGCACTTTATAACATACATGTGTAACATTAATGATGTCTCTCTAAACATTTCTTCTTGACCTTGCACCTTTAAGTGGGTAAAAAGTTTGTTTCCTTGTTCAGACAAATTTTACCATGAAAGTGATTTTGTACTTTTCAAATATCTTCAGGAATTTAGACTGCGACAATATCCTCCTATGGAAGCTAAGACGCATTGTGCAATTCTTGCGTGAAGGTTTTCTTCTGGATGGCTTCTTCCTCCACCTCCTTACCTCCATAGAAAATTGAAAATATCATTTTATCCTTTTCATTTTCTTCATCTTTTCAATTGCACCTGTCTTCCTAGCTTTTCAATTGCGCCTTTCTTCGTCTTCTTAGCTGCACTCTTCGTTTTCTTGTATTTTAGATTATACAATCTAAAATAAAAATTTATATTTTAAATTATATAGTTTAAAATATAATTTTTTTAATATTTTAACTTGTATAATCCAAAATGTATACCAAATTATATATTTTGAACTAAAAAAAACTTATATTTCAGAAGATTGTATAACTCATAATACGGGGAAAAAAATTATATTTTGAATCATATATTTCAGAACACAAATTTTAAAAAGATATTTTTATATTTTTCGAATTATGGAGGTGCAGGAAGAAGCTGTCTTTCTTCTGCTCCTAAGCTGCTTGCAGTGGAACCGGGTTTGGGTTTGTTGATCCTTGAGACAACCCAAAGGAGAGTGATTATTCCTGTACCTCTAAGACGACTTGCTGCACCTCCATACTAATAATGATTTTACAAAAATACCCTTTTGATATTTTTGAAAATTCCATCTTACCCTTTTCATACCTTCATCATCTCTTCCTTCCATCCTTTGATCATTTCAGCCTCCAACGACCCTGCACCTCCATACCTCCATAAGCAGGTTCTTGCACCTTCGAAATTTCTTCCACTGTTCTTCTCTTACACTAGAGAAAAGCTTGAGCACTACAAAAGTTTCACCATTGTATCCTCCATCTACCTCCATCCACTCTCCACAGGCACCACAAAAAAAAAAAAAAACATTTGAAAACACATTAACCCGCAATAGTGAAGGTGCGTCCCAATTTGTTACGGGCTCTACAACCCTCAACACTTTTCAAAAAACATTAACATTGTGGTCTGGAGAACCCACGAACTGAAAAAAAAAAAAAAAAATTTGAACGCACCGTCGACGATGAACACTGCAACCTCCTTCTTCCTCCCAACCTCCTTCCTCCTCTCAGCAACAGTTTCCTTCTTCAACAACTCCTACAATAGTCTTCTTCCACCTCTGTAATCTTTCTACATTACTCTCACAACCCTAAACCTTTATCAATGTCTCTACTGTCACCAATACAGCACCTTTGAATCTATTGTGCCTTTATGCTTTTCTTTTAAAATGAAGAGCATTTTGGTCTTTTTCTTATGTCTAAAATTGGAATTTTAAAAAACTATGGAGGTGCAGTAAGTCGTCATGGAGGTGCAGGAAGAATCACTCCCCCGAAGGAATCTTAAAACCTGAAAAATCAGACCCCACTTGTCTGAGAAAGAAGAGCCAAGAATCCAGAGAAAACGAAAACCGGTCACACAGAAACTCAAACAAAGCAGGAAAAGAAAAAAAAGAAAAAAAAAAACGAAGGAAAAATATCAAACAGTTAGAAATTGCTTAGCGTGATGCAGCGTAGAAACCTGAAAACCAAAAATGCAGTAAAAAACGAGAAAGAAAGAGAGACCAACTCTGAAGAGACAAAGGAAACCACACGCAATAGATCAAAGAAGGAAGAAAGTGCAAACAAAACCGAAATGAGAGCACGGGAGAGCGTGAGAGATATTGGAGAGAAAAACTCTAAAAACTATTGTGGCTTATTTTAATATGACAAACAAGAAAATGTTTTTCCTTGAAATCAACGGATTTGAGTAACTGTCCATTACATCTCCGCTATATATCATCGTCAGTTTTGATATTACGTTAAGAGGAAAAGAAACATTAAAACAAATAATAACAATTGATTGAGAAATGAAGTACATGGACCATCAACAACTAATAATCACAGTCAGATCTCTGTTATTTTGTTATTCAAGCTTCGAGTGAAATGATAAAATTATATGCCAAGGAAATGCATTAAGATTTATAATGTCGGTAGAAATAAAATTTATTTGAATCCAATATCCAATATATAATAGAAATATGATTGGTCATCAACAATGTCACATAAATGTGATTATACCCAGTGTACTGTGTACAGGCCATTCTGATTCAGACGGAAACACAATCTCTTCCATTTATTCCTCTCGTTGAAACCGAAAGCCAACTAAAACACCCCTTGGTGTAGGGAAAGTACCTTACCTCGCCATCCTTATTGTTTGACTCAAAATACCAATAATCTCCATTTATGCAGGGACTTTAAAACAATTGTGAAACACGTTATCTAGGGTCTTTCATAGACTTGTTATTAATTTAAATAATATAGAACATAATTCATAGACTTCTTCTATTGCTCCTCTGTTTTTAGTCCAGTTTTCCATTGGAAGGAAACTTATCAACAGAACAATAGTGCGTGTATGAATCATGTGCAAGGTTCTGCAGAGCAAGAAAGAAAAATATCTTAATTTCCAGCCAAATAATAAACTAATGATTCAAGAATTTGGAAGATGAGGTAAGAAAAAGAAGATTAACTGCATACCTGCTCCTGAGAGCGGAAATACACAAAGGGTGTGTAATATAGAAAGTTCGACACCCTAGAGGTATATATATCTGCATACCTGCAATTTAGATAAATTTAAACAGTTAATTTTCAATAAAGTGCATAGTCTGGTACAATGGAGATCTGGGTGTCTAGAAGTAAGAACATACTTCTCAATTTGTCGCATCAAGTGGCTTTTATCCCACAAACCAGCACGTGATAGATAGCCCCACCTAAAGTAGGCAGATACGGCAGATTAATAACAAGCATCTGGCATAAATGACTGAAATGCAAGACAAATAACATATATGTTGATTCCTAGGATGAGCGTTTTTTCGTCTCATGAAACAATAAAGAATAGGAACAAAAAAATGCTTTACAACATTAATTAGGCTTAAAATCAGGATTGCTGAGACCATACAAGTTCACATACGTTAGAGATGTATTGTATCAGTTGGATTAGCCCTGTACTGTCAGTAAACTGCTGAACTGAACATTAGACTGCTAGTTATGTTAGCTGTATTGTGACCTAACTGTATCAGTCAAGATAACTAATGTCGTAATAGATAGCTCTTGTTATAAATATAACAGACTGCTAGTCATGTTATTTGGAACAACTTCAACAACAAAATGTGATGTTGACAGAGTCGAGCAAAACTGTAAAAGGGCTTAGAGTTGATGGAAAGGAGTTGTCGGAGAAGTCATCAGAGGACTCTCACTTTGATGTGTAAAGAAGGTGGAATTACCCATGTTTGAATGTGAAGACCTAGTGACTTATTATACGTGCCGAACTCTACTTTGACACCAGAAACACACCTAAGGATATAAAACTTAAGCTCGCTAGACTAAGCATGGAAGGTCACACTATTTAATGGTTTAATCTACTAATGGAGACAAATTATGGGAGTTGATTTGGGGAAGACAGAAGAATCCTTTTGAAGAGTTGACAACTCTATATTGTTGCTTGTAACATTAATTGTCCTATGATGTAGGTCAAGTAAGCCGAGTCACACTCGAATCGTGACACTTGGACTTTTATGTTCTTAAGTAGAAATAAGTATATCCTAACTACTAACTATTGCTTTTTTTGGGTGATAAAAGCTCAATTCAACAACTAGTATCAAATGTAATGTCACGAGTTCAATTCCTAACAGGACAATTGTTGAGATAGATTGTATCATGTCACATCAATTTTCCATAGCGTAAGCCAGGTAGGCGAAATCACAATTGAGTTGTTGCTTGGACGACTAAGCTCTTAAGTAGATAAAGTTACACCCTGACTATTAGCTATAACTTTTGGTCTGATGTCTAGCATATGCCAACTTAGAACTGTGGAAATGTTCATAAAAAATTTTGAACCATTATCCTCACAGGTGGGTCGTTGATCCAAAAAGCAATATCTTGGTTATTTTATGAGAGCGATGAAACCCCACATATGAAGAAGGGATCATACATTGAATCCAAATCTAGGATGCAAAGGCTGAGGTCAGTGAAGTACGTTGTGGATGAATTATGTGGGGATGATGCTGAGCAACATAGGAAGGGAAAAGGAGGTTTCGCTGTCTGGATGGGGGTAACCTATTATAATATAGAATTATTAAAAATATCCTCAATATCTTCATAATAATCAGGAGAAAAATATATTTAGAAAAAGATCTACCTTATGCATGAAAATTTGATGGTCTTAATATATATATAAATGTTTTTAAGAAATGGTAGAAACATATTTTGACACCAAAGCCTCTATTTTTGAGAATGGCAACGACATTTAATTCTTTAATAAGAATATAAATGGATTTCTTCAAAATAAAGGTTTTTGTGGAAAAGCGAATATTCCTGATACTTAACTGTTACAGTCAAAAGGTATAAATAGGAATAAGAATAATTTTGTAAAGTAATCTGGCCTAAAAATCAGAAAAAAAAAAAAAAATTCCTAGAACTGCTGTAGCAAAAAGACGGAAAGAAGGGAATGCATCATATTCTAATTACATCAAATCCTAATATTAACAGCATAAATCACATCTCATTCGTTCTGATTGATATCCATATATCGAACCCCTTGATCCAGATTTCTTTCCTTATTATCACCAATATCATATCAACAATAATTCCAAATTTGAATGAATACCATATCAGAATTCAACACTCTCCCTCAAGTTGGGTGGTAGATGTCAATCATGTGCAACTAACTTGGATCTCAAGTTCTAATAATTTGCTCTGGGTAGAACCTTGGTCAAAATGTCAACAGTTTGATGACTAGGAGTTTGCGCAAGGTTAATTATCCTATCATAAATGTTCTCCTTTATGAAATGACAATCAGTTTCCACATGTTTTGTTCTATTATGATGCACAAGATTTAATAAAAAGTCAGCTTAAGGGGACTGTTGATAAAGAGTCAAGTATTTGATTCCATGAAAATATTTCTGTAATTAAGTTTAATTTTGCATTTATATTGTTTCCATGAAAAGCTAGTAACTATTTTGTTCCTTTCTAGTTTAGCCTTTATTTTGGTAATTCATTATTGCAATATTTTCTTTCCTTTGTTTAGGATATAGTTTCCCTGTTTTACGACATCACCTGATGTAATTCCCCTTTAATAAAAAGGTGGAACATCTGCTAGTTATATTTATTGAAAAAAATACTCCATATTTTTCAACGTACAGATATAAGTTACATACTAAGAATTAAGGCAGGCAATGAAGGAGCTTCCAACAATTGATCAAGGAACCAAGTTCCACCAAGGAAGACCAAGAACAAAAAATAGTTTATATGGTGATGATGGGAGTGCCATATTGAAAGAGCAGGACCCAATATGACATTTTTAGAAAACAGGGCAGCTAGCTTAAGGTTTAAGGAACTCAGGCCCATTATCCAATCAAGGGTATAGCCGAGTATATATAAGCTATATATATGTGTGTGTGTGTGTACAAAAGACCTGTGGCAGAAACAAAAAATAGCCTAGTATGACGAAGAATTTGTATATCAACAGGCCTCTTCTTTGAACTTACCTTTTATTGAAGAGAACCCCATCTGCCTCCAGCATTGGAGCAATTTTTCCATCTAGTCTTTGCATAACGACAAGTAATCTCTGCATGCTTTGACTAAGATTTTCATTGTCCATGTCAGTTGCAGCAACACTCTTTCAAATACACAGAAAATCTAAATATCAATATTAATAGAAATATAACTACGCAGTCTTTAATAATTATTCATATTAAATTTATATTCGTTCAATGAAGGAAATAAAACAAGTAACACAATGCAAATTCAACAGCAACAAATTCAATAAGAATTTTCACAGTAGAATTAGAAAAATCATTATGTATACATATTCTCAGAATAAAAAATTAATGAATTACCTCTTGTGCAGAATATAAATATTGTTTGTCCTTCATTGATGTCTATTCAAGGTTCAATTGGATTTATCCTATAAAGTCTAAAGCTAAAACACTAATGTCTTTCAAACTTTTAAGCCAATGGTTGAATTACAGCTTAACTCAAAAATAAAAAATGTTCACTTTGATTGGAGTGAAGAATATTGACCATTCGCTACCATTTTAGCTAATCATGGTATTTCTCATAGACTCATCTGTCCTCGTACGCACCATCAAAATGGTGTAGTTGAAAGAAAACAAAAACACGTTGTTGTTTTGAACCTCACCTTATTGTGTGATTCTCTTCCTTAACAATTTTGGAATTATGATTTTACCACTGTTGTATATCTTATTAATAGGTTGCCTATAGCTTCTCTTAAGTTTTCCGTTAGTATTCTTCTTAATAGGGATCATGACTTTCGTTTCCTCAAAGCTTCTGGTTGTGCTTGTTTTCCTCTATTGAGAGAAAAAGCTTAATTTTATACTCGAGGAATGTTTGTTCTTAGGGTACTCTCTCATACAAGGGCTATAAATGTCTCATCTTCTGGAAAAATATATATCTCAAAAGATATTATGTTTAATGAACATAGGTTTCCTTATGCTAATCTTTTTTCCTACTGCACGTAACTCTGTCAGTGATCTTAATTCTTACATTATTTTAAACTCCAATCACAATCATGGACCCCCTCACATTTCCCCAACTGCTCAACCTGCTCCTTCTATCACACCTGAACCTTCCAACACACCACCTATCACCTCTGATCCAACCTCTTCTGAGTCAGTTTCTACTCCTGTTCCAGCTCTAGTAGTCAACACCCATCCTATATAGACTCGGTATAAATCTGGTATTCATTAGTCTAGAATTCATTCTTCCTTGTTCCTTACCCATTCAGAACCTAAAATAGTTAAGCAAGCACTTGAGGATGCTAATTGGCTAGCTGCAATCCATAAAGAATATGATTCACTTTTGAAGCAAAATACATGGGATTTAGTTTCTTTACCTCCTCACAGACAAGCGATGGACTGCAAATGGATTTTTTGGTTGAAGGAAAATATTGATGAATCTATAAATAAATACAAAAATGTTGATGGATCTATAAAAATAAATACAAAGCAGTGTTGTTGGCTAAGGGGTTTCATCAAGGGCACGACTTTGATTTTCATGAAACCCTTTCTTTAATGCTAAAGTCCATTATAATAAGTTATTCTTACCCTTGCTATCTCATATAGGTGGAAATTATTTGAACTGGATGTTAATGCATTTTTTGAATAGTCTACTTGAAGAAACAGTTTATATGACAAAGCCTCCCAGATTTGAAGTTGGGGATACATCTCTTATTCGAATGTTGAACAAGGCACTCAATGGATTAAAACAAGCACTAAGACAAAGGTTTGACATATTCAAATTCACACTCCTTCAGTTTGGTCTTTCGGGCAGTAAATGTGACTACTCTTTGCCTATAGACATCAATCTCATGTTTATTTTCTGGTATATGTTGGTACTTGAGAAGGATAAATATGAATGAAAGAAGATTTTTATTCAATTAGCCTCTCTATATAGGGAACTCTAACCCTAAAGTAATGATTACAAAGAGATCTCTAGAATCTTCTATCAGCTTCTAGTAGTACACTTAATATCATACTAACAACATCAGTTGATATCGTAATCATTGGAAGCTCCATTACTTGATTCAACAATTTAGAACTAAATTCCATGCAACCTTTTCTCTCAAACAACTTGATCATCTAGATTACTTTCTTGGTCTTGAAATCATATATTTACCTAACCATTCTATTATATGACTCAGTAAATACATATGGGACTTGCTTCAAAAACACGTGGCAAAAGCTCATTCCATTTCTTTTCCTATGGTTTCTACTAGCAAATTGTCCCAATTTGGGGATCTCTTTTCACATCCTACTTTATATCATTCAGTGATAGATGCTCTGCATTATGCCATTCTCACTATACCAGACATCACCTTTGTTGTCAACAAAGTCCGTCAATTTATGGCCAAACCACTGAAATCTCCTTTGGCTGTGGTTAAATGAATCCTAAAATATCTTAAAGGTACTTTGTCTCATGAACTACATCTTCAACGTGAACCTCTTGCACAGTCTCAGTCACTTGAGGCCTTATGTGATGCTGACTGCGTTCTGATGTTGGTGACGGAATTTTGCTTTGCTCACTAATAACAAGTTCCATTAACTGCTCTAGTTCTTCTCTATGACAATCAAAGTGTAGTCCAGCATTCCCTAGCCCCACCGAAGACATGGAGATTGATGATTTCTTTGTGCAAGAAAAGGTTCTAGCCAAACAGCTCTTCATCCATCACATTCCAAACCTGGATCACGCTGACCAAACCCCTGTCTTCAACTCGTTTTGCATTTCTCAAAAGGCAAACTCAATGTGAAGAATTTTTTCTTTTGCAAAATCTTCCCCTTGAGTTTGAGGGGGGAATTAGAGTATGTACTTGTCTTGTGTAACAACATGCCAGAGAAGAGAAACCCGTGGCTGGGATTTAGGACACACAACTTCTCACACTGGGTTTCCCTCCTTGAGGTGCAACAAACCTTGGGATTTTTGGCAAAAAAGGTCACTACCACCAGGGAACAATGACAGACGAAATCTAGACAAGCAACATAGAGGATAGTGTGAGATCTTACCCTCTCGGATACCAACTTGAATTTAGAGATGAGTAAAACCAGTGAGTGTTTTTCTCAGCGATGTATTATTTTAAAAATGAAAAGATTAGAGAAGTACATAGTAAGGAATAGCCCTACCCTAACTCTTAATCCCTAGACTAGGTGCACGCAAAAAGTAGCTTAACACAAGCTGGACAACAAAATAACAATTAACAATTTTAACATAGTTGGCCAGATTTCTCACGTTATATAATGTGTATTTTCTTTATCACTCATTAACATGAATTTAAAAGAACTCTTTTAGTCAATCTAGTTTCTCTCTACTTCCTATTTCTAATACAACGTAATTAAAGATACATGAAAAGTAAACAAGGAAGGATTCCTAATTTCTAGCTTTACGTCATTCTATCATTGAACCACACCTTTAAGAAGTAAAGGACAAAACTTACCTTAGCATTAAGCCTTTTACTTCGCCTCTGTAGAGTTAGTTGTAGTTGGTTAAAGATATCACCAACAGCTTCCTTTTGATTTATAAGCTCCAACAGTGATTGTCTACAACTTCGGCTATGAATCAAGGCACTGTACTGAATTTGTAGCATTTGATAAAGAGCAAAGAAATTTTCAGTTTTGGAGAGCATTTCAGTATAGTAGACATGATTCACAACATAAAATAAAAATTGTGTAAGGTAACGGAATTTAATTGATCATAAACTATAATAAAAAAAGTTGTTGTGTCAACTGATTGTACTAACTTCGTCTTCCAATTCCCGACAAATCAGTGCTGTTCGCCATCCCATATGGACTTTGGATTGGTTAACATCAGTGTAAATATGGTCTCCAATGTAAAGTATCTCATCTCCATGTATATTCAGGGATCTTTCAACCATCTTTGCAGTCCCCCCTGAGTACAAACCACCTGCCAAATATGGTAAACAAAGTACAACAAAGTTAAACATCTTAAAGATAACTTCAAAGTAGCACATTAAAAGTCAAAAAACTCTCTATGATACATTCACAGTGCATTCCCTTGGCAAGGATTGGAATACTATCTCTCTGTCCCAATTGATAGTACTTTCAATTAAACTCGGTGAGGAAATAAAAAATTACTTTATTGATAACAATGATTCAAATTACGTTTTTTTCACCTCTGTTTGTAACATTCAAACTCTCTAAAATAAGAAAATAAAAACATACTGAAATGAGTAGAAAAATTCTAAAGATATTTTCTCCTAAAAGATATTGACATAGTGAGGTTATTTTTATCCTAATAATTCGTTATTTACAACATTCCCTCAAGTTGGTAAATAAATATTAATCATTCCCAAATTACAATATGTTTGGTCTTATCATGCTGTAGTGGCTTATAGGCAATGCTCAGTATAATAGCATATGGATGTCAACCTTTATTTTAAGGTCATCTAGTATGATTTCATTTAGAGTTCTTCACACATACCTTGAGCAAGGGCTCAAAATTTAATTTCCACACTAGAACAAGATACTCATCTTGTTTTTTGGTTCCCCAAACTAAACTTTCTCCAAGAAACGTATAGTACCTAGAGCTAGAGTTTCTCTCAGTAATAGAACAATACAGTTCGCATTAATATATATCTTCAGGGCTAAAACGCCTTCTTTCTTGAATAGTAGTCATTTTCCTGGGTTTGACTTGAAATACTAAAATATTTTGTCAATTGTTTGCATGTGTCTTTCTCTTGGAACATGCATAAACTAGCTTACTAACTGCATGAGCAATGTCTAATCTCGTGTATGATACATAAATAAGTTTTCTACCAATCTTCAATATTGGGTTTTTTCTACAAGAGAACACTTCATTTTTTTTTTTTATGATTTTGTTAAATAGGAACTTTTAAGATTTTACAACCCAGCTTACTTGTTTCTTTGAAGAGATCAAATACATATATCCTTTGGGAGATGAAAATCCCATTTAGGAATGAGCAATTTCTATTATGAAGAAATACTACAATTTTCCAAGGCCTTGCATTTTTGAAACTAGATAGTCATTTTTTTCCCTTCAAAGTCAATTTCTTTGTTTCGTCATATCTTGCAATAATCATTTCATCCACATTGACGAGCAGTATGTTGAGTTTACTTGTAAGGGATTGTTTTATGAATAAAGTATAATCTCATTGATTCAGCCTATATCCTAAGAAGACCATTGCATACATAAATCTATCAAACTATACTCTTGGAGATTTAAGAGCATATAAGGCCTTCTTTAGGAGCCATACCTTGTTCTTTTCACCATGAGTTTCAAGCCTTAGAGGAATCTCCATGTACACTTCCTTTTCTAAAGCTCCATGAAGAAAAACATTTTTCACATTCAATTGGTGTAAGTCCAAGCAAAAATGAGTTGTCAAAACAAGAACGAGTCGAACTATACTCATATGTGGTACTCAAGCAAATATCTCTTCATAGTTAATTCCCTAAGTTTGAGTGTATCCTTTGGAACCAATATGGCTTTATATATGTCTATTGTCTCATATATCTTGTATTTCATTGCAAATATCCTTGTGCACCTTACAACCATTTTGTTTGTCAACAATCTGCCATATTGAGTTTCTTTCTAGTATATTCATCTCCTCTCTCATGGCTTCTTAGATTGAGGTAGGAATTTCTATAGCATCACTGGCAGTGAAAAAGCTTTGATGTTTATTAGAGAGATTGTCAGTGCAAACATATTAAGAAATAAAATATTTAATCTTATAAAAATGAACTTTAAACTTAATTCAATCTTACAAAAACAGCTTAGTAAGATGAGATTTGCACCCACCTAATTATAATTTAGCTATGTCTCTAGATGAAGTGAGATTCCAACGCACCTCTTTACACCGAGGATATGTTCCACCACATATGGAAGATCATTAGGACCCAAAGGATCAATTTCACCTTAGACATTAAAAATATCACACAACAATGACATACCAAAGAGAACCCATTTGAAAAAATAACCAAAAATCTCGAATCTACTCGAATCGGAGTCAAATGGGATGTCACCATCCTTGGAATGGACTTGGGAGTTTCTGACCACCTTATTTATGGTGGCAATAGTGGTGAGTGGGCTTCGTTAGAGTTAGGTGTTTGGGCTACATGTATCAACACTGGTGGCAAAGCATGACAATTACATTCATAACACGAGTGTTGGTGTGGGACAGTGATAGAAAAAGACAACTTTTTGTTAAATATGTGTATTAGAGAAAGAATAAGAAAAATTATGTGTAATTTTTGGGCTAGTTGTAGTTAGTTGAGTAGAGACTATTAATAAGTTGTTAGTAGTTGGAGGGGGAAAAGAAAAAAGTACAACTATATAGTTTTGTGTGGGAGGGTTTAGGTTTCTCAAATTACCTAAAAACAATTCATGTGAGAACTGTTCTGTTTTTAGAAGTTATTTAATACCAATAAAGAAATTTTTGTTTCTTTGGTTAGTGTTTCTTGGTCCTAGTATGATCCCAGCTCCATCGGACACACCATTAAGGCCCCCCATTGACCATAAAACATGTGTCTACGTATCAAATATTAAATACACAAAAAGGACTTATATGCAAACAGATGAACTTTTCAAGAACTCGTCTACATAAAAATTTTAATTAGGGAACTATTAGCCAACAGACTCATCTTTCAAGGACCAATTTGTGTATTTACTCAATTCAATATTGACAACACTTCCCATATAAAGACAACTAAACTCATTCATTACTTTTCCTATTTGTTCATATTTTTTCTTTCGAATAATAAAAGTAAGTTATTGTGTTCCACATAAAGTTCTTGCTTTGATATTTCAAACAATAAAAGAAAAGTTTAAAGTCACATGTGATGCTCTTTATCAAAAAATAAGAATAATTTACACTTTGTGGAAAGGCAATGAAACATACTACGTGGAACATAGGGAGCACCTACCAATTTGAGCCTTAAAGCATGGACGCATCAAACCCTCATTTGTCACCAACTCATACATGGGGTGTGATATTTGGAAGAATTCTGGTTTGTTTGCTGAGACAAATATCTACTCATGAACAAGAGCCATATCAATTTATGCAAGGTATCTTTCATTCCTCCACAAACAAGAGGGTAACTTCATGTTGCATTTATAATGTCCAAGAACTTACAATGTCAAATAAATCTCGCCAACCCATGTCATTGGGAAGGAATCTATCAAAGGAATAACGCATCATCTTGTCTGTATAATGATAATCTGAATTGGTAATAAGCACAAGCTTTATTCCTGCCTGTTTCATAAAGACAACAAAGTAAGCAGTGGAAGCATATTACCTACAATACAACACAATGATAAACATGATATAAGTAACACCTCCTTTTGATCCAAAAGTGTGAAGGGCAATTCCGGATCAAGCTCCACAAATTTTTCAGGGTTGGAAGCAATCTCATTCTAGATAAATACAGTATGTTAATAGGCTCACATAAAGCATAGCATAAATACATCTTCCTAGATAATCGAAACATGTGTATTTGTTCACCTTGAGGCAACCTTCTAGATGTGCCGTAACAAGGGCCGTTTCCATAGCCTGAAAGTCAAGTCAAAGGTGAAAAAAAAAAAGAATATTTGTACTCAATATAATGTTATCAAGATATGCGCACACTACCTTATAAAGCCCTTTATAATCAAAGGGGCCAAGATTGTCCGGTACAACCCCATCATCCAACATGTCAACCATCTAAAATAATCAGATCACATCAATAAAGTCTCATCCTATCCCAACAAACTTTGAATCAGATTAAAAGTGGAATGTGTAAAATAGAAGCTTACAATTTAGATAATTTGTAAGTCACAAGACAAGAATAAACTAGACTAAACCTGCTGCTTACTGGAGTTGCTTCATGTTAAAACACATCTTAATATTTCAAAACTCTCATTTGGACCTATCAACTACTTGAAAGAATAAAACACTTTAAATCCCTAGGTGACCAATAAAAAGTAAAAGAAAGACACTTTTCGTTTCTGCTAAACTACAAGGATTCATAGATATAGGTAATGTAGAGAGAGAGTAAAGAGAGAAAAGTATATGAGAAAACTGCAATTAGATAGACTACAATATATGATAACTTTCATATTTATATTTCTAGGTTAAGTATGTACAAGCAAATTGTTACACACCTCAACAGCAAGGAAGAGCAAGGGCAGAATGGAAAAATCACTCCTTTTGAATTTACATATAGGAGGAGAGGAAAGAAAAATAAAGAGAGTAGTGGTGAGAGAAATGGAATTTTGGGTGTTAGTTAGAGGAGAGAGAAATATAAATAGAAGGGAAGAAACATGGTTTTGGGGGGGGGGAGGAATTGGAGGAGAGAATTGGCCTCTCGAAAGCCAAATACCTTTCTGTTATTGCTTTACACTTTTACATAAACAATATTTTTAGATTTGAAGGAATCATCACACTCAGATTTCTTCTCCGAGTTTTTCAATATTCCTGGCTATTTATATCTGTTCATATCTTCTATTACTCTGTCTTATAGTTCCTAGTGTTCCTGTAATTGGTTATTTCTACCGTTGGAGGAGACTGTTAGACCAAGAAACCTTACACAAATGGAGCAGGTCCATATACATATTAAAACCATTTAAACTTAACAATAATTTCTAACCTTCCCCCTCAAGTTGGAGCATAGATGTTTACCATGTCCAACTTGTTACAACTCTGAATTTTAAGAAACCAACACAACCTATCACCCTCTGTTAGAATTTGAAAAGAACAAATAAACTAACATCAAAATGCTACTGCTCAATTTGTAGCTGAATACAACTACAACAAAATTAAGAGGTTTTCAATAGCAATTCACTCGTACCTGCATGTAAATCACAGCTAGTGACGTAGAGAAGAATGTGCTCAGAAAATTCCATCGACCCTCTTGCCGCAAGTCCACCAGTTCTCTCCCATATAGCTCCCTTCCAGGAACATAAAATTAGGTAAAAAAAAAGGGAAAACTGAAAATATTAAATTGATTTCAAAATACAGACACTAATAAGGTTGTATAGTTTAAACGTAACTGAACTAATAATTAAATATATTATATGAATAATAATATAAGATATTCTCTCATAAACTAGAGCCTGTAATATTCTCTCATAAAAGCTCTTAGTTTTTTCGGTGTTTATTCATTTCTCTCTCTTTTACTAGTAGGTTTTATCAAATGATATCTTTTAGAAAATGGAAATCCAATCTCACAAAAATTACTTATAAGGTGAAGTTTATACTCACTTATATACTATAATTTTGACATATTTCTAGATATCTCGAGCGTAAGACTAACTATTTAAGGATAGTCCAATAGCAGTCAGACTAACTATTTAAGAGTAGTCCAATAGCAGTCCAATAACGGTTGATATAATAAGTCCAACAAATCCTACTAGAGTAGACTCCAATAACATCTTAGAAAGCTAACTTTAACTATAACTCAATTCTACAAAATTGGCTTGTAAGGTGAACTTTTCACCCATTTATATACAACAATTTAATCATATCTTTAATCGATGTGGAATCTCTACCAGTATCTTAGGAGTCGTGGAATATTGAAAGTGAGTCCAAAATTTGACGGAAGCATGATTTCCAATATTTGATGTGATAGTGAATGCCTATTGGTGGTTGATCAATTTAGATAAGTTCTCTTATGGTTTTAGGAATGTGTAGAGGAAAATTTATCTTTTGGTTTGGATGGCATTGAGAGGAGGCACTCTGAATTAGTGGTTTTCTTGAAAGAAAAGCAACCAAAATGCTACACTTTTTTTCCCATTGAGAAGATTTGTTCAAGTTGTTACAACCAAAGGTTGGGGGTATCTTCAACATTAAAAACCTGAAGAGCAAGACTATTAGATGTATTTTCAATATATGGACCTAGGCCTATCTCTATGTAATGCATTGTACAATCAATATATAATACGTTCCTTTGTTGTGCTCCTGACACACAAGGATTCATTCATATGAATATCTATCTTATATTACAACTAGTGTTTGAGGGGTATCTTCAAGATTAAAAACCTTAGGAGCAAGAAACAATGGCAAAGATGAAGTTCAAGAGGAGAGTCAATGTGAAGATTAGTTCAATAAAATTTTGTCAAGGTTCCTACACTATTTAACTTGATCAAATCGTCAAGTAGAAGATCTGTATCTTCCAGTATCAATGTGGATAGTCCAAGTAGAACATTTAGTCTTTTAGTTTTTATTGAGATTAGTATCGTCTAGAGCAACTGCCTAAGTGACGTTTCAATTTAGTATTAGGAAGCACTATTCACGTGTCTTTTTTGCTAGTTTATGTGTATTTTACGATAGTTAGTTCTAGTAGTTATGTTGTAAAAATAGAAACATGTAACAACAATTATTGTTAACTAAGAGTTTGTTGTTCAATAGTAAAAACAAATAACTGTTAGAGTTCACTAAGAGAGAAACTTCGAGTGGTAATCTCTATTCATAGTGATATTTTTCGTTGATGTAGATTGAAGTTCATTAACACTTCAATTGAACCATGATATTTTCTATATGATTCTTTCTTGTTCTTCCTTAGTTTACCTTCTATCAGTTTTGTTTGTGGATTTCTTTCTCTATTATCAAATTATCGTTTGTGTGGTGAACGCTTTTGCAATGAGTTTGTTAGAGTTATTCCACTATAGCCAAGAACCAATGGAGCATACAACAAAAACGGGTGAAAGGAAGCAAGAAAATATAACTAGAGATGAAGCTGATGACAAAGGACAGCAAGGAGAGAACCATGGCAGCGGAGAAGAATTAAGAATGATAGATGGCTCAAGAACAACAAAAGAAGAAGAATAATGAAAAAGAAAAAAAAAAGACTAAAGATGGAGAATCTTTTGCTTTAGAGACAACCAACATTTATAGCTTTTTAGTTTAGAAGAAACCTCATACCAAAAAATAAAATAGAAATTCTTAAGAACAAGGATTGAATCCAAAAAACCAACAAAGAACATTGCAAGAAGAAAATGGAGGAAGAATCAAATAAACAATAAAGAACGCAGCAAATTGCTGATGTTGAAAAGGGGAAGAAATCAGCTGCAACAAGGAAAGGGTGGGTCTTGAATAGGCTAGTCACCTTACTACCACCACCAGACTCAAACTTCGCAACATAGGGAAATGGGAGTCCAGTATTGAACTCAATTAATTTTACAAAGATGCTGCTATTGAGCTACATTGATGAAGAGTTGCAATACTGCTATGTGGAGTTCCTTAGCTCTCCATAATCTCCATCTGTCAATCAACCTTGGATAGTTTTCATTAGATAACTACAGTATTCCACAGGAAACAGTGGAACTTGGTAGAAACTACTGCGAACAGTGGAAGAAAGTTACAGTAGATTGGCACAGACAATAAAAGTTCTTTGTTTTCTTGTGTTTTTCATTATATCTTTTACCAGTTGGTTCTATCATTTTCTAACAGAAATAGCAGTTGATCCATATGATTATGTAAGATGCACAACTTTTTAACTCATTTTAAAGCATGGGACACTGAACCAATGAACCCTAAGGGTATACCTTGACTTCAATAATACTGAATATATGATAGCATCATAAAAACTTCCATAGTTCATCAATAACTTCCATATATGATACCAAAGCATTACCATAGAATCATTATCTCCTAAACAGGTATCTATTTTAAGAAGTTGTCACTGGTTGCAGGGTTTGTTTATATAACAAATTGGCAAGAAGACTATGAATTTCTATAATCAAAATTCAGACACTTACCTCATAGCAAGAGTAGATAACATTTTGGTTCCATGCATGGCTCTTTTTATATAACCGAATCGATCAGCTTTAACCAAATTGCCTCTCTCTTTATCTATGACAAGGCCTCTAATAATCTGAACAATTTAATGGAATGTAAATGCCACTTGGAAAAACCAGAGATAATATTAATTCAATCCAATGAATCACAAAATGCTTCAGTTTGCCAAAGATGACATGTTACCAGGTCTGGATCAAATGTAAGTCCATCCACAGGGAAACCAAATTTCTTGAGGTTTTCCATACAGTAGTCATAGGCCCGCCCTTCCCAAGCCTGTTAAAAGACACATCCATATAGTAGAATTTCAACTACAAAGATACATGAGTAAACAACTTACAGTTTCAAAAAACAACAAGAATATCCTCTCTCATACTTATTATTTGACGTACAAAGCAAAATGATGTTAACATAAACAAGAAAAGAAAACTTTAAGCACCATAAGGAGAAGATAATTTGTGCACTACTCAAGTGGTAAATTGTCAAAATTAATAATAAAAGATATACCCAAAGGGTTCTGGCCTTCGGTCATTGGCCCAATATTCAGGAGTGTAATGCATTAACGAGTTTAATCACAGAGAGCTAATTACCCGATAAAGTAGGATTAACACAGACAATGACCTAGAGGTAATGCGCAATTGAATTTAAATATAAATGGTTAAGATTTCCAGTAAATACACTGTTCATTTGGCATTTATTACCCTTATTAACAATGAGAAGCGTACTGCTGATTGAGCTTTGGATACCTCCATCCAAATATCTCGCATTCCAAACACCACACAAAAAGAGCTTGAGACTTGGGATACTATGGAAAAAATTACCACTGTACCCATGCACAGGTACATTAACAAATGCCAAAGAGAACATTCATTATAAACCTCATGTGATGCCCCAGTCACAGTCTGTGGAACCTAATTCTTAAACTACAAAGTTTACATGTAACTGTTTTTGTTTATATGTATGGCATGTAATACAAGTGAACATTACAGTTATATGAGTAAGCTTAGTAGTTAAATTATAATGGTTCAAAAATTATACAGCATAGTTGAGATCTCACATCAATTGCAGATACTGTCAATATTATAATAGTGCTTAAGCCGTTCTAACCTTAAAAGTTAGGTTTCCAAGATTGAGTTAGGCCTTAAACTCAAATTCTAAAAAGCATTAACTTTGAGAACTTTTAGATTATCTAGACACTATAATTTCACGATTACCTTCACATTATAATGCACCAAGGTATAGTCCATGTCATATCCAATGGCACTAATTAACCTCAGATTCAAGGACCGGGAGCAAAATATTCCACGAGCTGAATTTCTTGACAAAGATGGACTCTGCATGACGACACTAAAGAACGTTATTTTACTTGATGTACATTATAAAATGTTCAAGCCAAACCCAAACAGAGTAGAGTGTGAGGGTAAAAATATAGACAGTGTGCCAATCAGCAACAATTAATGAAGAAAATAAGAGGTAACAGATATATAGTGGGCCAATATGTTGAGGTAAAATAAAAATATTAGAAAACTTCTACCCAGTACATTAATTGAAAAGGAAGAAAATAAAAATTTCAAGTAGTACAATAACATAAATTAATTTCCTAATAAAAGTCCCACTATATGTAACTTCCTCAAATTGGCACCCCTTAGGGAACAAGGTTACTGTCCCATTGAGAGGTTTTAGTCCCACAATATTCTTTGTTCCAATCAAGTTTTCTAATTATTCTAATTAAACAACTCAAGTCATTCAGTTACAAAATGGAAATAACTAATGCAGCACAAGATTTTCAAGTGCCAAAAATCTTATCATTGGTCATTTAAAAGAACTGCTATGACACAGGACTAAAATTGCGTAACTGGTATAATAAAAACGAAAAATAAAAAAAAATCATTGAATAGTGCTTTTAATCCTACACATCCCAGTAGTCCTTTTAATGTTCAATTAAACAATTTCTTATGGTTCATCCAAAAATCATGTGTCATTGACCTTAAAATATCGGATGACAAACTAACAAAAGGATATCAAAGCACAAATATAGGCCGTAATATAAAATTAATCCCATGAGTAGGGAGTTTAATTTTGATATCTATCAGTGTAATATTTTTTGCACTGTCAACCAATTAGAAATCATCCTAGACATGACTTTTATAATAATTACAACAAAAGGAAACAATTTTCGATTATTTGGAAATTCATTATTTGCACATCAGTGTAACCTTTACACAGTCAATGTACTGCAATTAAATTCTTAGTAAATTACATCAATGTCTCAAGTTTGTGAACCCTCCCATAACACCTCCTCCGGTTTCATATTAAACTAAGCCCTGCATTTAGTTGCTTATTAAGGGTGTCAGAAAAAGTTATGCAATGAGTATATACATGATATGAAAAAGTTGACACAATTTCTAAAACTAGATAATGTGCTGTTTGCAATTTATATATGCTTCATAAACTGGCTAAGGGGAGGTGTGTGTAATATACTCTATAACTATTTACTTGACTCCAAAAACATAAATCTAGTAGGTATAACCCACCAGAATATCCAATTTTTTCAATAAATCTTCAGCTTCTCTAGTCTCTGTTCTGACCACCTGCTCAATTGGACCTTCACATACAGCATGCCCATCAATTCCTACAAGGTAAATAATGATTGTTTCAACCATAATAAATATTTGTAATTAAGATCAGTAATCTGTGGGAATGTTGTTAATTACATAAAATTACTATATCCATGTTTCAAAATTTTATGGAGGAAAAGGAAGGGGGAGGCCGTGAAATTCTTCCACTCCAAATTAGACAACAAAATGCATTACCCCCTTGAATTATATCCATTTCTGAACTTACCTTCTTAATGAAGTTTGGTTTATGTGAAAATGTTACTTTAGTTAAATCTAGTAGAACTTAACCACGAGATAATTAAAACCAAACTTAGGTGGAATTGACTTTTTACTTGAAACAAAATTTTAGGACTGTTAACAGATTAAAAGAAACTATAGTGTTAAGTTAAGAAATAGACAATACATTTACCCTAACATACAGAAGGAAAACGATCAAGGACTCTGTGGCTTCCTCCGGTGGAAATGTTTTCAAGAAAAAATTACTGATTCTATATGCAATTTTTGCAAGGGTAGAATATTTTGAACTTGGACCCCCAATCAATAGTATGGTTCTCTTTGGTTGGCTACCTTGTCAAAATCGTCTAGTTCTTTCCTTCAAACTATATACCCTTAGTTTAACTATAACACTCAAACAAATGGAAATGACTGCAATATCTCCTCCCTTCCTTCCTTTTCTGCTAAACAGAGAAGTTGAGCAAGAGCTATACTTGAATAAGGGAAATAGTTTCTCTTAAATTCATTTTAACTCTGAAACAAAGGAAAGAGAACTCCCCATCTTTTTCTTACTTGAACATTCAAACAAGAGAAAGAGCCTTCTTTAGTTCTCTTTCATACCCTAAATTCCATTCCATTTCACTATAAACTGTTAAACATAGCACATATCTAGAACATCAGATACAGAGCAGTTTATTATTGCAAATCATACATACCTCTTAAAGCCATTACTAGAGACTTAAACCTTCTTGAAGATTCACAGAATTGTACAAGACCTAATCAAGGGTTCCTCCACTTAACCATATATCAGTTCATTGTTTAGACAAGAAGTAAAGTTACATATGTAAGGGAGAGGAATTTTTTCCCTTTAAATACTTGTTTTGAAGTACTTCATGGGCCTCAATAGAATGGACCATCAGGATGCAATGCAGATGTCCTAAGACCAACAGTTTAATTAATGTTTTATTTGGTTGTTGAATCTCATGACTCAAGGTCTTAAATTCTACCATGTCAACATACTCTAATGGAATGTCTTATAAGACCTACGTCTTAAGAACTTAAGACCATAGATATGATCCTGCAATGGAAATACCCTTATATTACCATAGATATTAACTGAAATAATAAATGCACTTAGTTTAGAATCAGAAAAATAATAAATGCTTACCATACAAAGCAAGCAGAGGTATGTAAGAGAATTTTGAATTATTCTCAAACACAATGCAGCATTAAAAGTTGGCAGCATAAAAAACTTTCGTATTCATTTAATACTTTTCCTTGTTAGCATTTGCCAAATTCAAAAGTTTCAATTAACTAAGCACAAATGTCAACAAGAACAAAAGGGAGGCCCATATTTGGTAGCTAGTATTAACCAAAGGAAAATTGACAACTGCACCATCATCTGACAAAACAAACAAAATGCATTGAAGCCAGTTTTATCCAATACATTAAAGGAGCATGGCAGAACAATGGCTCAAACTTGAAAACCCCACCCCCTCTTTAATTCAAATTTCAAAATCCTCCTTCTTATTTCATGTTTTTCCCCTTTAACCAAACAGAGCATAAACAAGAGAAGAATAATCAATCTGTGCAACACAACACAAACACATGTATTCACGCAACTCCAACTAGCCACTAACAGAACAACACAAAACCACACCACACAAGCACGAAACTAAAGCGCACACAAACCAGAAACAACAAAGCGGTAACGAATAAGTTACGAGCATTTACGGAAAGACAAGACGAAGAATCCATCACTGTGCAATACAGCACAAAACCTCACCACATGAACACAAAACCGAAGCACACACAAAATCCTCGAGACGTCCCACCTTAAAGCTCTCAGGTTTCCATTGGTGCTCACCCCGAGGTATCCACGTCGCAATCGCTGGACGGAGTGATAGAGAAAACGCCACCATCATTAACGTGGCCGCGTCAACGGAACAGATACACACAGAGTATAAGCGTTTTTCTCTCGCGGCTCCGCGAAGAAGCCGTAATGGAAAGCGAATCCATTCTATAGCGGCTAATTGGAGGAGGCGCGTGAAGGAGTACGCAGAACTTTCCGAAGGACTTCGCCACGAACATCGGCGTCGGAGTGCGCTGGTTCCGGCGCGGAAACGGCGAGATAAGAGGAGGAAGCGTTCGAAACGGAATTTGTGTTTCACGGGAAGGCTTTTAGTGTGTGACAGAATAGAAAAAATATTAATTGTTTTTTCTTAATTTGTTTCTTGTCAGTAATTTACTTCCTGCACCCCTCAATTCAAACCTGCACCTCTATAATTTCGGAATATCAAATTTGTCCTTGGCAGATTTATTTAAAATGGAAAGAGATCCATGGAAGAGAGGTTCGTGGTGGTGGTTGAAGGTACATCATGGAGGCTCGGGAATGTTCCACTCTAGTAGATAGAGTGTCTTAAACTATCCAAAGATGTTTTAAACTAAGTTTTAAGAAATGTATAATCAACATGAATATTTTCTTTAATAAAACTAAGATAATTTATAAGTTAAGAGTTTTAAAATGTGAGTCTACGAGTAGTCGATGAGAAAACAAATATTGAAATAGAAAAAGAAATGTATGATTTTTTATAGATTTAAGAATTAGATAATTTGATATACGAAATAAAAAATGCTATGTACAAATTGATTATACAACACAATTAAATATTAAAGTTTCAAAAATATATATGCCGATCTTATTATATAATCTTTAGTATTTACAATTTAGTATGCAAGTGAAGTGTTGGGAAATAAAGTGTTTCATAAAAGTAAGAAGAAGTTTAAATGGTTAAAAATTATGAATGAGAAAATGAAGTGTTTCATAAAATCAATACTTTAAACTCTAATTCATAAACAAGTTCTAAGTTAATATTTTAGTATTTTAAATTAAATTAAATTAATAGTTTAATATATAATTTATTTTAGAAAAGTAAATTAAATTTTAAAACTTTGAGATAAAATAATTTTACCCGTCTCTTTTAAATTCCCTGCAAAATGGACATATAATTATAATCCTAAAACATCTCATCACCTTAAGAATTTTGAAGAGTGCATGGGTTTTTGACAACAATTTATATCGGACTCAATTTTCTGCACCTATAATTATGTTACATAAAATCTTCTACAAAAGACTAAAAAATAATGAATTATTTCTAAATTAAAATCAATTTTTACGTCAGTTAAAATTTTTAAAAAGTATATAAATATAGTTTTACAAATTAGTTTATACATAAAAATCTTATAGTTTATGAAAAAATTAATTTATTTTTTCTCTTAGAAGTCTTTGGAGAAGTTTGTTCAGTCAAATTAATATTTTTTTTATCTTGAAATACTATTTCAAAATGTGAATATTATATTCCAAAATATGGATATTATATTTCAAAATTATCCTTTCGGAAAAAAAATAGGATGTAAACATCCATTCCACTTTGTAATTTTGATAAAAATGCATTTGAAATTTCAACTTGCACTACCTTTTATTTATAAACACACCACTTTTTTTTTTTTCCAAAATAATATATCCGTAACAAATGCCCATTATTGGAATTCAATATATTTTATATTCTCGAATTGCAATTCCAAACGTTACACATTCTGAAACTATAAACAGATCCAAAATTTTATTTTAAGGATATGAAACAAATGTGCTTGTGAAATTACAAAGCACAACAGACTCATAAAACTATTAAATGAACTTTAACATTTTATCTCCCGAATATGAAACATTGATTTCCAGAGTTAAAATTTCAGAACATAAATAGACTTTAAAAATTTTATCTGAATATACTGATACAAAATAGACTTATTAAAGTTTAAAAATCAAAAGGCCAACTTTTTTACACAATTTCTGAATTTAAATTTCCCAACAGAGAAAAGGAAACTTGAGACATTGGAGGTAATTTTGGAATAGGAAAAGTAAAATGATAAGTGCTTAAAAAGATGGGTTGTGTATATATGTTTCAAATTCTATATGAGTGTGAACACTAAACCAAATCACACATGAATAACGATTTTTCACTACATAGACTATTTTCAGAAGTGTGAATAATATGAGTTTAAGTCAAAAGTCTGAGTTATATTCAGTTGGAAAGAAAGACAAAACTTAGAGAAAAAAAAAGGAAGTTTGGTTAAGATAGTAATAAAATGAATGTGAGGAGGAGATGGTGCTGTCTCCCATCTTAAGATACTTTTAATTAAACCTTGGTACCCACCATAAATGGGATGAAGTTTGTGTTCACACCTCTTTAGATATGAAACAGACATGAAATGTTAGGCACGTGAATTGAGGTGCAAAATTGCAAAAGACAAGCCATTGATCGAACAAGTATAATGACATTTCTGAAGTCACAACCGCAGTAACAAATGCCACTTATGTGATGTGAAGTCACAGCTAACTGCAGGCAAAGCTGGAACATTTTCTTGTGTATTTCAAGTATTACTTCAAAGGGAATCACCTACTCAACCCCCCAACACTCCTTCTCTCACATTGCCTTATATTTTCAACTTTTCACATTGCCAAAGACCAGTTCAACCATTGGAATGCAGAAAGCTTCAAGGTGCCCTTCTACTTTTTCTTTTCCCATCTGGGTATGTTTGTATGAGTCATGTTACGCAGCATATCAAATCCATATATAGCTAAACAATTCCTGCATGCAAGTAATATATATTTATATATATATATATATATCATTTGTATGGCTAGATGATGATGATGTTGATATCAAAGGAGTTTTAGTTGGAAGAACATGAGAAGGCTTGCTAAATGATTCAAGGGGAGTTAATGTTCAAAACTGCATTCTATCTCTGAAATATAAATTCAGGAAAACAGGTACTTTGGTCAGTTATTTATTTATTTATTTATGATTCACAGCTGTTTTGAAGTCACCCATTTTCTCTGAAGTGTAAGCATGTATGTGTCTTTCTTGTCCATGATGCAATTCTGACCTTTTTGATCAAACACTGAAAACTGCAGGCTCAAATTCTCCTCAGAGGGGAATATATATGTGTCTATTTGGTTTTAATAAGGAAAACAATCTTTTTTCTTGACACCAAACAGCAAAGTTGCCACAAGCATTTTGAAATTATGGAACCAACAAACCAAAGAGTAGAAGGCATGAACAAGCATTTGTACATATAGCATGCAGAATGTTCACTAGGAAGTAATACAGCATAATTTATTTCTGCAAACTTATATATATACTTTGATTTAGCGACACAAGTGAGAATTTGTTTTTTCAGAGAACTATTTTCACATTGCACAAAAAGAGTAAAGCTATATATAAACAAAGAAATTCATATAATCAATTTAAATCTCTTATACAAAACATATTGCATATTTGTTACATTATTTTGCAAAACTATAACGATGAAATAGTAGTTTTTTGCTATAATAATGGCGTCATGAATACCCATAGATATTTATCAAATTAAAAAATAGTTGAGAGAAACGCCTGATCATAATTATAATTACTCTGATACTTTTTTTAAATAATTTAAATATTTAAACCTAAAAAAATGGTTCTTTATAACATTTTTATTTTATCAACATAAATTGCTGATTATAATACAAACATTATTGGCCCTGAAATTAACACATGAGGGACTGCAGCTCCTACCTACACCATTCTCTCTCTCATCACTTCAATGATGTAATACTGCTGATGTAGTTCATTCAGGTTTCACATGTCACCTTTCTCACAAATTAAATGTTTGATGAGAACTTTTTATGAAAAGAAGAACATCCTTGCATTTACATGAGGCTTTGAAAAATTTTATGTCAGAAATCCCCATCTGCTAAAATATTGAACAAATTCACATCTCTGAGACACTCTTCCAGTAAGATAAAGTGCATAGTTACATTCAACAATGTTTTTAGTTTTTAAGTTGGAGGAAATGCAACAACATTAGTCCATCAATTCATTTTAAATTTTACTTGGTTGGTCCATTAAGATTTTAAACTTTAACTTTTCAAGATGGGATACTAATAAAGGATAAATGAAGAATTTGATATGTTGTGTTGAAAGAATAAAGGATAAATGAAACACTTCAAGCTAAAGTCTATAAAGTCTATAAAGGTCTAAAATACACCTCCATATATTCTTGATGAATCTTTCTGGTAGAAAATGAAAAGGAACTTACTATATATTTTTTATTGCTTTTAGGGCATCAAGTAAGGAATTGATGGCTAAAGCTCATGATACCCACCCACACTTTCTGTCTTTTAGTTTAGTAGTTTATGGAATTGTTGGGTTGAGACTTGAGAGTTTTGAACCATTATATTATATGGTTAGATTTTTCTGTCTGATGCATTCATTGCCTTCTAATATTGGTGCTGAGAGAGAAATAAAAAAATGTAAAAAGACCTTTTACTTTCATTATCTTTCAATTCCTTTGTAATGATATTTTTTTCTCAACCGTGGTCCCTAATCCAATGACTTTGTAATTATCCGTGGAAGACAAGGTAAAGAGTGTGACCTCTATGAATTTGATTTTGACATTTAAGGCAGAGGAGTCCATATCCTTAAAACATTGTTTCCATGCTTGCAAGTGACATTTTGTTCCCTTCAGCCAAAATCAAAGCTTTGTTTACCCTCATGGTTAGAGAAAAAAAAAGGCGTTTACTTTAGTGCTTAAGTTGTTAAGTCAATTGGAAACGCATTATTGAAGGATGAACCAATGAGACTGCTAAAACTTGTAATTGAAGCTACAATGAGAGAGAATATGCCACCAAACATGTACTTGAAATCAAGTATGCTCTTTTTTAAATTCTACCCACTTCAGAAAACTCGACAACCAAATCTACTTAGAATACAGTTCTATGTTGGCCTTACAAAAATAAACAACACCCAACAACTAGTAATTTCACCTTTGAAGACACGACTCTCTATGTAATGTGTTTTATGGGAATAGGATTTAGTATCCAAGAGTACTATTGTACTTTGCTAAATAATGACTAAGTTTCATGTCATCAACTTCTTTGGCACATTGAATTAAGGATGTTGACACTGTCTCTTATAGTACACGACAAACTCTTCTACGGAATCACCCCATGGAATTTTGCACTAAAAACACTAACTCTCTTTTGGGACCCAAGAGGGTTTATTTATTTTGAAAATAACGGTATAGTCCTTTTATGTCAAAATCGTCATCGACACATGCATGTGATAGTCTGTATATATAATTAGTGATGCATGTTTTAGTTTACAATGTGTATATGGGATTAATTTGAACACATCTTAAATTTGTTTAGCAATGGAAAGATATTTGTATTCAGTTTTAAAACAAATGGGTTCATATCTACTAATAATCTGATATTTGATCAAGTATTTTATATTCTGATATTGGAGCATTGTTGCAGGTATAGGTAAGTAGGCATTCTAGCAGCATATATTCCATCTAAAGTGGAAGAACTAGGACTAGATTCTGCCTAGAGAAAGACAAAGAATCAATGGAATTTCTGACCCTTTCTCTATTAGAATCTAATCGTACCTTAAGAGTCATAGTGTCCTAACCCTTTGGATGTGGGTCACTTTCTTTTATGGTGGCCAAGTTAAGCACCAAGTTTTTGAGCTTTTCCATTCCATATCAAACTAGTGTTTGCGCCACTCTACTCACTTCACTGCAATGTGCAATTTAGTTGAGAATAAGAAAGAATAAAGAATTTAGTTTTCAGTCAGTGAGGTTCAGAGAATTGGTGTCAGTGTTCATCATCAATGGCCACCTCATACCATCACTGATTGTGTTGTGTCTCATCTTCCACACACAAAATTGTTGCATAAGTCCTCTGTCTTTCCTAGGTGGCATGTTTCTGCTTCAACCACCACTTGTATTATTGACATTCACAGAAACACCACCATTCCACTGACACAGAGAACTATTTGTCTTTTATTTATTTTTTTGTTTCTCTTTTGTTATTTTTCTTGTGTCATTCTTTGAGCTATCTCTCTCTTTTGAGACCACATTTTCAGAACAAGAGCCATGAAACAAGGGTCACCAGCATCACCACCGCCACCATCACCACCACAGCCACCACCAACAACAAAAAATGTGATCAGGCTTCAGAGCAGTTTAACTCCGTCAAGGTTAAGACTTCCTTCCAACTACAGAGAGCCTCCAAGGACTCCACCAGAGGTCGTCAAAAGGGTGGTGTCAACTCCAACAAGGAGAGCCAAGTCTGTGACTCCAGAGTTGAAGCACTCCTCCAGGATCAAAAGGGGTCTAGTGCTGAACAAGGCCAAACCCAACGAAGAGGTTGTGGGAACCCACAGGGGTAGAGAAGCTGTAGAGGCTAAGGCTGTGTCTCGTTTCATGAGGCCTCATGCTGTGGAACAGTTTGCTAGGCCAAGAAGTGCGGTGGGGGATTTTGCTATGAAGAGGGATAAGGAGGAACCTGATGGGAAGAGTAAGAAGGAATTGATGGAGAAGCTTGAGGTGAGTGAGAGTTTGATCAAGAATCTGCAGTCTGAAGTGCTGGCTTTGAAGGCTGAGTTGGAAAAGGTTAAGGGCTTGAATGTGGAGCTGGAATCTCACAACAGAAAACTCAGTAAGGATATTGCTGCTGCTGAATCAAAGGTGATATCTTTGGGTGGAAATGAAAAGGTGAGAGTTCAATTGTTAATGGGTTTGTTATTTGTTATCATATGCTTATGGGAAAAAATAATTGGACTTTTAGGATGTATCTGCTTCTTTTCTTCAATTGTTTTTTCTTTTTTGCTGTTCATATTTTCTAGTAATGTTAGCCCATTTTCAACTTTTTTGGGGATAAAAGTTATTATGAGCTGTTGCTGCTTTGAAAATGAGTCTGGTTTTTATTTTAGATGAAGGAGCCAATTGGAGAACATCAGAGCCCCAAATTTAAGCACATTCAGAAACTCATTGCTGACAAATTAGAAAGGTCCATAGTGAAAAAGGAAGCCATTAGTGATGGATGCTTTGTTAAAGCATCAACTCCAGCACCAGCAGCAATTCCTACCGTTCCTGAAGCTACAACTATAAGGATAGGAAGAAAGCCTGCACTAAAAGCATGCCTGCCACCACCTCCACCACCTCCACCACCGATGCCACCATCAATCCCTTCTAGGCCTGTAGCAAAAGTGAGTAACACCCAAAGGGCCCCTGCATTTGTGAAATTATTTCACTCATTAAAGCATCAAGAAGAAATGAAAAACACAGCAGGAGCGGTTAAACAGCAGAAACCAGATGCTGTGAATGTACATAGCAGCATTGTTGGAGAAATTCAAAACCGTTCTGCTCATCTCTTAGCAGTAAGCATTGTGTTTTCAAATTGAACTGGTGGTTATACATTTGCTGTTATTTTCAAATTAAATATACAGCATGAGTGACTGATTATGCTTTTCAGATAAGGGCAGACATTGAAACAAAAGGAAATTTTATCAATGACCTTATAAAAAAGGTGGTAGAAGCGGCCTACACGGACATTGAAGATGTCTTAAACTTTGTTAATTGGCTTGATGGTGAACTCTCATCATTGGTGAGTGTGTAGAAAAATTATTAATCTGTTGGACCAACTATTCTCTACCAGTTAGGCAGCTAATTTGTGTTAATTCATTGTCAATTTTTCATTCAAGACTATGACACATCAAATGTATAGTTTCCATTTTGATATGACATATATAGGTTTATTCCATCATAAATTTATAGTAGTTTTAAATTGGTCTGAAAAGGGTGTATATCTTGTTTCTACAATATGAGAATTTTATTGCTGTTGACTGAAAGTTTAGCCTTAGTTACTTCAGAATGAAAACTACAAATTCTTGCTGATTTCTCATTTGATGTCCTACACCCCTTCTGATATTACCTCTATCATATTGTCCTTCTGGTTTATAAGTAAATGAGACGTGATTACCAAAAACAGTATATGTTTTATGGTGATATTGTATCAAGTAGTACAACTGAAACTGAAAAGATGCTAATAGCAAGTTGCTGTTGGTTTCTTATTGGCTACATATTCTGTTTGCTGTAGGCCGATGAGCGTGCAGTCTTGAAGCATTTTAATTGGCCTGAGAGGAAAGCTGATGCCATGCGTGAAGCTGCAGTTGAGTATCGTGAACTTAAATTGTTAGAACAAGAGATTTCCTCCTTCAAGGATGACCCTGAAATTCCATGTGGAGCTTCCTTGAGAAAGATGGCCACCCTATTAGACAAGTAAGAAAGTAAATCTATATCATCTATTTAAGTACTAATTTTAAAGAGTTTAGTGGTTATACACAGCATAGATAATGTAAGTAGTTTTACATTGTGAACCAGTAAAATATCACTGGTGATACAACTTTTGATGTAGATAATATAAAAGTCAACAAACATACCATATATGATATGATAATTCGTACTGAGATGATGGTGTAAAATTTATACCATGAGTGCATAGTCTATTTCCTCAATTCTAAATATGCCAGGTTTATAGTTTGAGGGATACTTATACGGTCCTCTCTTCTCATTGTGATAGGTCTGAGTGCAGCATACAGAGACTAATCAAGTTGAGAAATTCTGTAATGCGTTCATATCAAGATTACAAAATTCCTACTGCTTGGATGCTTGACTCAGGAATCACAGCGAAGGTATCATATTTATGCTTTCATTGTGACTGTGAAGACAACGATAGTGACACTTAGTAAACCTTGTTTTTCTAATAAGAATCGGAAGTTATGGTTTAATGACATTGGAAATTCTTGAAATCAGTGTGCATGAATAGATATAATACTTAACCATGAATTGAGTTGTGTGAGCCATATATATGCAGAATTTCCTTTCATTTATTCCTGCTCTCCACCATGTGTTTCTTTACATTCAGTGTTTCTTTAACTCAATGAAAATGAAATGAAACAACACAACTAACTGAATGAAGAACATGCTTCAGTTTAGGATTTATTAATCCAAGTCTCTTGAAATTAATTGGTCACTGAATACTACTAACATACGTTATGTATCTTTTCAGAGTTGATAGCGAAATTTACAATTTTTCAATGTAAAACTCGATTGGATGAATAATAAATATGCCATGTCTGCAGATTAAGCAGGCTTCTATGATTCTGGTCAAGATGTACATGAAAAGAGTGACAATGGAGCTTGGATCTGCTAGGAATTCAGACAGACAGTCTAGTCAAGAATCCCTTCTGCTTCAGGGCATGCATTTCGCATATAGAGCTCATCAGGTATTGCTTCATCACAAGACCTGAGAAATGCAAGTATAATATAGTTGCCTAGCATATCAACCCAATAAGGTGATGTAACTAGCTCAAACAATTAAGTGGATCATCCTAACCAATTCTAATTTCCATATGAAATGACCATCAACCCTATAAAAAGCAAAAAGCTTATTTGCAGCCACAATAAGAAATATTACAATTTTCTTCATTAATGAGGCTGATTCACATATTTTGGTATGTTTTTTGTAGTTTGCTGGAGGTCTGGATGCAGAAACTCTGTGTGCTTTTGAAGAGATAAGGCAACATGTACCAGGACACTTAGCAGGGTCTCGAGAACTTTTGGCTGGCATAGCATCATCCTGAGAAGCCATTGATACTTTATGCTTTCTTTTCCTTATCCCCAATGTTCAACACTATTGACGACCATTCAGAAGAAATAAGAAGAAACATGCAGAGATTTTGAAGAAAGAGCTTTCCATAGGGTGGTTGAGGAAGTTCAGAGGCTAAGTCTGCTACAGTCCAATTGTTACAAACTAGCTTCTTCCTCGTCTTGTTCTATGGATAAAATCTTCATAGTCATTGAGGTTTAACAGTTTTTGAGAAAAAAAAGGATATGCTAGCTATATGCAGTTACAATGTAAAGTACTTTTCATGATCCTCCAGACACAGATTACCATGTATGATAAGTTTGTTTAACTTTGATCATAACCAACAAAACTGATTTTAAGCGATTGATGATATAGATCTTTTACATTGAGCACATATATCCATTAAACATAGTTTCCTCATCCAAAGATAGACCCCCTTCTACTCTCTAATTAAAATAATTTCACAGCCATGTTCAGTTTAGAAGTATAATTCGGGCTATTGCTTTTCTAACATACATGCAACTGCTTATTTTTGAAAAATAATTATTTTATTAAATGCCTTTTTAAGAAATTTACAGAAAGTAAATTAATTTAAAAAAAATATATATTATCTTTTAGATATTTAACGGTGAGTTTAAATCTCATATTATCATTTCTTTTATATGAGTTTATCTTTTTTTATTATTCTTATTTGTCTTATCTGTATTTCTTCCCTCGTATTCTCCTTTGAACAAATTTAACACGCATGTAATTATTGAGACTAAATTTGCCATTAACATTTACTGATAGATTAAAACTAAAATTTGAAAAAAAATTTGTAGGAATTTAAGCATAGATAACATTATAATAATAAAAATGTCCATGCGTAACTCGTTTTACAATTAGTATATTGCCGTGAAGCCCTGAACACGACCAACACCTGTTCGTGCCGTTAGAATCAGTTCAAACTCAAGTGACATCTGGATTCTGTGAATATGCCAAGAAGATTGATCGTGCTTGTACGCAAAAGCTACATCGTATGCTGAAAACTGCTCGAGTTACTTCCACTTCTATTACCGTGCGGGAAACAACATCTTCTTAAGCGAAACTACGCTGTGGTTTCCATGTAAGGTTGAATTGTTCCTTTTCAGCATAAAAAACAACTTAAACAGAAAATAAACAAGTAAAGCTTCGATTTTGAGGGAAAGGGGAAGCTGTAAATTGTTCAAACTTCATACCCAGTAGCTATTAGGTGTATAAAATTGTAATACCCGTATGATTGTTTAGCTCTATATACGAAAGGCATGTTACTCTCCTTTATAGTGTAGGCCTCTATACCTTTTTCATCAGGTGTGAAATTTTCATGTTTATCTTTAATGTTGTCAATTGGTATTGGTTTTAGACTTCTAGTATATTTCCTTGACTTCAATCTGTGAACCTTGAAATTGTTGTGCATTGCTTCTGATGCTAATTCAAAGGATATTATCATAATTTTCTATACCTGCTTTTGTTTAGAAATGTCTTTGTTTCATATATGGCTGGCATTTAAATGAACTTCAGGGTTTTTGACATTCTTCTGTTTACTTTAGTCAAACTATTGAAATTGTTAGCTGAACTGAAAACCCCGAAAAGATTATCTGATTGTTGTGATTAATATGTTGGTTTTATATTGCTTCTGCTGAAGTTAATTCTACATGTTGAACCAGATGAGTTGTAAGAATGGGTTTGAAGTGTCTGCTGGTTGTTATGTGTGTTTGGAGTTGGTTAGGATCGTTGACTTTTGCAACTTCTGATGATGGGTTGATGAGGGTTGGTATAAAAAGGAGGAATTTAGACCTTCAGAGTCTTAAAGATGCAAGAATCAAAGAGTCCGTTCAGCCTATTGATTTAGGGGGTGCTAAAAAAAATTGTTGTGATGAAGATATAATATATCTTAAGAATTATCTTGATGCACAATTTTTTGGGGAGATTAGTATTGGTTCACCCCCACAATACTTCAATGTCGTGTTTGACACTGGCAGCTCAAATCTTTGGGTTCCATCTTCCAAATGCATCTTCTCTGTAAGTTACCCAATGATCTGATTCTGACGCAAGTGATTACTCATTAGTATTTCTTTTTTTTGAATGAACATGTTTTAAAAGCACACATGGCATGTGCAGATCGCTTGCTATTTTCACTCCAAGTATAGGTCGAGGATATCTAGCACCTATACCGAAATTGGTAACTTTGGATTATCATGGCATATAATTGAAAAGATAAATTACTTGTTTTCTTTTAGATGCTTTCATTTGTTTTTATATGCAGAAACATAAATGTTGTTTCAATGAGCATACTTAAAGTTGCATTTGGGAAAATATGCAGGGACACCTTGCATAATCCCTTATGGCCAAGGATCTATTATGGATTCTTCAGCCAAGATAATGTACAAGTTGGAGATGTCATCATCAAAGATCAAGTCAGTGTTTTGACCTCTTTAGTTTTCAGTCAGATTATGCTGCTTTGGTTTGCTGATGATTTGTTACTTCCCATCCTCCAGGAATTTGCGGAGATTACAAGAGAGGGATCTTTGGTACTTTCAGCACTTCCATTTGATGGCATACTTGGACTCGGATTCCAAGATGCTTCAATTGGAAAAGTCACACCAGTGTGGTACACACAAGAACTTTATTAATTCATTTCTCTCTTTATTTTGTTTCTTCTTTTCTCCATTTTAGTTTTTAATAAATGTTGAAGAATATGCGTGATTACTCTTATGGTAACAGGGTAGAAGGATAGTAAAACTTCCCTTTTTTCTTGACTTTTTTGGGGTTCAGATGCAATGATTAGTTTTGTGAATGCAGGTATAATATGATCGAACAAGGGCACATATGCCACCAAATTTTCTCTCTTTGGCTAAATCAAGATCCAACAGAAGAAATGGGGGGTGAGATTGTCTTCGGTGGTATAGACTACAGGCATTTTAGAGGTGATCACACATATGTTCCCCTTTCTCAAAAGGGTTATTGGCAGGTATAGCTTATTTAGAACTTTTTCCATGGCTATTATCATCTAACATGTCATTATTGACTTTTGGAGTTTGCACCTGCAGATTGATGTGGGAGATGTTTTGCTTGCAAGTGACTCAACAGGTGCTCTTACATTTCTATTCCTCATGATGCTTAAATTGGCATAGTTTTTCATTGTTTCTTATAGCTGTGACTGAATACTATGTACGTTTTCTTAGATTAAAGTTGCTAGACGTTGCATTATACTAAAAGGCTACAAATTGGTACATGTTCCAGAAATGACATTTAAATTTCCTCAGCCATTTGAGAAGTAAAAGGTCTTTTGTATCAACTGTTTTTCTTTTTAATTCAAGTGGTCCTCCTGATTCATTTTTCAACGTTAACTTTCTTACTGCAGTCATGCATTATTTCCAAATTTACCATGCTTGGTACTTTTCTTGATTACCTTTGACCTCACATCAGAAAATCATGTAAGACATTTTACAGGGTTGTGTGAGGATGGCTGTGCTGCAATTGTAGACTCAGGGACATCTCTAATTGCTGGTCCGACTGTATGTTCTCAAACATTATTCTCTTTGTTCACTTCCACTTTGGGGGGTTTTTTTTACTACTTTTTGTTTGCAGAGTGTTGTGACTCAAATTAACCATGCCATTGGAGCAGAAGGATATGTCAGTTTTGAGTGTAAAAGCATTCTCCATAACTATGGGGATTCAATATGGGATTCCTTGATTGCTGGGGTTTGTTCCTTCTGTAATTTTACACTTAACTCGATGATTATCTACAGACTACAGCTATTTGAATTTTAACCTTATTTTACCTACTTTCTCATGTCTCATATCTGCAGTTAAATCCTGACCTTATATGTAGTGACATTGGACTCTGCTCAAATAATGGATTTAACACAATGGAGTACACTTTTTTTCATTTTCCTTATCTTGATTCTTTAGAGACATTCCTTTCTTCCTGTTCTCTTAACATAAGTCTAACTTTAACCTGCAGTGATGTTATTGAAACAGTGGTGCATAATGAAAGTTGGAATGGATCACCAATAAGGGAGAGTCCCTTTTGTTCGTTTTGCAATATGATTGTCCTTTGGATCCAAGTTCAGATTAAGCAAAGCAATGTAAAAGAAAAAGTGTTTAAATATGTGGATGAGGTAGTTGTTGACAGACTTACAGCGGTTAGAAATGCTTCACATCACATATGTCTCCAATTAATCACTCACAAGCTTTTTCTTTGTGTCAATTTCCTTGCCTGAAGCTGTGTGAGAAGCTCCCAAATCCTCCTGGACATTCATTTATAGACTGCAATAGTATTTCATCCATGCCGCGCATCACATTCACTATTGGAAACAAATCCTTTCCCCTCTCTCCAGAACAGGTTTGTTGTTTAACATGAATTCTGTGTTGTTTATACACATCACAGTGTTAGCACTAGAAAAGTGCTCATGCATAATGTATTTATATCTGATACTACCTCAGTTTTATCTGTCTCTCTCCAACTTCTCATATTTGCTTCTTCTACCCCTTTCCATTAAAAATATTTAACAAATAAACATAGCAAAGCTGGGACTGTTTGATGCAATCCATGGTTTGTTCTTATTTCATATTATTTAAAACGTTTTATCTCTCCTTTGTCCCCAGTATATACTTCGATTTGAAGAAGGTTGTTCTACTGTCTGCTTTGGTGGTTTTGTTGCTATAGATGTGCCTCCACCACAGGGTCCCCTCTGGTAATCTATTCTAGTCATGTTATGATAAAATGTAAATTATGTATGCTATTAAATCACTTTAGCAATGAGCCAGGTGCTGGTTCTCTCTTTCCCCCCTTTATCTTATATTATGTGTGACAGTAGTGGTATGTTTGCAGGGTTCTTGGAACTTTATTCTTGGAGGCATATCATACAGTATTTGACTATGGCAATCTCCGTATAGGATTTGCAGAAGCTGCATAGTTATAGCTTGGTGATATTACTATGCCAAATTCTTTTTGAATAATAAAATTGGAGGTCTACATGATTCACTACGGCAAATAATAATTGCAGTCCTTCAGAATTTGTCTCAAGTCTCTATTCTATTGTAAATGGTGATTGGAATATTCTAAGAATAAAATTTGGGATATTTGTTCACAAGTGTTAAAATGAGAGAAAAGCAAGAGAAAGAGGATATAAGGGACCAAAACTTTCAAAAGGGAAATGTTTAAATTTATTTTACAGTACTATATCTTATAAAATGTCAAAACACTTTATGGCAAGAGATACAAAAGAGAAGGGAAAAAACCGTTTTGTTATTAGTGAGTGAAAAAGGGATTGTAATGAAAATCGGTGTGAAAAGAAAGATCTGGATTACTTCCCAAGATTAAGTTGTTTTCATCTTGTTTACGAAAACAATTACAACTACAGTACCAGGAACTGAACCTCTACTATACCACTAATCACTGGGAACTTTTTTTGTTTAAATTATATATGAAGTAATTACTTGAATTGGGATTCTAATTTAGCAAGAAAAACATTTGCATTGAATATTCAGTTAGGCCCCTTTATGAAAGAAAGGAGGCATTGAAACAGAACTTTAACATGAAAATCTTTGACGAAATGCTAAGCCAAAACAAATACAAATGTTCAATCAGAACTTTTATCAAACATGTTATGAGCATAATCTGACTGGCAAATTTGTAAGAAATTAAAAAACCTTTGAAATAGGCATGTTACACGGACTTTTCATTTGCCACTTGAATCAACTTATCAACAACAATATACGTCGACCTTAAATTTGTAAAAGTCTAAGTTACGGATCAATAATTCTTGTTTGAATAAATTCTAGTGTTTTGTTATAACCTACCAGTGGCTTTTTCTTCCCGCACCCCCACAATTTCTTGGGACACGCCATAATTTTCAAAAATAATCACATTACCTTTTTTAAAGTGACTTCCAGATTATTTATTCTGGAAAATTTTCATAATACACTTTCTAGAATTTCTGGAATGGTATTACCAAAATTTCCGTAACATGATTTCCAAAATCTGATTTTGGAACAAAATTTCCCAAACACAAGACATACATTCCTGAACAAACCTTTTGAATAGGATTCCTGAAACAAACTATTACCTCTGAAATACATTTTGCGTAATGAGTTTTCTAGAATAATAATTTCAAAAAGAGCTTTCTGAAATGAACTTTTTTTGCAACGTGTTCTCTCTCCTTCTTCTTCTACAGCATTCTCCCTCTCGTTTTCTTTTGTAGTGACGATGGTGTAATAGAAACGGTGATGTGTAGTGAGGGAGAATATTTTAGTCTTTTTCTTTGTTAGTAATGAAGTGCGGCTAGTAATTATGTGGTGCAGGAAGCAAAAGCCCGTACCAATACAATCAAATCAAGCTCAATAAATGGGTTAGGTAAAAGTATGGCACAAGGAGGGACGAATTCTTCCAACACCCCAGTACTCTCATCCTGCATCTTTATAGTTAAGCAGAAAATACAAACATATTCTTAAGTGATAAATGGTAAGAGACTAGAATACCCGCTACCTCCATTTACCTCCTTAATCACTCTTATCCGTTTCATTCGCTTTATTCTTCCTATGCTTGTATCTGATTCACTGCTTCACTGTAGCATCCGGTTCAGTCATTGTATATGGTTTTTCACCTTCACAGTCAACAAAAGTGATCTATGCGTGTGGATGAGAGCTTGCAACGTTCGCATCGCAGATCTGGGAGGAAAAGTTGCGTATTTGCTTCAATTTGAATTAAAGTTTTAAACAAGTGAAAAGTAATTTTTTTTTATGTTTATTAGCAATTTGTGAGTGGTATTGATGATTAGGGTAGTTAATTTGATGATTGGGCTGTCGTTGACGGTAAATCTGTGTCGAAGAAAATAAACTTCGTATAAACCGGATGCCTGCGTCCGGTTTAGATTTTAGAAAAAAACCAAAATGTAAATTGGATAAGTTTTTTTGAAAAAAGCTGAAGATCCTTTTAATTATTTTTACAGGATAATTTTGACATTTTCAAAACTTATGAAGATATATGATGAGGGTATTGGAGTACAGAAAGAATCCGTCACAAGGAGGATATACCAAAATTTCTTTTCCTTCACCCCATCATTATTACTTGCACCATTATTACTTGCACCATACTAATAATAAAAAGGCTAAAATATCATTCCTTACTACATCATGTCACCAGCTGCCACCGCTACCGCTTCTATCACGGCCATCGTCACTGCACCTCCTTTCTCCACTGCACCTTTGAGAGGAAAGAAAAATATTTAGAATGTCAAGGTAACCATGAGAGGAACACTTAGAAGAAGAAATAAAGTGCTAGGATCTTATTTAGACAAACTTGAGTTGTTTGATAATTTATACACAGATGAAGGGAGTATGCTTTTTTACCACTTAGAACAGGTTTAGATAAATTCTTCATAAACACTTTTAGAGAAGAAAAACAAAAAAGTATGAAATAAGTATCTTTATAAGCCAAGATTAGTTTGTACATAAGTAAGAAAAAGAAGTTAAGAGAAATTTTAAGAAAACTTTTACAAATTGATTTATAGTTAACTTCAATTTTTGTTTTTACTTTTCTATCTTATAAGTTTTTATGAAGAAATTTATTCAAACAAATCCTTATTGCTTTAGGAAGAGAGACAACGATTAGAAAATTCACTTCTTTACTCTCCCGGAAACATATATAAAATCCAAACCCACTATATAAAATCCAAAAGGGAAAATATGACAAAAAGAATCTTGAGAAACCAAAATTCAACCTTTATTTTTATTCTTTTTGTGATATATCTAAATAACATGTTTTTGATACTTCCTTTAACTAAAATCATATAATTATTGTTACACATGTCAATTAAATTCTAGACATCATGTTTACTATTAAATGATTCAATATTATATAACACTAAGTAATTACTTTTGGAACTATACTTCACTTTTGAATGACCTATGATAGATTAAGTCACTTGTGTAATTTAAAACTATATAAAAAATCATTTTTCATTAGTTAGTTATATTTATTAAAAGTTTATATCTTAAATATAATAAAAATGTGTGTTTGATTCAACTATTTCTTCTGTTTATTTTTTGAATCTTTTCCATTCATCAATTAAACAAATGAGGATAAATTCTCCCACTTCATTTTTAATATCTATCCATGTAAATACATATTCCATTCTATTTCTACAATTCCTATTTCGTTTCTTCTCAGCTTCACTTGCCCTCTTCTAAATAAATAATAAAATACTTATTATCCTTACAATTTATGTATGAAATTGCAATCTTTATCAGATTTACTTTATCTTATATACATACAACACTAGGCAGATAGTCAATTACAAAACCAAGAGCCAAAACTTCAGTATGTTCATTACTTTATTTTACAAAGTATAAAGACTAAGGAAAGCCAGTGTTTTAGAATGGCTGTGACCTACATTTCTCATAAAACTTACCTCTCTCTCACAGACACACTTAACATGCTCACCTCTTCTGCTGGAAAAGAAGCCACATTGGCTATTTGATTTATTATCTTGACAACTATTTATTCATATAGCTCTATATCAACTCAGTAGTGTAAGGCTGATGAGGTGGCATTGCAGGCATCTTAGAACAAGGATCATAACCACTGCTACTCTTACTATGTTGGTTATTGCTGTTCTTGTGAGGATCTCCAGTGAGTGAGGAAATGGCTGAAAAAAGTGCTGCCTTGAGAGAAGGGTCTTTGGTTATAGCCTCACTAACAACATCCACCAATGCAAGGTTTTTCTCTGGGGTTAAATGTTGAGGGTGGCCATGTAGTGGGAGAGGGAAGCATTGTGAAGTGGTGGCCCTTTGGAAGTGGAGATAGTTATTGCTGTTGGGGTGGGTGAAGTCCAGTGTTACAGTGGGACAAGTTGCATTGTGGGAGAAAGTAGCTAGTGCAGTTGGGGAAATGGAAGATGGTGATGAAGAGAAGAGGGGTGAGTTTGGTAGGGTTGTGGTGGCAACTGAGCTTGTGATTGAGCCAGAAAGGAACATGCTCAATGCTGCAGAAGTTGAGCTTGCCAAAGGTCTTGCTGCTGGTGGAAGTGGATGGTTATGGCTCCCTTCATAGGTTGTTATGAGAACAGTCTCATCCTTAAAACACCTCTGCACCTGTTGCAAATGTGAACACTAGATTTTGGTAAAATTTTGGTGGCTTTCCTTAAACTTATAAGAGTTTTGAAGATTTAAGGAAACATACCTGCTTACGAACTGGACATGCAGTTCCCATGCTGCAACGGTAGTAGGCTCGGGGACAAGGGTTGCCTTTTGCAGTCTTTTGTCCATACTTTCTCCATTGACACCCATCTCCCATCTGAATGCATAATCATATGCCATTGATTCCACTCATATACACATTTCATTCATATTTATTTTAATCGTCTTTTAACAAATGTCTTTCTATTTTTTAATTAAGTTTTTAGAGTTTAGAGACATGACAATTTGACACTTCTATTTGTTTTACTTACTTTACCCCCTTTGCCTTACACACATGTGATATGCTTTTTTATAATAGAAAAAGACATGTTATTTTATTTTCACATTTAAGGGGAGATTTCAAGAGAATGCAGAAATATTTTATGCCAAATGAATTTGTTTTTCTTGAATTATTTTTAATCTATTATAAGTTTGTTGAAGATGAAGTTATAATTAACTACGGATTTTTTTCAATCAACAAAATAATATATTGAATAAAAAACGCAAAGAGATGCTATAACTTTCTTATATAATTAGTTCTAATATAATTCAACTACAAAATTTAATGAGAAGCACCAACGTAGAGTATTCTTTATTTGCATTTACAATGAGAAAAGAAGAATTAAGAAGTGAATGTGTTTTGAGTTGAAAAAGGAGGTTTAATACTAAAAACAATCTTATTAAGAAGTGTTTATCTTTTAAATGAAAAAGGACGTTTAAACACACCGATAAAGGAGAATAATTAATTTTTTCTTTCAATTAATTAAAAACATAATACAATGGCATTGGTAGATTTACAGCCGGCCAGGAATGATTATCAGACAAATCTTTTTTTTTTTTTCTTGCTATAATCAGTCAACTATTATGTGTAGAAGTAACGCTCAGTAAAAAAAAATGTGTGGAAGTAACAGATATTATAATTTAGAAAGAAAAAAATTGATTTGCACCCATTTAATTTCATATGATCTTAGTTTTTATTAAAAAATATTATGTCACATTAAAAAAAATTAAGAATCAAAGTTTAAGATCATGTTGTTGCGTGTGGAATATTTTTTTCTAATATAAAATTTCCAAGTCCTATACAAAAGCCATATAATAACACAGTAGTTACAAAATGAGATTGAAATGCTTACCAAAGAAAAATCTGAACGTGCTCTGATGGATACTTTAGCTCTTCTGCAAGTAACCTCAGATGCTTGATCTTCTGTGCATTTTGCTTCATCCAATGCTATTTTTTTGTTCATTTCACCTTCAACGTTAATTTTGTCATATGCCTGGCTTCTGCCTAACATTTTCTTTTCAATGTTTTCTGTGTAAACCTCTGAAAGTGAAGAACAGTCACCAATATCCAAAAACTGCCGAGTGTGTAGTATTGGTTTCTCCACATCTTGTAACTTTCCCTTCAAAATTCATATAAAGATATGCAAAATCAAGCTTAAAGGTTTACCATTCATCAACATTTATTGTCAAAAGTCAGAAACTACAACTCAATTACAATGTCAGTCAACATTGTAACAAAAAAAAAAAAATTCAATTAAGTAGCATGTGTGAGTCTCCAATTCATAATCTTAATCATCTAATCTCCAATGAATAGTCCTTATTTATTACAGTTTTTCCCTCAATCATTTTACTCTTTGTACTTGTATATTTTTCTGTCAAATGTATATACGTCATGAAAGTAACAAGAACAACAAAAAATAATGTTTTTTTTTTCTTTTGTTTTGGTCATATATAGTTGTTGTTTATCTGTTTGTCTTCAATTCCCGGTATAGCTAGCTTGAAGATAGAGACCTTCTGGGCCTGACATTGCTGGCACTGAATATATATGCTGAGTTGTTGACCAAGTAAAACTAGCTACATTAATTGCTTAATTTTCAGGCAATTAATATAAAATTTTGAATCAAAGTAATTAAAAAAGGAAAGTGAACCATGTTGATGAAAGAAGCTTGTGCAAAACAAAGTTTAAGTCAAACTTACCTGCGAGTCATGATTATTGCTATTATTGCAAGGTGATGAAGAGAGTTGATGCTGCTGCATCTCAAAAAGTATGCGATTCTGAAGAACGGTGCAGTGTTCATTAACCTGAATGAGCATGGCCTTTAAGATTTCATTCTCTTTCTTCGCTTCCTCAATTTTGATTCTCAGCATGCCCATCTAGGAACCATAAACACCAGAAAATTAAAATACATATTAATCATGCATGTCCAATAGTAAGGGGCTATGAAAATTTGTGCTTAGAAAATAAGAGATTCTAAGCTCTATAGGGCACCCAAGAAATTAATGTTACTCACTTGGTTTAAGGGCTGTCCAGAGTTATTCAGGCTCAAACTGAGAAGAGTAGATCCCATCTGCACAATTTATTTATTTTTTTCATAATTAGTAAGCCAAAATCACTTAATAGCTCAAAATCATGTTATGCTGTGAAAAAATCTGCTCACACTTACTCATATATGTGGATGATTCAACTAAAAACCGTGTGATGTAAAAAGTGGAATTAGGAAAGCAAATAGAGACCAAGGTCAACCTCAATAATGGTCTCATGGATCATATTTTTTCTCAAGGATTTTGCAATATTAAGGTTTTGAAAGAATTCTGATCACAACAACAGTTTAAAAATCTGATAGAAATTAAGCAGTAAGAAAACTTACAGTGTTATGAAGGGAGGGTTCATCGGTTCCGTTCCTTGTTGTTTTACACTCATAAGGCCTTTCTTCATCTTTCAGCAAATTTTTTAACGAAGATTTTTCTTCCATTTGTGGAACCCTTTGTGATGGTTACTACTACTGAGATATGGTGATGATATCAGATATCCATATATAGGTGGTTTCCCCAGCGACTTCAATCTCTATACCAAACTTTTGAGGCTTAACTATATAGTGGGTGTAGTCTGCAGCTGTTTATGGACGAAATTTCTGCACTGTCCTTGCTAAGTCTATGTTTCTAATACCTTGTTTTTTCATCTAAAGTATTTAACTACGTTTGTTAAATTAATACTTTTCTGCATAAAATATGACCTCAGGAAAGGATGGAGAAAAGAGATACACTTTTTTACACAAAATATAAAAAATGACCTCTTGTAAGATTGGAGAAAAGAGATAGACTTTTTGTTGCTTTCTTTCCACAAAGATACCATACTTTTAATATGTCATATATGGTGAAGATTAATACATTTTTTAAGTTAAAACTTTAAGATAATAAATAAATCTATTGGTGTTTTATTTTATATCGTAAGCTTCACCTTTAGTTTAATGTAAAACTTTTCACTTGTAATTTTATCTTATTTAAGAAAAGGAAAAAAAATAATGTAATGATGATTTAGAAAAATAAAAATAAAAAAGATTTTTTATTATTTTATCCATAATGGAGGCTCCAAGACATGGTTGAATTGGACATGGAAGAGTAAACCCTAATGTTGAGACTATAGGATTAAGGACTTGCTAACTAATAGGAGCCACTTGGAGTAATAAATTGAAGTATTCAATTATGCTAACTGAACACTCATTTCCCAAGAGTTAAAAATAAAGTAGTTTTAATTATCATAAATTCAACCTAATCAATAAATGGTTCATTGAGTGATATACAAACCAGTTTTCTATAATGAGATCTTAATATTGTAAATAAAAACATATGTTTTAAAAGAAACTTTTAAAGTAAAGTAGACCAAATAAGTTTTTTTAATATAAATTAACAGATAAGATTAATAAGTTTTTTAAATTGTGTTAACTATTTTTCATTATCAAAAAATGTGGACATACAAATTAACAACATAACATTGATATTTATAAAGTCAGAAAAGGTATTCCATTAGTATGCATAGTAGAAGCTTTCTGCAGATAACAAGATTTATTATGTCATGATTTTAAATGTTTCACAGATTTGAATATAGAATTGATAGGTAACGTTTCATTTTCTGGACTTTAAGACCTGAGACCTTGTAATTATTTTTGTATATGGATTAAAGCACTCTTTTTATGTTTTTTATTAATATATTTTCTATTAATATATTTTTTATTGTTAATGAAAATAAACATTGATATTTCTATAA
>Ga0123340_1000031_pt1 | contig 44076 bp, 34 predicted proteins | sample SirMexnodulemix_FD_89961 | JGI IMG/M metagenome (GOLD analysis project Ga0123340, IMG submission 89961) | Root nodule microbial communities of legume samples collected from Mexico - Siratro Mexico nodule mix | ecosystem: Host-associated > Plants > Roots > Nodule | place: Mexico: Nepantla...
TAAATATATATATATATTATATATATATATATATAATTGTTTTTTCAACGAAGGGATAATTGAGTAAATTTTACCGGAATTTGATAAGACCGCTATAAATATAGTTTTTTTATATAAATATTTAATGTAACTGTATAATAAGAAACTAAATCTTGACACAACTAATTTTCCTATAAAAACACTTGGATCAATATAGATTTGCATTGGACAAGTTGAACTACGAGTTAAAAGAAACAGTATACAAATACAAAAACAATTTTCAACAACTTTAATCTGATTTGACTACAGTGTTTCAAAAAATAACTTTTAATTAATTGATATTCCATTTTTATATATTTTTTTAATGGAGAACTTTTTTTAAATAGTATTAAGTAACTTTCTTAGTCGGCATAAAAAATAATGATTTTTCTTATTTTAATTTAGAGGAAATTATACTCAAGAATTGCACAAACAAATAATGAACAAGGATAACATATTTATCCTACCTATCTTAATCAATAAATAGTCGCTGAAAATTAACTCGTTCTTATCAATTATCAAGCATCTTATTTAATCTTCTTAATATTTGGTATTAATATAGTATTTCAATTCTTATGATATTAAATATTTATAAACATCACAAAATAAAACATTTAAACATTAACAGCCCTAATTAGCAAAACACATGCATAGTTAATTTTAGGTATTTTTTATTGTAAGTGATCAATAATACAATAAATATGTAATTAGTAAATTTACATAAATAATATAAGTATGAGGGCAAATGACATAAAGGGGCAAGGTTGAAATTGCCTTAGTAGTCGTACCTTGGAACGGGAAATCAAGAATCGACCTTTTCGGAGACGAGCGACACGTGTCATCACGAATATGCAATCTAAACCGTCCATTATTCGAATCAACATCTAGCCGTCCATATGTTCCTGTCCCACTATATAAGTCTCTTCGGTTGAGACAAGTACCTCCTCACAAGCAAAATTTTCTGCGATAATAGAAGAATTTTCGAGAAAAAGAAAATCAAGAACTCGGAATCAGGGTTTTCTTTCAGATTCGTGAAAATCTCGAAAGAGGAATACGATTTCTGCCTTAGGTCGATTCCCTTAAAGATCAAACCCTAATATTCTCTTTTTCGAATTTGAGATAAAAGGAATTTAGGGTTTCGGTCTCTCTTTTTCCGCTGCCTGTTTTCGCGATCGGCGATTGTAATTCTGTTCTCGACCGTTACGTTTGTAATTGCAACGGTTTAGCCCGAACCTTTAAGCCTAGGTTTTTGTACTTTCGTTGCGATGAACGACCAATCGCAGATGATGATGAATTTGAACCAGATGAGCCAGCCTCAGATGATGAATCAGGTGCCGATAATAGGTCAGTCGCAGCCTCAGATGCTCGCGCACAATCAAGGAATGAATCAACAAGCGCAGCCTCAGATGAAGACATCACAGATTATGATGAACCAGTCTCAGCCTCCGATGATGAATCGCGGATACAAGGTTTGGTCTCAGCAACCTCCTCTGGACCCTACCATGAAGTTTCAGAATCCTATGAAACCGAATTACCGGAGTAACTGGAAGGGGAAGAAGGTCACTGACAAACGCAAGGACCCTAGGAGAATGGAAAAACCCAATCCCAGTGGAATGCCACCTCTTAGTATTCCGAACACCGGTGTCGCCGGTTACCAACCCCCAACGCTGAACGAGTTGCAATCGCAAAATCGCTTGAAAGCGCGTAAGTTCTATCCTAAGAAGAAGTTTAATAATAGGTTTGCTCCCTACGCCCCTAGAAATACGACCTCGTTTATTATTCGTGCGAAGAAGTCCGGTGGCATAGCATCTCTTGTGTCACCTTGCCCTGTGACCCCCGCAGTGCTTCCCACGCCTATATTGTCGCCGTCGAGGGAGGTGTTGGGTGATATGGCGAAGGAGGAGTGGGGTGTTGATGGATATGGGTCGATGAAGGGTCTGATTAGACTTCGATCGCCTGGGAATGAGGCTGATGTTCATGATTATGAGGATGAGGACGACGGTGGCTCGAGTGAGAGTGATGTGGAGGAGCATGTGGAGGTGGAGAGGAGGCTGGATCACGATTTGAGTCGTTTTGAGATGATATACCCCAATTATGGAGTGGATTACAATAATGTGTTAGAGAACAGGGTTGATGATCAGGATTCCCATATAGCTCAGTTGGAGGAGGAGAACTTGACGTTGAAGGAGCGCCTTTTCCTGATGGAGAGAGAATTGGGCGACCTGCGAAGGAGGTTGATGTATCTTGAGAGGCAGAACCAAGCTGTTGAAGATGTCAATGAGGAAGTGGTGGAAAATGGGTCTGATAATGAGAGTGAGGGTGGATCTGATGTTCCGGTTATGGGAATTGAGAACAATGTGGTGATGGTTGACTCAGTGCTGGACAGTGTGAGAGATGGAAGTATTGAGCCTAATGCTAAGTTGGACAATGCTGGAGTATCAGAGGCTGAAGGTGTAGATAATGTTTTTATGGAAGGATCTGTTCCAAACGAGGCTGTTGGGGACAAGGATGGGGTCAGAGGTAATGAATTGGGAAGTGACTGCGTGTTTGATGAAGTGAAGGAAAAGGATGAGCTGAAGGATGAAGGAGTGACACATCAGGATAAAAGTTTTTCAAAAGAAAAAGAAGTAATGGATAACAAAGAAAGTGGTGATTTTGAAATGGTGGACAGAAATGATGAATCAAAATGTCAAGGAGCAACTGGTGAAAATAAAAAGGACTTAGTCTTAAGTGAGAAGGACGAAAGCAAGAGTCAAGTAGTTGGGACAAGTTCAGAGACTGCCAGGAATGATAACTCAACTGCCCCATGTTAGCATGAGTTGTTCATCTGAATACTTTTGAGGGGAAGGCTAGAGTAAAATGAACTCTACAGCTTTTTAATGCATAAATGTTGGTATTTGTAGATCGTAGTTTAGAAGTTTGCTTTTATTTTGTCGCTATTTTTCTTATAGTTTGTATGGTATGAAAGATTGGGAGGACTAGTGGTTTTGTTTTTCGCTGTCATATCTCATGGACATTAATATGAGGACCATAAGGGCTATAGGACCTGAGCTTCCTTCCTTTTCTTTTTCCTTCCAGGGTAGGGTAGGTCTTTCGAAAAATAGTAAGAGATCCTTGAGTTTGCAGGTTCATTTAATGTACAAGGGATTAAAGTATATGCCAAAGTGTTCTTATAAGCATGTAAAGACCTGTAAATTTTTTAGGGGAACTAATGATTAGTTTGTACTGATGCTATTTTTAGTTAATTTCATGCAATTGATTTTGTTATTTTGTTGTTTTTTACGTTTCCTCTTGCTTAGGAGGATTATCTTGATGAAATTCTTTTCTTTTATTAAAAATATTCGAGATTTTCACTATTTTATCATGGTGAACTTCATCGGACAATGCTGAATAGAATCAATCCTTTTAACGAGGAAAGTTTTTCATAATAGACCGTTATAGCCTTCTGTTACAATATAATTATAAAATAAGTCTTGAGTTTTTGGATAGATTATCATAGTCCATAAGTTTGTCTTGCACGTGTAAGTGAGCTATTGCTTTAGCATAACTGTGACAACTGTGAGAACTTTTGTATCGAGTCTGATGTAAAACTTGGTGGTGATGCTCTTAAATTTTTCGGTGGCTTTGGACTTGAGTTTGATAGAAAGCAGTATTTCTGCCAGATTTTACTACGAAGGGATATCTGGTTTCGCAGTTTGGTATTCGAATTGCTACTGCGTTGGATCTTCCCAAGGAATTGGATGGATGATGATAGATGATGATGATCGGGTTTGGTATTTTAGGGGTTCGCGTTGACAAAGGATGCGGGGTTCTATTTCAAAAGAGAAAATGGAAGTTTTTTTGCCGGTAATTTCTCTTAATAATTCCTTTTTTCCAATTCTCTTTATACTCCAAGTTCTTAGTTAAACACAATGCAGAGTTGTGTATATGATCATTTTTGTCGTGCGTGTTTCCCTTCTTCACTGTTTATCTGTTTTTATCTATTTTTGCGTGTATGGATTATAAATTTAACCCTTGTTTCTTGTGTTTACAGATAGTATTTGCTGCTGGCCATACAATTACAAAAGGTGTAACATAGGCCTTCGTGGCTAACTTTGTAGTTACGAGGTATTACGAGTCAGAACCATCTCTTCCTAGTTATGAATTGGACGTGGAATACATAACATAATAGCTGCCACCTCAACTGCTTCATCTTGTCTCCAGATATATCACTCTGACCTGCAGGCTCTGCACTATTGCATTTGTTGTCTCACCAAAGCTTGACCAAGATGTTTGGGCTTACTTAATGTTATTCCTCCACGAGATGCTTGTATTGCGAAGGAGCTGATTTTGTGCATTTTGGTTTGACCTCAGCAAATTTTTCAAATGTTTGTTCTTGTGTTCCAAGACTCGAAATTCAAAGCAAGTGTTTGACGGATGGAAAAAACGTGAATTATGTTGAATCCATCGTTATTCCTTTTGCAAGTGTTCTTGTGATTTCAGCTCGTTCCGCAGCCACTTAATTTCAATGGTTGACCTGCCTTACATGCTGTCGTTAATGTTGATGTTGTTTTTCTATTCTTTAAGCTTTCAATCCTGTCTCTTAAGTTGTGTTTAAAGTGTTGACCACTTTTGTGGTTGTTACTTAATTAAAAATAGTGTTTTACTATATTTTCAGATAATAAAACCGGTGATGGAAAAATGTTGGTTTTTTTTTGCAACGAGGTTTTTATTCAATGACGAGTAACCCAAAAAAAAATATAGTTCATATATGCGAAGAAAACAACTTTTGAATGATTTATTTAATCATTCAAATATGATGCCTTTGAACAACTCATAAAACAAAAAACGAGTTATTACATTATAGAGTACTACATTTAACATTTTAAGATTAAATAAATTAATCCTTGATATTTTTGTAATCATAATATCCACACAGATATTGTGTAACAAAAATGAATGGCTTTGTAAGAGACATGAAGTGAAGTAATCTGGATGTGTGGATAGAGGAAGCGGTGCAGAGAAGCTATATTCTATCTATATCTTCCTCGCTGGTTTGCCACGTAAGCAAGTTGATCTTGGCGCCAAGTTATTGGGCACATAACAGAAACGGGAAAGCTTGAGCTTGCTCTCTTATGAGTTCAGCAACTATAATAATGGCTCTGAATGTCGTAAATCTAGGGTTTCACCCATCGATTCTTCCATGTTCTCCTTCAACCTTTGTTTCTCCCAAGCCATTGAAGGATCGGTTCGTGCTCGGGTGTTCTCGCGTTGAGCAAATATCGTTCACTGAATCTGAGAACTCACTCATCGAAGCCCTTCTCGGCATCCAGGGACGCGGACGTTCTTCTTCTCCTCAGCAGCTAAATGTCCCACTCTCTCCCACCTTTCTTCAATTCCTTTTCCAATTCACCATTCACCATTCATTTTTCTTTCTCTCTTTTTCTCTATCAGGCTGTTGAGCGTGCTGTTCAAGTCCTCGAACGGTTGGGGGGTGTACCCGATCCGGTTCGTCTTCTACACTTGAATACTTTTCTCCTCATCATTTTTTTTCTATAAATATCTGAAAGCAAACTATCTGTTATCATGTATTTCTCCATTGATCCATGAAATTAAATTACGCAGACAAACTCCAATTTGATCGAAGGTCGCTGGCAGCTAATTTTCACCACAAGACCCGGAACAGCATCGCCAATTCAGGTTCTGACATGCCTTTTCTTCTTGGATGTCGCATTAATGGTTTATTGGCTTTGATAGACATTGTTAAATCCCTAGCGGGAAGGCAACATATACATGGGATTCAGTATGTAGATTTAGGCATATTAAACTGAAATTCACTTGGACTTCATAGTAGCTACCACCAGAACCAGTGTGTGACATGACCTGTTCAAGACATAACTCTGTAAATTGCTTGATGATGTGTCTCAATGTGGCGTTTCTATATTTCTCTTTCAGAGAACCTTCGTCGGGGTTGACTTTTTTAGTGTATTTCAAGAGGTTTATCTTCGAACAAATGATCCACGCGTGTCCAATATCGTGTCGTTTTCTGATGCTATCGGTGAGCTCAAAGTGGAGGTAGTACGAAGTAACTTAAATTGAAGCTATAAATTTAATACACATTTCTGAGTAAAATTTAACTTTTTTTAACTCTATTTTTGGTAACTCTGACACTCATTGTGGCCTTTAGCTTAAGAGGCTTTGCCTATAGTCCATATTAGTAAATTAATCGTGCTGAACAGGGCCTTAGTTGTTTTAGTTCTTGTTTTTATGTCTTTCAATTTACATAGGCGGCAGCATCAATTGAAGATGGAAAAAGAATCCTTTTTAGGTTTGACAGAGCTGCTTTTTCTTTTAAATTTCTTCCATTTAAAGTTCCGTATCCAGTTCCATTTAAGCTACTTGGAGATGAAGCAAAAGGTTGGTTAGACACCACATATTTGTCGAATTCGGGAAACCTTCGTATCTCGAGAGGAAATAAGGTGATTAGGCATTTTCAGTGGAAACATCGTTCTAGTAGTTTTTTAATTCCGTTCCTCGAGTAAAGTGCTTGCTTAATTGTCAATAACATGAAAGTATTCCTATATACGTTTTATATTTCTAAGAATTATTAGCAACATATCTATAGTGCAGGGAACAACCTTTGTGTTACAGAAGCAAACTGAGCCAAGGCAGAAGTTATTGACAGCTATTTCCTCAGGGAAGGGTATTACAGAGGTCAGACCGCTGATTTATTTGTTTATATAATTTAATAAACACAACTGGAATGTTTCAATTGTCACTGTTTTTCACATTATATCAATTCCAACAGGCAATAGATGAACTTATTTCCTTAAAGCAGAACAGTGGTCCAGAAGAACCAGAACTAGAAGAGGGTGAGTGGCAGATGATGTGGAATTCGCAGGTAGATTTTGGAAATCCGAAGGAGTGTCAATTCCCAATCACTTGATTCGTTTGAATCTAATTTTTTTTGTCAATACTGATTTAAGATCATTAAAATGTGTACATTTTTCTTGCAAAGTGCTTTTTCCTGTTTAAACAATTTACTATATGCAGACTGTAACGGATAGTTGGATAGAGAATGCAGTCAATGGGCTGATGGGCAAGCAGGTATCGGATTCATCTTGCAAATTTCCATTACCTCTATTCTCTACATATGCTTCCTCACATCTTCAGTTTGTATATATAATGATGGGCGTTGCAGATTATCAGGAAGGATGGAAGAATAAAGGTCCTGGTCGATATCTTGCTAGGGCTTAAGTTCTCCATGACTGGAAATTTTGTGTAAGTTTCTATTGTTTTTATGTTTACTACTGAATAGAAATAATATTAGAACCTGGGTAAGTATGCTAGGGAATGCTTAATGTGTGCTTGGAATTCTTTGCCATAGCAAGCTTTATGACGGTATTGATATGTATGAAAATTTCTGCGAGGGCATTAATTGACATGTATAATGACTACTTTTGTAGCTTTGCGGTTTTGTAGGAATTGTTGGGCACATACGAGAAAACCATATTTCATCTATCTATTTACTGTATTTCTTGAAATATGTTTTAAAATATGAGCCCCGCTAAATTTTCTTAATATTTTTCTCTAAAATTGACAGAAAAACTGGCTCCAGACTGTATGACGTTACCATGGATGATGCAGCCATAATTGGTGGCCCATTCGGATATCCCCTAGAAGTGAAAAACAAGTTCATATTGGAGCTTCTGTAAGATGGCATATTCCTTGTCAATCCATCTAGTATATTTTTTAAACCAAAAAACGCCCTCAAGTTTTCGAAAATTGATTTGTAAAATAGATTGTAAAAACTAAAAACTGATTACATTTGGCTTTTCTCATCCATCCCTTACTAGTTGAGTTTTCCTTTGCAGATACAGCGACGAGAAGCTCAGAGTTAGCCGTGGATACAATAACATTCTTTTCGTACATGTTCGCACGGATGCATTGAGATGAAATAACGCTATTATTTATAAGGATATTAAGTATAAGATGTTTTGTAAATGAAGACTAGTCAATTGTGTATTGTGCATTTAAACTGTCCTTGACATCGCAAACCAAATACAAATAACAAGGAGGTACTTCATGTTCGCTAAAGGTTTCGTTTCGACTCGGCTTTAATTCTATTTTTAGCACCGTTATGGGGATTTTATAATTTTGATCAGACACTCCAATTTGAGAGAACGTCGAATGTCCATAAAAAAATAATTATATCATTTTCTTTTATCCAAAAACAGGTCAGTATTACTTCAAAAGCCCAAGCCTGGACATACATTATACTCCATGGAACCATGGAATCCAAGGTTCCACACTGGCACGCACTCAAGAAAGTTTCTATTATAGATAAACCCGTTCACTTTGCAATTACTATTATTCTATGATGACATCATAAAGAACAAACAATTAATGAATATGAAATTATATGTTCAACCTAAACAAAAATTACAGACAAGGAAGAAGGAACTAACTAACTTCTTGCTCGTCAAACCGTTTTGAGAAGGACATACAGAAAATCTAGGCACTCACTTCATTCCTACTCTCATCGTGTACTTTAATGCCTTCTTGTTGGTAGATCGTATTTTGTTCCTCAACGCTGGGCTTTACCTCAGCGCTAGGCTTTTCCTCAGCTGGCTCCTCTGGTTTTCCCTATTGCAGACAACAAATTTAGGTTATCACTACAAAATAGTAATCGTGCAGGTGTAATATTTTTGATAAAACATTGAGTCCTCCACAATGGTTGATGAAGCCAACCTTGTTTCGATCACGCCATCCAAGTCCAAATGGACGAGAAAGCAAACTTATCCTCCTCGCAGGGATTTCCGCTGTAGGCTCTTGACTGTTTCTCGATACTGGGGATTCAGTCTGTGATCTATAAATCAAGATGACATCAAGTCAAGTAAGTCATACAGGACTCTTTGCATAAGTAATATCAAACATTTATTTTGCTTTCCAACATTTACCGCCGCACCTTTCGACATTTCCTCAAATAGTAAGGAAAGCTGGTAATTTTGGAGGGTGGGGTTGGGGTGGCAAAACTTTAAAATAAAATATTAAATAGGAAGCCATGCTGAAACAAAAAAAATACAGTAGGTGCACATATAAAGAGTAAAGACATATTTCAAAAACTTAAAAAATAAATATACCGTGGAGATTGTAGAACTTTAACTTGGCCGTGCTGGTACTGCAATGTAGCCTCAAGCATAGATTCTGCCATAACTGCTCTCTTCTCCATTTCAGTAAGGGCAGCAGTTGCTTCTTCATACTTTTCCTGCCAATATAATACGTATCACTGTAAGATGTTGCGGTACAAAAATTCACCATTTGCCAGTCAAAGTATAATATAGAATGACCATAATAGAAATTTATAAATATTAGTTTATTCAGAATAGGCACAAGTCAAGGCAGTGGTGCTGAATCAAAGAATGCTTATTAGAACAAGTACAGTCCAATCACCAACATCAACTCCCCCACCAAAAAAAAAAAACGCTGAAACAAACATAAGCAACTATATCTCCAGCATAGTTAACTAAAATGTGATAATAGGATGCAATTTCTTCCAATTGGAGGCAGTCAAGTATAGCCCATGGCCGAATAATTAATATATATCAAAGATTCTGCAAAATATCGTCAGCCCCTATGATACAATGAAGTCCAAATCAGGAACAGCTTACTAAAAAATGATTATGGCTTTTTAATATATATATACTAGACGGATACAAGACGAAACAGGGAAAAGGGTAACCTGAAGGACTTGGGCAGCATATCTTTGTGCGGCTGCATCTTGCTCGGCGAACCTACGAGCATCCTCAGTCACCTTCTGCTCTTGCTCCACCCGCATCAGCACCTATCAGCAGCAAACTCAGTCACAGAAAGGGACAGCATATTCTATCTCAATAATAATGAATATTGACAGACAAAAATTATACCTGAAGCATAGCAGTTTCTTGTTCTTGTTTATCGGCAAGTGCCTGCCGAAGCTGAGCAACGTCTTCTTCTAGTTGCTCCACCTGAAGAAAATAAGAATTACATGCTTTGAATTCTCATATAACAAATTACAACTCAATCTAGAGGATATCTAATCTATAGTTTTCAGATTCGCAATTAGAATCACATAATATCTTTACTCAATTCTATATCATAAATAGGTAGTATGTATGTAGATGTCTTTGAAAAGTATAGATATATGGATGGATTTGTATGAATGTATATCAACATATGAATCACACAAGTAAGTGTTTCACTGTTTTATCTCCTTTTTTCCCATAATTCTGATTAAATAGATTGAAAATTGAATAAGCTTAAATCATTAAATGAAAAAGGAACTAAAGGAATTGTTTTGAGAGACTCATAGTGAGTTCGTTTTACGAATTTCTAGTTTAAATTATTACATTTAACCACTGTACATCCTTATTTGCTATATCTCAAGCTAAGTCCTTAAAACTTACGTTATTATAATATTTACAATCATAATGTCAGGACCTATTGTCATCTAATTAACTAAGTTCACATACATACTAATTCAATAATATAAACATCAGCCAGTTTTAGAAATTCCTGTCTGTGTATCACGGACCTGAATCTGTATCCTGGAATTTTCAACCAGCAATTTGAAAGCAAAGGGCATCCCAAAATGGATGTAGAAATGTTATACAAGTGCCAATATTCAATATCCCATACAAATGTGTGATAATAAGAACTTAGGAGAACCACACCATAAGATCTAGTTGATGTAGTTGGAGAGCCTAGGACCATATAAATCACGCACTAGCATTCCACGCTTCCAATATGGGACTCAAGTCTCATCCCTTGTAATTGATTCAACATTCCGCACACTATGCAATCTTGGTGCTCATGCGGACTGGTTATGCACTATCCCTTTTGACCAGTCTTTGGCACACATTATAATGCCAGCGTCACCAACAGTGCTCCTCATATGTAGCCTAGAGACATGGCTGGCTACGCACTAGCCTTTTGACTAGTTCCTGGTGAACATTAAAATGCTAGTGTTACTATCTGTGCTGCCTGTTGGTAGTTGAGAGACATGGTGAAAGATTATACTACTAATTGACAAGAACCTTGGGGGAACCAAACTACAAAGGCTAGCTATTTTTATCAGAGAATCCCTACATCCAATGAGACTCAAGTCTCATACCTTGCAATTGGATCTAGCACCAATGCCTGTGCAAAATGACATGTGAAATCTACAACCTAAGAAAATTCAGTTTGGCCCCGGCATGGAAAAGTCCAGGCAGCAATAGCAAATTCTGAGATGGACAAGTCTCTTCCTGAGCAACCTCTAATTGTTAAATGGAAAAGGGAAGTCTCTTCTGCAATGGGTAGCACTCAGAACAACTTTAGCAAAATGATAGAAGAAAATATTCTCTGCAGCTTCAGTATCAGTAAACAATAAGATACTACTAGTACATCATTACTCTAGTTTAGTACTCTTTAATTGAATAGTTGCATGAACCAAGGAACAGGTATTGCGTTTTATTATGCTGTGAATAAAGTCTACGTGTAGATCTCGATTCGAAAACACCAATTAGCCTCAAGATGTGATTGCATAATACAATTTCCAAGAACCTCGTAGTAAAATGTTGCATTGTAGAGATAACTTTGGCAATAACAGCATGACTTACCTTTGCACTCAGTTGCCGCCTATTGTCCTGCTTGACCATTTCCATCAATGCTGTTTCCAGCTCCTCCGCCCTGATAAAAAGGAAGAAATTTCGAGAACTAAATGCTATATGCATAAAATATATTTACATTATTAATCACCCTGTCCATGCCTCAACCCTTAACATATTAAAAACAAGGGAAAATGTGTTTTAGGTCCCTTATTTGCGGTAAAATGTAGTACTTGTATTTAAAAGTTTCTGATACTCTGAAATTACAAATTTAAACTTCTCCCACAGCACAGCAAATCATCAGTTGTATTAACATAGACTGAAGTACAGTTTATAATTATATATCATAGCCAATACTTTATGGGACTGGGCATATGATTTAGAGTAAGTTAGTTAGGAGGAAAAGAAAAACAGTTGTAAGACTGCAAGAAAACTCAGATTTCAAGTACCTAAGAATGGATGATCTTTTCTCCTCTAGTAGTCTACAAAGTTCAACCTTCAACCAGACAACCTGCATGGAGTTCACAACTTGAGAATAATGCTATGTTGTAATTAATTAGCTGCTCACCTTTTTGACAGGGGTAGATGAGCATTCAATGATAATAAAGGTTTCAAAGCCACTTTTTATTTTACAGAAAAAGAGGGAGGAGGGGGTAATGGAGAAATTCATAACGCAAATTTCACGATCACGCTGTCCTAGTTTCTCGGGATGTGTTCCCTTTACTGTTTTCCAAAAATTAGATTTTCAAAATGGGATGTGTGATAATTAAATAATTGAGTGTTGTAAAGTAAAATAAAACCAACAACCCATGTTGAAACATATAGCATTAACTTAAACTAAACCCTGTACAACTCTGATAAGATGTATACACATTTAACTAGACACCAGTTAGGACAACCAAAGTTCTCAATATTGAGTTTAAGGGGTCATTTAAGATAGATGTAGTCATAAGTGGGACCCAAAAGTAATATTACCACTTTATCAAACTTTGATTTTTTTAACTTAAGGGGTTGGTAAGTTGAGAACGTTATATATGTTAAAAGAAATAAATGCACCATTGACTACATGACAGTCTAATAGAAAGTGAGAAGGGTAAAAGGACGACCTGCTCTTGAAGATCTGGAACAGAATCTATCTCACCCTCTCCAGTCAGACTAATTAGAATTTCATCTGCATTAGTGGAACCAGATTCTGTACGAGATAAGCTGTCAAGCCCTTGCATATCAGTCGATTGTTCTGTTTTAGAGTCATGCTTAAAACCAAATAGCTTTGAAGCTAGTCCCTGAGAATCCCTCCAAGCTTTAAGCCCTTTTGATCTTTCTTCAATGGAAGCTATTACAGCAGGCCGATGTTTATTCCTCAGCTGCTGCAAACGAGCCTCATTTATATTTTGGTAACCCATGCAAGCTGTCAATACAAGCTGACTGCTGTCAAATGTGGAGCCAGCCAACGACTGAAGTAAGGTGACTGCATCTCCAGCATCCTTTGTTGTTACCAATGCAGGACCTAGAAGGCACGGTAAAATTAAGGTCTTCTAATATATGTATGGCTTAAGCACAGCTAGTGTACTTTTTCCAATAATACTCTATAGTTTGAAACAACAAACATGTTTCAGCCCGTACCATATAACTCCATTAAAGCAACTGCAGTTCTAAAGAGCATAACTCGGTTTCCTTCAAAAAGAAGCACATCCCAGACTCGAAGAACTGAAGTCCAAATAATGACAATAGATGAGAAGGAAGGTCAAACAAATGCATAGAAATGCTCATTTGACAATGGCAACATTGCCAAATAAGACTAAGCTACACTACTCAATAGATAGAACATTAAACCTGACCACTTTCCCAAGGAAGCATGTTCACAAAAATGGACAGGAACCAAGGTCCAGTAACCCATGCCACCTGCACTCCCAGATAATCTAGATGATTGGCTGCAAATTAAGTACACACAAGAAAATATCAATTAAGAAAGGGAACACTAGAAACAAAACTAACTTGGTGAGTTCAAAGACAAAATGAATTAAGATAGTTTACAGACCTAATTTAGGAAACCTCTCCCTCACCAACTCCTCAAAAACAAGTTGATCCACCTGATAAAATGATAATATATTTGAATGAATATATGTTAAAATGTTCAATAACACCTATGTACAATATTTAATTTAATCAAGAATACAAAGTAGACAAACAATACCTGAGATTCTATCATTTCCTCTGAATAATAGCCGTCAAAATAATCATCTAAAATGCCCATTAAGGTCCTGGGGAAAACCATAGTCAGTGGTTAAACATAAATTTGTACAATTTGCAATGAATAGCTGCTAAAGATGCTTCACAAGCTTAAAGCAATCGGTCAGGCATTCCTTCAAGGCAATGATGCTCATCCAACGCTTCAACAGTTATAATAATGATGTTCTATTCATACTTTACTTTCAAAAGTTCACCATATATTCTAGAAATCTACTCAAGCAGTCATCTAGGGACATACCAAAAGGCATTTTCTTCAGGCATCAAAAGTAGCAATAAGCCAGCAAAAAAATTCATGGCCTGCAATATAAATTATTTCAACAAGTTAAATACATGTCATGAGAATACATGAAATGTACATGTGAAAGTGCATATAGTAACTAATGAGCTTAAATTATTTTATGTGATAGGACAGCTCACTACTATTCATGAATCATGCGCATGACTTCACTGATACATGTGAAAGTTGCCTGCGAGGCATTAGGGCAATTTACAACTGTCAGGCATGCCACCTCAAAACAACTCTTGCCGGAGGGGTTAGACACAAAATAGTTCCGAATTCTTCTAATAAATTTACAATTTGAATAAAAGGTTCGAGTAAGAGAATGCACTTATATGAACCAGTCCTATTGTGTTTTGTATATATTTCAAGACCAAAGGTCTTTCTTTCTCAATTGACCGTGTATTTTGGATATCATTATCAAGTGTACTAATTCTGTACGTGAGAGATATACTTTCCCTCCAACTTTGTAATATCTAGTTTGTTCTTTTTCTGATGGTGGTTACAGAACAGCTGTCAGTTATTGGTTACAACTGAACAGCAGTCATTTGTAGTTAGTTACAATGAACAGCTTTTGTACTTCCTCTCAAAGTAATAAATCATTCTTCTTGTTAATTCAATACTGTAGCAGTCACACATATCTTCAACTCATACTATCAAGTACAAGCCTTGAGAAACACGTTGGTCCAAAGTCAAAGAACTACACAAAGACCAACAATACATTTTATGATAGTGAAATAGTGAAAGGTTAATGACTAGCCCAAAGTATCATTTTATTGAATTTATATGAGTGCTTTACATCAGATAGCAGTAAAGGATAAATCGGTGCGCAAATTTGGCTTTGCAAGACTTTAAAAAAAAATCTTAAAAGTTGCCATTGGAATCCTTGACTCATCATTTAAAGGTGATGAAATTCAAGCAGGTAATTTGAATTTTTTTTTTTTAAATGGTGTAAATAGGGCAAGGTAAATGCCTGTCGTTGTTGATTCATTGCACCATGATATCTCGTTAACTTACAAGTTACTTGAATCAATTATTTATGTCTCGTCAGCCATGTTTCATATAAACATTCATTAGATTGACTGAGGGGGAAAACAACTTTTATAAAAAAAATGGAGAATAGAAATGTAACGATTTTAAAGAAGCAAGGACCTGGCAGTAACCAACTGAGGGGTTATGTCGAGCATATGCCGTAAGTAACCGTCTCAAAGCGTTTCTACCATCCTCATCCAGAGCAGGATGACCAGGAAATGTTCGAGGCAGATCCTGCACATACAAGAAAAAGTCAGACTTCTATTAAGAAACTTATACGATAATATCACAGTAGATAGTGAGGTTGAAACATCAAAAGCAAATACCTTCTCAATCTGCCCTTTCCATTTTTCTGGCATACGTACAAAATCACCACCTGTTTTCCCATTGCTATCAATTGACTGCAAGCTTTGCTGATCAGTTTTAATTTCAGAATCACTCTCTGAGGCTAGCAAATCCTGATAATACTTCTCCACCCTCCTTGCTTTTACACCAACAAAAGCTTGCCAAAGCTGAAATACAATAACAAACAAAAGGGTATGATAACTAACCAAAAATAAATAAACTTCACAAGAAATGCAAATCTCAAATATATAATGCATACCTCTCCCCGCAATGCCATTGGTACTCCCCCACGAACCAGAACTTCCAACTCTTCTTTCCAAGGAAACGAAGCCTCTGGTGGTGCAGCATCAGTGGTAATACCATTTGCAGAGGCATTTGTGCCATCAACAAGAGGCATATCCGGACTAGGATCTGACCTCTCAACATCATAGTACTCCTCCTCAGAGTCTTCCTCAAATACTCCTTTTGGTGATTTAACATCATCAGAAAGCAATGTTGACTTTTCAGTTTCAATAATCTGGTCATCTTTTAACACACTTTTCTTGATCCTTTCTTCTTTTACTGACCCGGTTTTCTTCTTTACACGAACACTCATCATATCCTCAATAGTTCGAAGAGTTGGTCTTATCTCAGTCCACAACTGGATTCTGTGAACTTTTGCCTCCTCACTCGCTGGTACCTCCTTTTGACTACCATTTTCAGCTGCACTGTCAGAATCATCTGGTACCCGGTTGTTTGCTTCATGAACACCCTTCTCCGAGGCAGGATCAGCTTCTGGCTCTGCAACTTCATCACCCAAAACTTTCTCACCATCCCCAACAACTAATTTGTCTTGGGCCAATTCAGTAGACTCTGCCTGTCTTTCAAGAAACAAGCTCCACCGATCTGACCTTTCCTCTTCTTCCTCCTGAAATTGCAAAAAGTGTTACACCTGGAACAACATCAAGGTAGCAAAATTACGTGCTTCTAGCTTTGAGGAAAAAACCAAAAAGGAATTTCCACCAACAGGTAGCGCACAAATGACATATCTAAATCCTTTCTAGTAGGATTATTCAATTTTACTTCACTTCACAGTTAAAACGTTTAAACTGGAAACATAAATCCAAAACATGACAAGACCTTGTATATGTTAGCATATTCACGGTATCTTTGCAGGTGCTGAGGCCGCACAGTGAACCCATAGGCATCCCTGTTCACACCAAACACGCATTAATTTTCAGAAACAAATAAAATCCAATAAATAAACAGATAAAAAGAACAAAAAATTAACAGACACCCAAACCAATTAACTACAAACATACAATAAGTCTGACTTCAACAACAAATTTAAGCAAAACGCAACTCAAATCGCCAGTCCTCCACTCCGAAGCTAAAACGACGACACGTTCCGCACACAACGCACTTGCACAACACTCGGCATTGATTACCTCAAACGATTATCACTGTCCACTACTCACTACTAACTAACAAAAACGGAAAAAGAAGAAAAAAACGAGACTCAACCGGCGACAACTCAAATTCAAAGGACCGAGATCGATCTTCACAATCCACTAATCCGATTGAAAAAAAAAAAAAAAACACTAATTCAACGCTAAGTCGCGCGGCGGTCCAAGCGAACTTAGAAAGCAAATGAAATAGAAAAATGAAGCGTTAATAGACGGATCTAGCACAAAACGAGAGTTAAGTAGGAAAAATACCTCTTGTGTTCGAAGGCGATGAGAGGGTTCACGGTTTTGTTAGGCTTCATTTGCAGATTGGATCGGCAAGAAGATCTTCTTCACCTCGAATTGGAGGAAGCGAATGCGTAGTTGTGCAGTTAGTTTGTGCAAGCTAGTGGGAAGAAGCTATAAGAGGAGAGAGAGAGAGAGAATAGAGAGAGAAAGAGCACATGCACACTGAGCGTGAGGAGAGCGAAAATGGCGTCACGTTATTATTACATGTGCTGCGTGATACACTCACACAGCGCTCCAAAAGCTAAAAAGGTTTGGTGTGTTACGGTTCGGTTCGGTTCTTCACATTTTCACTTTTCCTTCCTCATCCATCCACATTCAACGTGCTGTTTCAGTTTTTTGACCAGGTTCTTATCAACCTCACCTTTCGCCTTCTATTAATAATAATAATAATTATTATTATTATTATATAATAAAATAATAATAATGATTTATTTACTATATGCTTATTACCCTAAAATGTGGTGCGGTTGCCATAATTTCAACACCGACACCAAATATAAATATTTTCGATATATTTTTTTCTCGTAAAATACGATTGGGTTGTGCAATGGCCAACGAAGATTTTTTAAGCCGTCCTTGTTATGGAGGATTTTTTTTTAATATTATAAAAAATAAATCAGGTAGATTAATTAAAGAGTTAGACTCTTTCACTATTTTTCATCGATGAATTGTTTTATGTATTGTTTCTTACGTGTGGGGTGAAGATAGAAATTGTATTTGTATGGCCATACGTATTTATACAATACGTACAAATATTAATTCCTTAATCTCTCGTCTTTTGAGGCTATTGAATGCCAAAAATACGATTCCCAAATCCTCGTCCCTTGATGCTATTGAATACCAAAACAATTAATTAGCATCATTAGAATACAGCATAAAAAACAGCCAAATAAATAGTAGGCCTCCCAATATAATTATTACACCCTTATAAAGTATATAACTGTTAAGATATCCTTTGCAACGTGGGTTTAAGAATAAACAATATTAATATAAGTATAGGGTCGTGTTGGGCAAAATACTATTCGTGAAACTAAGGATTTTTTTTAAAAGGGAATTAAGCTAAGAAGTAGTTTGATGAGTTACATTAAGATTATACGTGCAATAAGCTAAGTTGAATTTAATATATACCCAAACATGTTTTTACATCTTTATGAGCATAGTTTTTTTTTTCTTTTACATGTTCAAGTATGGTTTTTCTTAAATACAAAATCTTCAAAAATCTTTCCAAACTAAATTAAGCTAGTGGAACGCCACGTAAGAAATCATTAAAATTTCAAACGAAATCAACTTATCAAGTATTCAGTAATTTGACAAATGTACTCATAAATTTAGAGAATGAAAAACCTTGGCTTAGAAGCATCCCTGTTTTTTTTTTTTTTTATTTGGGATAGGGTTGTTTTGGATATCATATAAGTTTATTCAGCTCATTTATTAAAAGTAGTTGTGAAAACAAAATTTTAAAAATAATATAGTATGAATTAAGTTTTTTTGGTTAGTAAAAATAAACATAAACACGTTTTTTTAAGAATTTAGATATCTTTTTCATAAAAATAATCATATATATATATATATATATATACCCTTACTAACTACATGTATACTAGATGTAATTAGTTTTTGAATGGGATGTTTGTTTTTGTCGTAAATACTTGTAAAAAGGTTTAATTTATTGAGTACATATTTAATAAAAAATGATAATTATCCTTTCAAAGAAAAATGTTTACTTCTATACCAAAGAAAACTATTTTTGACTGGTGACATGTTTAATATATAAAACCATATAATGTTTAAAAAGCATACGAACATTTCTAATAATTTTCCTACTGATTTAGGTTTTTTCAATAATAAAACAATAAACTAAGTCAAACCTGTGTTTTCTAATGAACTTTAGAAAAATAATTTGAATTTACTGTTTTATGATACTTATGTCTTCTGTAAAAAAAATTTAACAAAAAAAACTTCTTTCTACTGTTGTTTTTTTGTCCAATATTAAAAGAATAATAGAAACATTTACAATCCGCAACTACCATTTTACCCCTACATGGCTGTCGGCACGTCACTGGTCATGCCGTGATCTCTGTGATGCACCATATGTTGGCAATACACGCACCTACACCACACATTATTTATGCATTTTTTTTTTCACCTTGCTTAAACTTGAGAAAAAGTGTTAGTATAAAACTTTTTTAAATAAATAAGGTTTTTTAATGAGAATTCGTTGACTTAACGTAGAAAAAAATTATGATCTTAAAAATAAGAAGTTATATTTTTATTTTAAAAATATAGTTCTACTAATAACTAAATAAAGTATTAATAAAAATGAAATTTTTTATAAAAAATTATAAAAAATCTGAAAAAATATGACACAATAAAATTTATAAAAGTTAAATTAAAATTTCATAAAATAATTTGTTTTAAGCAGATGAATTAGGTGTGGATATAAACAAATATATAATGGCATCTACAATGTGAAAAAATATTTTATACCGTCTAAAATTTCTACAATGGAATACTTAATTTTTAAAATTATAAACCAAATATGAATCAATAAAATTTTAAGGATAAAGTATGTTTTGTGGCCCCCTAAAATCCCCCCAAAACAATTTCATATCGTATTTGTTTTTCTAAAATTTAAACACAATTTTTTTAACTTTTCTAAATTTAAACATATTTTGTAGAGGTAATTAATAATAAACAAATAAACATACATGTCACCTTTTAACATAGGTAATTATTTAGAGGTAAAAATTTGCTTTCAACTATTTTTCATTAATACAGATAACATCCTTGCAAACATACTAAAAAACAGCATAAACATGTGGATATATTCAACAGTGGTGAATGGCAATTACATTAAAATAATATCAACTCCCATTTTCACCTATTTTTATTAAATTTAAGGTCAAGATATAGTCCTTTCCTGTCAAAAAATTATGTCATTCCCTGTTTGCTCATTCTTTTAAGAATGGAAATTTATTAACTTATTAACACATTTATTAAACTTTGTGGTGAGACTTCATTAGAATTTAAAGGTTTTATTCTTATTTTCTTTTACCTATTTAAAACAATTTAAGATATCATTGATTTTTTAAGTTAAGTTGCCCATAAAAAATTTTGATTTTTTAAGTTAATACCTTTTTTTTATATGTATAATTATCGTGGAAGAATGGAAACACGCATGTAAGTGGCTTGTGTAACAATTAGATAATAAAAGTAAATAAATTATATTAAAAGAATAATATATGTGTGCTCAAGGACTATTATTAAAATAATTCAGGATTTTAAATTTATTATCATATCCATATTCTTCAATTAAAGAATCTTATGGGATCTAAGTTTTAAACTTATAACTATAAATATGATTTCTATTGTGAATATGATTTATGCTGTAATAAAGATGTGCTTACGAGTTGCATCATACAAGTATCAAAATAGGTAGAATATATAAATAGTTTGTACAGGAAGTTAAATTAAATTGTAAAAACCGTGATTTAATTTAATTAGATTATTTATTGATAATCCCAATAAATATTAAAAAGTTTAACTAATTTTTCAGTTATATTATTTATTTAATTTTTCATATTTGTCAAAAACTAAATAAATATAATTGATCCATCGACTAATTATCTAGTCCAAATTTTCAAAAATTGGATTTCAATGGAATAGTGGAGTAGACCATGACTCAAGAAAAGCAAGAAGAAAAAAAATGTGGGATAAGGTCGAAATGTTGGCTAAAAGTATGTGTTTTTTATTTTGTAGTAATTAATTATTGTAAGGCATTAATGAATTTGATTTATTATTGATGAACTTATGATGCATTGTATTTATTTATTTTCATATATAACTTAATTTTGTTATACGTCATAATTTACAACATTTTTAAATAAAATTTAAACTGTAAAAATCATGTATATTTTTTTTAGTAATAGCGATTTATATTTTATATTATAAAATTAAACTAACAATATTTTATTAAAATCTGTTTGATTCTAATTTAACACGTGAAACTTGAACTCACGCCCTCATTAGTATTTACATGTAATAACTTTATATTTTAATATAATTATGACTAATGCATAATAATAATAATCTATAAAACCATTTTACTTGAAAAGAAAACGTTGCATTGTTAAATTTTAAAATCGAAAAATTCGACTGAAATTCTAACTATAGTCTATTTCCAAAACCGATACTTAAATTAAATGAAACTCTAATTATTAGATAAACTAAATTTAACATAAATAAACAAATAAGACAAAATAATTAAGCCATACTATAATAATTAAAACATTGTCACATGAATTTTCTCAAACAACAATTTACCTAAGAATGTGCCTCACGGAACCAAACATTAACTAGAAACTACAAATCCCTGCTAGCTCTGAAACCCCCCTTTCTGTGATCCAACAATCACTGAAATTCGGACCAAAATTGGTGAGAAAGAAGAAAGTGATCGGTGATTTGATGATGTGGGGCTCCAAACTCAGCACCACCACTTTCATCTACGTTCGCACAGCCACCAAAACCAAACCCTTCTCATGGAAAACAACCCCAACCCAACACCCCTGCAGGCACATCCCTTCCACTCCCTCTTCCAAAAACCAAATCCTAGGTTTTACACGTTCGCACAAATTGCCATGTTTGGGAAGAGCTGGTCTTGTCACGGATTTAGGTTCTTCAGTGCCATCATCACAGCCTCAACCTCAACTTCAAGCTCAGTCTAAGCCAGAGTCAGAACCAAAACCAGAACCAGAACCTTCCAAATTGCTCACTCTCCCATCGATTCTGACTCTTGGACGTGTCGCCGCAGTGCCACTTCTTGTTGCCAGTGCGTTTCGTTCCCCTTTTGCTTATTTATATCACAAAACTTGTATTGGAATCTGATGTGAATGTGAATGGGATGTTTTTCGTGTGTGTAGCTTTCTACATGGATGGTTGGCGTGGAACTGCGGCTACTACGAGCATTTTCGTCGCTGCATCAGTCACAGATTGGCTTGATGGCTATCTTGCTCGCAAGGTACTCTTTTTACTCTTTCCAATCCAATTGAATCCAAACATCACCACATTGTTCTGTTTTCAGCGTTTCAAGTTATAGGCCAATCCTTGTTATTTTATTAACTGTTATCATTTTGCCCTGCAGATGAAGTTGAAATCTTCATTCGGGGCATTTTTAGATCCGGTAGCGGACAAGGTATTTTTCTTTTCTTTAATGCACACACAGATTTACTTGATGAATTCAGGTCTTTTTGGGTTAGTAAATGTGATGTGATGTGAGTGCAGTTTAAGTTTTTTTGTGATTGGCTAAATGTGAAATAATGTGGATTGAATTGAATGCAGCTTATGGTTGCTGCCACACTGGTCTTATTGTGTACTAGACCTTTGGAGGTTGGTGTGTTTGGACAAGTACCATGGCTGCTGACTATACCTGCAATTGCCATAATTGGTAGAGAGGTAAGGGGTACCGTGATTTCTAAGGCATGCGTCACATAAAAGTTTTTGGTTAAGGGTGCTTAACAAGGGCCCTTTGCATTATTACCAAGGTCCAAACTCATAGTAGTTAAATATTCGTTTTCCTTATCTTGTCTGTCATTTGTTCTATGATATTTGGTTTGTAAAAAATGTGTACGAAACACAAGTTTCTTGTATTTCTAATTGAATCTGAACTAATAGTAACCGTATTTTTCGCATTATAGAATGAAGCTGTCGAGCCTAAGTCTTGGTTAAATTATTTGTTTTCTTAGAAATCATGCAGATCTAATCTTTAAGGTGATGATTTATGTGTGAAAGGAGAATTCGTATCTGAGATCTACTGCTATTCTTACCTATAGGTCTGTTGGTCGAAGCTATAATACTGTTACCATATATCATTAAGGAAACCTCGAAAACCTATTTAACCGAGATTCATAATTAGCCATATTTTCACTTGCCTCTCCTTTTGCGTTGAAAGCATCATATCTTGTCTATTTTACTGGCCTTGTATTTGTTTTCAAAGAAAAATGTCTTATAGTTTTCTCTGGTAACTTGCTATGTAGATAACCATGTCTGCGGTCAGGGAATGGGCTGCTTCCCAGGATAGTAAACTTTTAGAGGTTTGTTTTATTACCTCCTGAACATTAGAGTCAAATGCCTTATTATATTAGCACAATGTTTTGAGCTTATATAGCACAATGTTTTGAGCTTATATCATGAAACTGTTAATGATAGGCTGTTGCTGTAAATAACTTGGGGAAGTGGAAAACAGCCTCACAGATGACAGCATTAACCATCCTTCTTGCGACCCGGGACTTGAGGTTAATGATTTTTTTACATTTTGTGGATGCCAATTATCATTAGATTTTTTTATGGAAAAGAAAAATTAGGTGAAAAACTCATCTCCAACTATCATTTCCTACTAACCTTTTACTGATAATTATCTGTAAACTTCGTATATGTAGTAATGCTTAATATTACCTGTTTGGAAAAGTCTCTTCAGGTGTTAATTTGTTAGAAGTTGTATGTCATTGTTAGTTTATGTAATAAACTTCAGTTTTGTCCCCTAAATTTTGATTCCAAACTGTTATTAACTAGTTGAGTTTGACTGTCTTCTGATTTTTCTTTTCAGCCATGGAGGAGGAGCTGCCATTGTAGTTGGCTCTGGTGTTGCTATGCTTTATACTTCAGCAGGGCTTGCCATATGGTCTCTGGTTGTATATATGAAGAAAATATGGAGGGTGTTGTTGAGGTAGCATGGCTTTAATACCAGCAAACATTTAACATTTTCACCAAAAGGGGTTTTGCAATTTTAGTCTCGTGTAAATGTAATTTTTTTTTTCTACGCAATTTCTATCCCCATACAGTGCCATTTCTCCTACTCCCTTATATTTTTCTGCATATTTTTTTGGTCCTTCTTCACCCTGGGGAAAGATAAAAATAAGGGCCACTAAACGTTACAGCAGGGATTTTGTTTTAGGTGCTAACTACAATTTAGAGTCATTGTAAGTTTATGAATTATGAGCAGAGAAAGTTCAGCTGGAATTATTGTATGATACTTGACCTATCAATTTTCTTTTCTTATCTAATGATGCGTAAATACCCAGATAAATTTCAAAGTAAACAAACACATAATAGATTAGTAACATGGGATGCGATAACATAATTCGCACTGAAAATAACTTACATGAATATATATTAATGTTCAAGGTAATAAATAATGGGCATGCATGAAAAAGATTAAACATGCTAGCTGGCACTGTCACCATCATTGGTTCATTGAAGCACTGGCTCGGTGATTTTCTAATCGATTTCGACTGTTTGACTCATTCTCTTAAAACAAATATTGGATTCATCGATAGGTAATATCAAGAAAAACTTACCAATTGAGCGGCATTGAAAATTCAGACAATTTAAGGGTTCAGAAAAGTTTTATTTTATTTTTTATGTATATACGGAGATGATATCAATTTTTTTGTAAGTGTTTGTTTTTTTTTCAAGTGTTTGTTTGTTGTGTACACTTTTCTTTTAAGGATTTTATCCTTACTTACGATACACGGGCGATTTGACATATTTGCTTTTAGTACTTTTTAGACAAAAAAAAATAAATCAGATGAATTGGATTTTGTTGATCGGCTAAGTCGAAGAATTGATGCAAGATTATTGGTCTATACAAGATTTTGTTGATGCAACAGTAGGCTCAAATATTTTTATTTACACTTTCAAGTTGGAAGACTAAACTATTGGTCTATATAACTTTTCCTCCTTTCAAATTCTAGATACCCATTTTGGCAACAGTTACAACAGTGACAACGGTGATGCATACACACAATTTTGTGAAATAATTAGAGAAACATGATGCATGTGTTATTGTTATTGTTAAAATAAGTTGTACGTAGTTAAGAAAGAGAGTAGCGAAGCAAGTGTGTGTTTGCGAAAGAGATTGCATTAGCATGATCCCAGGGGCAGGGGGAAAATATACATAACACATTTGGAATACAAATTTAAGAGAGGGAAGGTGCTAAAACTCCTGAACTAGGCATCTATAATTCCAATACCATAACCATTTTCACCACCTCCTTTGATAGAAACCAAGGGTACACGAGAATTGGCACGGGCCAAAAAATTTGAATCAAGATACAAAACTATAACCGTGATGTCATCATGGAAATGTCTCCTCACCCCTCGGTCAATCTTTTTCAAGTCTGAGTATCTCGTTTCTCTTTTCTTCGCAGCTTCACAAAGTGCTGTTTTCACAAGTTTCTTTGCCACTCCCTGCATCACAATAATCTGTTCAATATATTTATATACCAAAAAAAAGACCACCAAAATAAATAGCCATGTTAAATAAGAAAAAGACATTATAGTACATTGTTTCAGTCCATGTCCAATTTATGAACATCATATGTTTAAACAAGTAAAAAACATTATGACATGAGATGACAGTTATATATATATATATATATATATACAAAACTGAACTAAATTAGAATCCTACATTGCGTGGACAGCTTTGGACAATGTCAACTGCTTCTTGACTGCTCAGATGCTCCCATAACCCATCTGATGCAAATATGAGAAACTGATCTTGAGGACACAATTTCTGTACCAGTATTGCTGGTTCAGCCTTAAGGATTGGCTGCTCAAAGGGTTCTGGGAGTCTAAATTTTGACAACAATGGTGCTCTATTAAACTCTACCTTCTTTAGGTAGGCATCACCAATGGATCTTGAAATCTACAAAATAAATAAACAACAGATTAACACAATTCTTCACTCCATCATGCTGGCTCTGCCATTAAATTTCCTTTAGCAACAAAGAAACATTTAGAAAGTAATTAGAATTACAAGCAATTAGACATATGGCCAACTATAAATAAGCAATAGGGAACAAGTAAAATTAGAAAAAGATCAATTGTGATCCAAACAAAACCAACCAAAACAAAGATATAATACTGCATCAACAGGAAACTGAATATCTGAATGTGTCTTACACAAATAAATACAATGAAACCTGTGATAAAATTTTAAAGTAGTGACCTGAATCAGACCCTTCACACGCCAGACGTGGTGCTTCATAACCACTATCTGCGGATCATCAGGATGCAATGAGCGCAACTCTTCTCTGACAGATACCATGCTAGCATTGTGCTCCTCAGAGAGCTGAATAGCTTTAATCTCTTTTGTGGCCTCATCCATTCTACCTAATACTGCTCGAGAATCTCCTGCATTTGCAATATAGAGCTCCCCACAGCATATTATGCCTATCAAACAGCAAGATCCAACTGATGCCAGAGGCGGCTTATGCAGCCATTGCTTCTCTACCAGAGAAAGAAATTCTTCTTCAGTTGCCAAGAATGCTTTATGGACAACATCAGCTGACATTCCATCATTTTCCGAACAAAATTCTGCTTTAAGATCAAACCATTAAGTCAGTAGACCAGATCAACCAGCTAAAACTCATAGTGAATGAAGACAACAACGCACCCCTTTTTCTGCTTACAGTAAATGTTTTAAGTCAATATAATTAAGAGGCAAAGTAAAGGAATAAAAAGGTTCAGTGGACAACAGAAAACGAGTTCTTACTAGTGGGGAAAGAAGGACAAAACCCCTTTTTTTGTAGCTTAAGGAACATAACTACCCCACAAAACTAAGAATGCAAAACTATAAAATATGAAGACAAGCAACTGTATTTTACTTCTAATTGGTTTTCTTTTCACAAGTTCAATGGTGGAATTTAAGCAGCTTCATTATAGTTAGGATATCGTAAATATATGTTTATCAAATCAAAGAGTAATAAAGTTGCTTAGAACAATGTTTCGGTCCTTGAACTTGTGAAAAGAAAATCCAGCAGTAGCAAACTGTACATGTTGCACATACCATAAAATTTCGAAGTGAGTCACGAATTTGGTCTTGAAATTGTATGGTTGGTCAATTTGTTCTCTGAGATGAATGAAATGGTCTTAGAAATTATAAATAGTCAATTAATGTAGTTTTTCTGATAGTTAGTGCCATGTAATGCTGTTAGAAGGACTGAATTGAGACATTAAGTATCTAGGCAAAATCTTACTAGGAAAACATTCCACCACATAAAGAGGGACTAATATTGACCAAAAATTGGATGAACCATTTTGAAGAAATTGATCCCTCATTGTCTTCTCCATTTAAAAATCATTTTTTTAGCCTTCCTCTCCCCCACTCACAGCATTCTCATCTTTATCTACGACGAGAGAGCTCAAAAAATTGTTTCTTCAAAACTGTCACTACATAGGAAGGCAAAAATGGTGTGAACTTTGGAGGTGAAGGTGAAATAATTGGTTTTAAAATGGCAAAGAGAGGAGGGGTAAATTTCATCAAAATGGTCCCTAATGTGGTGCAAACGTGTGAGCCTAATTAGATGTCACAAAGATGTTTAACATGCCAACTCTGGCAGCATTACATGACATTAGCCAACAAAGAGACCACATTAATTGACAATTTACAAACTCCAAGGACCATTTTACCATGTTGGGGATCAAAATGATGATCATTGCAATTTCAAAGACTAAATTGATGATTTTACTTAATTTCAGAAGCTATTTCCAAGCAATTTATGGTGCAGAGTAAAGAAAAACTCACTCCTGATATTTTTAAATAGACTGTCATTCACAAACCGGGCAGCTTCTGGACCTCCATGGCCATCGTATATACCAACAAAAGTTCCAAGAGGAGTTCCCTCAGTTAAGCTCAAGGGACCAGATTCAAGTTGGCTCTGATCCTCCAACAATTTGTTTGCCTGAATAACTGCCATTGAGAATTCACCATGTGCATGTCTTCCAGAATCTTTGTACCACAACAAACCATCAACACGCCCACTTGAATCTCCATGCCTACCAGAAATTTCACCCGTATCAGATGGTCTCCAACAGGGTGAGACAATTCGCCTAATTGTAGCTGATACCATCCCTTACATAGTCTCACACACACAACTGACCAACAAATAATTCATCAAAGCAAAGTCAATGACAATATCAAAACGCCTACTTTCCTATCTACACCATCTACGTAACTGACCCCAACTCACAAGCTCCACAAATCAAATGCCTATTAAGAAATACTGACACCATAATACATAAAACTGGAAACCATCATAGACGTAAATTGCGGTGTCCACAACCTGCACCAGGATTTGAGATCATAATCAATTCAGAGACCCCATTCATTAACTATCTATCAAACAAACAAACCCAGAATGGGGTTTTCATCAACCAAGTGACATTAACATTTATTGCTAGAAAGAAAAAAAACCAAATTGAAACATGGGCAGCTTGTAAAATTGCACCCAGAAGATTGTATCTGATCAATTGCAAAACAAAAGAACAAATATATGTGCATATACAAAAACACAACGGTAAAAGAATTTTTTTTTGTTCCTCGTACCTTGGAAAGATATGTCGGGAAATTTAGTATTTCGATAATTCCTTATGCATTAAAACCCCACTGACAATTTTAAGGATTGGATTTAGTTTTGATGAAAAGGTGTAGAAAGTTGAAGCTTTAATTTTAGTTTTGGAAGAAGGGCTTTTGGGGGGGGAATGGCGTGGTTTGTTTTATGCTTCTCCTTTCCTTATTCCATGAAGTTTGTAGCCATAAAAAAGGAATTAGAAAAGAAGAACAAAATGAGTGAGTTTGGTTTGGTGGTGGAAGGAATTTCCAAAGGGCTTTGGCTTTTGGCTTTTGGGGTTGGTTGGCAGTTTTTGTTTTCTAAATTTTATTGCCTTGGTGGGGTTTAGACTTTGACCACCAACTAACCACTATTTTAGGCAACTTTTCCTTCTCTCTCCCATTTTCTTAACTTAGCATATTGCAACCATTTCTTCAGAAGATCTAACGAACCCAGCGTTCCCCAGAGCCTCACTCTCTTATACACTTTCTATTTTTGAAAATATCTTTGACTTCAACACAAGACCTCGGGGTCAAGAGTTGTTCTGTTAAAAATGTACAGCACTATTTCTAGACCATATTCGGTACTGCTTATAACAAATATTTTTGTAATTGCTTTGTAAATATATTCATGCATCTGATAACTTATCTTGTTCTCTGTGAAAAAAGTAATGTTATCTGAAACAGTGTGTATGCAGTGTATCATGTAAAATTTATGGTAAATGTATTGTTTGACAAATATTAAGTATTTTTTACCGTTAATTATTTATACTAATGATACGGATAGCCTTTTTCCATGTCTACAATTTTTACAACATTGTATCCTACTATAATAACAAGGAATTATGTTAAAAGAGCATTATCATGATAGAACATAAACATAATATTCATTTTTGTTTTTAGTTTTAATTAAAATAACTTTTGGAATAGTAATAATGAAAAAATAAAAATAGTATAAAGGCATAAATAGTAGAAAACTAAAAGAAACTATTGTGCAATAAAATTTAAAAGAGATAATTTATTTTGGTATACATATTTCTTTTTAACATTTTGTCATTAAAATACACTCTAATCTCAAAATCTCTCCCTTTCAAACCCTCTTCTAATCTTCTCCCGCAATAGCTTATTTTTTTTGTTCTCATTTTATACAGTTGCATCTCCTTTTGTTGACAAGTTTCTAATCCTATTTTAGTTGCTATATGTAATATTTCAAGCCTATTTTTTAATTGACAAAAATATCAGAAAATAATATACAATCCTATGAATTTGTAATTTTTTATACGGTTATTTTTCGAGAGTACTTTTTAAGTTTGTCAAATGTCTGTGCTAATTTTTATGTAGATTTTACTAAATTCAATAATTTTTCAGCATTTGATTAAACACTAAATTAAAAAAGGTTTAACAAAATACTTTTTCACCGTTTCTTAAAAATTTTAAATTTCATTAATTTTTTAGTAGTAAGGTGCAACACTTACAAATTATTACAAATTTAGATTACTTAGTGCAATAAAACACAATACATAATAAAAATGCATATTGGTAGTTCGTGTTTCTGCTATTGCACAGTAATTGCGTTGTATATTTTTTTGTCTGAGGACTCAAATATCTATGTTTATATCATGTAATTAAGAATCGGTTATAATAATTAATTATATAAGATATTTCATGACCATGGTACACAAAGAAATCATAGATGTGATAAGTTATACGGAAATTCCAGACATTTAATGAGATGGTACTCCGTATTCCTTTTTTAGACATAATTCTGAACAACCTTAATTACATTGTTATATAAATCAAGAAAATTTTATATAAAATAAACAAAAAATATTAAATTTCAAGGAATATGAACGTGATTTGCCTGTCCTGTCCCAGAAAAAAGGAAGAGAGATTTACAATTAATTTACCCGTAGTTACGGATCTTAGTTGTTGAACTTACTTCCCTGCATATAACTAGATATTTTCCCTGGTGGACACAATTAGAGCCTAATGAGATGGGGTCTTCTGTGGATTAGAAACTATAGTACACGTGTGCGTTATGTTGAATTGCTCATTTTGAAATAAAATTGTATGAATTCTTAGTAAGTTATACTGTTGGGTTTTTATATGTAAAATATGTTGTCCTTTTCATGAGCGACTTTTAGAGGATTAGCAAGAATTCAAAACTTAATACAATCTAAAGTCTAGTTTTTGGTCAATGATTCAAATTTACCTTACAACTAAGAAAATTCCTACGACACACGCCGCTAACGGTTACATCAGAGGCACCAGATCAACACGGTATAAAACTAAATGATGACATCAAACTTAAACATTAAAGACGGGTACAGTTAGTAAGATAAGTTAAAATTTGGAGTTAAAAGGTAAATTTTCATGTTTAGTTTTAAAAAAATGAATAAAATTTCCCGAGTTAAAACAATTTGTTTTACTGAAAATATATAATTATACTTTTGTTCAACAATTTAACGTGGTAGCAAATTAAATTTTCTAATAAATATAACTCATTTTTTATTTCTAAAAAAATAATATATACATTCGCAGGCTTTCACAGTTATTCCTTTTCCACGATTCTTAGGATTTCCGGGTATGGAAGAAGTGTTACTAACATTTCTCATGAAAAAAAAAAAAAAAGAAAAATCAAAATCTTTGTATATTCAATCATGAGAAAAGAAGGGGGGCGATACTTTCGTAGGCCAAAGCAATCAGCAGAAAATAGAAAGGAAGGCCTTGAATTCAAGCTCCAGCAAATATTTTTTACTAGAGGCTGAAAATATATGGCCCTTAATTTAGTGCTTATTTATTATGTTTGCAAGCATGAGCCAAAATCGTGGAAAGTCAATAAAAATTTCAAATATAAAGCCGAAAAGGGAAATTTTAGATAAAAAATAGCTCATAAAAAACACTAAAGCACATCACAATTAAATGATCTTACATCAAATTAGGCTCATTCAATCATCATCAGAGGCAGAAAACTAAGAATACACAGTAAAATACAGGAGCAGATTGCAGTTACGCAAGCAATGTCTGTCCCTACACGTGATCAACCCTGCCATCATCCTCATTGATTCCGTCACCAGCGTGTCTGCAAACGAAGACAATCAGAAAACATTAATGTTTCTTAATATCTAAACAAACCATTTAGATGGTGATAAAATCTAAAATTAAATGCTTAGTGCTTGGTAACAAAAGAATAAAATCAGAGTTGCATGAAGACGAACCGCCAAGAAGATGTTAGATTCCGAGCTTTTCTGTCTAATTGAAGATTTTCCAATGCACCTGATGTTTGAATTATGTCATCAGCAAGTTCATCACTGTCATATCGCCAATTGTACTCATCCTTCCTATAAGCGGACATGGAAGATCCTCCTCTTCTATCTGAATGCTAGAGTGTAAACTAAGGGAAATTTCAAGCACGAAAATAATTTAAGGTAAAAAGTCAATTACAGAAAATACCCACCAGATGATGCCTGGGATGAAGGAACAGCCCTGCAACAAATAGGTAAGTTATAAAAAATGTCTACCAAAAATGAAATTGAGAAGATCTAAAAACATAAATAATTAAAATAATACTAGACCAACTTATACAGAAATAAGGTCAGTTACGGACCTTCCTAGTGGAGGTAAGCCACCAGCAACAGATGAAGAAGAATGCCTACGGGAATTCCGTGATTCTGAGCTTGGTAAAGACTCAGTTTCTGAAGCTGTATATCTCCTACCACTAGCCCTTGCTTGGGATAAATTCTACAGAGGCATATTCAGCACATGATTAATCAAAAGTCAGTACACATTTGCAGCATTCTATGAAGTATTAACTGTGCTTTACACAAAATATGGCCTACCAAGGGTTTGGTATCATTAATTTCTAACACTGCACATGACAAATGACGATTTTCCCACTATACGATCATGTATCATCAACATAAAATAGACAACTACCTACACCATTTTAAGCAAACATCCGCCATTATTTTTTCTTTCTACACATTAGATTGGCCTCGTAGTCACATATTTGCACGTGCACAGCACAGCACAACTCAATCAAAGAAGGGTCACTCAAAAAATTAGGTTATAGCAGATGGGTAATTCAATCCAGGCTACCTTTATATTGATGCAACCTATACTCAGAAATTCCTCAAGGTCATATTTAATAATAGTAAGGACGGAATATCATGACTTTAGCCTATGTATCATTATCTCCTCAACCTTAACTGCAATGAACAGTCACCTTTACAAATTTACAACGATGAATTCACAAAAATTTCAATATATAAATTTTACAATTCTTAAAATCAAAATTAATCTAACCAGTTGACCCTACAACTTTTCTACATAGCTCCTATTGCAACAAGGCTTGGAGTTAGCCCAGCAGAAGTACTACAAGATGTGGCATAAAACATGGAAACTGCTTGCTAGCTTGAACAGAACCAAATATTTCCAATAAAGTCGCCCTGCAAATATTCAATCTAACAGAGCCTTGGTTACTATGCTACTTCAGGATCCACAACCCCTCCTAAGCCCAATCTAGTAGAAGAACCATCATCCAAAACCTCAAAAAGAAAGCACGGATGGAAAAAAAAAAATCATGAAAACAACTGTTTGAAAAACCTCAAGCTTCAAGAATCCTTCAAGCACATCCAAGAGTAGAGGACTATCTCTGTTTCTGTTGAGATCATAACCATTTTTGGCACTAAACTCCTTAAGCTCCGTCTTCCAAAAATCTTTTTCCTGCAAAAAAAAAAAGAAAACACAGCCAAAGGCCTCACAACGGAAATTAACAAACAAACTGGATGGAAACATAAGAATAGTTAATTACCAAATTACATTCCGGAAGGTAAACTTTTAGTGTGTGATTGAGCTGCGCCCACTCAAGGTAGTCACATATCATCGCCGTAAGGAGCCTACCTGCACAGCAAATACCAACTTAAACAAAATATAGCCACTAATCCGGTGCATTCACTTTCACTGCACGGTAACCTAAAAATTCATTATACTACCAGCATAGGATTTATGGCCACAAATAACTAAGCACAGGTAGCCAATTTTCATACACAATTGACGAATCGGATCCGAAGTATCAAGAGCAGAGGAACAACTAGTAACAACCGTAATTGAAGCTGGTTACATATTCAGGCCACGTAAAGTAACAACACGACGAAGGAATCTCAGAAAGTAGGGTTAGGGATCGAGGAAAGGGCGGGAAGAGAGGAACCTGGAGGAGAAGCGTGAAGCTGTTTAGCTCGATCGTTGCAGCTACCGAGCAATGCAGGAGGTAGACCTTGGTCCTTCTCAATCACACGATCTTCCTCTTCGATGGCCTCGAACACACTCGCTCTGAGCTCGGCCTGAGACAAAGAAAGGCAACAAAAACCCTAAATCCAAGTTTCGGAAAAATTGAATGGATCTAGACGGTGGGAAATTAGAAAGAAGAAACCCTAAGCGAAGGAAAGTGAATGTGTGCATGTGTTTACGTACACGGATCCTGGCGAGAACGCCTTTCTTCTCGAGAGTGCGAGTGACCAGTGTCTTCAGGTCCATCATTTCCCTCGTGTAGTCGTCCATTGCTCTTTCTCCCGAGCTCAACCAATTTCCACACCCAACTTTCTTTCTACCTTCCTTCTTCTTCTTTTCCCTCTTTCTGGGCAGTGCTGTCCGTGCGCGATTCCAAATATTCACGATTTAGTTGGTTTCGGTAGTTTGGATTAACTATGGGCCGTCCGGTTCTTTACTTCCTCGGCCCAGACCCACTTTTCATTGGGCTTTCTAAAACCTTTTTAAGACAGTTGCTTCCTGCACCCATCATTTACTTCCTGCACCGACCATTTACACGTGTCTCGTACGCGGCTGCGATGCCACCGTGAACGAATGAGGGTCAACCGCTGCCAGTCCCGTTAACTACAAACTCTGCTCTGTCTGAGTAAAAAGAGAAGCACCGACAACAATTTCCTTCTGCTTTATTCCCTTCTAAACGTCTCTTCTCCTTTAACGTTAATTCTTAATTTTACATTTAATATTTTTCGCAATTAACTAAAATGGGAGAAATTGCTTTCTGCACTCCCATCAACTGCTTTCTTCACCGCAAAAATTCCATTATGAAAAAGGATGCAGGAAGTAAAGTAAATGATGGATGCGGGAAATATTAAATGTAAAATTAAGAATTATATTAATTGCGAAAAATATTAAATGTAAAATTAAAAATTATGTTAATTGCGTAAAATATTAAATGTGAAATTAAGAATTAACGTTAACATATGTTTTGTAAAGGAAAAGAATGGTTTAGAAGGGAATAAAGCAGAAGGAAATTGTTGTCGGTTCTTCTTCTCCTTTCACTTTAAGAAACGGAGAAACAGAGAAGCAGAGCTTGAAGTGAACGGCAATGGCAGCGGTTGACCCTCACTCGTTCACGGTGGCGTCGCAGCCACGGACGACGCACGTGTCCCTGAGTCTGTACCTGGACTTCTCGAGCTCCACCATCCACGCCTCTGCGCTCCTCACTATGGAAAAGCCACACTCGGGGCCCTTCTCCCTAGACACGCGCTCCCTCACCATCCATGGCGTGATCGACCCCACCAGCAGAAACCCTCTCCCCTTCACTCTCTCCTCGCCGGACACCATAAAGGGGTCGGAGCTTTCCATCACCCTCTCCAATCACTCCTCCTTTCTCATCACCTACTCCACCTCCCCCTCCTCCTCCGCACTCCAATGGCTTCTCCCACCCCAAACCTTCGCCAAGTCCCAACCTTTCGTCTACACCCAATGCCAGGCCATCCACGCGCGCTCCGTCTTCCCCTGCCAGGACACCCCCGCCGTCCGGATACGCTACTCCGCGCGCCTCAACATCCCTTCTCAGCTCGCCGCCGTCATGGCGGCGCGCCAGGTCCAGCGTCGGTCACCCAAAAACGACGACGCTCCGGACGTCGTTCTGCCCTCGCCCTGGTGCGCGGAAGGGAGGGTGGTGGAGGAGTTCGAGATGGAGCAGTCCGTGCCGCCTTACCTCTTCGCGTTCGCCGTCGGGGCGCTTGGGAACAGGGAGGTGGGGCCCAGGACGAGGGTGTACGCGGAGGACGTGGCCGCCGTGTTGGACTCGGCGGCGGCGGAGTTCGCCGGGACGGAGGAGATGATCAGGGAAGGGGAGAGGCTGTTCGGGCCGTACGAGTGGGAGAGGTTTGATTTGCTGGTTTTGCCGCCTAGTTTTCCATATGGGGGGATGGAGAATCCGAGGATGGTGTTCTTGACGCCCACTGTTGTTAAGGGCGATGCCACCGGGGCGCAGGTTGTGGCTCATGAGCTTGCTCATAGTTGGACGGGGAATTTGATTACCAACAAGAACAATGAACATTTCTGGCTGAACGAGGTATTGTGCTGCTGCATGTTTGGTTTCATGTCTGGTTATCTAAAAAATGGTGTTGAAATGTCTAAAATATCAGCTTCTTTAGTAGTACAGATTAATTTTTCTTCACCAAATATCAGGTAAATTGTTTTTGGAGTAAACAACATCAGGACATAAATCCATTCTAAGTAGAGTCAATCTTACAAAGACTTAATTATATATCAAGACTTTTGCAGTTGTGCTTATGCTTTCAAGTTATGCCTTTTTTTGTTTGAGAAATGAGAGTATAATTCTAGTAATTCGTTGAGTTCATCCTTCTGAAATAATAAAAGTCGTGGAAAGAGTATGTGCAGTTCTGATTTAGAAGGACATTGATTGTTGAAAACCATCTAGATTTGGTTTTTCTGTAAATCGTTTCAGTATTTGATAAGTTGTCATGGAGAAACAGATAGTGTTCTGGTGCTTGATGTTGGATTTTTAATTCATAAACAGAATTGTTTTGTGGTTTCTCTGAGAAAAGTTGAATCTGTGATATTGTGATTCCAGGGTTTCACTACTTATGCGGAGAGGAGGATTGTGGAGGCTGTACAAGGAGAACAAAGAGCCGCGTTGAATATTGGAATTGGTTGGAGGGGTTTGAATGAGGATGTTGAGAGGTTCAAGGACAACTTGGAGTTCACAAAGCTAAAAACTAATCAAGAAGGAATTGACCCAGATAATGTGTATTCTCAGGTTCCGTATGAGAAAGGTTACCAGTTCTTATGGCGCATTGAAAGACAGGTATCTGATTCTTTTATCCTGTTCTGATGTTTAACTCACCCACTTTGCACCATATTCCTGATGGGTTTTTTATGTTTCCGAAAGATTCTGCATTAACCAAAAGTAATCATAGTTAAACTATATTAGTACTTGGTGACTGTTTCTTTTTCTCTTTTCATTTTTTGGTTCCAAAATCTGTGCATGGTCTGTTTGTGGTTCTGGAGCTAAACTTAGCCTATTTTGTTGTTAATTTTTGTGTGGTTGGGACAGGTTGGGAGACCAGCCTTCGATGAGTTTCTGAAGAAATACATTGGTACCTTCAAGTTCCAATCAATTGATACTGAAACATTCATTGAGTTCCTTAAAGCTAACATACCTGGCATAGAGAACCAGATTGACATAGTGCTGTGGACGGAAGGTACTGGCATTCCACCAGATGCCTGTGAACCTGATTCCACTATCTATAAACTGATTGTTTCACTGGCCAATGAGTTCACAAATGGGAGAATGCCAAGGGAGGATGAAGTTGGTGATTGGCAAGGTCAGGAGTGGGAGCTCTACTTGGACAACTTGCCAAAATCGATTGAAGCTTCTCAGGTAAATTCTGTTTTCTCAGATTCCTAGCTTCCTTGGTAACATCATTTAGATAAACATCTTATTCTCTTCTGGAATATAGTGGTTTGTTCAAACAACTCTCATAAAATTCAGGCTCTTATATGCCAAACTTAGTCATCCTATGTTACCTATTTTATTCCATCATAATTCTTTAGCATAATGCATGTCATGCAGCTGGTGGACTTGGATTCACGCTACAAGCTATCTGAATCGAAAGATTACGAGGTAAAGGTGGCATTTCTCAGAAGGGCTATTTCATGTGGATGCAAAACTTACTACAGTGAAGTGGAGAAAACCTTAAAAGAAGTTGGGAGGATCAAGTACCTTCGTCCACTTTATGCTGCTCTTGTGAAAGGCAGTGGGAACGAAGATGGTAAAGTATTTGCCAAAACACTGTTTTCAGAGGCCCGTGAGTGTTACCATCCAATTGCTCAAGGTGTTGTTGAGGCCATATTTTCCAAGCATCTGTAGAAGGAACAGTTCTCAGAATGTTTCATGTATTTCGATGTCTGCAAGTTGTCTTTTGTGTACTCCTTTACAATAAATAAGGTTTGACTTCATTCTGACACTTCAGCAGCTGCTGCTGCAACGAGAATTTCTTTCATGATTCTTCTTGTTGGTGCATTTCGGCCGTTGGTATAGGGTGATGTGGAGGAAGAAAAGTAGATAGGAATTAGTGATGAAGATTTCTCATGTAAGAGTTTTTATTCATGCTAAGGATGATTTAAGAATTTTCAGTAGATTAAGGATGCTGTTTTGTCTATCTTGAAAGAGAAAGTAATTTTTCGTCTGATTATTTCTAATATATTTCTTAAAATCACCTTTTTTTTAAGAATATATGGTCAGTAATTGCATTAAAAATTTTAAAATAACTATTTGGTTAAGACTTATAAGAATTTATCACACGTGACAATCTTTCATTAGTTGACAAGGTAATCTTATTTTTTTAAAAATTAATGCATTTATATTCAATTCTCAATTTAATTTATAGAAGAACAAATGAATTGATGCGATTTTTTTTCACAATAACTTCATTTTTTTTTAATTTATAAAGATGAATTAACAATTTGATATAACAAAATAATGGTTTGTATTTATTTTTGGCCAGTGGCGAATGAATCTAGAAGAACATCATGCTTCTTATATTTAAAAAAATGAATAAAGCACCCTAAATGAAAGAGAACCATATTTGGTGTCCATGCAAGTTAAATAGAATGAATCTAAAGTATAAAATTAATTTTCCAATTGACAAGTCCATTTGAGTTAAATGAGATATTTCCTCCTTAATTCACTTGTATTTAAACACAAGAGAGTGGGACGATCTTTTAGATACACTTGGGCATTTTTTTCTACACTCTCAATTTGAACTTGCACTCTCGTAATTCTTTTAAAGTAACTTTATTTTTGAAATTTTTTCAAAACATACTGTGAAATTTATGAAATAGATTCCAAAATATGGTTTCTAAAATATGATAAGATTTGTGAAACAAATTTTCAGAATAAAATTTTTTAGAGCACACAAAATACACTTTATACATTTTAGAACAAGTTTTTTAGAATAGGTTTCTAAAACAAATTTTCATAACATATATAATACTTTTCAAAATATACTTTTTATAATGACTTTTCCGGAATAATCTTGTGTTCTGGAAAAAGCTTTTGAGGTGATAAGGTGTAACGAAAGAGAAGCAAATAGATCAATTGGATCATATCACCCAATAGTGGGGTGCAAGTTCAAAGATGGAGGATACAAAAAGAAATTGACTCACTTGTTGACATATTTTGAATTAAAAAAATTAGCATACAAAATTATAGATTATCATACTAGTTGAAGAAAAATAGCTGAGATGGAAAGTGATGATTGTTTGATGAGTAATTATTGCTAAAATGGGGAAATACAAAAAAAAGGACAATAATCTTTCCTCTGAAATTAATTCATTCTACAAGAGTAAAATCATGTTAGTGGTAGGAGAGTCATGACATCTTTCGAAGAATAATTTGCACCACATTATATAATTTTCCAAGCATGTTTTTTGATATGTTAACCACTAAATAAATTTGATAATCCGTGAACTAATAGCTTTCCCACCTTATCCTTAGTCTCTTGAATGAATAGTTTTCCATCCAGAGAACCAGTGACCAAAAAGAACAAGTAATAAGTAGGCAAAATTTTATTCTATGGTCACGCTCAACTTAATAACAGAGTGTGTGAGCGAATTCCTGGATTCCATCATTAGCTACCATGATCCATGTCAAGATGCCAATATACATTAGCAATATAGCATATAGCATGATGCCAACATGAACCACTTCAAGTTAAAACATTGAAAAGACAAAACTCACAGTTAAGAACTGCAACTTAATCCTAACTCAAACCTCCACTGCATCTCATCTCAGCTTCTAGTTTATCATAACAAAATCTCTACTAAAAAAGTCAGTGCCAGCTAATCCCTCTCACCCACAAAGAAGCTCATAAACCCCCTTTGGATGACTTATCTTCTGAACCCAAATAGCTTGTTTCTGCACCCATTCCTACTACAGGTAATGCATCCATATCAAAACCTCTTTCTGCAGTCTTACTATAATCTTCAGAGTCACTTCCACCAGAACTACTCTCCTCCGGAGTTTGAAAGGAATCTGCCTCAGCTTCATCCGTTTTCAAGTCAACATCCAACATGTCAACATCTGCTTGAGGAAGTCGCTGTTGAAGGGGCACAGCATCACTGATAACTTGACCCATCTTCAGTTTCTCTCGATAATCCTCCATTTCTGCTCTGTACCTCTCCTTATCTTTCATGGCCTTCTCTTGATAAACCTTTAGGACAGTGAAACTGAATGCATTAATGTAACATTACACAAGATAAAAGAAAACAAACAAAAGGAAGATGCATGCATGAGCTTATGTCCTGCATAAAAGAATACAGTAAAGAAATTATTTACCGTCTTTTCTGATTCTTTTAACTTGTTCCAAAGTTCACCGATCATCCTACTAATTTCTCTGTCTTTTCCATGATGAAGTGCCTTTAGTCTTGCATGCTGTTCAGCAAAGAAGAAATTGTATCCACTTCTGTTTGGTTTTGGATGAGCAGGATCTCTTCTTTTTATTTCTGATTTCTTCCTGCGTCGCCGGCGATGGACACCCACTGAAGCAGAAGCGTTGTTGTTATTAGCCGGGACACTATGATGGGATGCATGCAATACAGGATTCTGTGGAGCTTGATAAAGTACTCCTTTGAGTTTCTCTGAGCCAATTGTGACAGTAACTAGATAGCCACTTTCAAATTTCCCGTCAATGACTCCAATGACAGGAGACCCAGACGAAGATGTTGCCATTGCTGAAGACCACAAGAGAATAAGCATTACTACTACTTATCAATTAATCCAACAGTCTGAGTTAAAGACATTGAATTGCTGATGATCATCAAAAAAGGATACAAAAAAGACAAGTCCAACTTCAAGTCTTTTAGTAATATAAAAATTGGTCAACTTCTTGTAACCATTAGTTTACAAGAGATTACAATTTTGCATATGATCTTAAGTACAAAATAACACCATAGTCAAATCAAAAAGACAAGTTCAACTCTTAGTAATAAAATAATTAGTTAAATTCTGGTAAACCTCAGAGTTTTATAGGACATCTCACTTTTGCAAATGATCTTTCATACAAATTAATATTATAGCCAAATCAATACAAGTCAGTCAAATAAACACAAACTCATATAAATATATGTCAGAAGATTTCAAAATAGATAGAAAACAGTTTCCAGTATGCACAAAATGGACATTGATATTTGATACAAAGCACAAATAAGTAGTTCAATTCTACTTGACTTTAGGCAATCCAAGAATGGCTACCGTGTCATTCATTCTATTCCATTGCACCATTTCCTATCATTCCAAATATAGTCTTAAAAGGTGCCAAGACAAAAAAATTACCATGACCATGATAAACCCCTTTTTTTCTTTTGCTTAGTAAACTGTGATCAACAATTAATATTGTTTAGGGCAAACCAAAAGAAAGAGTAAAAGACCTTCAGGCAATTTAGCAGCATTAACATTTGACTGTTGAAAGACAGCAGGTTGAATTTCTGACAAAGACTGTTGAAACTGAATTTTTGGAGGAGGAACTGTCAGGGTTGATTGGTTCTGCAAAATATCTGTCAAAGAGAGAAATGAAGATTTTATATTAGAACGGGCCCATCCTAAACACTGTTTCAAAACAACAATATGGTTTAAATGAAATTACCAGGAGCAGTAGGGTCCCATTCCCGGGCTTTAAAATAGTAGATTTGCTCATAATGGTAGAGCAGTGAAGCATAGTACTTCCTCAACACAAAAGAAGCATTTGTAGCTGTTGATGGAAAATTGAAGACTGAAGTTACGTCTTTCCATTTCCTCTCTCTAATTATCTGCAAGACAGATGAATCAGATTTAACTTTTAGCACTACAACCAGAATAGTGAAAATAAATTCACAGTGTTTTCTGTCTGGAATATCATACAGAAATGCTAAGCTTTATTTCCATTCAAGCCATAATATTAGCTATAGAAGTATGGAGGACAAAAGATACCCAAAAACTTCTCATGACAATTTTCTATCAAAATCTTGAACAGAGAACTCAAGAAAAAAATATTAAATACAGATAAATTGAACTAGATTATAAACAAAATTTATAAAAGCATAGAAATCCTTATTCAAACATACAATACAATGATCTTGAACACTGAAAATAGTTGTGCCTCTTTCAATAAACATCAAGGGGAATTCACTGACGTATTGAGAACAGGAACATTTCAGCCAGCTTTCGTGCATATTCAATAACTACCTATAAATTTGTAGTATAAACACGCAAAGTTCGGCATATACATTGAACACAACAAAATATTAGTTGATTTAATACAGTATGATCTATTCCGATAGAATCACCTCACAGTTTTTCTAAACCTCCAACTGATTTGATTGTTGATTGGTTGGAGTAATGCTTATTAATCAATAAATTATTTACACCCGATGAAATTAGTGGAAACATTTATACCGTACCTCTTTGTCCTCTTGGTAAAATAAAAAAATGTTATTGCCAGAAAATTTGTCTTTTCCAATTCACGAGTTAGGGGCATTAGACGTACCCAGCAATTGTAAGACATGAAACAGCAAAGCAGCATAAAGAGAGTTAAATAGAGTTATGATCACATCTTACTTTTGCAATCCCTCCTCGGGAAGTCACTTCAATGAAGAGGCGATGCAAATCTAGTTCTTTTCCTCCAACAGTAGGAACCCTGCAACAAATTTCAAATGCAACAAAATAACTAAAATTGGTATTTGTGAGAGGGCCCAGACCTTTTGAATGTACAAAGTTGTGCAATTAAAAAACATTAATTAGAAGGGCACAATACTTCCAAAAACTACAGATTATATGTTGAGGCCCCACTGCAGACACTTTACATCATAATTATTTTAAACTCATTGACAAAGCAAAGAATGCCATTAAGATTTCTTAGGTATAACCATAAAATATCTTCAGATATATCAATCTCAAAATCAATACAGATAACTATAGACAATGATGCTAGGAATATGACATGATAAGTTTGCATTCCATATCTTCAGAAAGCACCAGTAATAAGCTCTACTGATTTTCCAGCCAACTCACTGTCCTCTCTTACAGTTTATAGAGGCCTCAAAGTTTTAACTTGTAAAGAAAATAAAGAAAATACTTATATAGCTAACAACCAAGTGATATCCAGGGAGCTTACATGAACTTGGTACCCATAGATGCATGAAGCTTCTCCAAGGTAAACTTGAAGAGCTCGAAATTGTCTACAATCTCCTCAAATTTTGCTAGAGGAGGAGGATATGCACGAAAGCTAGAAGCTACATCTCTGATGGGTATTGAGCTGTTACCAACACCAGAAGTTGATGCCATTAACCACTAGTAATTTCAGTCTTCAGCAATTTCCTGCTCCACCATCAACAACACAGCAAGTTTAACATTTGATAGCACAGCAAAAGGGGTGAGGGGAATAAGAAAAAGAAGGAACCAGAGGGAGAACAAAAATATTGGTACGTTAAAAATCACCCAGCAGCATTTACAGATATGAAAAGGAAAAGCATTAATGATAAATGAAATGGCTTACATGCAGACAACAGAAAAAAGAATGGAGACAAAAAAAGTAAAAGGAAACAGACAAGTTCACAGGATAAGAAGAAGTAGAAAGAAATTGTCCCATGAAATAAAAAATAAAAAAAGGCAAAACAATAAAGAGAGAGAAGCCAATAAAATCACCGTGCAGCAGGAGGTTCAGAACTGAAACAAGCCACAAACCCTGATTGGAAGACACACAACAGGCTGAAGGGTGGTGGTGAAATAACTTGCAGTGAGAAGGTGGATACAAAGCCCAAGAAAAGGGTATTATGGTACAGAAAAGCTGTGACACAGCCATGAATTCCCTCAGATTACCGAGGATGTAACAGCAAGAACCCATCAAACAAAGCTCAGGGCTCTGCCCTTTGAAACAACAGTGGCTAACCAAGAAAAACCTTTTTAGACTATGGTAATAAAGACGCTCTACAAAGTCCCTTTCTAGTCTCTCCCAAACCCCAGGCACTGTTCACAGACCTATGTACCCTATACTGAACCCTGACATTGGTAGAATAGGATGGTATTCTATTCTATAGTAACTAAGTAATCTTTCTCTCTCTCTCTCTCTATATATATATATATATATA
>Ga0123340_1000038_pt1 | contig 41885 bp, 17 predicted proteins | sample SirMexnodulemix_FD_89961 | JGI IMG/M metagenome (GOLD analysis project Ga0123340, IMG submission 89961) | Root nodule microbial communities of legume samples collected from Mexico - Siratro Mexico nodule mix | ecosystem: Host-associated > Plants > Roots > Nodule | place: Mexico: Nepantla...
GGCAACTTCGGCGAACGGGACTTCTTCATGAACGCTTGGGACCGGCTACGATGATGGGCTCCGTATCCGAAGAGACGAAGGTCCGCGACGAGATGGTCGAGGTCGGCCGCTCGCTCTTCGACCGCGGGCTGACCGCAGGATCGACCGGCAACATCAGCGTCCGTCTGTCGGACGGTCGCATTCTGATGACGCCCACCAACGCTTCCCTGGGCGTGCTCGATCCAGCGCGGCTCTCCTGCTTTTCGGCGGAAGGCGTGCATGTCGGGGGTGACAAGCCTACCAAGGAGGCGTCCCTCCACAAGTGCATGTATTGCGGCAAGGACAATCGCCGAGCCGTCGTCCACTTGCATTCAACCTATGCTGTTGCCGTCAGCTTGCTGAAGCAGGTCAACGAGCGCGACGTTCTGCCGCCGCTGACCGCCTACTATGTAATGCGTATCGGCTTCCTGCCGCTCGTGCCGTATTTTCCTCCCGGCGACGAAGCGCTGGCGTCGGCGGTGGAAGCCGCGGCCGCGGACCATCATGCGGTGTTGATGGCAAACCATGGACCTGTCGTTACGGGGAGATCCCTAAAGGACGCCCAGTACGCGACAGAAGAGTTAGAGGAAACGGCGAAGCTCTTTTTGCTCTTGCAGAATCAGGAGATCCGGCCGCTCACCGCAGAGCAGAGGAACACGTTGATCAGTCTCTCGATGTGACAAAGGCGCCTTACGAACCAAGAGAAATCCACCCAATCTGGGGCGCCGTAACCTGCACTTTCGTTCCTGCCATTGAGCGGCCCATAAATACCCCTTATGCCAGCGGCCCTGAAAATAGCGGGGTCAACGGTTCTATTGCCTTCTGCTTCAAGCACAAGTTGATCGGATCACCCGGATAAGTGCAGCGAGGCTATGTTCGGGCAGAGCATCCTTGCAAATTTCTTCAGCCCATTTTGCTGAAGCGCGTCTATGAAACGTTCAACCGTCGGCGTTGTCTTGCGCAGATTAAGCCTCGCACGTCTGACGCTGGCGATCAGCGCGTCGGGAAACGCAGCATGGAGCTCGGTCAGGAAATCATCCGGCGACTGGCTGGTCACGCGGTAAGGGCGGAGCTCTTGTTGGGAAATCTTTCAGGTTCCAGGTTACGATGATGGAGGCTTTCCCGGCGACGGCGGCTGCGAGCACATGCCGATCGCCAGGGTCAGTGTCGTTTTGCATTTAATCGGGTTCATCCTCAATTTCTGTGATTCAGCGGCAGCATTCTAGCCCTCATCAAGTTCTGGGCCGGCGCGACCATACATTGCTCGCTTCAGCATCTTGAGACGGTTGATTTGCCCTTCGGCTTGACCGTTACTCCACGGGATTCGTCGCCCGCATTTCCGGTGTCGACACTGCCACCGGTTCAGTGCAAGTCTAATTTTCACAGCTTGACCTTGAACAGGCAAGTCCTGGAGACGGCGGTTGTGCCAGCCGTGCCGGTGCCGACTTCGCGTTCCACAATCCGGGCAGATACCGACAGGTTTCGCAGCAGCGGAAACAACCCAGTGTTCTTCATTTTGAAGGGTGATACCCAGAATTTTGACCCCGGGCCGGGTGACCATTTCAATTGCGCTCGCATCCCCGCAAATAGCGTTGAAGCGCTAACACTCTGTTAACCACAGAAATTGAGGAAGAACCCCTTTAAGTGCCAAACGACACTTGGTGAACGCCGCGATCGGGCCGTCGTCAGGCTGACGGCCTGGAATGGGAGTCATCCGTCGCACCTGGCGGAATAGCAGGAGCGTTGCCTTCAGCCATTCGACGTCGCGGATATGGATATAAGGGTAATAGAGTGCTCGATCCATCATCGTTGCCCAACCAAGTTCGAAAGGCTTGCACGCTTAACTTCAATAGTCCGTCATCGCCCCGGGCTGCCGACCGGCTACACTTTTTCAGTCCGCTCTTTATCAAGAGTCCGACGTCTCCTGTTTGCGGTCAGCAAACTCAAGCGTTACCGAGCGAAATCGGTTAGATGATCCTTCGAATTTTACTTTCACCCCGACGAGCGGCTGCCCGGATGTCTTGGCCGCAGCAATCAAATCGATGATAGATGTGGACTGCGACACGGTTTCCGTGAAAACCAGGCTGAGAGGATCTCCAAATTCCGCCAGGCCCTTTTCAAGCCGGTCCCGATAGTCGTCTACACCGCCGCCATTATAGGTGACCGCCCCACTTATGAGGCGCTCCCGTGAAAGGTCGCCACAAGAAAAGCTCTTGTCACCGGCATGGCTGTTGATCCGGTGGATCAGGTAGATGACGCCCCAAACGTAGCTATGACCAGGGGAAAAGCTCGCATTCTTGTGACCGTCCTTGAGAGTGGCAAGTAGGCTGCGTTTCGCCGCGACTGGAAATCCCGCAACGGCTTCGGCAGCGTCGCCGACGTCACCCGCCCAAAGATTGGAAAGGCTAGGTCCTCTTATGAAGCGCGACCCCGCTCCGGTTGGGCCTGTGAACTCCCGCCACCAGGAATCGTTGGGATTGCCACATTGAAAGGGATCTCGTTTCGGCTGATTGGATCCCACCGTGCCGTGTCGACTTTCCGCGATCGAGACGGCCCGAACAATCGAGAGCAATCGGTCTCTGGCCGTCGCGTCGATTGGCTGGTCCCTATTGCTGCCCATACGGCAACCGAGAAAACCGATTGCGAAGTCGAGCGCGGTTTCCGCCGTGGCCTTTTGCAGGTTCCAGAGCTGCGCCTCTGTCAGAGCAGCTCTTGCCGATTTGCGAGTACGAAGTCCCAATGTTGCCTCCCATGAGAACAGAACCAGACTTGTAACACCATGCCGCACGTATATCTGCAGCATATATAGTAAAACTCCATACCAGCCTTCGACGACTATTTCGCACTAAGGACATATACGTGATAATTTCAAAAAGTTGGGATATCGCCTTTTAAGGTTCTTTTCCAAGCCAAATATAATTTGAAAAACAGACCTTCTATTTCATCAACAACTCTGCATATACGACAGATACAGCCGATTATTTCAGAATAAACTTCCTCAGCCGGAACAATCTTTTGCGTCATCGCCACTACGGGCAAGTCGCACTGACAAACCTATCCTTACGCGCAAACAAACGCTTATCGGTTTATTCCAACAACTATTTTCCGGCGGCATGCACCGGCAATTTATGACGTGAGTACCATAAGTCGAAATCTGTTTTTGACTTATCCCCAATATTCACAGCCTCACGTTGTTGCGTTTTTTAAATGCCAGTAGCACGCTCAGGTAGGGTTCATACCGTCTGGAGGGGCGTGCATATGGACAATCCCGCGATATCCTACACAGCGTTCAGGGTTTTCGGCGCCTTTCACTGGCCTCCGCTTCCGGGCAAGGAAGCTGAGGAGCGCGAAGAGGGCGTCGTTGAAATTCATTACCTAAGCGATCCAAACAAGACGGACCTTCGCGCCATCTTACGCTGGCTCCCGCGCAAATTGCTTGGCGGCCACGTTTCGACCCGGTTTGCCATACAACCCGACGACGTAAAAAATATTGACTATCTGCATAGTCTTACGTCCGCCGATCTGGAGGCCAGGTTCAAGAGCGGCGATGAAGTCCGTCTTCGCGTCGATGGCAATCCGAGCGGCGCTGTCGCAGCTGTTGGCGAACGTTTAGTCTTTCGCGGCGCACGGGTATTCGACCAATTCCTCCTTAAGCCGGAGAGCAATTTTTGCGACAAGGGGTCAAGCATCGTTCTCGACCCGACCCCGGACCTGCGTTGGGTACTCGCGCGCCGTTTCGACCAGGGTGGTGCGACACTATTCAGCGAAGTCGTGATCGGGCAAGCATCCGATACCCCGAAGACCAGCGGCTTGACGATACGGTTCAACCTCGCGCTCCCGACGCCGATCGCTCAGTCCATTGTCAACGGCAAACCGGTGCGGGCGCTACCATTCAGCGTCACCTATCCACCGGTGGCCAAAGCGCCAGATGCGAAGAAGCCGAAAGCGCTTGTCGCGAAGACATTCATGGCAGGATCGAGTGACGCGAGCGCTATTTCGGACGAGGAAGTTAACCCTTCCGGCATAGTCAAAAGCGCCAGACTCGGTCAATTCGGCTTCTGTCGGACTGGCGGCGGGAAGGACTTCGTCTACTTTCCGCGGGCAGGTTCGGCCCCACCCCGCAAGCGGTATTGGCTGGACGACCAGGCAACCTACCGCAACGAGTTGCTGGGCCGGCTCGGAAACGTCGGCAAATTGCCACTCGCCGATTTCACCTTCATCCATCGCCTCGAAGCACCGGATGACAAATTAGGCGAGTTCTGGAACAGCGTTGATTTCGTGGAGCGTGGGGCACGGACACGGATGGTCTTCCGTTCCGGCATCGCTGCCATGTTCGGTCTACCGAAGGGAAGCGGCGACCTTGTCGTCGATAGCGGCCTTCATTTCAACATTAGGAATCCCGATCAACCATCGCAGATCATCGACACCAAGTCTTCGCGTTTGATCGTCGAGCTTGAACTTGATTACTCCCTCGACTCCGCGAACGTTTGGGACGTCGGTACCGGGGACGTCGGCGCGCCACTGATTACGGCTCGTCTCGGTTTCACCGATTCGGTAGGCACTGACATCGGCACCGGGCAGCTGGACGCAGACCCTACCAAAATTTCCGATACGATCGAGGTCGACGAACTGTTCAGCGACGCTATCAAAGGCATGCGGCTGGCTCGGATCGATCTTCAGCACCTCGGAGCGCCGCAACCGCAATCGATCCTCCCAGATGTGGAGCTCTCAGGACGCGACGTGCGCTTCGCGCTGACTGCCACTATTAGCACACGCTTTGCCAATGGGGGTCTGCTTGACTGGGGTCGCCGCCCGCCCGGAGAGGCGTGGTCGGGCGCAGATCTGAAGCTTACCCTGTGGCCCAAGAAGCGTTTCATCGGCCAGGGACGTGCAAGAGACAAACGCGAGCCGCAAAATGCGCTTCGAGCGACCATCGCCCCTTATTCGTTCGCCTATGAAGCCGGCGCACAGACTGTAGATCGTTTCAGGGTCGAGCTGGGCGAAGATCCGGCTGCGTCAAAGGGCCAGAGCGAGCAGTTCTGCCAGTTTCGACTTCTGCAGCCTACGGACGACGTCACAAAGCTCTCCGGACGGCTTGGGGGTCTCGAATTCTACACCCATCCGGGGCGCTATCTCTTCGCCGATCAGGAAAACGACGCGGATTACAGTCACTGGCGGTTTGGCAAGCGGCGGTCGATAACGGACGCGGCGGATGCCAAACGGGTATACCCCACCGCGAACGTGGATATGCGCTTGCGTTTCGCAATTGCCTCAGTCGTGCCGCTCGGAATTGACCTGCCCTGGGGTGATCGTAGCGGACGGGCGCGTCCGCTGCTGATTCCGGCTGGGTCCACCGGTGGAGGCGACTTCATTCTCGATATGCGGGAGTTGATGTCAGAGGATATGGACCGTCATTTGACGGCACGTTTGCTGGATAGGAGTAATGGCACCGCAGCAGGAAGCGCCGAGTACGTTCTGATCGGCGAGGAGCCCTTTACGGTCACCAAATTTCGCTCTGCGGCTCTCGGGAACCGCGGCACGCAGGACAACGCGTTTGTAGCGGGCTACGATAGCGACACGCGGAGTTGGCAGCTCAAGCTTGTCGCACCAAATTACCACTACGAGTACCCCCCGCAGGTGGTCGGCGAGAGCATGGATAAGCCCCGCCGGCTGGAAATAACAGATCGGCCTGATCCGGAAAAGCCAGCGCCGGGTGTCATTCCGCCCGCGAATTATCCGCCGGGACTTAAACAGCGTGCGGTGGAGTTCCGGCTTGCACCCTCGGCAGAGATATGGGTCGAACCCTCCGACGTCGAGCGCGGCTATTTCCTGCCCGAATGGGCGGAGTACGAGATCTTCCGTCAGACCGGTGCCTACGGGCTTGGTGTAGCGCTCGCAGCGTTCCGCGGCGAGTTTCTTTATGGGCTCAGTGTTGGCGTCGATACCAGTCGGGAGGTTGGTGCCGCCCGGGGTGCACGCGTCGCCGAGATCGAGGCTCTTACCGGTAGACCGCCCGGCAAACCCGGCGGGTCCAATACGGATGTCGCCCTTACCCAACGCTGGGAAAGTGTCACTCGGGCGATCACGCGACGCCCCCAGCGCCTCGAGGTCTGGAACCGCGACTTCGGCAGCGCGTCGGTCTTCGCCCCGGCGCGCTTTCAGGCCGGGGTTGCCTTTGCTCTGCGTGATACGGCGGTGCACCAGCCTGCGATGGCGTTGCCGGGCGCGTCGCGATTGAATGAGAAGGCGAGCGGACTGCCACGCGCCCGAGACTACGGCCTCAGTGGGGGCGCGCTTTGGGGAGTTGAATCGAGAAACCTTTTCAAGAAGTTGCTTGAAGCGCCAAACTCGGATGGCGGCAGTATCGAACGGATCGCGCTCTCACCGATTGGTGGCGACGCCGATCAGAAGGCGGAGTTCCTCAACCATCAGGTCGCGATCATTTCCGAAACGCGAAACGGATTCGTCCAGCGCTACAAGGTCGAGGTGCTCGGTCGGATCGGAGTATTCTGGCATAGAGCCAAGCACGTCGTCGTCTATGAGCGGACGGTAAATCCCTCTGCCCAGTTCACGCCTGAGGGCGGCATCGGTGAACGCACTCGGCGACCCGTGCTGCGTAAGGTCAGCGAATATATCGACATGGAGTTGCAACCAACGCGGTCATATCCCGATTTTCCATCGGCGAAACCCGCTACCAGCGGCTTCCTGCACGCGGTGCGGTTCAATTCAAGGACAATCAATGTCGACAGCGCTTGGAGCGAGGACGTCGGCACCTATGGCTGGAAAATTCCGTTGTGGAACCGCGAAAGTGCTCGTCGGCGTCCACAGGTCTATCCGCGGCCTGACATTGGTTTTGTTATCCACGCGGAAGGCGAAGGTGACCAACCACTCGGCACACAGGAATGCCTGGAGCCGGACAATATCTATTTCTTCGCCGATTTCGAAACCGGCGGGAACGACACGGATTCCTGGCAGTCGCGCGTCGGTATCGATTGCAGCGCCCTGCCCGCGCCGAGCTTTGCCTGGCAACCTGCGCTCAAAGATGGCGCTAACGCTGAAGGCGACGGTCGGCAGGCGAGCGCGCTTCGGGTGCCGCGCGGTCATCGCCGTTTCACCTGGCGGCTTGCACCAGCGGCACAAAAGGCTGCGCTCAACGCCGGCCGCGCCGACGAGCCGCTTTACGCCGGTCTGGAGTCGATCACCTTCATGCGCTCGAGCCCAGTCGATAGCGGCGCGTTCGGTGTGCAGCTTAAAAAGGGCCTCGACCAAGCAAATGCTCTTGTCCCGCCTGCTCAGCGGTTACCGATCTGGGGCCTGGACGACGTAGCACCCGGCCTGCTTATCGGCGTTGGCAATACGCTGAAAACGTACCTTGCAGTCGCGCAGGTCAAGGACAAAACCGGTATCATTGTTGCGGCAACTCAGCTGAAAGACGAGTTGTCAAAGGTTCCTGATCTCATCGGATCTGGCGGTCTCAAGTCTTATGCCGATGCCGCCGAGAGTGCTGCCCGCGGTCTCGACGAACTTGACGCTCTGCTTAAGAATGCCCCTGCACGTTGTGAGAGGCTGGCGGACGATCTGTTAGGTTCGCTTCAACGCAGGCAACTTCTGATTCTTGATAGCCTGGCTGCCTGGGAAAACGATGCCTATGCGCTTGTTCCTCCGCCGATGCAGCCCAAGAAGCTCGATGATCTGAAAAAAGAGCTCATCGACAATGCGGTCATGGCGATCGCACCGGCGCTCAGCGGATTGAGCACCGACCGACTTGGTCTCGGCAATAGCGTCGAAGCGGCCAGGAGTATCATTCGCGATTTCGAAAGCGACATCCTTGCGGTCCAGAACACGGCCAGCGCAAGGCTTGCGGAACTTCACACTGCCTATGACGACGGAAAGCCATGGTCGGACGGCCGTATCCGCTCGGTCCTGGAAAAACTCAACGCCGAACGGGCCGGCATCGTTTTCGACGTTGGCACCGCCATTGCCGAAGCGCAGTCGAGGTTGGCGACCGAACTTGACGACCTGTCACGCCGACTAGGTGCAATCGCCTCAGAAGCCATTGCGGCGATAGGCAACGTAGTATCCCCTCTAAACCAGGAACTCTCGAAGATTGAGGTCGCAGCAAGCGGCGCGCTGTCGATCGCAATTGAAAAGATTGACACGCTTATTGCCAAGGACGGCAATGGCAAGGACGCGTTCGATCGCGCCGACGGCAAGCTCGCGACTATCGAAGGCAAAGCGGGGAAATACCAGCCGCGTGTCGCACAATTGCGGACGCTTTTGACCTCCCTCAAAGCCAACGTAAGTTCCGCTCGCACATATCTCCTCAATCTTCAATCGAACGTTGGAAACACCATCGAGGCGCTTTCGCAGACGATCGCGCAGGCCGCAAGAACCTCGGAAGGGATCGCCGCGGAACTCGCGGCAATTGCCACCGAAGCACTTGCGATCGCGGGCGCGGCTGCAGCCGACGGGCTCGACGAGGTCAAAGCCGACCTCGAGAAATTGGTCGAGGAGATCCAAACTAGCATCGGCGCGACGATCAACGCGCTTTCCTCGATCGGTGCGATCATCGACTGGGCGATCTCCGCTATCGAACGTCAGGTTCTCAAGACCTTCAACAAGGAGGTGTTTGCTCGCATCGCCTCCGTGTTGAAACTTGCCTCCGATACCGGCGACGCGCTCGCCGGCAAGGTGGCGGAGCTGGAGACGATGATTAACGGTGATGGCCTCGTCAAAGTGCTCAAGCAGCATCTCATCGAGCCGGTGGTCGCCAAGCTCTTTAACGGCCTCAACGATGACATGCTCACCCCATACGGGTCGGACGAGCACGATCGCCTGATCGCAATTGTCTCTCGCTTCACCGACACGGCGCGCGATGAGTTCGTAGCTCTTTCCGCCGCGGCGATAAGGGAGATCAGTGACGCGCTCGTCAGCACTTGCAACGCGCTTGGCGGCGGATTGTCGAACGTGCTTGGGCGGTTGCAAGACCTGGGCGCCCGGTTGATCGGCGATGCGCAGACGCAGATCGATCTATTGGACAAGCTCATCAAGAGCGGTGATGCAGACGCGTTGATCAACCTCGCCAAGGCGTTCGACCACGACATCAGGACAATTTCCAACGATCTTGCCGCATCCTACGCTGCAACTACGGGATATGCGGAAAAAGTCTTTGAGTCGGTTGGCAATCTTGGATCGGGCGGGATCGCAGCAGCGCCCAGCAACATCTTGAAGCTCTACGCCGCAGTCGCCTCAGCACCGGATCTGCCCAATCTCAGTTTCGCGCGCGAGAGGCTGGGCTATTATTACGGCAGGCTTAACGAGATCATCGACACTACCCCGGTTGAAGCCTGGTTTGGACGGCTCGGCGACGAGTTGAAGGCATTGGGGCTAAGCCTCCCTTTCGATAAGCTAACCGACCGGCTGCTGCCCGAGGATCTTTCTTCGCTCGACATCGGTCGGGTGTTCAAAAATTTCGGCGGCATGAAGCTTGATCAGTTGTTCAAGGGCTACAAATTGCCCAAGGGTGCCGGCGACGCCATCAAGATCACGCATGCCTTCGACAAGAAGCTTTTTCGCGCCTGGGTGCAGATCGAGGTGGATTTGCCAATTCCAGGGCGCCGCTCGCTATTCAGCGTCGGGCCTTTCCAGCTCGATTTTGTCGATAGCCGGATGGTCGGTCAGGTTCGCTTGGAGGCCAGCAAGGACAGCGACAAGATTGAGCAGACCGGTCGGGCAAGCGTCGGCACGGACATCGAGGCGGTCGTCGGCGGGCAGACGATGGTGTCGCTTCGCAAGGTCGCTGTGCGGTTTGAGCGCTCGTCGGGCTTGAAAGTCGATTTCGACCCGAAGAACATCAAGCTCAACGCCATTTTTCAGTTTGTGCAGGACACGCTTGGTTCGCTGTTCCCCGACGAGGTCGGTGGCGTCAAACTGATCAAGCAGAATGGTGTTCCGGTAGGCGTCGAGCACGAGTTCTCCATGCCACCGGTCGACCTGATGTTCGCCACCAGCGGCGTGAGCAATATCCAGATATCCAACCGCTTCGCACTTGTCGCTTTTCCTGATTTCGTAATTTCTGATCGTTTCTCGCTGAGCAAGCCCGACCTGCCGTTCATTTTCTCGATCTTTGTGATCGGTGGTACCGGCTATATCACCGTCGACACCGAATATAGACCTTTCGGCAACCAGCTCATGGTGGTCGTGGAGGCTGCCGCTGGCGGTTCTGCGGCGCTCGGCTTTGCCTTCGGGCCTGTCTCGGGATCTGTGTTTATATCGCTCAGCGTCGCCCTCGCCTATCGTAAGCTTATTGGCAGCAGTGGAGGTGGTCTGACTGTTTCACTAGTGCTTCTGGTCGCCGGGAATGTCAGCGTCGCAGGCATTGTGACGGTCTATATCGGACTGTTGTTGCGCATGTCGTATCGTGACAGCGGGCAGATCGATGCAACCGGCACGCTCACACTTACCATCCGCATTTCGCGCTTCTTCAAGATCTCGGTCCGCGCCAACGTCCAGTACAAATTGAGGGGCGGTCGGTCGCAAGTTTCGAGCTCGGTGAACAGCGGCGTCGAAATCACGGACAAACAACTGAAAACGGCCAAGGAACAGGCCGATAAACTGCTAGCGGCGCGAGGCTGAGCCATGACCAAGCAGATAACTCTTGCAGCCGAATTTGAGCTTGATGCTTTCCACCCGACACTGATCGTTCCCGCACCAGGCGAGGGTCGCACGCTCTCCGTCAACTTTGGATTTGCCTCTGGGGAGGCGGATGGCGATGCGGCAAAAGCCGACTTCCAGAGTTTCCTAGAGGTCGTCAAGGAGGCGCGGTTCTACGCCTATCGTTTTACGGTCGCTGTGGACAATACTGTCGCTCTTACCGAGGCAGCTGACGTAACGACCGATACGACGCCTTGGGCCGGGTCGTACGGTTTGCCGATCGGCGTGTTGCAATGGCTGGAGGATCGGTCGGGCAAGAAGTGGACCAGCGAATTCAAGCCAACCAATGAGCTGATCGACTACAACACGGTCACCGCACAACATCTGCTCGATAGTGCCAGCGGCTGGGACGGTCCTATGCCTGAATTGGCGGGTCTCACGCGTCTCGTCAATCTTAAGTCTGCCGCGGCTCTCGACGCCGAAAGCTTGATCCTCGTTCCCTGGTTCGATGGCGCCAAACCGGGCGCGATAGAAGCAACGTTGATCGAGATGTTCGACACGAAGCAAATCGACGTCGAGCTCCGCAATGTCGATAGCGGCGGTCTGGCCGGTCTCGTCATACGCACGCGGTCCCTGCTGTTACCTCAAGCCGATGCCGGTAGCCTTCTCGATGAATCGACAGGCTATCTAAAGGTTCAACCGCGCAGCAATGAGATCGCCATGGCCTTGCGGCGGGCACGTGAGCGCGCGCCTTCATTGCTGTGGACATTGCCGCAGCTCATTTCACTCGACTGGAACGACGAGGCGGTCGACGCTGGACACAATCCTGCTCCCGATATCGATGATCTCAAGCGAGCAGTCTGGCTCGGGATGAGCGGGCTTATGACACTGTTCGACCCGTTGCTTGTGGCGCTCACAATGGCAGACACAAAACGGGAAGGTCCATTCCTTGCAGCGCTCATCGCTTTGCTAGAACAGCTCAACCAAGAGGATCAACAAGCGACATTCGGCGAATTCGATACCAAAGGGCTCGCCGACCACATCACACAGTTGGTTCTAAGTCATGCTGGACAAGGTGCGGCACCGGAGAAGCAGTCGCAATTGCTTGCGAGCGCGTTCGACCTTGACCTTCCGAAAGTGGACGCGTTCGATGCCGAGGAGGAATTACTTCCTGTCATCCTTGCGCTTTATGCCGGTTTCACGCCCGGAACGGTGGATCAGGCGAAGTTCGATCGCTTGAGAGCTCGGAGGCGTTTTGGGAACAGTTTTGATCGGCAGGTCATTGTGGAACTCGGGCTGCTTGCAAAGGTTGCGCAAGACGAAGACGCCGTGGAAGCCGCTGCACTACGAGTTCTCACTCATGTAGGCGTGACCGCGCAGTGGCTTCAGGGATTGCTAGCCAATCCAACTGCAGACGGCGCACTCGATCGATGCAAGGATGCGCTGGCCAGGTTCAGTGCAATTCTTAAAGACAGCTTCAACGGCCTGGACGCGACACGGTTCGCTCAGGGCTCGCTCTTCGAAGCAGCCCTGGTTGCAGAAGCGAGAATGCTTGGCAAAACGGACGGCTGGGACGATCAAGATCTCCATGATCTTCTTCTGCAGTCAAACTGGTTTGCCGCTCGTCTTGGTCTCGGTGCGATCTCTGTGGCACCGGCGGGCGCGCTCACTCTTGCGACGCTTGCCGCGAAACTGCCCGCCGTCAGTCTCGACTATCTGGACGACGACCATGAGAAGCGGTTGCATGTACCAGCGGCCAAACTCGAAGACCGTACAGGCACGCTCGACAACGCCCTGAAAGCCGTAGTTGAGGACATTTTTCCTGAGGAAGTGAGCATGCGCTTCCTGCCGGATCCCTCACCGCGTGATCTCCCGGTGCAAATCGCCGTCGACACGGATGCCAACGATGGCGACACGTTCCAGGCGCAATATAATGGCATTGGACTTCTCGTCCGTCGCGAGACCGAGAGCTGGCGATACGCCAATCTCGCAACACTCACTCCAAATTATGCTCAGGACGGAGTTGCGGTCGACAATCCCGCCATCCATCCACTGCAACCGGTTGCCGTAGACGATCAGCGACGGTTGTTTGTTGATTATTCCGGTGTTCCATTCGCTTCGCAGGTGTTTGAACAGACTTTTGCCGAGGACGCGACGGCGATTTCCACTGAGGAGCACACCCCATTCTATGCAATCGATGATCCGGTACTCCCATTAAACAAGCGCCTCCCGGCGCTAGCATATGGCAACAAGTATTCGATCGCCGCACATGTCGTAAGCAAAGCCGGTGTGTTGCCGCCGGACCTGCAGCGGTCCGCCGACAAGCCTTGGCTCCCAAAAGACTACCCTCGTCTTCCGAAATCGCCGGGGCAACCGATCGTCCGGGAAGAGCTTTATCTTCGTTCGACCACGATCGGTCGAGTAATGCTGACCGAGACCCCGTTGCCCGGTACCACCCCACGCATTGGCGTCGCGATCGATGGCGTCGTGCCACTGGCAAGCGACTATCCACGGCTGGCTCTCACAGCGCCGGGCGCCACCACAACCATGTTGGAGGTCCATCGGAATGCCGATGGGACCGGGGCCATCACCCTGCCGAGCGCAGCCGGCGAGCGGATCGACCTGAACATTGCTGATCTCTGGTGGTGGGGCAACGCCGGCTCGCTGATGCTCGAAATGCTGAATCGGCCGAACGCACTGGCGACAGATGCCGGAACAGTTATCGGCAGCTTCCCAGCAGGACCGTTTGCCGGGGGGTCGATTGCGCTCAGGATCGAATCCGATGGAACCAACCGCCTGTTCTTCATCGCTTTGTCTCACACACCAGACGCGGCGAAATTTCTCAAGCTCGTCAAGACGGTGAAGATCGATCCAAGCGCTGCCGATCTTGGCGGAAGATGGTCAGCTTGGTTGCGGCTTCGATTGACAGGCGCCGGCGCCGGCATCAGTTTCATCGACCCTACAAGCGACCTGCAAACTAAGGATTCTGCGTCTCGTGCGCACTCTGACAGTTTGCTTATGCTGGCACCCGGCGACGCCCCAGAGTGGCGACCGGAGCTGAAGAAAGGCGTGACCGCGCAGTTGCGTTTCCCGCAAGTCGGCTTCGTTGATTTCGATCGGTGGTTCAGCAACGCGGACTGCAGGGCACTTGCATTCCCCGCACGTAGCGGGGAGTCGATGAAAGATGCCGAGAAGCGCCGAAGAGCATTCCATCAGCAGGTCATGACAGCATATCTCGGTCGCATGCTCGATCCGGGCCTTGCGATGCTCATCGACGCCATGCCTGACCTCGCTGTCTCTGGCCTGCAGCTTACGCTCTGCGCCATTGATGGTCTCGCCGACAAGCCTTCGACGATGGTCACGAGGAATCTTGCACCAAAGAGCGAGGTCATTCCCTTTCCTCCGCTGGGTGAGCGGTTGGAACTGGCAAGCAGTTTCGAAACACACAAATTGCTCAAGCTACTTTCGTCGAGTTGGGGCGCGAATGTTCACGTGGCTTGTGAGGGAACGACTCTCAAGCTCGAGGTAAAACCTGTAGCGGGCGCAAAAGCTGGCGAGATCGGTTGGCAGGTCAATGTGACGGTACCGACCGGCGTGGTGGCCCGCCTCAGCGTTCGGGCTATCGTTCCCGAAGGCTTCTTCGGCGAAGGCGCAAAGCAGACCAACGTTTTCAACGGCGGCATTCGTCAGCTTGCGGTGGCTTATGCGGACAACGCATATCTCTACGAAGGCCCTCAGCTTACAATAGAGGGGATGCTTGGCGAGCTGCTGCCGCTACCTGGAAATGCCAACGGCTGGATTGAGCTTTCGAAAAAAACCGCAACAGTGGAGGCCGCAGGGAAGGCGCGAAGCTACAACCTGGTCGCCGGTCACGCACATAACGAAGAGGAGGCCTGGAACTGGCGAAAGCTCGGCAGTGTCGACGTGCAAACGCAACGGTGGCGCTTCACCGGACGACCAATCTACAGCTGGTTCGATCCTAAAAGCGGAAAGGCCTGGCCACTCCCGGCAGGGCGTATTTCTGACAACGCAAACGGACTTGATCGATTTGAAGCAGAGGCTTTCTTCGATCGTGACGTCCAGGATGCTGACATTCAGACAAAGCAGCTTGAGCCGGCACCGGCTCCAACCGTGTTGCAGAGCTTCCCATGGGATCGACCTTCGGCGACGATGTTTCGCCATCGCTTGACGCTTCGAAGCCGCTATGCGGGCGCGTTGCTTGCCAATCGGATCTCCACGCAGCAGGGCTATGCATCCACCAAGAGGTCGGCAGGTGAAACACCTCGCGAGGACTGGATTCGCGCTGCGATCCTCGCTGATCGCACGCGACTGCAGCTGACCCGCCCCCAGGTCAGAGCGCTGATGCCGCTAACAATCAGCCCGACCGAGGGAGATACCGACGCGGCATCCCCACCTGTGATGGCCGTGTTTGAGGAGGCACCCTTCGTTCATGGAGGGCTGGCCGACCGGATCAGCGCCGAAGTGCGCACAGGATTCGGTTTCGGTTTCGATGATACGCCTAGAGACGTCGTTCATATTGTCGACTCCCGCAAAGAGGTCGGCCCTGATCCGCGGCTCACCTACACGCCGACGCCCAAAATGACGGCTCGCGCCCTGACACTGGAAAGCGAAGGTCCCGTTGGCCTCACATTCGATACGCCAACTGCCCCTGCCCCGGCTTTCGCCAACTCCGCGCTCGTCCTTCGTCCGAGGCTTGCGCAGTCCGTCCATGCCGTGGCGGGTAGCTTCGAGGAACACTTTCTCGGGGTGGCATTTCGCCGTTATCTCGACCACAGCTGGCTGATAGACGATGGGAACGGCCAGGGAAAGGTAGCCTCAATTGCCGCGCCGTGCTGGATCGAAATTGACAGGGCATTCGTACTGTCAGCCGGGGCGGATAACATACTTGAAGTAACCACTTCCAATGCCGAGTGGGCGGCTACAGTCAACCCCAGAGCAATCGATCCAAAGGGCCCCGATTCACTGCCAATGCGCGAACTGGCAATCGCTGGTGCGAGCTTCGCTCACGGGCTTGCGATTTTACACCTGCCGCTGGAAAACGGTCGCTCGTCTCTTACGCTATATGCGCTACCTCGACCAACAGGTCTCCCGGGCGAGAGCAACTTGCCGCATGTGCTCGTCAGCTTCGAGTGGTATGTCCCTGACGGCGTTCAGGAAATCAAGCTATCGACGGACGCCGCAATCTATCCGACATCCGCCAGCCCGGTCACGCAACTGAATTGGACGCGTACTGGCAAGGCGTTTGACATGCTGGAAGCGCGCGACAAGGCTGGAAACACGCTGCGGCTTCGTGCGACAGATCTCAAGGTCTCGGGCGGCAAATCGAACAAGCCGATGAATGTCATCAATCGTAGCAATCTCGAGCCGATCCACCTTGAGTCCCGTCTCGAGCGCAATCCACTTTTCGTTCAGCGCCATCTCGGCGTCATCAGCACGGTCAAGGCAGCGGGCGTCGGGCGGACAATTGAGGTGTACCATCAGGCAAGGCGGGTAATCGGAAGAGACGTTCCGATATCCTTGGACGGCACCTCTGATGCTGCGCTCCGCGTCGTTACGTTCGAAACCCTGGCGCGTCCAGTCGGCTTCAACACGCTGCTCACCGGCATGCAGCGCGCCACCTTTGACCTCTATGCCGTGATCGGTGACAAGTATCAGGATGACGAGACGAAACGACCAGGTGGTTTAAGCTTTACCTATCGGCCGCTGGGCGACACCAGCGGAAACAGCGCTCTCACCCAGCTGGGGTTTTCGCTTACGACAAGCCAAAATGAAACGGCACGTTTCACCATCGACATCGACAACGCGAACAGGGGAAAAGCTGTGAACGCGGTTCACTTCTCCTTTGTTGGTAATAAGATTAGATGGACCTGCGTGTTCGCGGACGGTTCGACACAGACCAAAGCGAACATCGCGGCCGCGTTTTCGCTCAATCAAGCGAAGATTGTCGAGATAGAGTCGATCGATATCGCGCCGGAAAATTTTCAGAACGCCGGGGGTGCCATCAACAGCGAATACTGGGGTGACATCTCCATGCTGACTGTTCCTGTCGACGGGGAGATGTCCTCGTTCTCATGGAACTGGCTGTTTACTGGGCGCAATCTTGAGGCCGGAGATGCAGTAAACCCTGCGCGACTGGTTTCCATACCGGAGGCCGAGGCCCGTATCATCGCCATCTCCCCACCGATACCAGTAATCGATTAGCCAAAGCGGCTTGTCAAAGGTGCGTAAGGTTAGTGGACTGGTGATAGAGAACTCTCGGTCCTGAAACTAGATGAGAATCGAAACCCGATGTGAAAAATACCTGGCCGATCTGAGGGAAGCGGATCATTCGCCTCCACTAGTTTTCCGACAACGTCACGCGCCCTCTTTTCAATCGCTGCTTCCGAAGCGCAGGCCCACCTCAGAGCGACCGCCTGATCGATGGCATCGATAAAATGGGGGGTAGGGCTGAATCTCACCTTGTGGGCCAAGAGAAGGCTTTCATATCGGCGGTAAGATCCAAGCAGAAGATTGTTGTATTTCGGCCCGGGATGCATCCAAGAGGAGCCAAGCAGCGCCGACTGAAGGGGACGAAGGTCCAGTTTTCTCAAGGTCCCGTACGAAAGGTCGTCATACACTACCCGGTTGTCTGGATCGCGTTTGATAAAGTTCAAGGCGATGCGTTGCAGATAGTCAGGCGGGATAGCTTCAATCTCCACGCGGAACGTCAAGTCGAAGCAATAGGAACAACCGGTGCAAACAAGAGCATGCGATGCGGGCCTCCAGAGGCCCCGCATCGCTGCTCGCTCTTTCTCATGATATTGCCCTGCCTCCATTCGTTTGCATTCGATGGCAAAATGCTCCTTTCCGCGCTTGACATCGAGATCGTGCGTCCGCCCACGTCCAGGCTTTTCGGGGTGGAATGCAACATCGTAGCCTTCGTTGACATACTTGGCCGCGACCAAGAACTCGAACAGGCCGCCATTCGGCTGACCTCGTTCCTTGAAGATCAATCGATGAAGCCGGTCCCTGTACCCTGCCACCCGCTCCAGGTTTTTCAGATTTCGGCCTAGGGCCGCGAGAATTGGGACCACTCTGCAGCCGTAAACCACCTCATAATTTTGCGGATGATCGTTGAACGCTTCACCTAGAAAAAGATACCAAGCAAACAGGTCCCTATTGTCAAAGTACTTCCCCATTCCAGTAGGGTCAGGATGCTCGCCGATCAGCGAGCGGTAGAAGCGCTTGGCGGTGGCGTCTCGCCGAACGCGCCACTGTTCCTGGCCCATGGCTGATTTCAGATGCTCGACATAGCGTTTTAGGTCCGGGCTATGACCGAAAAGGCGAGGTTCATCCTCATGGAGTTCGTACATGTCCGGTGGGAAATCAAGCAGACGACTCAAGCAGGTCTCCATGGCCTCGCGAAAGGCGAACAACAATTTTGAACACCAACCCCAGATGACCGTGCAAGGCTTGCCCGTGCGTTAGCCTCTTCACTGCGGATAAGAGGCGATGGCCGCTCTTAGGCAATGGATAAAGGAGGCCTCCAGCGCGGGAGTGCTCCGGAACTCTTCGCGAAGTGACAACGGGATTTCGAGCTGGACCCCAGCCTTTGTGACGCCTCGGTTGCAGATGTTATCGGGGTGTATGCCATTGAACTTCGGTGGATCGAAGAGAACAGGAAATCCCGATTTGTGAAGCGCGTCACCGATGTGCTTGGACAGGTTACGGTTTAGCCCACCCATCCATGTCGTTTTGATGTCATCACCATCTCGACGGCCATGCAGCGCGATCACGACCTCGGCGGTCTTCACTGCATCCAAGGCCTCGGGTACGTCATAGTGCTCGGATGCGATATGCATCTCTTCTCGATTGTTCGCGCGGAGTTTTGCCTCAAATAGGTAGCATGAGTAGTCTTGCAATGCCGTGGCGTGAGCGATCTCCGCGGTGCGGATCTCGATCTTACCCCCGTGCGGAGCCATGATTAGTACGGAAGGTTTCGTCGAACCGCTTCTGGCTGACACATTGAAGTGCTCACCACGAACATAAACCGCAGCAAGGTCGTGGTATGATTTAAATCGATCATCAGCCATTGACAATCCCAACTGACGCTCAGTCGATGCGTCCCAATTTTCTAAGCGAGCTCACAATTAGTTGTGAGGTGCGCAACAATACTACCAATCTCCGCTTGCCGTTCCTATGGAAAATTTTCCATAATCCCATCCGAATCAATTGGGGGATCGCGGCAATGGCGAACTCTGCGACAAATGCCGTGTTCGCGTCACCGCCTGCGGACGTGTCTCAAGGTGTCCGTACCGACCTGCGGGGCATTCTCGCTCGTGTTGTGGCGGATTCGGGACTGAGCCAAACGCGAACTGCAAAGCTTTGCTCAACAGATCAGCCTACGCTTTCCAAGGTTTTATCTGGGCGAAGCGATAGCGTGAGCACAGATCAACTTCTTCGTTGGCTGGTGCAGTTAGGCTGCGAAGTCGACATTACGATCCGCAATTCGCCCCAGGGATGTCCCGGTTCGATAAGGGCTTCCTTCGATGAATGAACATAGCTTTGTAAGCCTGCCGACCACTGCACCGCAGCGGGCGGCGCTGTACCTCGATCATCATGCAACTACCCCTGTTGACCCGAGAGTCGCTGAGGTTGCAATTCGAATGATGGTCGAAGAGTTCGGCAACGCCAACGGTGTCGAAAACATCCATGGTGAACGTGCTGCGTCCGCCGTCGAGCATTCGAGAGAGAAGATTGCGCAGCTTTTGCGGGCGGAGCCGGGTGATGTGTATTTCACCTCTGGTTCCACTGAGGCAATCCAGCTCGCTATTGCCCACTCGATCGCGATCCACCGCGCTCCGCTCCGAATTGCGATGAGCCGCGTGGAGCATAAGGCTGTGATCGACACGGTATCGCGCGCCGAACGTTTGGGCATGGCCGTCACGTCGTGGATTGAGGTCGACGGGAAAGCTCAAATCGACTGGTTGAGCTATCAGCGCGTTCTGCAGAATGGTGTCGATCTAGTGTGCATAATGGCCGCCAACAACGAGGTTGGCACCGTTTTTCCTGTCGAAGAGATCGTTCGAGAGGCGAGCGATCACGGTGCCGATGTGCTGATCGACGCCACCCAAGCAATTGGTCGAATGCCCCTAGACCTTGAAGGACTTGGCGCGGCCTATGTTATATTGAGCGGCCATAAGATTTACGGTCCTAAGGGCATCGGCGCGCTCATCTCGCCAATATTTGACTACTCGTCGACATTTGGCCTCCAAGGCGCACATCATCCAACTCCCAATGTTAGTGGCATCGCGGCGTTAGGTTTCGCGTGCCAGCTGATGGAGCTCGAAGGTGAGGCAGAAAGCCGCCGGCTCTCACAGCTGCGAGATTTATTGCAAGAGCGCCTTATCGGACTCGTTCCCGGCCTGGTAGTGAACGGCGATGAAGCGAAGCGCCTGCCTCATAACCTCCACGTGTCCGCGCCTGGGGCGCCCAATGATATAGTTTTGAGTCGTCTTCGAGGCAGGGTGTCGATTTCTACCGGCTCCGCCTGCAATACAGGGGCGCAGGAGCCGTCCCATGTGCTCAGGGCCATGGGATTGCCAGCTTCTCAGATCGACAGTTGTTTGCGGATCGGATTGGGCCGCACAACGACAGCTGGCGACGTCGAACGTGCGGCCATCGAAATAGCAGCCGCTATCGACGATGTTCGTAATTCTTTATCCGGGGTCATCGATGTTTGACATATCCGCCACCGAAGGTCAGCCAAGCTATCGATTTTCAGGGCATGAAACCTTTGCATGCCGTTACGCGTGGCTGCCGAAGGCCTACCGAGCAATCGCTACAGACGCCAGCATTTTCTACGACGAAGATGCTGCGATGGTAGAGCTTGGCATCGGCAAGAACATGGTTCGTGCGCTGCGCTTCTGGGTTGATGCGATGGGCATCGCCCATCCCACCCCTGACCGCAAACACGAGATCACGGAGCTGGGGCACGTTGTATTCGGAGAGGACGGCTGCGATCCATATTTGGAAGACAGTAGGACACTTTGGCTCCTTCACTGGAACCTTACCTCCTCTGCGACGCCGGCCCTTTTCGCATGGCACTTTTTGCTTGGTGCGTGGCCATACGCTGAGTTTTCTCGGTCAGAAGCGCTCGCAGCATTTGCGCGCCAATCTCATCTCCTGGGGCATTCTCATTCCGAGATTACCCTGAGTCAACATCTGGACGTTTTCCTGCATACCTACCTCTCGGCACGTGGCTCAAGGGCGGGGATCGAGGACTCTCTGGACGGTCCGCTCGTCGAGTTGCGCCTTCTGCAGCAGACTGGCGAGCGGCGTAGCGAAGGCGGGCGTTGGGAGGGGGTGTATGCCTTCCGGAAGGAGCCCAAGGCTGACATAACCAACGATCTCTTTGCCTATGCTGTTCTGGACTACTGGGAGCGGACAGCGCCCGGCGAGAAGACTATCCCTATTCGACACATTCTCTCCGCGGCCGGTGCTCCTGGACAGTCTTTCAAACTTCCGGAAGAGGACGTTCGCGCCCGGCTTGAGAGCCTTTCTCTCGACGGGCGACACGGCTTCACTTACCGCCCATCAGCCATTCAAGGGCTGTTGACGCGCGAAATCCCAACCAGGGCTGACGCTCGGACAATTTACGCGAACGAGGCAAACATCAATGGCTGAGCCGAAAGCTGCGACGATCGCCGAGATTTTCTCGATCCCTGGTCGATTCCTTCGGTCTGTCCAACTTGAAAAGGACTTCTTGGACGCATCCGCGCTCGAGAATTATATTGTCACGCCACCCATGGCGGACGCTCTGCATCAGATACTCGCGAGCGTCCGCGATGGCTCGAAGCGACGGGCCTGGCGTATCACGGGCGACTATGGCGTCGGAAAGTCGTCGATGGCTCTGGTGTTCGCTCGGCTCCTGTCCGACCCCTCAGGCAAGGACTCCAAACGGGTAGCGAAAGCAATAGGTTGGCGCCCTGGCAATAACGATCGACGTTTCCTGCCTATTCTGGTGACAGGAGCCCGAGAAAGTATCCCGACGGCCGTAGCGCGCGCGATCCGGGAGAGCATGTTGCACCCTGATTTCGCTGACTTGCTTAATTCGCGGGTTGAAGCGGCGTTGGAAGCTTGTGAAACGTCCGGCTCCGTCCGCTCTTTGGAACAGCTTATCTCTCTGATGACGAAGCGTACGGCGGACCGCGATCTCGGATTGCTGTTAATCATCGATGAATTGGGAAAGCTGCTGGAGCATGCGGCATTGAATCCCGACCAGGAAGATGTCTTCGCGCTGCAGCGGCTCGCCGAGATGGCGGCTCGGAGCAACGCCAGTCCCTTCTTGCTTGTCGGCATCCTGCATCAGGGTTTCCAAGCTTATGCCGAGCGGCTCCCACTCGCACTCCGCCATGAGTGGGACAAGGTCGCCGGCCGTTTTGAGGAAATCGTGTTCGACCAACCGCTGGTTCATTCCGCGGCTTTGGTTGCCGGCGCCTTGGGCGTTGACGAAGGTGCGCTTCCGGCAGGCGTAAGAACTCAAGCGAATTCAGCTCTCGAGATGGCTGGTCAGGTTGGCTGGCTTGGCGGCCGCGGGTTTGCTATCGATCCCGCCTGCTTCTATCCTCTGCACCCTGCCCTGCTTCCAGTGATGGTGCGGTTCTTCTCGCACTTCGGTCAGAGTGAACGCTCGTTGTTCGGCTTTCTCCTGTCGAGTGAGCCGATGGCGTTGCAGGCATTCGCAGCCTCGACAGAGATTGGAGAAGGCTGGTTCGACACCGCCCGCTTCTACGACTACGTCCGCGCTTCATTTGGACATCGGGTATCGGCTGGAAACTACCAAAGCCAGTGGCTTCGTATCGTCGCGACGATCGATAGCTGTGTCGGTATCGATCCCATCGGACTCAAGGTCCTGAAGACGGTTGGGCTACTCAACCTGCTTGACTCTGACGACTTGCTACCGACATACCGTACACTTGGCGCGTGTTTGTCGGGAGCCAGCGACGTCAATGCTGCCATCGACAGTCTTGTTCGCGAAGGTCTCTTATTCGAGCGCGGCGGTTCTGGGGCACTTCGCCTTTGGCCGAGCTCGAGTATCAATCTAACGGCGTCCTTCAATGCCGCCAAGCGAGCGGTTGGAGAAGTCGAAGCCGTTGCGCCGGCACTTTCTGACATACTGGACGGCGAGATGGTACTTGCGCGTCGCCACTATCTCGAAACCGGGACGATGCGGTATTTCGAGCTGCGATACGCCACCGCTGAAGATGTAGGCAAGGCAGCGAGCAAGTCCACAAACGCTGATGGCCTCATCATAGTGGCTCTCGCTGACCAAAAGGACCAACAGCACAGTGCGAGGGATATCGCCGCCACTCCGCTTATTGCTGAAAACCCCGCGATATTGGTCGCAGTGGCTGCCCCTGTCTGGCAGCTCGCCTCGTATCTCCGCGATGTGATGGTTTGGCAATGGGTTGAGGCGAATACGCCTGATTTGTCGAGCGATGATTTCGCCTCGGCTGAGGTTAAACGCCAGATCTCCCGCACGCGGCAGGCCCTGCTTGCGCAATTCGCCGAACTGACCAGAATTGATGCCAAGACGGGCATGGAGTGGATCTACGCCGGAAAAAACTACGAAGTGACCGGCAACCTACCGAAGATCGTCTCTCAACTCTGCAACGATCTCTACCCACTAAGCCCGAGGGTAACCAACGAGCTAATAAATCGCAATGTCCTCAGCAGTGCCGCGGCTTCCGCGCGGATGCGCTTGATCGAGGGCCTGTTCAAGGCACCAGAGATGCCGCTCCTCGGGATGGACGAACGCAAGTCCCCGCCAGAAAAGTCGATGTACCTTTCGGTACTTCAGAAGGGTGCGTTACACGTAGCTGATCGCGAGAGCTTCACGTTGCAGATTCCCCAGGCCTCGAACGATCGACTGCATCTTGAACCTAGCCTGACCGAAATCGTCAGGATGATCCGGGCCGGAAAGGGTTGTAGGATTGCTATCACGGACATCCTCGGCCGACTCGCAAACCGGCCATACGGCGTCCGCGATGGATTGGCTCCAATTTTGCTGGCGGTTGTGGTCAGGGTTCATGGCCATGAGTTGGCTCTCTACGAGAACGGGACGTTCCTTCCGAGATTTGGCGCAATGGAATTTCTGCGCCTGATCAAGGCACCACAAACCTTCGAAATCCAGCACTGCAGCGTTGAGGGCGTGCGCTCGAATGTGTTTACCCGCCTCGCAAACCTCTTCGCATTGGGGATCAAGGGCCGTCAGCCGGTCCTGCTGGACGTCGTGACCGAGCTCTGCCAGTTTGCAGCAAGGCTTCCCGAATATACTCGAAAAGCAAAGGCCTTGTCGCCCACGACGCTCGCCGTGCGAGACGCACTTCTTTCGGCGCGCGAGCCAGCTACGCTCCTATTCGCCGATCTGCCTAACGCGTGCGGCCTTCCGATTTTCCGCATTGATGAAGCCGATGAGAGTTCGGTTGAAGAGTTCATCAGCCGTTTCACAGATGCAGTTCAAGAGCTTCAGAACACCTATTCGGATCTCATTGCCCGCATTGTGAAAAGAACGAGCGAGGCGGCCGGTCAAGACCCAGATAAATTCGATCGTGTCGCATTGGCGTCTCGAGGCGCTCGCGTATCACTGGCTGCACGCGAGCCCCGCCTTCGCGCTTTTGCGCTTCGGCTGCGGGATCCCGCCTTGCACGACGAAGCTTGGGCGGAGTCCCTGGCTAGTTTCGTGGTGGCTAAGCCACCTGCCCGCTGGATGCCCGGCGACGAAGCTCGGTTCACCGAGGAGATTGCTGCGCTGGCTGAGCTTTTCGCTAAGGTCGAAAGCACGGCATTTTCGACCTCGGACGATCGACCCGATACCGATGCAATCCGCCTGAATCTTACACGCGGTGACGGAAGAGATCTCGTCCGGGTCCTTCATCCTATCAATCTCGATGCTGGTGACCAGGACCTCATGAATGCCCTTTCAACCCGATTGCCGCAAGGTGAGGCCCAGAGAATCCAGATTCTGGCCAATCTCCTTTGGGAGGAGTTGGCCCGTGCCAAGCGGGAATCGAAGGAAGATGATGGCGCTATCGGCACGGCAGGTGTGAGAACAAAGAATGACAACTGATTACGCTTCTCAAATATTTTCATCGTTTGGGTCGGAGCAGCCGCGACATATCTTGAGCCTTTCTGGTGGCAAAGACAGCGCGGCGCTTGCTATCTACCTTCGCGATCGCGTCCCGGAGATCGAGTACATCTTCCACGATACGGATAAAGAGCTTCCGGAGACTTACGATTACATCGGGCGACTGGAGGCAATCCTGGGCAAACCAATTGTCCGCACAACCCCGACAGACAGCTTCGATCACTGGCTGACGGTTTATCGAGGGATGCTCCCATCCAACCACCGTCGATGGTGCACGAAGATGCTCAAGCTGAAGCCGTTTGAAACGTACGTTGGCGATGGACCTGTCATAAACTACGTCGGTCTTCGTGCAGATGAAAACCGAACTGGCTACATCAGCACGAAGCCAAATATCCTGGCCGTTTACCCGTTCCAGGACGATGGGCTCGTGCGAGCGGACATAATCGCGATCTTGGAAGATTCGGGTCTTGGTCTCCCACCTTATATGAATTGGGGCAGATCGCGGTCTGGGTGCTACTTCTGCTTCTATCAGCAAAAAATTGAGTGGGTTCGCTTGCTGGAGACCCATCCAATGTATTTTGATCTTGCGATGGAATATGAGGAGCGGGCGGTTCAATTTGGAGAACAATTCTTCTGGTGCCAAAATGAGTCCTTGCGCGAGCTTGCAAAGCCGGAGCGCGTAGCAAAGATCAAATCAGATTGGGAAAAGACTCAAGCAAAGAAGCGAGCGAACCGCAAATCGCTTTCGCTAGTCGAAACTTTGGGTGGGCTCGAGGTGGAGGACGACAGTCACTTGCGCGACGGTTGTCTCGTATGCTCAATATGACGAGAATGGTTGTATTTTACTCCACCGCCACCGAGTCGCTGATCGAAGAATGACTTGATGTTATTGAAGGGCCGACGGGATGAATGGGCTGGGGGGCCGATGGGTTCGCTTCTTACGACAGTACGGACCAATCTCAAGAAATGACAATATGTACGACGAGCAGATCCGCCGATCTGCCCGACGATACGATGTTAAGGCTTTGGATTTTGCGCATCCACTTGAGATGGATCTTTTCGCGGCTGTCTCCAAGACCGCAGAACGCGCTTGCTCCATCATTTTGACCGGAACCGCGGGCGATGGAAAGAGTCGGCTTTGTGGCCGCCTCTGGACCGAGTTGGGCGGAAGCTCAGATGAGTGGACTGCCAACGAGATTTATCAGGAAATCTCTGCGGAAATCGCTGGCCGCGTTCGAACTGTTGGTATCATACGAGACCTGACCGCCCTCCCCACCCAAGGAACCTATGGGACATGGGAGGGCAAGAATGCCTTGCTGGAGGAAGTCAACCGAAGTTTCTTTTCGCCGGACCCGGACTGGATCTTCGTCGTTGCAGCAAACGATGGGCAACTTCTCGACACCTGGCGGAGGGCTGCGGAGGTTCCGCTGTCGAAGGAAAGCTATAACCTGCTCGAGACCTGCCTAGTCGAAGGGAAGCCCGCCAGTCATGGCGAGGTCGCGTTTTTCAATCTAAGTGCTGTCTCGTGCGCGACGATCATCGACTTGACGCTAGAGGCTATCATCGCCCATCCCGGCTGGGCGGCCGCTTATGAGGAAGCGGAAGCCGAGGGTTTCTTTTCAGACGCGTGCCCGATCCGGCGAAACTTTGAGGTACTGTCGTCCCCACAATTCAAGTCGCGCCTACGGCAATTGTTCGAATTGATGGACCTCAACGAGCTTCATACGCCGATACGGCGAGTGCTTTTGCTGATTGCAAACATGTTGCTTGGCCACCCAGCAGCGAAAGATCGGCTGATGTCGCCATCCGATGTCCGGCCGTTCCTCCGCGCAGGCAGGGCACATATAGCGGACATTCATCAAAACCTATTTGGCGCAAATCTAACACCCGCCCGGCGAGAAAGCCTGGAGATTTTCGAGTTCCTGAATCGCTTTGGCATAGGAGATGAGACGACGAACAGAATCGACAATATTCTCGTCTTCGGTCCATCCGATGAAACGCTGCGACCATACTATGAGAGCTTGGTGGAGGGTGCTTTTCCCTCCCAAGCCCTAGATGATCTCTCTGCCCTGCGAAATGCATATCTCGAACGACCGGACGCAACCCAGGAAGGCGAACATCCGTTTCTGAGCAGTCTCCAGGCGCAACGCCGCGCCATTTTCTTTCAGATCGGCGATGACCAGTCCGACGATTTGAGGCTATGGGATCTCACAGTGTTTCGCCATGCTGGCGAATTTCTGCGGGATGTTGTGGCACCGCTTCAAGATGTAGGAAAAGTAAGCCGGTCCATAACGGGGCGCCTGGTGAATGGTCTGAATAGGATCTTCACAGGGATGCTGGTCACGACCGATCGAGAACTTTTGATCGCGGCAGGGCTTTCGGGTTCGGCTGCAGGCCTAAGTCAGATTCTGATTGAACGCATAAGCGTTGCTCCCCGGCGCCATGAACGCATCGAGCTCCGGAATGGGACGCTACCGACCCTGGTCGCCCAGATCGACAGCGGGATCGAGGTGAGTTTGAAACTAAACCTCGTTCGCTATGAGTTCCTGATGCGGGTCGCCGGCGGTGCACTGCCAGGCAGCTTCTCCAAAGAGTGTCACGAGGACATCCTCGCATTCAAAAGCGCGATTTTGGCTGCATTCACCCGCTCTCGTCCGGCGGAGGAGAGGAATGACCTCAGCTTCAGAATTCTCGGCCTCAACGGCGAAGGCGAACCCGTGGATGATGTGATCGAGGTGAATTGTGCTTGAGACCCTTCCGCCACCTCCGCGAAATGATCACCCGCAAAATGATATGTGGATCGATGAGCAGATCTGGGGTCATCGCCTTTGGGACGCGACAACGCCTTGGCTGATTTTCTTGGAATTCCTGGGAGTCGCTGAAGCCAAGGAAAGAGACCAGTGTCTACTTGACGACCAAGGAAAGCCCTATCCGCTCCGATTCAAGCCGGCGCAGCGAATGTATATCCGGAACATCCTCTACAACAATGAGCCGATGTTGCGGATCGCCGATGAGAAACTGGCTGACGGCGCTTCATGGGACAAATGGTTGTCGGCGATCGCCAATCGTGCGCAAGGCGTTCCTCTCCGCGATTTCTCGTACTTACGCAAGCGATTCAACTCATTCTCGGATTTCGTGGCGCTGGTCTCCATGCTTCGCGGAACGACAATCGAAAATGGGCCAAACAAGCGTTGGTCTTCACGCTTTGTGTTCCCGTTTGGGCGGCATGCCCTTTACGAAGATCTAAGCCTGACCGCAGCGCGCGAGTACATTAACTTCGGCCTTCCCGGCGAGCTCGTTTATCAGATGCTCTGCCGGTCGTCGCATGCGGCCGAGCTGGCGCCGGAGATCACCAAAATGCTGGATGGAGATCCTTGCGACCGTCTTCTGCAGCTAATGGAACCAGACTACGACGAAGACCGATCAACGCGCGGCAATAGCTATCTGCCTTACGCGCGACACGAGACCTTCGATGACCTGGCCCGGGATTGGCTTTCACTCCTACGCGGCCCCCTTCCCCGGTTCGACGCCTATCCCCATCTAGCAGCCCTTACCGCGTTGCACCTGCTCCGGTATCAGCTGGTAGTCGCAGCCGTTTATTGCTTTGCGCCAAAGCCCTACTTCATTTGTGAGATTATCGCTCCGAAGCGGACACCAGTCCGCGAACTGTCTATTTCGAATTTTCAACTCAACGACACGCTGCCATCACGAGCGGTTGATGCCTACATTGACGCGATTGGAAGGAGCGAGGAGTGGGAGCGTCGACGTCTTGGAGAGACGCCGTTCCCAGATTGCAGACGTTTGCTTGTCGATATCGTCCGATGGCCAGAGGAAGACGATTACAGCGGCCAGCCTGACGAATCTGAGCTTTTGGCCGACCTCAAAAGAACGGCCCAGGCACGACATCGTAAGCATGTCGCCGCTGTTCATCGCTCATACGGAGCCGGGGCCGGACTGGTATCGCGGCGGGGAACAAGTCAGCTCCGTTATGCACCGACCGACGCACTGCTGAAGTCTTTGATTCTGGCGAACGTTGAGACCCGCATGGATTACAGCGAGTTCTTGGACCTCCTTTATCGCAGGTACGGTTTGGTAATCGGCGAACGCGAAGCGGTCCAAGTGTTGTCCGACGATGAGTTTGACCGAAAATCCTTCCAAATGAACTCAGCCCGCCTCGAGCGCCGCCTGAGAACGCTTGGCATGTTGCGGCGTCTTTCTGATGCTTGCGCGTACGTCGAAAACCCGCTTTCGGTCAGGATGTGACGACAAAATGGATATTCACGAACTGATTGGAAAAGTTGCGTGCTCGATCCTCAAGGAGGAATTGGGGGACGCAGGTGGAGAGGCTGGGACTGCCAGGTTCCTCTTAGACGGTTTGAGCGTTCCGCAAACACTTGCTGTAACACGGGCTGTTCTGGCCGACGTTTTTTTGAGCGAGCGCGTCGACATCAAGCTGCCCCGAGGTCTTTTCGAGGGGCATGCTCTGCCTGAAGAAATTCTGACTGACCGCAATGCGACGTTCTATCGGAGCGCGGATTGTGACAAGGCGGCCTTCCTAATCACAAACGCAAGTGCAGATGAGGGCCAGGCCGAAGACATGTCCCTCCACGAGGTGACACCCATTGGAGCCGCTCAGCTGATTGAGCGGTTGCCCGCATGGGTTTCGGCAGCAAGTGCAGGTCTCGCTCTGACCGATGATGCGAAGGCTTGGTGGGAGCGATCTCTCGCGGGACTGAGTCAGGTGGGCTCCGTAGCGCTCGAGCGATTTGCCCGCTACATCGTGGCAACCCGCGAAGCCGTAATCGATGAAGGTTACCCGATTATCGAAGCTCTCGGGTATGCACTTCCAGCACTTCAGCTACCCCGCGACCCCGCGGCCTTTGCCGGTATCAAGGACAAGTCGCGGCGTCATGCATCGGTATGGAAACGCGAATACATTGGGTTGCGCCGCAAGCGACACCCCTATCTCCTCAAGCAGAACACGAACCAGATAGTCATATCGGAGTCCGAACTGCGGGACGCCTTTGAAAAGGCTAGAGATGTAATTCCAGAGATCATTCACCCGGTGATCGAGCTTTTCATTGAGAGCCGGCCTGCCTGGAACTCAAGCTCTGAGGCCTTGGCGAACTGCCTTTGGGAGCATGTGAAGCCGCTGTTTGAGGGGCTGGCCAGGGAGAAAACGAACCTCGGCCAGGATACTCAGCGCTTCTATTCGGAGGGGCCTGAGGAACTTCTATCGAAGGAAGACGATGAGTATCTAGAGCTTCTGGCCCGAAGAAAGACAACTGCGAGCCCGGAACCAGAAGATATCGATTTCTACGAAAGCCACCGCGACGAAATTAGGGAGGACCGCAAGCTTAAGTCCTCCTGGGACAAATTTATCTATGGGCGGCCGTTGGAAACCGAGGATTTCCTGGCGGGCCTGGCGATGATGATGGACACGCTCAACGCTCGTGCGATGGTTGGTGTGGAGCGAAGGCTAACCATCAGGTGCGACTCTCTGACTAAACGGGATCTCCGCAGCCTGAATACGGAAGCCGGCCTTTTCTTCTCGCTCAGATATGCTGGCTTGCAGAAGCTGCTGGGCGCAAACGTTGCATTCGAGTTTGGATCGTTGATGGACTATCCCACCGTGTTACGCGGGTGGCAGGATGCCAAAGACAAGTCGGCGATCAACCGATCTACCGCTAAGGCAGCGCTGCAGTTGCGATTCCAGTTGGAACTCGAAACCACCGATTACGAAGGAGGGACATCGACCGCCTCCGCACAGCTCATTTGGAAGTATCGACCCGATGTCATCTCGTCACAATTGACGGACGATTGGGACCGCTTGTGTGAGCATGCTTTTGTAGCGCTTCGTTGCGGCCGAGAGCCGGGAATGGCTGGCCGTCGGCCCGGTTCGATCGACCTCTCGGATGTGAGAACACTCGTCCCGGCCTATGATCGGGATCGTGGATCGCTCGTCCCGACCTATAGGCGCGAGCGTGACTTGCGTCTGATCTGGCAGGCCAATCTCAAGGCTGCGCTCGAACAGGAACTTATCGACGCGGTCGTTTCAACGAAGCTCATTGCCAGCTTCGAGTCATTCTGCGAGCGTTATCAGAACGCTATCAGGTCGTTCCGGATTGAGGGCGCATCTAATCCGGTGTGTCGCGACCAGGTGACGAGTTATGCGGAGCTACTTGATCTCGTCCGGACATTAGCGCCCGGTGACCGCAACAAAGACTTGCTGTTGCGACCCCTTCTGGAGTTGGGCCAAGCCCCAATTGGAGATGGAGCTGCTGCTGCGATTGTTGCGCCGTGGCACCCTCTGCGGCTCGCGGCTAGCTGGCGTAAAGCGTATCTCGTTCGAGAGGTGGTGCGCAAAATTATCGACCTGCCCGCGGGCTTGGAAGGCGATACGAAACTGTTCTTCAGAGATCTTGCCGAGGATATGCGGCACGTCTTCTATCCGGAGGTGGTTGTCTCCTGGAGTGGCCGCAAACCGGAGCTCCTTTCGCTGGCCGACCATCAAGGCGACTACTCGCTTCACGAACGACCTGTGCTCGATGGAGCCGGCGGAGGAGAAACAAATGACGACGCAAAGGCCGGCACGAACTGCCTACTCGATCTGACGCAACGCTACCTCAACCTGCATCCTCATGAACGAGCGAATTTGTCGCTTGTTCTCTATAATTGTGATTCAGCTCGTCTTCCCCAGCAGTTAGTCGACGGTCTAGGCGAACTGAACGACGACGAGGACATGAGATGCCAGGTGATGTTGCGTCACACGAATGGAACTCGTCTTCGAGATATCTATCGATCAATTCTGACCAGCACGAGCGGATCCGCAGAGGTACTTGCGGCTTCTGAGATTACGCAAGATTTTATGGCCAGGCTGCGCATAAGTGTCATTGCAGATCAGGCTCCGCCACCAGATCCTCGTGACGGGCGGCCGTACGATATCGTTTTCAGTCAGGACGTCATTTCCCGGCATGCTTCTGTCGAATGGTACCGCGAGTCTGCCGATCCGGCCGACCTCGCCACTCTTTTACCGGCGCGATGGTCGCGCCGGCGCCCAGGCGCAATGGATGACTTGAAATCGAGTGTTTACCTGTGCTCGCCCGTGCAAAGTCGAGAAGGCTGGGCGTTCCTGTCTGCAACAACGGCATTCCTGAAAAACGACGAGGATTTACAGGACGGAAAGCGACTACTTCCGGTCCGCCAGCTTGATTTCCGAGATGACCGCACAGCACGCATTTTTGAAGAAACGCATGATTTGGGCGCGTGGGTCGTCAACTATGACGAATTGCTCGATCGTCGCCAGCTGCAAAACCAAAGCGTCCGCGTAATTCGTTACAAGCAGTCCGCGACACAGGGCCGGAACGTTGTAATTTCTTCCCGCGCCCCACTAACGCTCCTTCGCGCGATGGTGCGGCGTAGGCTCGAGGAACTTCAGCTCGATCTATCGCCTGAGGACGTCAATTCACTCGCGGACCGCTTCATCGGCGACGCAAATGATATCTCGGGCGATATCGTGCTGCGAGCCGCAAAACGCGGTGAAGCCGCCGGTGAGCTCATTGGCGTCGTTTTGAGCCGGTTTCTCGCCCGGCAGTCTCTCGGTACCGACCGCCTTATCGGATGGTATTTCCTTGACGATTACGCGAGTTGGCTTGGAGCTCGCGAAGAAACGCAGGCGGATATTCTGGCATTATCTCCTGCGATCGATGCCAGTGGCCAGCTTACTTTGCGGATCATCGTAACGGAGGCGAAGTACGTCGATGCGGTTTCCTTCCCCTCGAAGCGCAAAGAATCAGAAAAGCAGCTCCGCGACACGATGCGCCGCATCATAGATGCCATGGCTGGGGCCGACCGCCTTGACCGCGAGTCGTGGCTTTCTCGGTTGGGTGATCTTCTGCTGGACGGAATTCAAATCCCGGCTGCCAATAATGTTCCCCTAGTGGAATGGCGCCGCCGGATCAGGGATGGCCTGGCCCGGATCGAGGTCGTTGGCTTAAGTCATGTCTTCGTTCCGACCGCGCTGGATGGTTCAACCGTTACCGACTTCAGCGAGGTAAGCGGGGCGCCCGCCAGTCGACAAATGATTTTCGGGCGCGCAGAGCTCAAGGCCCTGATCATGGCCTACATAATCAATGCAAACGTTGATGCGCTGCTGACGTCGATAGACCCAATTTATGGCAAGGTGCCGGTACCGCACACGCCGGGCGAGACCGTGACTCCAAGATCGGACGCTCCACAGACCTCGACAAAGGCAAAGTCCCAACCCGTCACTGAGGACGATCGCCGCCAATCCACCTCTCCCGCACCCGCTCAAGCGTCTGTGGACGAGAGTTTGCTTGATCCACAATTGACCAATGCGATCCCTTCGGTGAGCAGCATAGCTGACATCGTCGCACAGCATCTGGACACCAGCCCAAGGCAAACCGAGGCCGATGAAGAGTGGCTGTCGAACACTGCTATGATGGCTCGTAGTGCCCTTCAGCAGTTAGGTCTGCAAGCGAAGCTGATTGACCAGAAGCTCACACCGAACGCTGCCATATTGCGTTTCAGCGGAAGCGCGAATTTGACGGTGGAACAGGTGCTTAAGCGTCGGTCGGAGCTTTTGACGACACATCGCTTGGACATCATCTCCGTAAGGCCTGAACCGGGTGCTATTGCAATCTATGTTGCGCGGACACAGCGGCAAGTCGTCGATATCCAAAGTCTTTGGCATCGATGGAAGCCGACAGTTTCATCGACGGGAAACCAGAACCTGGTGATTGGAGTGCGGGAAGACGACAATGAACTTTTCGTGCTCTCGCCCAGCCAGCGGCACGCACCGCATACGTTGATCGCCGGGAGTACCGGCTCTGGCAAATCTGTGTTGATGCAATCGATCATCCTGGGGATCGCAGCTACGAATGACCCCGCCCACGCAAGGATCGTGCTGATCGATCCGAAGCAGGGTGTCGATTATTTCGCGTTTGACGCGCTCCCCCATCTGGAGGGCGGCATTATCGACCAACAGGAGACTGCCGTCGACCAGCTGGAGCATATGGTTCTAGAAATGGACCGTCGCTATCGGCTTTTCAAAGAAGCGCGGGTTGCTAACATCACTGCCTACAACGCCAAAGCCTCGGCTACTGGAGTCCTCCCAACCTACTGGATCATTCACGACGAATTTGCAGAGTGGATGCTCACCGATGATTATCGCGCGGCGGTTACGTCCACAGTTGGACGGCTGGGTGTAAAGGCACGAGCGGCAGGCATCCACCTAATCTTCGCCGCTCAGCGGCCAGAGGCCAATGTGATGCCAATGCAATTACGGTCGCAACTTGGCAACAGGCTAATCCTCCGCGTTGACTCCGAAGGTACTTCCGAGATTGCTCTCGGAGAGCGAGGAGCAGAAAGGCTGCTGGGTAAAGGCCACATGATCATCCGCGCAGAGGGCGAGCAGGGCTTGATATACGCGCAAGTCCCATTCGCATCGGAAGGTTTCGTTGCCGAAATAGTGTCGGCTATACAAAGGCGTACACTTTGATTGCCTTCACAGAAAGACCGCTAATCAAGGCAAGTGTCGGCCTCACAAATGCTGTTAGCGCAAAAGAACACAGACCAAGTTCTTGCGCGACAGTTGTTGCTCGGTAGGGGCCTTATCCTCACGGCACACGATCAGGGCATCTGCGAAAAATTTGGCGCCCGCTTTCGAAAGCTTGAAAGGCTTGAGAAGCTGTGCCCATTCCCCGGGAAGCTTCATGGACGCTTCAATCGCCGCTTTGTACTCCTGATCTTTGGCAACGCCAGACGTCTCATATTTTGCGAGACCCTTGACTAGAAGCTCCTTGAGTTTGACGACGAACTCTGAAGTAAACGCAACCTGATCATCGTCAGTATCTCTGGCCATCACATACTTGCCTTGCTGAGATGCGACCTCGCCATCGAGAAATTTTTGCCCGAAAAGCGGCCTCGCCGTCGCCGTCAGTTCTTCATACACGGGGGGTGGTGAAGGCAGCCCGACACGAGTGAGATGTGCATGGACAGCTTGCTGTAGCGACAGAATGTAGAGCGGTCGCATCGCAGCCCGCCGCTTCTTATCACCAAGCCATTTTTTGAACTCTTTGTACTCCACAGATAGAAGTGCGGAGATCCTCCAATGAACTCTAAATTTGGCCTTCTCGTTCAACACGAAAAAGGGAGTATCTGGAAGTGATCGCCGCGCCGTGCGATCGGCATGGTCCACCGCAACCAGATCGCCTGGTAGCAGCAGAATTGTCTGATCGGCGGCAATCTTTCGGGTACCTTTGGGACTGTAGGCCAGGTCGCATTCCGGATTCATAATTATGAAGACCGATGTCGGCTTGCCAGCGCTCTCTTCAACGATCAGATCGCCCAATGACAAATGCAAATCCGGGTCCGCTGTGCCCTTAGCTATATCGTGTGGGTGGGGCTCGAAGTCACCCACATGCATATCGAAGACAGCGCTGTTATAAACGCGCGCGAACGCGGAAGTCGGCGCGGTGATAGCTGGCAAACTAGTGAAGTCTTCTCGATCTAGGTCAAGTAGGCTCTTCTTTAGGTCGCCGCGAAAGAGGGCATCCGACCAAAGGCCGGAGAGGAGGTTCATGAGGTAGTCTCCCAAAGGATGACCATCCTTCTTCAGCGCAAAATGCTGCAGGTTCGCGTAATCGCTAAGTGTAAGTTGAGAGATAGTTTCGCGGAAGGTTAGCACAGCACTTGCGGTTTGCTTTTGTATATTGTCAACGAAAGCCTGGACAACGTGGCCTTTCTGGAACAGTTCAGCCAGCGCTGTCATCTGGAGATGGATACCGTATTCGTCCGCCAGCCATTCTTTGGGCATCGCGTCAAAGAGTCCTGCGATAAGCCCGCTCGCCTCGCGAAACACTTGGGAGTTGCTCTTTACCGATGGGTCTGAAGAGATGAGAACTATGAGCGGCTTTCGATCCGATGCATGTATCTTCCGAGCTGCATTGGATGCTCGGTCAATCGCCTCTTGGCGACCGTCAACTCCCAAGAACCAGTCCAAGAATACGATATCTACGCCTTCAACCCGCTCCTCCCAGTCGTCTCGACCAGCTGTTCGGACTTCCAACCCGACCTGCCCGAGGTGATCTACGACGAGCTTCAGGCGGTCGAGTTTTGACTGGTGACCGATTACATAGGAGCTGTCGTCGAGTAATCGCTTCAACTCTCCGGCAGAATGTTTGCGGGCTTTTGCTATACCATCCGCAGTCAACTCATTTTGCGATGAAATGCCCTGCTCGTTGGCCTCAGCGATTAACCCGTCATTCTCCTGGATCTGGGTCCAGATTTCCTCGGCTTCTGCTTCCGTAGGCTCGAAATTGCTGATTGGCTCGAAAGCATCATCGATGAAAAGGACACAGGCTATCCCCTTCGTTGCAAACAAATCCTTCAAGTCGACCTGCACCTGCTCGGCCTCGTCTTTTTTTACTGCAACATTCATCTCATTTCCCCCAAATCCAAAACGAACGAACGATAGATGCCGTCGTCACCCCGCTCCAGCTCCAGCGTAGCTTTGTGATATTTTGCAATCTCGCGTGAGATAAAGAGACCCAGGCCCTTTCCTTGACCAGCTGGTTTCTTTGTGAAGAACGGCTCGAAAACGGCGCGATAGTCTTCGTCACGAATTCCCGGACCGTTATCGGTAAAGCGTACGGTTCCCTCAACTGTATCCAGGTCGATCCAAAGCCGCGGTTGAAAATCCGGATCTATCCGCTTTGCTTGTCTAAGCCAGTAAACGGAGTTCGAGATCAAGTTCTCTAGAACCTGAACAATCATACCTCGCACTGCCGTAATCGTGATGTTCGACGCTGGTTGTGGCAATACGCGCAGGTCGCAAAGAATGCCTTCTCTTGCGAACTGCTCTCTGTGCGATTCGATAATTTCATTGAGAAATCCACGTAGCTGAACCTTCTCTTTGCGATTGCGGCCAGCGGTGCTCAGCGGGTCGAGAATCTTTAGCCGTTTCTGCAGGGTTTTCAGCTGAGCGGCGAGCGTAGATAGAGCCCGATCCGAAGCAGAGGTAGGCATATGCTGCAAGGTCTCGAGTGCAGTCTCAGTCGCACGGTTCAATTCGTGCGCCAACACTTCGACCGTGATACCAACGCCTGCCAGATTTAATAGCTGTTTTCGCCCCTCTTGGTATTCATCAGCCAGCGCGCGTACGTCCGCCATTACTAAGCTTATCTCGGAAATACCAGACCTGATTTCTCTTATTATTTCGGGCTGCTTCCTCACTTCGGGAACGAGACTTTGCAAAAGACTCAGGTTCTTCTCAAGCCGCTGTTCCTGGGTCTGCAGCCGTTGCTCAACTATCTCTTGGCGCGCGGGCTCGCTTGGCTGTTTCGCTGCTTTCTCCATACGCGAGATGAAGGACCAGAACGTTTGTTGCACGAGATAAGCGAGCACGTCTTGGAAAGCGCGCTTCTCTTCACTGTCAATCAGCCCCTCTCGGTTGGCTTGATCTTTTAGCTGAGGGTTTCCTGTTTGAGTGATCAAAACTCTGCCGACGAGCTGTGCACGGTTAACCTTGAAACCGCTGCGCGCCAACGCCTTACGATCCAAATCAAGCCAGTCATCGTCGCTGTTGCCGTAGGGCAGCACTCGAAATCCGTCACGATAAAGTAGCAAGCCGCCTGTCCACTGAGCGAGACGGTTACGCACGGTGGCAAGATCGCCTACTCCATCCATCGCCTTGAGCAGACCGCGGTTATACCAGTAAAACTCAACCTCGAAGGGTCCAATCGCTCGCAACACGGAAATATCCGGCGCATCAGAAAACGACAGGAGCTCCACTTCTTCATAGCCAAATGCCTCCTCGCGCTGTCCGAAAGCCATCTTACCGGACAGGTAAAATTTCCCGTCGGAAAGTTGACGAAATTGCCCAGAAAGTTTCCCATGGGAGTGCTCGAATATCCAGGGCTCGATACGCGGGATCGGAAGCAGTTCGTCGTTGTACTTTAGAACGATGGGGAAGCGCGGCTCCTTCGCAAACGGATCATTTAATTTTGCAAAGTCTTGACGCGCAATTTCCTCTACGTGTGCCCTGGACCACTCTCTGTGGAAACCGGAAATTTGGATACTGGTACCATGATCTGACCTTGACGGCTTCCGTTCGCCTTCGAAAGGGGCAAGCTTGATATCGCCCAGCAGCTCATCACTGGCGTGGTCGAAACGTGACCAGTCAATGGTCAGCTTGTTCCAGTTGTCATCGTCAACTGTCGCGGTTGTTACGACAAGATGGCTCCCAAGTCGCATCGCGGAGAGGCGCCCGATCCCTTTTTCTCCGAGAACTACGAAACCGTCTGAACCGCTCGCTTTCTCTCGAAGTTTAGATCTCGTTCCAATTGTTAAGAATGCTGAATCTAACTGATCAAGCGTCATTCCCCTGCCGGTATCCGCCACTACCATATAGTTTGCGCCAACAACGGCAGCCTTCAGTCCGCTGTGGTCTTCCGCGGAATTCACTTCCTCGCGGAGTTCCCGTAGCTGTGGTGCACCTTCTATTAGCCCACGAGCAATGACACGTTTGAGTTCGTCGAGTGGGCGACCATCTAGAGGCAATTGAAGGAAGTCGCGCTGAACTGATCTGGTTAGCCTGTTGACGACCAATATGCGAACGTTCCTCGCACCGGCGTCATAAGAGTTCTTGATAAGTTCGTATAAGGCAATGCCATCGGAGCTGATTAGCTCACTTCCCAAATGCAGGATTGTCCGCGCAGCAATCTTGAACGACAATTAGTATTCCCCCTGGCGCGCAGCGCCTGCCTTTCGAACAATTGCATAGCACAGAAGTTGTAACAAACGATTTACTCAGTGCTCGCTGTGAGCTCGAACGCGCGCAGCCTGGCCTTTAGATGATCCCCCACGCCCGAAACCTCCCCCTGCCCGTCATCTCCCTGAGGCCGAGCGCCAGAACGATCCGCCGCGCCGCCTGCGGCGTGACGTCGAGCGTTTTCGCCACCATTTTGGCCGACACCAGCGGTTTCGCCATCACCAGCTCGACCAGTTCCGGCAGCTTTGAAGATGTCCGGCGCCCCTCCAGCTTCCGCTCCATCATTTTTTTCCCGAGCGCCAGCCGGTCATGCTCCTTCAACCCGATCTCGGCGGCCGCGATCAGGGCGTCGGCAATCGCCAGCAGGCGGGTCTCGCGATCGCGATTGCGGCGCCGATCAACGGCAATGGTTTTAAGGCCGAGATTGAATGCGGCCAGATGCGCCGCGGTCGTCAGCCCCGCCTGCCGCAGGATCGAAGCTGCGAGGAGCCGGCCGAGCCACGGCGCATGTTGCAGCGCCGCAATTTCGTTCCAGGCATCGAGGGCGACGATCGCCTGCAGCACTGCCGGCAAATCCTGAGCCTGCCGCAACACGCCGCGCCATTCGTCCAACCGCGCGTCCTCGTCCCAGTCGAGATCATAGACCAGCGGATCCTTGGCCCGAGGCGGGCCGGGCGTCTTTGCTTGCTTGATCGCAGCGTCCGAGCGAGCAAGGACCGCATCGATGGCGGCAAACTCCGCGTCGAGCGGGCCGGCGCCGCCATCCCCGTGCTCCCCCTCCCCTTCCCCATCGACATCCCGCTCGGCGGCGTCGGTTGCCGCGATGCTATCGGCGTCATGTGATGCTGCAGGCCATGCCTGTCCGCGGAGGCTGCGGATACCATCGGGGCTCAACGCCCAGCCGGGCGGCTGGCCGGAAATTCGCCGGCGGGTTTTCAGGACGTCGCGGGCGATGGTCAGTTCGTGGGTCGGGGCACGGATATCGGCGCCGGCGTCATGCAGCACAAGGTCCTCGAGATGCACCAGTTCGCCGTCGATCCACAGCGAGGCGCAGGCATCGGCAAAGTGGGTGCGCTCGATCCATCCCTGTCCGACCGGCGAGCGGGCGACACGCTCGTCGAGACGGGCGAGTGCGATGCCCGCGTCGGAGACAGGCTTCAGCAGGCTCTGGATGGGCAATCTGACGAGATCGTAAAGCATTGAAATCATGGTAAATGATTTACTAAACGAACGCTATATCATAATTAGAGTTCGTTACAGGCTGCTTTTGCGGAACCGATCTATAACCATCGATAATGTCCGGTTATCGATGATAGTTGATTTCGAGTCGCAAATGGGGGAAAGTCGGGGCAAATCACGGTCTCGACGGCCGCAGGGGAGGGTGGCGATGGCAAAGAAACTGACCGGGATCGAAGCCCGTGCCGAGGAACTCGACATCATTGCCGCGGTGCTGCCGATCGAGCGGCGGGACGAACTCGCCGAGCTGTTGACCGACCACGACGTCGAGACGCTGCGCCATCTCGTCAACGAGGGTATGGGCGACAACACGCTGCGCGCCATCACCTCGGACCTCGCCTATCTCGAAGCCTGGGGCCTGGCGGCGACCGGCAGCCCGCTGCCATGGCCGGCGCCGGAAGCGCTGCTGCTGAAGTTCGTTGCCCATCACCTGTGGGATCCGCAGCGCCGGGAAGATGATCCGGATCACGGCATGCCGGCCGCCGTCGCCGACAAACTCCGGGGCCAAGGGCTTCTTAAAGCGCCGGGCCCGCACACGCCCGCGACGGTGCGCCGGCGGCTGGCGAGCTGGTCGACCTTGACCCACTGGCGTGGCCTTGAGGGCGCCTTCACCTCCGCTCCCCTGAAGGCGGCCATTCGGCTGGCGGTGCGCGCCGCGCCGCGCCAGCGACGGCGCAAAAGCGCCAAGGCGGTCACCGGTGATGTGCTCGCCAAACTGCTGGCGACCTGCGACAGCGACAGTCTTCGCGATCTCCGCGACCGGGCGATCCTGATGGTCGCCTTTGCCTCCGGCGGCCGCCGGCGCAGCGAGATCGCCGCGCTTCGTCTCGATCAGCTGACAGCCGAGCCACCGATCGAGCAAAAGGACGGCCCTCCCCTCCCCTCGCTCGCCATCCATCTCGGCCGCACGAAGACGACGTCGGGCGAGCAGGACGAGGTCGTTTACCTCACCGGGCGGCCGGTGGAGGCGCTGCATGTCTGGATGGTCGCTGCAAAGATCGACAAGGGCAGTGTCTTCAGGGGGATCGGGCGATGGGGAACCGTGTCGCGGCGCCCTCTCGACCCGCAATCGATCAATGCCATCATCAAGCAACGCGCGGAAATAGCAGGGCTAAACCCCGGGGAGTTCTCCGCTCATGGCCTGCGGTCCGGCTATCTGACGGAAGCGGCTAATCGCGGTATTCCGCTGGCCGAGGCCATGGACCAATCCCGGCATCGATCCGTGCAGCAGGCTTCCAGCTATTATAACGATGCAACGCGGCGCACCGGACGCGCTGCGCGAATGCTTTGACCGAACCGAGAAGTACGGTTGCTAGCGGGCGGAATCCTCTCAATAGGTTCCGCCGGCGAAAGACGGTCCACTTAGTGTGTCAGTAGAGTAGTCGCGCCCTAATCGTTCCTGGTATCTCGCGAAGCGCCTGAAGGATTTCGTCGCCGGTATCAGACACGTCCTCGACTTCAATCACCACGTAGCCTGTATCGCCGTAAGTCTGCAGAAATTCGGCGACGATATTCAACCCTCGTGACGAGAAAATCTCGTTCAACTGGATAAGCATGCCTGGGCGATTTTCGTGGACGTGAATAAAACGCGTACCGTTGGGACGCTCGGGCAGTTGAACCTGGGGGAAGTTGACTGCGCCCATCGTCGAGCCGATGTCGGAGTACTCAACCAGCTTTCGTGAGACTTCAGCGCCGATGCGCTCTTGAGCCTCCTCGGTGGAGCCGCCGATATGGGGTGTCAAAATGACGTTGCTCAGCCCTTGCAGCGGCGTCTCGAAACGATCTTTGTTCGATGCCGGCTCCACGGGAAAGACGTCGACGGCGGCCCCAGCCAGATGTCCTTCCTTCAACACCTTGGCCAGCGCGTCGAGATCGACGACCGTGCCGCGCGAATTGTTGATGAAGATGGCACCGTTCTTCATGCGGCGCAGTTCCGCTTCGGCGATCATGTTCTGGGTCGATGCCGTCTCTGGAACGTGCATCGTCACATAGTCGGAAATCTCCAGAAGTTCGCCGAGCGAAGCCATTGATTCCGAA
>Ga0123340_1000046_pt1 | contig 41204 bp, 14 predicted proteins | sample SirMexnodulemix_FD_89961 | JGI IMG/M metagenome (GOLD analysis project Ga0123340, IMG submission 89961) | Root nodule microbial communities of legume samples collected from Mexico - Siratro Mexico nodule mix | ecosystem: Host-associated > Plants > Roots > Nodule | place: Mexico: Nepantla...
AATAAATTTATAAAATAATAATAATAATAATAATAATAATAATAATAACAATAAAATTATAAAAATAATATTAATAATAAAATAAAAATAATAGTAATCATAAAAATACGTTTATGAAATAATAATAATAAAATTAATTTATAAGATTAAGAATAATTTAGTCAAGAAATTCATGTTATTTTTTTCTGTTTTTTCATTAATTTTTGTAAATAATAATTTAATTATGTTTTTCTGTCTTATTTTATTATATCGTTGTATATTTAATATTAATTATATGTTTAAATTTTATAATAATTTTAATATTTTATTTGGAATTTTAAGTAATTTAAATTTTATTTAAATGTTTTGTAATTATCTATATTCATATTTTATTTTATTTTTAATTTCATTTTGTAAAAATATTGTTTTATATTTTACATAGATAATGTCAGATAATTCACATTCTTATTTCGTGTGAGATCGGGAGACCAAAAATAATACTTTAACCAAACGAAGATAAAATAATAATCTTACATACTCATGAATTAATAATATACTATATTTTACTTATCACATGTTCACCAACTCTTTCAATCACTTTGCATACTCTTTTTTAATTTAAGAAGAGATTATTGTCATCTGATTCCGTGTAAGATGGAAACACTAATTATTGATAATTAAAAGAATGGGTTCCGGTCATAGAGGACTCAGAAACTCCGAATAAGAACCACCGAAATGGCCATAGACAAAAGGGAAAAACCACTAAAAATGGCAAACTTTATTTCTAGTTACAGTACTTCTAGTTTTATTTGTTATGGGATTCTACTTCCCCTCCTTCTCTTATCACAGTTTTTCTTTCAACTTTCATGGTGTGGGTCCACAGTTAAGTTCCTTCCCGGATTCGAGGGACCCCTTCCTTTTGTTCTTGAAACTGGGTAAGTTACACTCAGCCACAAAAAAAATGTGACAGTGCTTGTTTTCATTGGATTAAAATCAGTTGCTTGAATGAAAGGCATAGAAATGTTATTTGGTGAATAGATATGTGGGAGTGGGTGAATCAGAGGATGTGCAGGCATTCTACTATTTCATTGAGTCAGAGAACAATCCAAAGGAGGATCCTCTCATGCTTTGGCTCACTGGTGGCCCCGGTTGCTCAGCCTTCTCTGGCCTTGTCTTAGAAATCGGTAATACCAACTTTGTTTCCCAATTTCTACTTTATTTTTTCGCAATACTTATGTATATGTAATAGGCAATTACATGATTATTACATTTAATGTTGCAGGTCCACTTGGGTTTAATTACGAGGAATATAATGGAAGCGTTCCAAATTTATACTATAGGTCACACTCATGGACTAAGGTCTAATTATGCTTCTTCCTTTTTGTTCGTTCAAACTGATATTTTAGCTTTTGTTATTATGTTATGCTTATTTATTAATATTTAATGTTTTGACAGGTTAGTAGCATTATATTTGTAGACTTGCCTGTTTCTACAGGCTTCACTTATGCCAGAACGGAGTCTGGTGCTCAACGAAGTGACTGGAAACTTGTTCACCAGGTCCATCAATTTCTAAGGAAGGTGCTCATCCTTTTTCTTTTGTTTCTTTATTGCACAATCTTTTTCTTTGTCTGTTAGTTAACTGAACTGCTACAGTGATTATTAAATGTTGGTAGTGGCTGATTGATCATCCAAGTTTTTTGTCTAACGAAGTTTACATTGGTGGCGATTCATATTCTGGCATTCCTGTTCCAGTGATTGTTCAAGAAATTTTACAAGGTAAGAAAAGCTCTTTGTGATTCAATCTGCACTACAAAAAGGAACCACAAACCATAGGTAGAAACTGATTATATCATAGCGTCATTGGGTTGCTATAGGTTGTTGAAAGTTTAGTGATTGTCAAATTCTCTTGTTTTCAGGAAATGAAAAAGGAGTACAACCATGGATAAATCTTCAGGTTAGCATCTTAAAGTATCTTTTTAATGTTAGGTATAATTTTTTTACAACAATTACTACAATGCTTGTGTGGGGACAGTCAGAGTACTACGAAAATGGAAGTTTAGGAGTGAATTTCTTATATATACATTCATTTCTTTTTTTATTGAATTAAGAAGCCATGAAAATTTTGGATGTAAAATCTGCAAACTACTAAAAGTGTTCACTGTTTGACCATATATTGCAAGTAGTTAGTGAATATTAAACACAAATTTGTCCAATTTAAGGTAAGATTTAAATATCAATTATGAAATGTGCGTTAATACAAAAATAAGATGTTCGTCACTGTTTTTTCTTATAGAAACAATAAAAAGAAGAAGCTTTATAAGGAGGCATAACTCCTTACAAATGACTTCAGAAAAGTGAAATTATATGCGAACTTTGATTATATACATAATCATCTTTCTACGACCTATATATCCTTTTAGAAAAATAATATTTTTAGGATCCTTCAAATATTTGATAATTTTATTATAGTGATGTAGATGTGTAAGGCAAGAAAAAACGACGTAAAATATTAATAGATGTGTCATTAACAGTTGTCAAATTGGAATTCTCAATCTGCTAATACTTTATTGTTTGTCAACACCAAAGAAACCACTCCCTAGATTTAATGGACAATTTTATCCCTGTAGTTAGAAAAGCTTCCAGGGTGAGTACGAGTAAATTATGATAGTAGGTTTTGAAGATTGTAAAAAGGGGTTGTGTCGGCGGTTCCAACTTTGGTAATGCACTGTAATCCGAATCTATATTTTAAAATTTATATTTGATCATTTAATTTATAGGGTTGATCACATATTATGTACGGATTGAAGTTTAATTTGAATTGTAAATTTATATTTGATCAATTTTTTTTCTAAAAACCCTTTCATTTTAGTTTTAAATAAATGATATAAATATACTAATTTTTTTTTTTAAAATCATGTGTAGTTTTAATGATTATTTTATTATAAATTATGGTTTTATATAGTTTACTATTAATTTTAACAAAATAAAACATTATATCAAAAATAAAAATTTAAATATATAAGGATTAAAACATCATGTCGGTGTTGACACACGTGATTATAATCTATTATTCGAATTTGATTTGACCGTCATTATCTATTTTACGTAACTTTATTTATTCAATATTATCCGATCTAACCTAAATATAAATTTTATATTTTGTTGCAAAAGATTGAGCGGAGAAATATTGAAAGATGTCGAACAACAGAAATTAAGCTAAAATTTATATAAAAGAACGACGTCATCTTCAATTTAAATTTTTAAAATATTAGATTTATTTCTACTCAATATAAAACTTAATTCACATTTCGATATTTAACATATTTATTTCAGTGAATTTTATTTACTAAGATTTATTTGCACGCAACAACAACAATCTTATATCAAAATATTTTTCAAACAATTAAAGAGAGTTAATATAATATACAAGACGTGTGTGTGAGAGTAACCTTGTTAAAATAGTTAAAAATATATTTCTGTATGCCTCTAGAAGGAAAGAATAAGTGGCGAATCTGAAAAAAAAAAAATGATAGATAGACAGATGTAATCTACCCATGCTATTTTCTTCAGGGATACGTGCTAGGGAATCCATCTACTACTGAAGAAGATTTTAACTATCGAATTCCCTTTTCTCATGGAATGGGACTTATTTCTGACGAACTATACAAGGTAATTTATTCTAACTCATCAACTCATATTCCTAAAAATTGTGTTCAAGAAAATCCAATGCTAACTAAACTCTCTTTTGTTACAATGAAAAGTCATTACAAAAAAATTGTAAAGGAGAGTACACAAACGTAGACACCAAAAATGTATTATGTTCTAGAGATATGGAGTCATACCACGAGGTACGCATCTTTGGTCTTTGCTTGCCAGATTTTCATCGGTAGAATTTCTAATCAAAGAGACAACAACAAAGTCAACCATTGTTTCATTGTCACAGGCCACATCAGGAATTAATGGTGCCCATATTTTGGACCCATCATGTGAGTGGGTTGATACTGAAACACCGTCGAGGAGATCACTAATTAAGAAATTTACCAGCAGGAATTTCCTAAATACTCGTCTCAAATTGCCACCCTTGAACTGTCGGGTAATCTTCATGCCTTATTCAATCAGAAATGTTTACTTGGTGCATGTTTTCTATATATTTATGCAGTGATATTTTTACTATATCATTCATTTGTTATTTAATATACCATTTGTAAACTAACTATCCAGACATATCTTAGTTCCATTTGAAGCCAAATTCTCCAATTTTTGTGTTAACTTGATGTTTATCTCCTTTCCACTGTTAGAGTTATGTATACTTCCTCTGCGGTTTTTGGGCCAATGATGATAATGTTCGCACTGCATTGCATATCCGTCAGGTGAATTTGATATAAATAGTAACTTTCCCACATATAATTGAATATATGCAACTTAATATAACATAAAAAATCTTGGTTGCAAAATCTTGGTTGCATGTGCTGCAGGGAACTATAGGAAAATGGCGTCGGTGTACTTTCAATATACCTCACAAGAGGGAAATTCTAAGCAGTTTTGAGTATCATGTAAATCTCAGTAAAATAGGCTATCGTTCGCTGATATACAGGTCAATATTCTTTCTCTATGCTCATATGTTGAATAAGGTAACACGGTTGAACTAATTTGAATTTCACATACCAAATAAATTTTCTATATTGTTAACAGTGGCGATCATGACCTTCTGGTACCTTTCTTGGGAACTCAAGCATGGATAAGATCTTTAAACTACTCCATCGTGGATGATTGGAGGCCATGGCTTACAAATGGCCAAGTTGCAGGGTATTCCACTAACCGTAGTTATCTAATCACCACGCTTAATTTATCTAAAATGCTAATTAATTTATGTATGTGATTGTGATTTTTGTTTTCCTGCAAATAGATACACGAGGACTTACTCCAATCGTATGACATTTGCAACTGTGAAGGCAAGTATTTTTGTTCTCCTTGCTGCTCTTGTGGGTCAAATATAGATTCCATTTGATAAGTATATTCTAAATGGGTGAACAAGGGTTAAGTTTGTTGGATCTTGTTTACACAAAATAAATTTGAATGGTTGAGTCCACGTAGAGGCATAATAATAAATTTATGTTTGATTATTAGAATTCATGAACTCTGTTGTCTAGAATGAATGGTAGAAACATTTGTTTAAAAACTGTAACAAACAATGATGCAATGAGAATGAGGTATGTAGCAGATTTGGTAATTGTTTGTACTGGTATATTTTCAGGGTGGAGGCCACACGGCTCCAGAGTACATGCCTGAAGAATGTTTGGCCATGTACAGTAGATGGCTATCTAAGAGGGCTTTGTAGGAAGGAAAATTATACTTTAACATCACATTCACAGTTACATCCATTTGACAGTTTCAAAGTATCATGAAGCTTGTAAGAACAACCAAATAAATGGATGATGAAGTCTTTTGGACCTTGTGACTTGTATTGTTTAGAGAATTACTTTTCAACCAATCTGATCAAATATTGTTGATCAAATAAATATTGTAATGATTGGTAAATAAATCGTTAGCTTTCAATATTGAATATCAACTCAGGTAGACATTCATATTTGTTAACAGCATTTTTGATTCTCTACGATGGAGATATGAGCTCTGGCACGTCACAATTTGCTTTCTGACGAGCTGAATCTTCATCTCTGCTTTTTGGATCCAACGTCAAAAAACTGTAAGGAATCAAAATTAATGATGTTAGGTTATTAGATAAACTTAAGAAAAATATATATCTCACATCAACTAAACAAAAAAATTTAATTTCTTAAATATGTATACTTAATTTTAATTAATTTATTTAATTCTAAGTTGACTTGTGTATATATATTAATAATACACTTTTTTCGCTTTTTATGAAAATTTTTTTATTTATTATTTTGCGAGAGTGAGTGCAGTTTTTAAAATGTAGACATGTTATACTTACTTAATATAATTGACTTTTATTTACATTAACACTGCTTGGACTTGAGCTTGGGGAGAAATAAAACTTGTGTTTTCTTTTTTTATTGTGGGGTTGTTGAGTGCAATGTGTCATCCACGTGACTCACTTGGTTTGAGTGCACAACTTTTTCCTTTATCATACCCATGGCTTCCCACAATTTACCCTAAATTAATAAGATAGTTCAAAAAAATATGAAAGTGTTCCCTTAATTCAAATAATTAATTTAAGGGAATAATTTGAACTTTTAATTTTTATTATCAAATAACCAAGTAATTTATTCACGCCTAACAATAAGGGAATCTCTCAGTTTTTCAGTCAATAAGCAACAAAAAATTGTCTACAGAATCATTCACTAAACCACAAAGCAATTGTCCTTTTACATCGTCAATGATAATTATCTTTTTTAAAGAAATTTATCTAATTTATTAACTTTGTTATATGAAATTTAATATATTTTTAATAAACAATTTCCACTTGAATAAAATATTCCAAATATATCAATAATATAAAATTAATTTTATATCTAAAGGCAAGTGTAATCATAAAAAATCAGCATTGTATTGTTTTCATATATTTCAGAAATTAACAATACTTTTTTCATAAAAAAAATTGTAATAATAGTATACATTACCACATTCTGAAAGTTGTGGTGTTTTGTACAAACGGATGTAATCATTCAAATATTGTTTTTCTTACACTTTTACATTTTCAACAATGACAATTATGAAATACAACAATTTACCTAAACCTTGATTTTATATTTTAAACTTGCCCTCAATTTTTTTCTCTCCTCAAAACTGATCCAAAAGTAATTGAGTGAATAAATAAGAAGTAAAAGAAGATTTGTCTGGTGAATCATATAAATTTATCTTGTTATATGAGTAGATTCATGTAATTTTATTGTGGTAACAATTTAAATAAAAATAGTACAACAAATACAATTTTTTTAGGCTAATTCATTGCTCATTTTTAAAAAAATAGAGTCAGAGTGTTTAATATATGTTATCAGTAGCTCATGACATACTAAATGTTTAATGAATAAGTTGAAATTATATCTATGAAATGTATAAATTTGTTCTTTAAGTATCTTTTCAATAAATACATACATATAAGTTTGTTTTTTAAAATTAACATGTTTAGTGTGTCTGTATATTCTTCATTAAATATGGTGACAAAATATATGATGACCATCGGGTGAAGTAAATGATTTGTAAAAGGACCATCTCAAAATAATTAGACTCACTTATAAAAAATAATTATATATTTATATTTGTATCTTTTCTTTTCTTAAAATATGTATATATAATATGATTTCTACAACAATTTGTTCTTAAAGATATATAAAAGGATAATATAAATATTTATTTATCTTACATTAAATAGTAGTGAATCTTATATCTGATTTAATAATATTAATATAACTACACATGTGAATACATTCCCTCAAATAACTACGACATCTGAATTTTAAACCCCGTTCAAATCATCTACTTGTACTTTAATTAGTTGAGTTATATTAAATTAAATCGAATCAATCGATTACTATAATATTCTTCAATAATAATAATACTAATAATTAAAAAAAAAACGTGGGTTTGAATATCGAAGTCACACACCAAACATCACCTAAAATAAAAATGAAAATTAAAATAAAAAATGTAAAGCTGATTTTGGCGGGTCTGAATCTCTTTATAAATATGACACTCCTATTAGAATATTCGTCTTTAGAACGCAAAACACATCGCACGAACGGAGTCTCTGTTTCAGGGTTGCAATCTCTGGATCCATCGTGACTGACGGCATGGCCGCTTCCAATGGATTCATCGACGGCGCCGCCACTCCCACTCCTTCGGAATCGGCGTTGATCTTTCTCGGCACTGGTTGTTCCAGCATGGTTCCCAATCTCATGTGCCTCCTTCAACCCTCCAACCCTCCCTGCTCCGTCTGCTTCCAGTCATTGTCTATCCCTCCCGAACGTAACCCCAATTACAGGTCCTTCACTTTCTCCTTCCCCTTCCCTTCTTCCATTTCCAAGAAACGGCTTCAAGATCTCGATTTGCAGGTGCAACACCTCTCTCCTCATTGACTACTGCGCCGACGCCGACGATCACAAGTATATATTGATCGATGTTGGCAAGACCTTTAGGGAGACAGTGCTTAGGTGGTTCGTTTCCCACCGGATTCCCAGAATTGATTCTGTGAGTGCACTTTTCTCATGACGCCTTTTTTAATTTAGAAATGGCCCCTTTTTTGCGTAAGCTAGTGGATTGTAGAGTGCAATGTGGCTTTATGCCTCTTAATAATTGATTGGAACTTTGATGAGGATTGCATAATCTGGCAATGAAAAAGAAATTCGTTGTTTCTTCTGATGTTGAACTTCGTACATAGGTAGGCATGGATCTCCTTCATGTCTTGGCACAATGTATGTATGGCATCGGTATTTCCTTGCAATGTATTGGATGAGTCAGAAACAAGTGTGGGTCTTGTGCTAGTTATTATATTGTTTACCTTTTGTAATTTTGGTCATGTTTGATATAGATGAGAGAAATATGCCGGATGGAAATAAAGAGGATGTGTGGAAATAGGTAAGAAATAAAGTGAGTTAAAGGTGTTTAGTTGAAAATAAAGAATAGATAAGAGACGAGGAGAGAGATATATGAAAATAGGTGAGATAGAGAGCAATGAGCTTCACCATTTATTAAAATTATCTTCACCTTATTTCACCTCTTTCAAACACGCCAATTTCTTTCCATCTATCTCTCCTCCTGTATTTCTCACCTACCTGACACACCCCAAAAGAAGCACTCTTCTCATCATAACTGAAGCAAAGCTTAATGGTGTGGCTTGCTTCCTCTTTATTCGTCCTCAGGGACAAATTGGCTCCTAAGTACCGTTGTTGTTTTGGTAAGTGACGCGATTTCTGTCTTTTCTCCGATTTACTGGACTATGGGTGATCTTGTGAAAGTTTACCAATTGAATGAGAAAATTTGTTAAGTGGTACTCAGCCTTTTTAAATTCCTGAGATTGTAGAAGTGTTTGATTATGAAGGTAGAAAGTCGTTTAAGGGGTTCTCCACTAGAAAAAGCTTTATATTTTCAGTAGATACTCTCGAGCTCTTCTAGCTTGTATCCAAATGGGCCCTAAACTATTTGAATACATGTTTGGATTTTGGGCTATACACAATGTCCTTTCTTGATAGATGTCAAGGATATTTTGAACAGTGTTCTCTGTTGGCGTTTCTCTAAAAGAACCGACTTAAAAGATGCCCAACCTAGGGATGCAAGTATTAAATACTAGTCTGAATATCGGGAGCCCTGTGGTTCCTTTAGCTTCCTCTATTTTGTAATTTCCTAAGATATTTGGAACAGTGAAAATGGAGATCTTAAATGATACCTAGAAATAAAATTAATGTTACTTTACTTCAGTTTCACAATATTATTAGGAGACTCAGTCTGTCAGATAAGTGCAGAGAATAATGAGAAGGCTCATCTCCATCCTATTTAAAAATCAGGGTCATATTGTGCTTAGTATTACTATAAAAGGATAGTTATTATTATCATAAAATAGGTAGTTATTATTCATCACCTCGGATAGAGATACTTTAGAAGAGTTTGGCTATCTCAGTGCACCTGAAATTTAAGGGATATATTTCAGATATGTGCTGGTAAGGATATCTAGTTTAGGCCATGAAGAGAGAGGACAGGTCCATGGTGAAACCATCAAAATATTTCGCAGGCAAGGAAAAAATCAGTAATGTTGTCATTCTGTGAATCTGTGTAGTCAATATAACTGGTAAAGAAGGTGAAGAAACAAAGCAATGAATCATACCACTAATAATTAACAAAATCAGAGTTGAAGTTTTTTAGTTTAGGGTTTATTGATGCAATTCTGTGCTTACCATAGTTTTACTAACTTTTACCTATATTTTTTCCTTGCAATTTGCGTTTACCTGAATCTCACTTTATCTGAAAAACAAATTTAATTGTCTTGAATTGCAGATTATTTTGACTCATGAACATGCTGATGCAGTCCTTGGATTGGATGATATACGTGCTGTGCAGCCTTTTAGTCCAACAAATGATATTGATCCCACACCCATATATTTAAGTCAACATTCAATGGATAGGTAACTCTATCAGCGACTTATTGCTTTTTAATTAAATATTGGTAATATTAACCTACTACCTGATTAAGCAAATATAACATGAAACTTCCATCTAATTTCAAAAAACCTTCATACACATCTGTTAAGAATAAGGCACCACTACTACAATATAACCCTAACCATCAAATAGTAACGGAACCATCATTCGTGACTCAATTGCAAAACTGTTGTCAAATACCCTAAATATCGAGACTTCGACAATTTAACCTTCAGTGGGTAAATGGACCTGGGAAACACCCTGTGTGGGACCATTGATTTTAGTTATTCTTTTTATCACTTGCTTAAACTGGAAGTTCTGACATATCGCTTGCACACTAGATAAACTTAGTTATTTAAGAAGATGTAGATAAACAAATAACATTTTATTACATGTCTTAGAAAGAGAAAAATTCATCACATGTATTTTATGGTTAATTAACACAGGAAGGTTAGTGACAATTTTTTTTGTACCACTTCATGATTGATAGAAGTTTATTGAAAATCATTGATTTTGGTGGGTCTCACTTGTAAATTGGGAGAGTCATTATCAGAAGTGAGACCCATCAAAGTTAGCGCTTTCCAATAATTTTAGCCAATCGTAGAGGGAATGTTACAATGAGTGTTGTTGTGATATTCAGCAGCTAAGTTAAAACTCAACATACAGTATGGACTTTGATTTTCAACATAGATGATGTGATTCAATTCAAGTTCCTATCACAGGATAATTATATAGCCTTTCTAAAATTATTATCATGCAAGCCTTTGAGACGATATCAGTGCTTTATGTGCACTTCTCAACCATTGCATTTCAACGCTAGTACATCTGGGAAATGGTCTTGTCTTGAATCTTTATCGCAATGTACTGAATTATGCCCCTTTCATTTGATTTCATGGTTGTCTTATGCTCTCCATTAGTTGAATATGTTTTAAATCTTTGCGACAGCATAGCAGAGAAGTTTCCTTATTTGGTTAGGAAAAAGCGTAAGGAAGGAGAAGAAGTACGAAGGGTGGCTCAAATTGACTGGAACATTATTGATGATGACCTCAACCGACCTTTTTCTGCATCAGGATTAAAATTCACCCCTTTACCAGTTAATTTCCAGGATCTTTGTTTTTAATGGCGATGATGCAGCACCCTTTGTTATAAGGATTTAACTGTTTCTTTATAATGTAGGTTATGCATGGAGAGGATTACATATGTTTGGGCTTTCTTTTTGGTGAGAAAAGTAGGGTGGCTTATATATCTGATGTTTCCCGGTTTCCTGCTAGTACAGAGTATGGTATGCTTTTAAATTAGTTTCTTCTTGCTTGGACATATGCATCTAGCTATACGTTTTCTAAGATATAAAGAATCTATAATCTGTCTGTTTTATCATATATTCTGACTCTCTTAATCTCTTCATTGGGAAAGGGACATATGGGTTATGGATTGCTCATTTTGTCTGTTTGGTGCATGCTATCATTCTGTAGTTTGGACAGCATGTGTAGTATTTTAGATTGCAATAACACCATAAGACAGAGTTTCATGTTTGAAGCATGTATAAGAAAACTATCAAATGAATTACGATTTTCAACATCTTATATCTAGCAATAAATTTCTTCTTACAGTCATCTCAAAAAGTGGAGCTGGACAGTTGGATCTTCTTATATTGGATTCATTGTATAGGGTCAGTGGTTCCATCTTCAACTCTTTTGGGTTTAAATTATAAATATGATGTTCATGCTGTGTTCCAGGTATATAATATCAGTTATGTTGTGCCACTGAATTTGTTCCGGTAATGTACATGATATACCAGTAAAGGATCTCTTCACGCCCAAAGGGCATGAATGCATGAACCCTCAACATGCAAAAGTGTCTTATTATGAATTTTTAAGGATTTATTTATTTACTTATTGTCACTTGACATGCTTGATATATTTTCTGTTGCATCATTCTTGTATGATTTAATGTGATCTTTTCTTAACTCTTACTTATGGCTTCAATCTTTTGTTAATTTGTTTTGTGGAATACTAGTGTCTCTTTACAATTTTTCAATTTTATCACTTCGTCAAAGAAGGCTGATAAAATATGATTACTCGATGCATATGCGCTAGACAATTCATTTAAAATTTTCATGCACTTCACATATCTTCATTAAAATTATGAAACCTTGTACCCTTTTATTGCTTAAAAAACATAAATACCAAGATTCATTGCAGATGATTTTGAAGTGGGAATTTTCAGATTCACGTCATTTTATTCTGTATTTTACCTTTTGTATTTCTTTACTTGTTGATTCATGTTTTCGTGTTTGTTCCTTGTGTTATCACAGACTGGGTCACATAATGTCCACCTTTGTTTTCCACAGGTTTGTTTTTCATTTTACCCCAAAAGGTTTTGTTTACTCTTCATAACTCCCTGACATTGATGGTGTAGTGTTGTTAATTGGTAATTTTACAGACTCTAGAAACTGTGAAGAGATTGTGTCCTAAGCAAGCACTACTTATTGGTATGACTCACGAGTTTGATCACCATAAAGACAACGAGTTTTTGAAGGAGTGGTCCAAAAGGTATGTCTTATCCTTTTTTGAAGAAGTCAAAACCGTTGCAAATACATTTAGTAATAACTGGCATGATGATCTAATAGTAAACAGGGAACCCGTAATACTAAACTCTTATATGTGTGTGTGTGTGTTTTTTATTCTATTTATATGTTGTAGATTTTAGAAAACGATAGAAATGATTACTCTATTATTGTATTATTTAGGGAAGGAATTCCAGTGCAGCTTGCTCATGATGGTCTGAGAGTCCCCATAAACTTATAGGAAGGAAAGGTAAGAATACTTTATTTTTCATCAAGGGGGGTACTAAAGAACGACCTTGGATATGAATTGTTCACTGTTTATGATGAGTGGTGTGTGCATTTGTGTCTGACTTAAGGAAATGGATAGGGAGTAGGTGTAGGATGGCAAAATAATTGACTCGTTTGCTCTGTTAGTGGTAAAAACTGAGAAATTACTTTCATAAAGTAGAAGTAGATAAATTTATACAGTTGAGTGTAAATGAAGTAGAGAGTTTTTCTTTTCTTTTTTTCTCCGGAAACAAGCATGCTCTTCCTTGTACCTTAGCCATTGACATTTTGAAACTGATTACGTATTTTAATAGCTGACATTTTCTACTCCCCTCATATTCCTTTATTAGTAGCCATACTGACTTTCGTGAATATCGATGTTCTTAAATCTTAATATGTCGTATATCATGTGATTGCAGGTTAAAGCATGTGACAATTTATCTCGCATACCGTGATTGTATTGGAGCATTATTCTTTACAGGATAACCTCATTTTTTGTAATAGTAAAAATCCACATTTTTGCTAAGGGTGGCATTTCTGTATGACAACGATAACTTATTTTGATGGAAATCCCGATTCTTCTAATTAAACTCGTGAAAGCTGTATTAGAATAATTCTATACTCCACTCCTTAATCCGTGAAAACAAATTGAGTAATGAGTTTTAAGAGCTTAAAGAATAATCTGCTGAGTCACATGATGGAACTAATCTGCTGTGCCAATTATTTATTATTCATTTGTACTGCGATTGCTTTCAATAATAATCGGTCAATATGTCAATGCAACAATTGTTTTGCTCATTTTGGTGTTCCTTCATACATATATTTTACCTTGCTGGGTACCAATCATGACAATACCATAATTGTTCAATATATATTTTTAAGTTAATCTAAATGACATAATTATTTGCTCTCTTTCATGTATGTTTTCTATTTGTGATATGGATCTACATTCCTGAGTAACTCAAATTTCGATAATGAATACTGCATGTGTTGTACAAATAATTTTTTACTAGAATAGAAATTAAGGATTTATAAATATCTCATTTCTGTACAATGTATAATCGTTTAACTAAATAGAACTTATGTTAGTGTAGTTTAATATAAAAACTCAAGATATGCATTTAGAATGAAAAAGCACTTGTCGAAAAAATATAGAAATCTTTCACAGCACGCATTTAGAATAATCTTCGTTCTTTATTTATAAAACAAAACATAATTGAAATATGCAAAACAACAACATAAATTGAATGCTAGCGTAGGTAGCACCGTTGGAATCCAGTCATCCTATGATTTATTTGGTCACTAACTTTTATTTGACCCGTAAGTTTTTAACCCATATTCCACTCAATTATTTTAGTTCAATTTTAAAGCATGTAACTTAATAGCTTTTTGTATACAATATGATACAAACTACAGTGAATCTCATGTTTGTGTTGAGACTGTTACTTATAACAGATTCATTTCTTCTAAGAAATGGGGTAAAATATCTCGTGTGCATACTCTTATATCTTATATTTAGACGAGTTAATAAATCAGTTTATTTTTAGAAAAAAAATGTTTTATAAATTTCTGTATAACTTATCTTTTTATTTTCTAAAAACAATCCTTCACATACTGTCATATACACGTGTATCATTTTTTTTATGAAAAATAGTTTAAGAGTTTAATTTATATGTTTGTCGGTGTAAAATATATTGATAAATGGAATTAAATAGTCAAAATTTACACTGACAATGTATATAAATTAAATTAAAATATAAGCATAAAAGTGAAATTATCTGTAAAATAAAATCTATTAACCTTTATATTTCATTATATTGAAATTACAATCCGCGTTGAATTGAGTTACAGACAAAAGACAAGGTTATGAGCCTTATGCATTTCTTTTTTTTTACATCAAATGATATTATTGAAAAATAAGTTAGGTTTTTACACAAAAAAAAGACTATACTATATATAAATACTTAAACAACTTTATTTATGTTCTGCATGTCTGATATTATATTTATCCTCTCATTTATTTTATGCTTTCTGAAATTGTAATAAAAAATATATACATAGCAACCACGTTCGATCATAAATTTGATTACATCATTAAACATTTTTTTGTTCATGTTACAAAACATGGGAGCGTGTTGAACTAGTCAATGCACGTGATATTCTTTTGGGTTCCAGTTGCAAGACTTGGTCGTATACAAGAAACAACAGAAGACCATGCAGAAGGAAACAACCGGTTTAGTTCCTCAAACACCAATCAGGAACCTTTCTAGAAAGCAGCTTCAAATTGATGGAAGCTTCGGGTATGCGTGTTTTAAGGTTTGCTTTTCATATTTGACGAGTCTCAGGGACAAATAAAAACATTGATAATTTAGTGCCAGTGAAGGAACCTAAAAGCAAAGCTAGCCAAGAATACAAAGTGCAAGCATAAGAGATGGCATGTTGTGTGCCTTTTAACAAGAAGAATTTGGACATAAGTTTCTTCGTTTTCAAGCCAACTATTGTGATCATAGATGACCTAGTTCATGGACTCAAACACTTCTCCTTAACTACTGAGAGCCTTGGTTGTGTTCAGAGCTCTATATTTAGAAGCATCCATGGAAATATGGTAAGTTTTTTCTTTAATTTCTCAGCTGTTTAATTTCAGTTCATTGTAAATCATTGCTCCTAACTTAGTTATCTCAGTTTTGAATTGCATGACCTAAATTTCTGTGTCTAGTGGATTCAATTTGTTTGAAACTTTGCTGATTATAGTTTATGAAAACCCGTTTTTTATCCTTGAATGATATCAATCATTGGCTAGGAAGACAATAACGGACAGTTTGCATCCTAAATTGATTATATTTTATCATTCTTATTTTCAGATTTGTTTTACACGTGGGATTTTGGACCCACGAGTTCATGTTCATGAAGAACTTCTATCTTTCAGTGAATGACAACTTCAGATGCCATTGCTTCATGGTAGTTTACCATCTGTAATGGTTTAATCTGTCATCAATTCACAGATATATAGTTTAGCATCAGTGATTGTGCTTGTGTTCAATTGACTAGTTGTTTTTACCATGTGGCTTCTAAGTGATAATTAATTTCCTGAATTAGAAGCAGGAAATTCTAAATTTCGACAATAATTACACTGGTTTCATTGATTAAAACTATGTTTTGGACCCAACAAAATTCTAAACTTCTACTGTTCTTACACCGGTTTCATTCCATCTATCCCACAAATGATGTTCTGTTCTGTTCTGTGTTAATGGTAATCTCTTTGGGTTGATCTTCTTTTCATTGGGCATATCACACACCATTGTTCTTTATCTTTCTTGATTTATAATTTATTTGTTAACTTTGTGATATTTAATGTAATCAGATCATTTGGTATGGAGCATGGCCGAGGCAGTCGAGTAAGGAAAAAGAGGAACTGACCTCAACCCTTGTAAGTTGGACCTTGACTATTCGTGTCATTCATTTCTTGAATCATCAAAATAGGAAAAGTATCCTATTCCTAATAAAATTCATTTGAAACATTGACATATTCTTCAACCAAATCCACTGCCAGCCCGCAAAGGTAGAAAAAATAGATATCATTTTAAGGACAAGTCAATTAAAATTTGGCCCACACATCTTAAGTATTAAGAAATGCACAGACATGCCAAGGAAAAATGTTCTCTTTATGGAATAGTCATCTACTAGACAGAATATTTAAAACGAATACAAATATTGTGTCAATTTTTATTGCCGAAGTACACATCATGTGAGTGATGTCAAGGATCAATTCTCACAAAACCTTAAGCTATTAGGTGACTTGTTTTATATCTAGCAATTGCAGTGTTCATTGAGTTCTACCATTTGCCATATGACATGGGGTTATCTAATTTTGAATCCCATACTGATTTCAAAATAATGTGAAGAACTTTGGATAAGTAGCAACCAGATTGCTTCCTACTACATTTTTGGAAATGAAAGAACTGAGACAAATTCCTTTCCTTTTGAGATATCTGTTTTATGTACTTTATTTATCTACTGATCTGGAGACAGTAAAAAAAGTCTGAGGCCATGTTTGTTTATTACTTCCAAAAACAATTTTCTCTCTTCTATAATTTGTCTCCTTGGCACATTTGAAAGTGTTCTTAGTTTCTTTTGTAAAAGTTATTCTCTTGAACACTTTGAAGAAAACAGAAGAGGGTGAGAGAAAATCTCAGTTGTTTCTGCTTCTTAGATTTTAAAACACTTGTTTTAGAAACAATTTTCTACTTTCAATAGATTTTGGATGAAAATTTGATTGTTGAACAGCATGGATTTGTTTTATAGAACAACTTCCGAAATAAAAAGCTAGAAGAGAATCATGCAAACTCTTATTATCTTTCACTTTGATCAGAATACACTGATCACCTTTTCCTTTTATTCGTAGTTTTTATGTATTTATTTATACTATTGTTGACACTCTACAGAAAACAATGTTAACCAACAGCATATCAACCATGGGTGTATTAATTGATCACAGTTTCCTTGAAGCATACGGTGGAGAATCAAGAGATGGCTCTTCAACAGCAAAATTCTCCACTGGGGACATAATATCCTTGAACTCAGCAGTCACCACTACCAATGACCTTAATGACCTCTGCTACGCTGTTCTAGCAATTTTAAGGTCTCGCTTTGCCAAAATGGAAGGAACAATCTCAGGCCTTTGCTTCAAGGGACAAAGCAAACCCAGAATGGTGTGCATTCATGTCTGGAAGTCTCTCCATTTTTGTTACTCGTGGATTCTCAACTCTGACCAAAGAAAATGGATGATGCCATATCTTGAACGTTTCTCCATTGAGATGAAGTATGACATTTTCCGAGTAGTCTATGTTAGTGGTGACAATGTGGTTGATTTTAACTGTGTTTCTACTCATCAGATGTTAGAGAATGGGAAAGAGAGCAGCAGGCACGGGCAGGTTTTGCAGAACTGAGACAGCTGCAAAGGTTTTCAAGTTTAGAACCATCATCTTTTGCAAGTCTTTAATCCCCCTCTTATGTTGTAAATATTGCAGATTACTTTTTCAAAGTCAGGTTGCAGTTTAGAACTCATAGTTGTATGTTACTTACTAAGTAGCCATGCTCTCACACCTTCTCAGCTATTTTTCAAAGCAATACTCTCTATGGTTTTGGACTGCATGGTCTTAATCAGTCAAAGTATGAACCAAAGGCCAAGATAGTTGTCTTCATCATGATAGCTCTAGAGATTGAGCAATGGTGGATGGTTAAAATGTTTAACTTTGTTACAGGAACAATAATCTGATGAGGCATCTTTAAAATATACAAGGTTTGAATAAAAATGTGTGATTCATCTAAAATGCAAGTGCAAAGAAGTGTCACCTGATATATATTTTAACCCCAAAGTGGACTCATTAGCGTGAAATCTCCTGATATATATTTTATAATATGTTTTTTTTAACCAAAAATGAAAGAAATATTACTTTAACCAACTGTCCTAATAAGCATTTCTTTAACAAACTTCTTCTAACACTAATTTATTGAAAATTATAAAATCATACAAGAAATTTATTATAAAAGATCATTTGTAATAATTTTTTTTAATAGTAAAGCATATATTAAAAAATGTAATGTTTATCAATAAAAAGAGGTGTTATAAAATAGGTCATTAATATTTCTTTTATTTCAATTACTCGCGTATTAATTTCCCCCTAATATAATTAACTCTCAGTTGAAGTTTCAAAAAATGAGAAAAAAAAAGTGTGGAAAAGTAAATAGATAACTCCTCCATAATAAATAAAGGTCTTCTTTTTTATCTGATTTGAGTATTTTATTTTATTTAGTGTGTACAAATTATTTAATTATTTAAATTCTTCACATATGTTATTGTCTTTAAAATTTAAAAGAAAAAAGTGTTATTAAAAAATAAGGTGACAAACTCACCGGGACACTCTGTATCTCATAACGTCTTTTAACAAAACTTCTTAAATAATTAAAAGAAAAACACACAAAAAATGTATTCTCGTGATTAAAATAACTGAAATAATTTTATAAAAGTTTAAAGATAAAATTATACAGTCTAAATAGCTATTTAAAATGTACCAAAAAGAAAAATATACTTAAAAAATTTCCCATCTTCACCTGTTTCAGAAATACTGTTCTTTCAATTTCCCCCTCTTCAAATTGCCGATTCCATTTTCATGAATTTCTTACACTCACTTCCTCTTCCGTCTTCAGTCCGAGAGAGAGGTATGTGTTGATTTTCACAGTTTCCTTTTCTTCCTCATCTCTCGCCAACTCAATACCTTTAATTGTAGTTAATCGATTCCCAAACATTTCACTGATGCCACTTCTGAAATTCAATTATCATCTACTGTCAAAACTTTTAGCTTCCGAGTTCCGTGATAACCATTTCCCCTCTATTGCTTTCACCCTTCTTTCTGCTTCTTATTCAACCGCTGGTCTCAGATACCAAAGTGAGGGTAAACGCAGTAGCATTAGGAATTTCAAAGATGGTTTGGGGAAAGGGGGTTCTGCTTTTCAAGAAAGCTTAAGTTTTGCTGCGAGTGTTTGTGATGGGGCAGAAGAAGAAGAAGAAGAAGAGAGTGAAGAACGAGAGGGGTCTAGTGACGATGATAGTCTTGAGTTTATCACTTCCTTTCGTGATAGCAACCGCAAACAGAGAGAGAGTATTGCAAGAGTTGAAATTGGTGAGGCTGAATTTAGGCACCCTTTGGTGAGGGAAGTTTGTAGGTTAATCACACTTAGGTCAGATTGGAACCCTAATTTTGAAGGTCAATTGAGGCACTTGTTGAGAAGCCTCAAGCCCCCACTTGTTTGTGCTGTTTTGCGCTCTCAGGCTGATGAACGTGTTGCTTTGAACTACTTCTATTGGGCTGATAGGCAGTGGCGCTACAGACATGACACTGTTGTGTACTATACAATGCTGGATGTTCTTAGCAAGACCAAATTGTGCCAAGGTGCGAGGAGGGTTCTTCGGCTAATGACTCGCCGCGGAATTGAATCCTCACCCCAAGCTTTTGGCTATGTGATGGTGTCTTATAGTCGTGCAGGCAAGTTGAGGAATGCATTGCGAGTTTTGACCTTGATGCAGAAAGCTGGGGTTGAACCTGATTTATCTATATGTAACACTACTATCTATGTTCTGGTGAAGGGCAATAAATTGAAGAAGGCGCTGAGGTTCTTGGAACGGATGCAGGTGACTGGAATCAAACCCAATGTTGTAACTTACAACTGCTTGATCAAGGGTTACTGTGATATAAATCGGATTGAAGATGCATTGGAGCTTATTGCAGGAATGCCATCCAAGGGTTGCCCTCCAGATAAAGTTAGTTATTATACTGTGATGGCTTTTCTCTGTAAGGAGCCAAAAATTGATCTAGTGAAGCATTTAATGGAGAAGATGGTTCAGGATAGTAACTTAATACCAGATCAGGTTACGTATAATACGCTTATCCACATGCTTTCAAAGCATGGGCATGCAGATGATGCTCTTGCTTTCCTAAAGGAAGCAGAAGAGAAGGGTTTCCATGTGGATAAGATTGGGTATAGCACGATAGTTAACTCGTACTGTCAAAAGGGGAGGATGGATGAGGCAAAAAGTTTAGTGATTGATATGTATTCAAGAGGATGTAACCCGGATGTAGTGACATATACTGCAATTATTAATGGATTTAGTCGCTTGGGGAGGATAGATGAAGCAAAAAAAATGCTGCAGCAGATGAACAAACATGGGTGCAAACCAAATACGGTATCATATACAGCTTTGTTGAATGGCCTCTGTCATAGTGGAAAATCGTTAGAGGCAAGGGAGATGATAAGTGTAAGTGAGGAGCATTGGTGGACCCCAAATGCCATCACTTATGGTGCCGTGATGCATGGGCTTCGTAGGGAGGGAAAATTGTCTGAGGCCTGTGATTTGACCATGGAAATGATTGAAAAAGGGTTTTTCCCTACTCCAGTTGAAATCAACCTGTTAATACAGTCACTCTGCCAAAATCAGAAAGTAGTAGAAGCTCAAAAATATTTAGGAAAATGTCTGAGTAAGGGATGTGCCATTAATGTCGTAAATTTCACTACTGTAATTCATGGTTTTTGTCAGATCGGTGACATGGAAGGTGCACTCTCAGTGCTAGATGACATGTACTTAAGTAACAAACATCCTGATGCTATCACATATACGACATTGTTTGATGCATTGGGGAAGAAAGGTAGACTGGACGAGGCAGCCGAGTTTATTGTAAAGATGCTCAGCAAAGGTTTGGATCCAACTCCTGTAACATACAGAGCAGTTATCCACCGTTATTGTCAATGGGGTAGAGTAGATGATATGTTGAACTTATTGGAAAAAATGCTCGTTAGGCAGCCATTTAAAACAGTATACAATCAGGTTATTGAAAAGCTTTGTGATTTTGGGAACCTTGAGGAGGCTGAGAAACTACTGGGGAAGGTATTGAGAACAGCATCAAAACTTGATGCTAATACATGCCATGTTCTGATGGAAAGCTATCTGAAAAAAGGGCTTGCTCTATCAGCGTATAAAGTGGCTTCTCAAATGTTTAGACGTAATCTGGTTCCTAATTTAAAATTGTGCGAGAAAGTGAGCAAGCAGCTGGTGTTAGATGGTAAGTTGGCGGAGGCTGATAACCTTATGTTACGATTTGTTGAGCGTGGAATACAACAAAAATGAGATGCATTTATGAAGTTAGCTGCTATTCAAAGCTTAAGTCTCATAGCAATGATTTTGTTTTCAATTTCCTCTATTATTTTCCTTTGTTGGTATTCCATCTTGTAGCTTAGGCATTTTCGAGGCAAAATTGAATTTTCTTTTAGAATGTATTTCACTCATTTAACTATCATAGATGTGATTTAGATGATTTTATCATTTTTTGAGTTCAGTCACATTGCTTTCTATTCTCTGGTGATAATGATGATATGCACTGAATACCATTCACGAGCACACTTCCAGTTTTATCCTAAACTTCAAACTGATCAGTCAATCCTCAGCCTAAATATTCCAAGTGTGCATGATCTTATGATGAAGCCATTCCTTGAAATTCTGTTGCCATGAGAGACATGGGTACAGAAATTCATTGGTTAGGGTCTTCGCGATTTCTACCCCTGTTGGTTCAGCTACTCCACCACGTAGCCCTACATGTCAGTGCCTTTAACTCCTATAGGATGGATGCACCTCCTATAAGTCTAAGCACAACATCATTGTCGAGGACTCAATTTCCAGTTGAAAATACCAAAAGAAAAAGATGTCCAAAGATTTGTAGCTCAAGACGAGGAGAGAGGTATTACAAGGTTTCTTTGTCACTCTCTTTCTATAAGAACTTAGATCAAGATTTTATAAAATAAAATCAAGAAACTGAAAAACAGTAATTGTAGAACCATATTAATGTCTATATCTTTTCTAATGTGATCTTATGTTAAAATTTGCAGACATAATAGTATGAGGAAATCAAAAGTCATCGAAAGGTAAAATTAGAAGTACAAATGAGAAAATTCAGGTACTTGGTTTAGTACATTTTCATTGGAAAGAAACTTCTTATATAAATAAGACTTTGTAGTGTTTGCTTGAATGGATATATTGTATAAAATTTTTGGCTCGAGATAAATTGGAAACTTTGTTTATCTGCAAGTGTACATGATAGTTTATCGTCCTTTTTATGACATATATTGGAAACTTGAGGAGTTGATTATATATTTGATCAAATAATAATTTTCGTTTCGAAGTTGTTTTACAGGATCAAAGCATCACTCTTCGGTCAACACTGAGATTCATGATGGCCATAGAAATATTTGAAGAAAGTCTCTACTACAGTTTTCCATTACTTTTGTCATCGGTCAATACAGAAAATAATAAAAATAAAATATAAAATATAACAGATAGAAAAAATAAATAAAAAATAGTAAACTAAAAAGGAGGGAAAATGTATTTAAGTCAATAATTTATTTAGTTTTTCAACATATTTTAAAACTATTAAAGTGTGGTATTATAATTTAGGAAATACCAATTAATATCACAAGATTCTCAGTTATTTATTGATATTATGCTTATTACTTAAATCAATTTTATTAAAATTAAATTTTTAAATCTCTATATATTTTCTTATTTTATGCTGTTGTATAACTTCTTATTAATATATTGATTTTATTGCTATCCGAATGTCAATTCGGATAAAATATTATTTTATAAATTAGTCATGAATTTAAATATGGATGTATATAAAGAAATCAAGTATTCTAAATTGGTTTTGTAAATAAAATATTAACAAATTAGACTAAATATAGTTTAATATTAAAGACTTCAATGTTACACTATCATTTTTAATAAATAAAATAAAAGATACTTTTACTTAAAATTTACTAGTTATATTATCATCGCTATATTAATTCTTGTTTTAAATTATTAAAAAATTATAATTTATTTGATATTTTATTTTAGATTTATACAATTATTATTTGACATTAAAGATAAGATATTTATTTTTTACATTAAATTTTCTGTACTGTCATATTTCTTTTGATACAAATTCATAATATAATTCTTACTCCGATAGAAATGAGAAATTATAGCCAAATTGAAGTAGTATAATCAAACTCACTCTCCATTATCATCCCCATTTCCACCTTATTTATTGAAGTCATTGGAAAAATTCATAATACTGAAAATTCAGGAGTAAAACATGCAATAGTGTAATGTCTAATTTAAAATATAATGCATATTTTGATCTAAACTAAAAATTTAGTTTACATGTCCAATTAAAAAATAAAATTTATAAATTTAAAATTTAATAAATTCACAAAATTTAACCTTAAGTGATAAAACTCGAGAGTAAAAATCTAATAATAAAATATGCAATTAAACCTAGTATTGATCATTTCACAACTTATGTCTCTAACTTTCATTTGGAACAAAACATCGTATAAAAGATAAGATTCGTAATAAACTAGCAAGTAATTGACCTCTTCGAACATCTTTAATTATCGAGGCAAGGACATTAAGAACCATTCTGTAATCATAAATACCTTTTTGTTATTTGCATTATAAAAAATCTAATAGCTAGAATAATACTTTAATTTTCGCCCATTAACAACATGAAATATACTAAAGAATGAAACTAAATTGTGTTCATACTGCTGTTTCAGTGCTAGAGTCTGAAGAATCCTCAAATTTGATCACCTTAACTTTTTTTATTCTGTTAGTAAACTTCGCCAACAACATAAATTAAAATGCCACAAAAATTATTTCGAACCCCATGCGACACATGTTAGGCATAGTAAACTTCGAATTCCATGGCTTGCTTTAAGTCCTCGTCCTACAATGACAGTGCAATACCACCATCATGAACCTTTTAGGCCATGAAACAGTCTTGGCAGTTACCAAGAATTCCTCACTTGTTTATATATATAAGTAGGCTTGTAGGCTGGCTGAATAACAGTAAAAATAAAAGACAATAAATTCATATATAGTTCCATAGCAAAAAAATATTCCATTAGAAATAACTAAAGTTTCATTTTCCAGAACCGCTTCAAGCAAAGTCCTAGCACCGTTCTAAATATTAAAGACAAACTCAAAATCTCACGCTTCAACTACATAGAAATAAACCTTTGAGAAAAATCAAAGAAAATCTTCTCCTTTATCTCTCAACCGCTTCCTTTACAGGTCTTGAACACTCAAACCTGACAATCATCAACAACAATATAAGTTGGAGGGCAGTAAACGAAACAAACTAAAATAATAAAAAAACAGAAGTGCCCCAAAAAGATACAAGCATACAAACATTGCTGATAATTAACCATTAACCAGTTCAAAATTTAGTTGCTCAAAGAAATGCATATGCCCTCAAACAAATTACGTAATTCCTTATGGATATATCACAATTAGCATTTGGCATATATAGAATAAAAACTGGATACTCCACGCTATGATTAACGTAAAATCCCAAACTACAAATTCCATTACTAACCTGGAGGAAGTGATTGCTTTAATTTATCAGCTTTCTCTGGGTCAAACACACAGAGTGTGTAGAGGTACTTGGAGCATCTGACCTTGAACTTAACCACATCTCTGCTCCTCTTGATCTTCACCGACCTCGCATCCTTCCTTCTGGCAGTGAGAAGGAAGTCCTTAATCTCGTGAATTTGCTTAGGCTGCATAGCAAGTACCACACAAGCATTAACAGCGATTTCAAAGCACAAACAAGTGTATAAAAGCAAATAATCCCAACTGAATGCACCCCCAAACCATGAGTAAAGAGAAAAACATTTACAGAGCCATTAGCTACGCAACCTAAATTAACGTTCACTCATATCCAAGCATACAGATACCAAAGCATAATCAAGTACCAACTCTTCGAAATCCGAAAGTCCTGAATAATAGTATAACTAACAATTACTAAATCTAATTATACCCTCAGACCGGCAAATCGAAAACGCTACACTATCACTAACTCCACCTAGCTTCTTTGCACCAAATAATTCGAGACGGAAATAGGTTTTCCAACATTCTTTCAGAGAAACTCCATTAAAAACAGAGGCATTAGTTAATCCGTCTTTACAAGAAGCACAACTGAAACTAGAAAAAACCAAAGAAAAGAGAAAGATAATTGAAAAGAGGGAATGAGCACTCACCATGGTTGCGATGCACACAGCGGTGACAGAGAAGAGAGGCGCAACCAAATGTGATGTTAACTGAAAAACCAATGACAAGGGCACCTCATAAACCCTAATCGTAGAGGCTCCTTCTTTCCTCTCCAAGCCCAAACGGTCACTCATTCCTATCCAAGTCCGAAAAATGTTTCGGCCCGTTGGGCTGCTTCACGTGTTCCCAAGCCCGAACTATGTTTCAATCCGTTGGGCTGCTCCACTTGTTCTCAAGCCTGAGACGGCTTCTTCCTGTACCTCCATGACTTCTTCCTGCACCTCCATAGATTTTTGATATGTCAATTATAAAAAGACTTTATTGTCTATCCTAAGATTAATGTATGGATTTTAAAAGGGTTAAAATAGAGGTGTGTGAATGATGATACTGTTGTAATTTTTTGGTGTAGTGTGGCGGTGATAGCGAATGTGGCTATATGATTGTGGAAGATTGGTCGGGGAGTCAATGATAGTGGTGAGGAGGTGTTGGAGGAAGTTTTTTTGTTGGAAGTAAATTTAAGTGAAATGAGTTTTTTTATTATTCCTGATTAGGCGAACCAAAAGATTTCGAAAAACATTTTCGTCATTCTACCATAATAATAAAGTGCATAAATCATTTATAGAGGTGTGAAAAGGAATTGCATATCAATTGAGAGATCATGCATCCAAGTACACAAAGTATAAAAGAAAAATTGTTAGTTGGTGGTCATTTGTGCAATAATGGCTAAACTAGACATCTTCTAAACCACGCATTCTTTTCCTAATAAGACACAAAGGATTTCGAGTAAAATGTAGGATTTTTTGCCTATGATGGTGTCCACGTTGGCCCAATTCTAGGAAGATATAGATTCGATATTTTAGAGTTTGTTCCCATTGTACAAAAAATATGTGGTAGTTTACCAATTTTATTGATGTATCAGTGTATATTGTATTTCATTTAAAAAATCGTGTATATAGAAAAGAATATTATTGAAATAAGTGTTAGGAATAAATTTGTATTCAGAAGTTGTAAAGCTTTGTAGTTTGTGTGAACGAGTTTAGTTAATTGATGATTGAAATGAGTGAATGGCATAACCTGAAGAGGGTACATTACCTGACATTCCCAAACTAACAAACATGTTTGGGCCTCCCATAAGAGAGCAATTGCAAATTATTGGTACTTAATCAAGCCACAGAAAACCCTCCGTACCAAAATTCCGTACCTCTCTCGTACACAACACTTCTTACTTATTAACCCAATTTCTTTCAACATTGCCAATTCCCTATAGTTTAGTCACTCTCAGTGCAACAACTAAAGATAAACACAAAAGTTGAAACTGGTTTAGATAAGTGATGGAATGTAGTTGTTTGTATGATGGTTAAGGAAAAATAGAGGAGAAAGGTGTGTGCACGTGTAGGTAGAAACGTCTTTGGTCATATTGTGGGTGACAGAGGGGAAGCAGAGAGTGGAGTGAGTGGGAAGAAACAAAAAAAGAAAAGAGAGTGAGTTAAGTTATGATAGTTGAAGAATGAATGAGGAATGGAGAAAAACTTGGGAGCCAAAAAAAAAATTGAAAAAGGGGTGGGGTTGGGGTGGTTGGGGTGGCGTGGCATGGTATTATTATTGAGGATAGTGCCCTACCTGGTCACCATTCCATACCCAGAAAAAAGGTCCTACAAAGAAGACAGCCCCACACACATGCACCAAAACAAAACAAATAGTACTAACCAGCACTCAACTCCAACTTCTTTAATCACCCATTTCCCACTTGAGGAACCTACCTATTCACCCACTTCCACAACTAAAAAAGCTCACCCCAATACCCTACCCTCCTTCTTCATCTTCTTCTTCACGCCTTCCATTCATTCTAAACTTTTTTTCTTTTCAACAAATCAAAAGAAAAAAACCTAAAATCATTAAATCAATTATGGCACTGTACGGTATCAGAATGAAGTTCTCTTCTTCTCACTGTCATATCTGCCGACATCAACACGTTCAAAGATTTTATTTTTTCCCCAACAAATATGTAAGGACATCTTCACAGTAAAGAATATTTTTTGATACGTAAAATTTTGGGGACTGTACTCTCGATTTTGTTCCGATCTCCTATAAAATGAAAACTTGATTATGCGAAGAGATTTGTCTATATCTCTATATAGCTGGAAAAGGATGTGGATCTCGTGCACTTTTTTTTCTTAAATTCTATCAATCTCAATCATTAGTATATATGCATATATGTAATTTTATTTATTATGTATAACCAAATGAATTTCATCAGTTTTGAGTAAAACCGTGTCTGGTATTTGATATAGAGTTTTGAATTCAAATTTTATGGATAAAAAATAATTCTAATAAAATATTTCACTAAAATATAATCCATGAATATTATATTTAATAATAAATCAGATTAAAAACTTCCTACATTAGATGTTTTGCATCTGTGAAAGAGGATATTTACTTTACGTTGCACAATATAAAACATTTTTAAGAAAATCAACTTATTTTGTTATAAATCTCGTAAGAATTTTCTAAATTTGACCCCATCTAACTGTGGCTTCTTCTTTAATCTTATAACTACGTTAAATATAAGCATACAATAGCACAATGTCCTTAAGTGGGCCCGGATTTTCATTAAATTTTATTTCACTTTTATACCTACCGTAATAAAGAGAAAGGTAAATAAAAAATTAAGAATAAAGTTAAATATATATATCCCAGCCAATCCATGCAGTGCCCATTAATTGTCTAGTCAATTCCTGAATCAATTGGCACAAATTATTAATTTTTTTCTCTGCCCAAAATAGTACTTGTTAATTTTTTCAATGGTAACAATGATTGTCCTGATAAGTTTAATTTATAGTAACAGCTATTAAGGAGCTAACGTTGTTGATAACATGTTTTCCATGAAACTTGAACTCACAATATTCCAAACACTTGCGACAGTAGAGCATGAAAAGAGACATGATTAGGCAAGTTCGAAATGGACAAATGCACACAGCTTTTTCACTTTGCGGTTGATGAGGCAAAAACATTAAGAGGCAAGGTGAAAGGGTGCATCTTCAAAACCAAGAAGACGACAAAGCGGGCCACTTTAACATTAATAGAAGGACATGGTGATTTGTTTTCCATCCCTGTATGATCAGAGAGACACATCACATGGCTTTAGTGTCCTCTTCATGTTCCAAGGGTCACAACCTCCTTTTCCCAAATGCATTTATCCATCACTCAACCAAGTCAAGTACTCCCACATCATCACCAGTGCCATCTGCACCTCTTAATTGAACATTTATCTTTCATGCATCATAATAGATTCTACCAAACATTTCAACCAGAACTCATTAAAAGTGACAACAAGTTCAGCATCACCCCACTCCATTCTCCCCTGTGCTCCATAATGCACCCCAAACATTTAGTCAAATCCAAACTAAAAAAATTAGTTCCGTACAAGCTGCGAGAACTATCCCACGCATTGATTTCCTAACGGATTAAGTATCGTATATATTGTAGCTAGCACAATGACTAGATGCCATATAGTTACAGTATTAGTTTATGAATGGTCCTAGCAGCAAAAAACAGGAAAACAAAATCCAAAGGCTGTAGGCTATATAAACTACATTTAGGAAAGTGCTTCTCACCGTTCATGAAGGGTTGAGAAGCAATAATATTACATTTGATAGAAGTGCATACTATTAACAGTCACATGATTTCAGTAGTCTAAAGACCCGACAGCTGTTATTCCAGTGCTTAAATTTCTTGGGTCTTGACGGCTCACATAGTCATCACAGATGCCATTAGAGAGCCTTTGAATTGGAACCGAGTTTAAGAGTTCAAGGCCAGGGTTCCCCATTTGCTGCACTTCCTGAGGAGAAAGTATCTTTATGCACCATACACTATTTACGAATTCCCTGTCATAAGATCAGGCATGTGTCAAATATGAACAGAAAAGGGGCTAAATCATTTGACTTAAAAAAGATTAAGATTCTTAAATCCACAACATAAAAATGCCATCACCATATGAAAGGCTAAAGAGCAATCTAATACAAGTTTATACTATTTCATTATTTCAAAAGATTATACTATTTGATTATTTCAAACGAGATCAGTTAATACCTCATACAAAAACTACCATATTATTTATTACAAGTTCCTCACTTACTCTACTTTTCAAAAGGTGCAGTGCTTAAAGGGAAAAGGAAGAAAGACAAACAAAGACTAAGGTATGTTATGAGTAAATAGGAGACTTACGGCCAGGGGCCATCACCAAGGAGAAGAACATCATTCTCTCGGTCTACAAATACAAGCTGCCAGCCTGATCTCACAGGGTCCTCCAACTCGCCTTCAAGGCCAAACATTTGAGCAAGTTCACTTCGCAGCTCATGGTAGCTGCTGAATTTAGTGATATCCAATGATCTTCCAAAGGACCCTGACTTATAAACCTGTACCAAAGAAGTAAAAATGTATGTCAAGAATAATGACGAATTTTTTTAATTGAAAAAAATATAATCCTGCTGGAAAAGCTTACCTTCACAAAGGTTTTGTTCAGTGGGTTTCCTTGTCCAGCATTTTCTGGACTCTGTAGGTAACCTGATTCACCGCCAATACTGGGTGTTATTCCATGGTTCAATGAAGAATCAATGCCTGTGGTGGTATTCAGATAATTAGAAGATTGATATGGCAAGGTTGAGGAGTCATTGTTGCTGCTAACCCCCTTAAGGTTTGACATTCCATTAGGCATGAGAAGGGATGAGGGATCTATATTAACACCAAATAGGAGATGGTTTTGTGGATCATTGCTCCCCTCTTGGTCTATGGAGCATTCCCTACCAGGAAAAGGTGGTAAAGTAATAGCATTTTGAGACACAGTACTCTGGGGCTGCCCTAGCTGCTCCACCTGAGGTAGAACACATTGGGAGACTCCGGAAGAAAGAAGAGGATCAACGGCAACACGCTTTGAGGGCCACCCACTTGAATTTTGAACAGGAATCCAAGAGCTTGTTCTAGGAAGGTTCAGGAGGTGAGATGTTTCATCCTGTGGAAATGAACCCAGGATACTGTGCAGGGGAGAAACAATAGTAGGCACAGAGTTCCCATTTGAATCAGAAAAATTTTGCGGTTGGCACAAGGAAGAGATAGCTTGCATAGGTGGTGATTGAGGTGGAGGAGCTGAAACAAACTGAGACATTGAAGAAACTGCACTAGAAATTTGCTGATTATCTACAACTTGTTGCTGTTGTTGCTGTGTTTGTCGTAGTTGTTGTTGCTGGTGCTGCTGACTATTGAACGAGTGCTGATGTTGTAATTGTTGCGGAAGATGAGCCTGAGTTTGTAGATGAGACTGTGGTGAATGCTGATTCTCTTGATTATTTCCAAAAATCTGCTGATGTTGTGTCTGCTGCAACATCTGGGCCTGCACAAAGGCAGCTGTCCTGTTTGGGAAATTCTGCGGTTGCTGAAATTGAAGTATGGAAGCAGAATGCTGTTTGGAAGGATCCAAACCCCTCATCTCCTGAACAGCAGCAGCAGCAGCTTGATACATATCAGTTTGCATATTCAACATGGAGGGATCAAATCTAGGCTGCATCCAAGGATTAACACCAATCCCTTGAAAAGTAGGAGACTGAAGCCCCCTATCACTGTCTCGGAGCCACAAGAGAGATGAATTCAGGCCAAAATCATCATCCTTCATGCCTGCTAGCATTTCAAGAAAGAAAAATCAGGAGAGCAAGGAGAATGAGTTTCCATCCATGCATAAATGGAAGTTTTCGAAATCTAATTAGATAGGATATTTTTTTTTTACAAAAAGTGGACTTATTCAGCCCCCCCAAAAATGGCAGGCAAGAAGCTCACCATGGAATGAAGGCAGTCCTGGAGGCCATGGTCGTTTAAGCCTAAGGGGGAATGGAGATGGATACATAGGAAATGTAGTTAACGGCTCAATTTCCCATAAAGACACTCTAGGTTGTCTCTCTCCGGCAGTAGATTCATCCCAGCCAACCTGCAATCCAACACATAGCCATGTTTTAATTTTAAAACCATTCCTTGATAAATAAACTGTATGTAACTACATACTAGAAATTTTTACACTTGAGATGGAAGATGCAGGCCGGTGTAATTAGAAAGCTTGAATAATAGCAATAGTGTTTCCTAACAAACCTTAACTGAGCGCCAGTGTGAGTTCGGCCACCGGGCAGGATCCAGGTCACTAATGCCAGTTATTGTACCCATGTATCTGCAAAAGAACATACAACATTAATACATAATTACAATAAAAACAAGTATCACCAACTTTACTGAATGGTTAGCCATATCTTCCCTGACAATGAGAAATTTATTCAACCAATCGCTCAAGCTTTCTTTTTTTATTCTTTACTCAAGCTAATTCATCAAGGACCATACTAAGGATCACATTCACTTCATTGTAAATTATTGGCAAATATGATATAAATATACTGTTAGACACCATCACATCATCTTAGGCACGTTTTCTCACACCCTACAAAGCCCTCACGATGGTTTAATGAATTCAAGCACATAGCAAGTACAGTTGAAAGTCACAAATCTAATATCTGTGCTTCATGTTCATAATATGATTAGTGTTCTTACTTAGGTCATTATAATTCTTAGGATTATTCAGGTCCCCAATCGCATCTTTCCTCGGAGAGTTAAAGCGACAACAACGAAAGTTTTAAAAACGTACCGTCGTACACTTGATTCCTCAGTTTCAAACAGCATCCTGAACCGCATACCAACTGAAACTCGAGTATGATACACAGCTTTGACGTACTTCGCTAAGGGTATGACAAATTCTGATGGGCTAGCACTAAAATTAAAAAAAAAAAAAAAAAAAAAAAAAAGAGTCAATTAAAGAAAACATTTCCATGACTTCAAAGTTTAGCAAAAGTGTACTGCTTATACCGTGGGTTATAGAAAATGGTGAAACGACTATTTGTTGCAGCTGCATGAGCTGCTGCAGCAAGAAGCCCCAAGTGCATACTATCACTTGACAACACTGAAGAAGGCATCACAGTTTGTGGCCGATTAGCACGACGGATGCCAAGAAGAAGTTGGTTCTTTTCATTCCTAAACAAGAAAATGCACGTTACACAAGACAACATATCACATAATTACTAATAAAATTAACATTTCTAGCAGATTATCTTAATAAAGCAAACAGATATAAGAAATAACAAGCAACCACACATCTTCAAGGCTGACCCACATGTCAATGAGAATGTTTTCACTTTTCAGTATAATGATATGTTCTTTTGAATGGCCAAATAACATGCAAGTCACACGGCCAGGTTCATGGGGAAAAGTCAACCAGCCATAATAGCCAAAGGGAAAAGGTCAAAATTGAATTCATGAGAAACTCCGAGGTGGAGAAGCAGAATAATATTAATGTTGTCCAGAAAAATAGCAGCACGCGTCTTTGGGGAGCAGGAAACAGTTAAATTACTTGCCAGATAAACAGCACAGAATCACCAGCAACAAGTCTTTTAGCACTCACAAAGACACTCCATCCAGTTGTAAGTAGATGCCTTTTGGGCTGGCCTACAGAGGAAAAGAAATAAAAACCATCTTTAAACATTATAGATAAAAAATGAACATAGAAGTCTCGGACTGAAAGGAAAAAAAAAAAAAACACTTTTGCAATTAAATTGCCGGAAACTCAGTTTTTAACTCACCCCGGAAGATGTGTCTGAATTTCCATTCATTACCATGCAAATCCCTTGCAATTAATTCTTGAGCAGGAGGCTGCTGAGAGAAATCCTGCAAGATAGTAACTATAAATATAAGTCCCAAGAAATTAGCAGTTTAGATAAATAAGTTGACTTCAAGTACTATGGTCTTTTTCACAAAGGTTTACCAATGCAGGGAACACTTTTTCAGCTGCACGGCGAGGTACAGAAAATCCCCCGTGGGTGCTTGTGTCACTTGCAGTCAAAGTCTTGCAGAAATAGTTCGTTGGCTGTTTACTAGGAGTGCCCAACTCCGCTGGAAGGTATGCCTCCTTTTGCTCTTGCTGAAACACAGACATAGTTAAAAGCTGAAGAATGACCACAACTCTAAAAGCTCCAAAACCAGTTATGACTTAAGATTTGAGACAGTGATATCATACAGGATTCAGAGGTTGCAAGGTCATCTGTGCATACACTTCATCAGTCTCTGCATCAGCCTGAATCCCAAATGAAAAAACAGATAATTAAAGCAAAGAGGCTGCAGGATCCAACAAGAAAAAAATTGAAGCAATCAGAGCCCAAAACAAACCAGTCTTATCACTAAAATAAGTAAGCAATTCGTACATGCATGGTCATGTTATGAAGTTGACAAATGAGTTGAGGAGGTAAGCTTGTGTAGTTTGGGATATGAGCATCGACTTCCTTGTTGGTCGAGACAGCCACCTGAGCAAGCGAAGTTACTTCATTAACCTTCAACATTTCAAGACTAAAGAATTGAGCTTGGGAACACCAGGTAAACATAAATATACACATGGTTCCCCAGAGTGAAAGAAAAAACAGGTTTTGCTAAACAAAAGTGTAACAGTAAACCCCACCCCATCTTCCAAATTAGAAGCAATACGGAGACAGAGACAAGAGAGCATCCTCATGCCCAGAAACACAAGATTCGCATTATTACTTTATTCTCAACACTAGTAAGAGAATGTTACCACAATGTCCACAAGGCTAGTAGCAATACAATAATCAAACATCGCATATATTACTCACTTGTTCGCTGTGACCTTGTGGAAAGTATACCACGCGGCTTCCAACTGCTGGTAAAGAGACAAGGGGACCAGCACATGCATGCCAAAGTTCTGAATCTAGAACTCGCCTTTCTCCTGCAAAATCCACCCCAATGTCATCAAACATGAATTAATGCCAAGAGTCCACACCAACAAACTCATTTTTGCATACTCAAGCCAAATCCAAGATCCTCAAACCAATAACCGAATCCCAAAACCAAATCACGTTTTTCTCTGATCTCTGAGCTGTGAATAAACAAGAGAAAAACATAGCCCAAACATGTAAATTTCCACATCCCCGGCCTCAGCATTAGCACCAGCCATGTTACACGTACAAAAGACTTCATTGGCTTGGCTAATAGTATTAACACAAAGAGCACACTCATATCCCCCAAGGATTGAGGTTGCAAGAACCAGTTTCAGAAAAGTTCAGAAGTGAAAACCCAAAAGAAGAAGATAAAGGAGGAGGAAGAGGAGAAGAAGAGGAAAAGGAAGAGGAAGAAAGTGGTTACCTTCCTGGGGTGGAGGACTAAAACCTGCTGAAGAAAGTCTCATTTGAGCTAAAAAGGTCTCAACCAAGTCAGTAACTTCAAAATTGAGTCCACAATCACAACACTACCAATTAGGCAACAAAATTCTCACAAAACAACAACTTCCACCAAAAACCAAGCCTTGTCCTCTCTTCCTTCCTTCCCACTGCAGAATAACATTCTTAGTAATCTTTGTCTGAGTTTTTAACACCTCTTAAAATCCAGTAATTGCCCACTAGATTCCCTCCGTTACACAGTCACCAAAAGCAGTGTAATAAAGAAAGACAATTGTTTTAAATCTCATTCGATTCCGGCTTTCCTCAACCCCCAACAGCCCAGGTTGCAATCCTGAAGAGAACAGAAGTCCTCATTACAGAGAAGAGAGTGTGGGAAACGCACGTGGACTCAGTGCCAAATTTAGCAACAATCTGAAAGAGCAAGGAGAGGCAGAAGCGGAAGAAAGGAAGAAGGCGAAAAGCACATAGATCTCAGGAAAAGAGCGGCGAATCCGAGAAGAGAAAGAGGTTAAGGGATGAGTGATTGGCAGAGAGGTAAAAAGGTTGGGTGAGGAGTAGAAAATGGAGAGTCAGCGTTAGGCTCATTTCATTTCCGGTAATGGAAAAATGGGAAGTAGCAGTGGTTGTGTGTTGTGCTTTATTTTTATGGTTATGGTTTGCGGTCATGGTCATGTTCAAGCTATACTACTACTACTACTCTACTTCTAACTTGGTGGCCATGCTACTACTATAGCTTTACCCTCCCTCTCTCTCTCCTCCAATCAATCACAACGCAACCGCCATTATTTTTGGGCGTCCTTTTAAGAGGGAGAAAGAGAGTGAGAATGCGTACAAGTGTTACATTTTTTCTAGGGAGAGAGAAGAGAGAGAGTTTTGCTTTTTCTTATTATTACTTTTCGTGCCCACCATTTCATTTTCAGACAACCTACGAGGGAAGGGAGATTTTAGATTAATCTTTCTCGCATTTACCTGAAATGTAATTAAAATTTATGGGCTTAAATTTAATATAGTATTAGGATTTATTAAAATTATCATTATCACTGAATTTATCGAAGTAATTAACTGTTGTTATCGAGTTATTGTTTAAGTACTTGCATATATCTGATTTCATAAACTTCGTGCTTGAAAAAGGCGATGGAAATCTTAAATTGACTAATAATGTAGTTAATATAATTGGTAAATACTAATCATTACCTCTAAGTATGCGTTTTTGCGTATTTTTATTATTTGACATCAATTCGTTTTCCTTCATCATTTTAAGTTTTTATCTTTATGTGTGAAACTTTTTTAGTCAATGTCATTACAGTTTTTAAAACATATCTTCAGTGTTTGTTTGTGAAAATGTTCTCCCATTTTTTCCAATTCAATTCAGTGTTATTCAATACAGATACACGCCCAAACTATTTTTTAGAATTTAATTAAAGTCACATTCTAATAGTTCTAAAAAAATAAAATATTTTTGCTCTAGAAATTAGTATATTATTTGTTGATATTTTCGTTTTTGTAGAACTGCTTGGGGGAAAAAACCTCAGATTAATTTAGTTTTAAAGGGATTAAAAGTAATTTCATTCAAGCTTATAATCCACTAGAATAACAAGTGTTTAAATTAAACTAAAAGCTACTAGGTATAAGAATAAATTTAATTTGTGAATACTATTGTGCTACTGTGGGGGTAGAATGATTTATTTAAAGTAAAGTTGGACCATTTGCAAAATCTAAATGCAGGTGCATTGATTTTGACAATGCAGAGACCCAACTCTGAGAATCATGAGGTAAGGAAGATACAGTGTCATATGTTGTTGGACAGTTATCTCTTTGGATGTGAAACCAAATCCAATTTTCAAATTGGCTCTTAGCTTTCCTTATAACTTCATAACTTTCCACTTTATATTTCATCAAATTAGAATATTTTATCAAACTAGTTTTTACAGTATTTCAAGTTTTGAAGAGTAAATGTTTAATTGTATGGATAGGGAGAGTACCCCTACCAACCAATTCACCACGAGGTCACACGTGTCGTAGTTTTTATCGAATAGTAATCAATGCTTGAATGTTGTATTTGTTCATTTAGTAAACAACTCATTTCTTAAAACAATGAAATTGTTCAATACTGACTTCTCCGCAGCATGCGATAACATTTCATGATTTACTTTATATTTATTTAATCTGGATAAATTGTTGGTATTAATTTATGTGAATTAAAGAGGCATTTGGAGTGTTTCGATTTAAATTAACTTATAACTATCAAGACCTGTGGCTAAAATACAACAATGGTTGTTTTCGAGCTCTACACTTATATTCTGACATACAAAATATATAAGAAAATAGTATGATACGAACAATTAGTTACATTCTGTTTGTTTGAAGAGCAAATGAGAGAATACACAATGTAATTCTACTCATCTCGGATGTAGGGTGGGTTACATTTTTTTATCTTTTTTCATTCTCCCTTTTTCCTCAGCAATTCTTTTATTTTCTTTCACACGAATAGTAAATATCTAGAAAAAGTAATTGATTGTGGGGAAAATTGTGACCATTAATGAATATAAACAAAGACATCTGTGTTGACCTGTTTAAGTCACTATAATCACTGTTCTCTTCCAAATATAGTTAAATATAATTTTGTTAATTATCTCCTCAACTATATTTTACTAAACCGTAACATTGGAACCTACCAAAAAAATAAAATAACTAGGGAGGATTCATTTGTCCCATGACTTGAAAAAGGTCGTCAGAGTAGCGAATTATATTGCCAATTTTGGCCATTATGATGAGAGAAATGTTGAATAACACAACATGGCATGTTATTATTATTTTTAGAGTTTAATTTTACGTACAGCATATCTATTTTATAGTTTCAATTAATAAAAACATTATTTAAAGTGATTATTATAAAAACCAATAAATTATGGAAAAAAAATATTTTACATTATCAATACAATATTCTTAAATTTTAATTTTATCCATCTACTTAATTTCCGTATGATGTTATCTAACCCGTATTCCTACCCACCACGTGATTGGTTGAATTTGCTTCGTTCCTTTTTCGTTTCGTACCCATGTTTTTTTTACAAATATTAGGCTTCACTGGTTCGAATTTATATATATGCCAAGATTTTTCCAAAAAAAAAAACAATATTTCTTTTACCCTTAATTTACACAAAGCGTGTTAAATTTACTTTACTCAATAAATGTTAAAACTTTGTGTTATTATGTTTAAAACATTTATTTTATTAACAAAATTTATGCAATCACTATGTTAGTAGCCGTTTGCCTAGAAGGAGACCTTTCTTTTGCTTATAAATGTATGTACATATAACAGTTATACTAAAATTGATTTATCGATTACATGAGTACCCAATTATTGACTAACATCGGATTTTTTTTCAATCATTTCTAATTCACTGTAAAACTTTGATGCAGAAAGGACATTATTCTTTTTAAAAGTATATTTATTTCATTACAAGTTATGACAAATTTCAGTGCCATTAATGTCTACCATAATTTTTTTTCTTAAATCACAACACTTTATCTCACCTATTCAAATTAATAGAGGATTAAGACGGAATAGATTAAGTCTAAACTCTAATTAGCAAGCAACTATAAATAGTGGTGTGATTAACCTCACTCTCATATTATGATATTAATGCCAAAGACAAATAGTATCTCGAATGGAGGTATTCTAACTATACAAACAACCTTAATTTGAAACAAGTTTGGTGTGATGATTATGAATTAAACATATATTCCGAAAGAAGCAATGATGCACTAAACATGAAAACGAAGTCCAAACACAAGAACCCTTCATGGATAGCAAACATGGAGACCAATGATATTATGAAATCATAATTTGATACTTGTCTTTTAACTATCCCTGCCTCTTCACTCAAACAACCAAACCAGCTAGTTGCATCCACATTATTGGATGCATTGACCATGGCGGTGAAGAAGAACCTAATTTGACAACGAGTGCTTTTAACGAATAATTGGTCTGCGAGGTGGGGGATGTGCTTTGAAAGTTGAAAAAACTAAACAGTTATTTTCTAGAAAATGAGGCACACTTGGACAAAAAAAAAAAACCAATGATTATATATACTTTTTCTCTTATATAGCTTATAATTTCATTAGACAGACAAATGATTTGTAACAGTTATAATAAAAAAAATTAATTACTTGTTAAATATATACAAATTTGTTGTCTGATATTACACCTGTGCTTTGATAAATAATTGATTATCTTATGTTATAATAGATGGTTATAAATTATATAATCAATTATCTTAAATAGTAAATAGTATTCAACAGTGTAAAAGTTTGAATAGAAACACTACTCAAAATCGATTTGATTGTTTATTTAAGTTTTCTCATTCAATTATGAATAGTATAATTAATTCTTCCTAAATATAATCTAATATATCATGAACAATTATATCATATGATATTTTTGCATAATCACTTGCTATTGTTTCTTATTCTTTTTAACAGGTGATATTTTTTCATTTATGTATATGTTTTTTGAATTTTAAGATATTGAAACAACCGCATGCAAATAAATGATTAAAATGTGTTTTGGATAATACCATGATAAATACATTATTTAGTTGATCGTGACTATGAATTTATTTAGCATAACTAATCATATAAAACTAAATTTTAAACATACAGATTAATCTTGGGTATGTATTATATTTTGACACTATCTCTAATAAATGTGGAACTTAAATTTTTCTTGATAAAGCTTCTCACTTCAAATTTGGTAATAAATAAAATTGATGAGTAACTTTTTAAAAAAAAAAAATAATCGCTAAGAATTTTCATGAAACTAATAAATAACTCTTTACTACATTTTTTCTTTCATATTTATTTCTTAATATTATTTTATATAATATACTAAAAATTTTCCTACTTTTATTCCATATTTCAATGTAATAATTATAAAATTTTCGTTCAGTTCAATATTTATTTCCTCATATTGTTTGAAATAAAAAAAAAATTATCCTTTCATACTACAAACACTGATAAGGTTCTTTTTCTTTATTTTATCTAAGGTATTAATTTGGTCTATCTTGTGAATCAAGCTTCTCCTATTTTAATTTTACGGTAGTTCTTTCCGTCATTTTTATCACACCGATGTTAACTTTCTTCAAATTATTGTAACATCTTCCAAACCCTTCATTATTCCTTCATCTTTTTTTTTTTTTCAATAATAAATGGAGGGTGATGCTTCTTCCCACAACTTTTCTAAAAAAAACCTAATAATGAGCAACCGCTGAATTTTTTTTTTTAAAAAAGTCCAAACTGGTTTTATTTAAAGTGGGGAAAATAAATAAAAAAGCTTTTATAAAACTAGTCTTTGAAAATGAGTATTATTATGTAGAGTTGAATTATACATAGAGAATAATGGAAACCAAATTCCACCTTCTTAATATATCCCTTGAAAGCTATTTCCTTATAATTAATTGCATTTATGCCATAAGATTGTTGAATTTTAATTTAAACAAATATAGTCCTTTCATAAATAAATAATATTAAGTTATTTGCATTTATATATTTGTTTGTAGAAAAAATAGTCAAACTTAATATTAAATTTTAATGATAGAACTTGGTATCTGAAGAATGTAAATGAAAAATGGATAAAATAAAAAAAAATGATAAACTTGTAAGAGGAAAGTAGAAAATATAAAAGGTAAAATGTAAAACAAGAAAAGATAGTTACGTGTTTATTAATAGTTTATGCGTAAGTGAGGTTTAACGAAAATTTAAAAGGATCTATAAGGATGAAGATGTACTTGTGATCGGGTATAGAATTTTCAATTATGATTAGGGTGTATGAGGTAATGTTTTTGAATATAATAATTAAATTTATAGTGTTTTAAAAGAATAAAAAAAATGGAGGGTTTAAGAGAGATTTACGAAAGAAAAGAAGTTCATAAGTAGGAATATTTGGGGATTGAGGAAAAAGGGTGAAAGGAAAAAAGATTTGGTGATGGGACATAACATTACAGTGTACAGTAGATGTAGTGGTATAGCTACAGTTACAGTACTTTCTTTATTGGTCGCTGTCCAACTTGTACGTACTTCTTACCCCACCCCTTTCTTTTATTGCTTGCAATAACATCACTGTTTCTCCCAATTCTATTTCTTCAATAATATCTCACCTCCATATTTTATTAATAATTCATTATCTTATTATAACATTCCCTTTTTCATCACCAGATACCAAATCACCTGCAATCATGTTTTGCAGTTAAACTTTAATCACTACACGTCTTAATCCTTCATTTTTTCTAACATCGGAATGAAAGTAGAGGGGCAGTTTATTTAAAATAATATAGATTAACATTCTAAAATATGTTTAATATATATACAT
>Ga0123340_1000052_pt1 | contig 40897 bp, 34 predicted proteins | sample SirMexnodulemix_FD_89961 | JGI IMG/M metagenome (GOLD analysis project Ga0123340, IMG submission 89961) | Root nodule microbial communities of legume samples collected from Mexico - Siratro Mexico nodule mix | ecosystem: Host-associated > Plants > Roots > Nodule | place: Mexico: Nepantla...
GGGTTACAACAGATCAAGATGGAGTGAATCATTTCTTTTAATAGTGTTTCAACCCATTTTTCCTTTACCTGAGTTTGTTCAATTTTTTACTTTTTCCAGTGATGCTGGTGATGAGGCAATTGTAAATACACTTTGGGAGAGATATGAGAAAGCTGATGATAAGGTATGGTTGGATTTATACTTATCAAAGACTTAATTTTCTGAAGCTTGGTGAAATTCATATGAACTATGTTTTAAGAAATTCATATATGCATTTAAGTCATGTAGATATGTTTTCCGTAGGTGTTATTTACCAATCTATTATTAAAAATAAATTAACACGCTTTCTTAGTGTGTTTCTGCATTGTTTGAGAATAATGCTAGATGCATTGCTTTATATGTCTTTCCCTCACAAAATGAGTTGTCTATTTAGTAAATTTGCTCTGTATGATCTTAATGTTATAGGCGGAGAAAAAGAGACTGCTTCATGTTTTCATCAAGCAATTTGTAATTGGCTACAAAGATTGGGAACCTGTGAATTCTGGCATATTATTAGAGTCAGCTTCTGTTGAGAGTTCATCAGCTGCTGATGATGTGGTTGTTGGCTGCACGGCTGGACATCCTGTTGAAGTCATTCGGGTATTGACTGAAGAGGTCACGCAATTAATCTCACTAGTTACTGATTGTAAGTTGCCAATCATTGCCGTTGTCATCATTATTTTCTTCCCTTTCTGCCCTCTTAAGCCTTAAGTGGTTTCCACTACAATGAAGTTCAAATAAGTTTATGGATGCGATTAAAATAGAGTTAGGGACCACTCATTGAATTTTGTTACATTGGTATCAACTGTTTTTCATCACCTTTTAAATTTCCGTTTGTTATAGTAACAGACCTTTTCTCTGCATACAATATGATGTTTAACTTCAAAATTTTGAAATGGCATATTTGGTTACTCATACCAAAACTGTTACTGTTTACATGTCTTTTGCAGTAATTCATGTTTTGCCTTCCTTTCAGTGAACACCAGCTTGGGGCAATCATCGACAGATATTTCTGGGGCAGCTGCAAAATTGTTTATTACTTCTGAAGGATTTTTTATTTTGGAAGCTCTGAAAATTATTGCCCGTTCATTATATAATTGCAGAGTTTTTGGGTACTATGGTGGAATTCGAAAACTTACAGCCTTAATGAAAGGTATAATCAATGCTATTTGACTAATGATTTTCTTCTTTTGTTCATGATTTTGATTACTTCTGTGGATGATGTTTGCTGAAAACTGTAATAAGTTTTAACTGATGTTAGTGTGATTTGCATATTGTTTCTTTATAAATCTTTAGTATCTTCTTGCACTGCTAAAAGGTTTAGACCTATGTGTTCCACTGTTATAGCTTAACAAATGGTCATTGTTTTTTATGTTTGTTTCTGAGTCTCACTTTAAAGGTTATACTGCTGTGCATTATACTTGAATAATGAGAGGGAATAACAAAATATTTTATTAATTACAATCATACTAATTACATTCTCAACTCCTCTATTTGTAATAATCACATTATCTTAAAAAAGGAAATAAAATCTGCTGGGATATTTTTCCTAATTACTGTGGAGATATTAGGATATTTGTATCCTAATAATCCCCTATTTACAACAATTATGCTTTAATTTGTATACTATTATGAAAAGCATCCAACTACCGCCATGTGTCATTTCCACATGTTGTTTGTGCCCAGTGTGATTTTTTCCCCTTTATCAAATACAATCTCCTTTTCTCTCCACTGCCTGTGTGCAGCACATGGATCTGCTGCTAATTCGCTTTTATTTATGAACAAAATATGAAATCAATACCTGAATTTTGATAGGATTTGATTCCCAAATTTTGTTTTCCACTCTTGATAAGTCCATGTTTTGAAAATTTAACTTTGATTATTTCAGTAGTTGCCTTTTGTTGTTCTCTGATATGTCCTTTGCGACGGGAAAGTAATGGATGTTTCTTTTTTGTTTTCAATTTGTTACAGGGGCTGTGGTCCAACTTAAAACCATAAGTCAAGCCCTTTCTGCTGATGCAAATTGTTCTGACTCTGCTGTTGAGAAAATCAAGCTGCTCCAACAAATTTTAACATATGTTGTGTCAATAATTTATATTTTCATTGATTTAGGTTCAAATATAGACAAAAAGGATGAGTTATTCTGCAGTCTTGTAGGCTTTACATCACATGCTGAGACTCCAATTATCTCTTCAAATAGTTCAAAGGTTTTGTCTACTGAAGCAAGGTTACATTGGCGGCAGAAAGCGATTGTTTCTGTGATGGAAGCTGGTGGCCTAAATTGGTTAGTAGGTAAGGTAGGCATCTGTTATTATTGTATATTTTGAGGCTATTAGGCATTTGTTGGTTTTAGTTACTGATTTTCTAATTTGGCATGAATATGTGCACTAGGTAAATACAGATGCATGGAGGTTACAATTAATTCAGCAAATATATTATTAAAATGCTGCTGGTTAAATAAATTGTTCTTCAGGTTACTATAGTTTCAGTAAGTTACAAATAGGTCCCTATAGTTTCAAATTTTCTTTTTACTTCTGAACCTATGGTGAAACTTTAAATAGGTATGTGGGTTGACAACCATCTAGACTTAATATATTTTTACCATCATCTGCAGCTGTTGCTGTTGCAGGTTTCCATGATTTACTGTAAAATTTGATAATTAGTCATGCCCTAAGTGAAAACTTTTAGGGTTCTAGAAGGACTTTGTAAAAAGTGTCTGAACTATACAGCGATCTTTTCAAAATTTAATGGAATTAAAGTACAAGGATCGAGTGAAAATGTGAAAGGAAAATTTTTGATTGTGCTGGAATATTTTTTCCACTCTAGACATTGATTTATTTATAGCAAAATTGATTTCAAAGATAATAAATAATACTACTAGTTTTAAGAGAACAATTAAAATGTCACAACTTCTTAAGGTACATTGAGCTTAGCTAATCGTTAATTGAGCTACTTGGAGGATGGATTTCTTTCTCTCCTGGTTGGACCTCTATAGATTTTGTTAATAATGATTGGAAACTTCATTGAACTATGCTAATCACTAATAATATGCACCTTCAGATCTTTGTGGACCTTTGTATAGATTTCTTCCTCAAGCTTCCCATGCAAGAAAGCATTCTTCATATGAAAGAGAGCTTTTGTAAAAGTTGTACAACGACTATTACTTCAATTTTACCACTTTTAATTGTTGCAGGTCCTACATTGACTTGATATATCATATATGACTAAATTATAGTATACAAGTGGATGCAAATATCATTTACATGTTGGTTCTGTTTGGTTGAGCTAGATTTAAAGTTTACACTTTCTAAGATGAGTTAGGTTTAGTGTCCACTTTTTAGGATGAGTTAGTCTTAAGGTCTATTTTCTAAGATGATATCAAAGATAAGGTCATGAGTATGATTTTGAGTGGAGCAATTGCAAAGCGGGAAATTGTTGCTAGTTGCAGAAATTGCCCCATGCTAGAGGTTAGGTGGATCAAGTTACAGTTGAATCATAGTGCTTGGATTGCTATGCTCTTAAGTTGGGTTGTTCGCGACTAAAAGCTATAACTTCCAACTTAATGGTAAACTCTCGGTCCAACAATTGGTAAAAGCTATAACTTTCAGCTTAATGGTAAATTCTCGATCCAACAATTTGTATTAGAGCCAAAGTCTCGGGTTTGATTTCCCAATGAGACAATTGTTGAAGGAGAGATTGTTGTAGATTATGTCAATTGTCTTGTAACGGAGGCTAGATAAACCAAGTTACAATTGAATTGTAGTGCTTGGGTTGTTATACTCTTAAATAGAAAGAGTTGTACGCCTACAATAGGTTATAACCGCTGGCCTATCGGTTCAATCCAATAATTAGTATCTGATCTTATCCTAGCGAGATTTGTTTAGTCTATCGTGCGACCAACTATCATACCATTATTAGACCACTGGTAGACCCCATCGATAAATATCTATTTTCACAGATGAGATATCCAATTCTCGGCTTGAAGGGGTGTGTTTGAGAACCTACATTGACTATGAATATGTAGGTATAAACCCCATCTTATAAGCTGGTTTTATGATGTTTAGTTAGACTTAAACTTTACTTTCTAATATTACTTAGTCTAAGTTTTCTCTTTGATGCTTGCTTAGAATCTATTCTTTATTGTTTTTGGTTGTTGTGGTCTTTGTATATCTCCTATTATTTAGCATTTGGTGAATTTTGGTTGTGTTTGTGTCTGATGTTATTTTATAAATTCTTAATTTTTAGTTCTCGTGTTGAGGGATTTTTAAGGAGGGTTATTTGGCACATTGCTATGATTTGGCTTTGGGCATCTATTTGGTGTAAAACACATGGCTTTTTAGTGGGTTTTCGGTAGCTGAAATGTTGTTGGATTAGGAAGCGCATTACATTGATTTTCTCTTCTTTTCTTTGTTGTTTTTGGTTTAGGATGATTGGTTGTCATCCTTTTTCTTTTTTTGTCTTAATAAATATATTCTTTTACGTTAAAAATTAATAAAAATTATCTTGGTGACCTCAAGATGAAAGGTTGGGTTTCACATTCTCCTGAGCCTTAATTTTTTATCACACATAACTTATCGATAAACAGCTCAACTGCAACTCCTTTCATTGACTATCCTATGATTATTGAATTTCATGGGATATTTAATATTTTTTGTTCAATTATCATATATTTTCCATTCACCAAACTTAATTTTTCAGAGCTCTTACGTGTCATTAGAAGATTTAGCCTGAAAGAGCTATTGATGGATGATTCCCTTCGCTATTTGTGCTTGAAAATTCTTTCATTGGCCTTATCTGCAAATGTTCGGGGCCAGAATCATTTTAGAAGTATTGGTGGGTTGGAAGTGCTGCTGGATGGTCTTGGACTTCCATCAAATTATGCAAAAACGTACCGTAATTTTGTTTTGGCAGATGGATTCAGGTATTGTTGAGTATATCTCAAGCCAATTATTCTTTATTTTATTTAGTAGAAGATATGATGGTGTTTCTTTTAAGCTTGCTGTATCTGCATTTTGTTTTCTGAGGAATCAACGTGTCTTAATGTTTGAGTTTGTGGATAATAATTTCACAACTAGCTTGATGTTGGTGAATCTACAAAGTTCATTCATCTTAATCTGAGTTTGCTGTCTGTAATACAAATATTTGGCCTTAACATGTTCTTGTTATGCCCTCTACTTATTTTAACTTATATCAAATCAACATGTAAGATAATTTATTTGGTACGTCTCATATTTCTTTCTCTCCCAGAGAATACTATATTATCTAAACGGTTACAATATACAGTCTGTTTTGCATTCTTTGATAAATTGGTTTTGCTTGTTTCTTGCAGGGATGATAAACCATTGCAAAAAATCTTTCAACTTCATATTCTTTCTCTGGATGTTTTGAGGGAGGCCGTGTATCCTTCACAATTTGCTAATGTTGTAAATTTTAGAATATTCCTTTTTTTGAACTTCATATGAATGAACAGTTATATGCTAATAATAAAAAAATGACAACATAAAATTTCCAACTTTATTGCCTATTGGCATTTCTAAACATTCGATGTGTGTATTGACTAATGTATTGGCTTGTCATTCTTAGGTATTCCTGTCTGAATTTTTATAATGGCAGACAGAACAATGCTGTCCTTTGTTCATTTCTTGAGCTTTCTTTTGACTGATTGCTACTTGAATCTTATTCAAATTTAAAGAAAAAGTGATACTTGAGACCTTGACATTGGTACAGCTTTGCCAATATGATGAGCTTGCAATTTCTTTGTGAAAATGGTAGGGTGCATAAATTTGCAAATAGTTTTTGTTCACCAGCTTTTCTGCTTCAAGATTTGGGACAGGAGAAGGATTTTACTGTAGAGAATGCTGTTGGTATGCCTGGTCTTGACATTCAAGAAAATGAGAATTATGTGAAACCTGATGCAGCAGTGCCTTCTTCTGGCCTTCCATCCCGTGCCTCTTTTTCTGATTTTTGGAATGATTATGTTGTTATGTTGAGCAGAGGTCTCTGTTCATTTCTGTTAGTTCCGGAGGGTTCAAAATCTCTTCATGTCCAAGTATCCTCTGGTCGACTTGCATTGCCTGTTTCCTCTGCATATTTTGAACTTTCAATCAAATGGGTCTTGAGGGTTCTATTTACAATATTTCCTTGCATCAAAACTTGTTCAAATCAGAGTGATTTGCCCAGCTATTTAAGGTGAACTATACCGGTGACTTGCAGTGTTTTTTCCTTTCCATAGCCTGAAACGTCTAATAAACTAGAAAAAAATATTGTGAAGTATTTCTGTTAATGTATCTCTCTCATTTAGGACCTTCATGTACTGTACTAATTTTTGATATGTTGTTTTTCTTTCCATGTTTCAGGATCTTTGTTTCAGCTCTACAGAACACAGTTCTGAATGCATTTAGAAACCTTCTTTCTTCTTCTCCTGTGTCACTTGAAATTTTTCGTGAGGAGGGAATATGGGATCTTATATTTTCAGAAAATTTCTTTTATTTCGAATCAGGCTCAGAGGAATCTGCTGGACAGATATTTGCATACAATGAGAAGTCTGACATATTGTCTTCTTCAAGGAGCACTGGTAATACAGTAGAAGTTAATGGGGTTAATACCCTACAGATGGAAGTAATTTCATTTGTTGAATTTGCTGCAACATGTAATGGAAACACACAGAACATGGTTGGTTCTTTTATTCCCCTCTTATTATACATCTATATATATATATATATATATATTCTCAAAATATATACTTAAATTTGCATGAAAGAATTTGTGTTCATACTAACAAACACATTGAAATTTTATATCTCTAAATCTTGGTGCCAAACTCTAGGAACGGGAGAAACATTTAGTTGGAACCATATGTTTTGAGATAACATGAGCTTTGTTTATGTTGAGAAAAAGGAATCAATACAATAAGCCTAGGAGATTTGATATTCTCTTACAACATATATGATGAGAATAATTAAAAATGTTCCTAATATTACTTCTAATTGAAATATTTTTGTTGTTGGATCTTGCAACAACATTTTATTTCTTACTTTTCCTCGATATTACATTATTTCTAAATAGAACAAAATATCCTCGGGTGGAGCTTTTATTCCTTGTTGACCGTGAGTCATCGTCATAATACGTAACCATTTGAGTATTTTCCTTATCTTCATAAATGAGACCTTTTGTAGGAGCCTTCTTGATATACTGTAGGATCTATATGATCGCATCCCAATTGTCTTGACAAGGAGAGTTTAAAAGTTGACTAGATATGCTTAGATGCGATTAACCCTGACTCTTAAGCCATACCTTACTCTGACATTTGGGGATCAAGTCATGTTATGTCCAATTTAGGATTTTGGTATTTTGTTACTTTTATTGATGATTATTCAAGATGTACTTGATAGTTTTTCATGAAAAATCGTTTTGAATTGTTTTCTATATTTCAATCTTTTTATAATAAAATTAAAAATCAATTCGGAGTTTCTGTTCAAACCTTGCACAATGATAATGCCTGTGAGTATCTCATTCTTTAAAAATTTTATGGCTTCTCATGGCATTTTTCATCAAACATCATGTGCTTATACACTTCAACAAGATAGGGTGGCTAAGTGCAAGAATAAACATCTTGTTAAAATAACTAGCACAATGATCGGTCAAGCAACTACCATGCCACAAAGATCGCGATGATCAAAGCGCCGACGTGCCCTTGTGCACCTCTTCGAGCTGCGTAACCACCTACGAATATCTAGTCCCATGTACGAGAAGTATTTGTTTCGGTGTGAGAGGTGTGTTGGAGATCCCTTATTGATTAGAGATAAGGCCAATTTAAAGTATATAAGTAGGAACAATCCTCACATTCCAAACTGGTTTTGTGAGGATGAGTTAGACTTGAACTTACTTCTCAATAGAAAGTGAAGAACAAATAATAAAATAAGCTAAGGAGTGGGAAAAGTAGATTGGACTATCAAAAAAACATTAATGGAGCCACTCAAAAAAACGATGGAGTGAAAGCGAACCTTGGAAAAAGGTTTGCAAAAAGATGTTCTCTAGAGATCGTGGGTCTACTGGCCTACATTGTTTTGAAAAAGACTCCGATACCTTGTTAAACTCAAGGAAAAAGAGAAACATTGAATTGAAACCATTTATGTTTTGTTTGGATAGTCTTTTCTATCCTTATATGGGAAGAAAAGAAATTAGTTCAGCTTTTCCCATAAGCATAAATCAACTTTTTAACTTTGACTTTTAAAAAAGTTAGATGAGGGAACATCTATAAAGGCTAAGTGCTTTAGTTGACTTTAGCTTGTGACTGTAACTTCAATCATTTTACCTATTTTTTTTCATAGTATAAGTGCTTATGGAGAAGTTTATCCAAACAAAGCTTTAGAATATTCCCATGGTAATGATACTAGATATCAACGAAATGAATAATTTCAAATATCCTGGGAAATTGAGGCTCAAGTATGGGGTTAAGATTTGTTTGGACTAACTTTTCCGAAAGACTTTTAGGAGATAAAAGTAAGAAGAAAAAATGAAATTGTTTCTCATATAACTTCTCCACATTTTTATTTTAACCTGTGCATAAATTATTTTATTTTATTGAAAAGTGAATTTCATTTCTTTTTTTTTTTTTTTTGTATTTTTCTCTCGCAAAGGTCCATAGGGAGAAGCTTGTAATAGACCTAAGGTCTATTACGAGCATTGTTTTTCATCTCCCTTATATGAAATGGTTGTCATATGATTACTTGAGATTCAGGGTATGATGCATGCATTTATCCAGTTAGGTTATGTGATATGAAGTGGAAGCTTCATCAGAGTTTGTTTTTGACTTTTTGTCCCCAATAATGGGTACAGAGGAGATGATAGGATTTTCCAGTAGAACAGTGGTCTTTTGTTAGGGTTGGAAATGAATAGACCTAGCTTAAGCATAGTTTGAAAGTTGAGTTTACATTTGAAGTGGTTCATGAGCTAAATGATGAACTTGATTTAAAAACTGAACGTGTTAAATTAGTGAGTAAACTTGAACTATGTATAGTGCAATTCAATTGGTTCATGAACCAGGTCGATATACACATACAGATGTGTGTGTGTGTGTACACATACATATATTGAGTCAAGGCAAGCCAAACTTGACTGAGTTTAACTCATATTCAGCTCTATTTTTTGTGATCAAATTATTTTAAGCAACAAAATGAGTGCATTCTGAAACCAGATTTATTATACTACTTATGATGGATATTTGTTTTAAATTATGCTCTACCCGTCAGTGTTCTGATCTTTATATCCTTTACATGCTAGTATTATTTAATTTAATGGGTATATAGCTTTTAGATTCTTGTACATGTATTGTATAATTGAATTCAATTATTTGATAATTCTCTAAGTATTTATTCCTTGTTTTCATTGCAGAGGGAATTGTCGTCTTTGCTGGATGCACTTGAGCATTATGCTTGTAATCCTGAAATTGCATGTGTTCTTGTGAAGAGTTTGGTTCGCATCTTGCAGCTTTCCCCTGAGAGAACAATTGCTTCCTTTAAGACCTTGAGTGCAGTTTCTCGTGTTCTACAAGTTGCCTGTGTTCTGGCGCAAGAGTATAGAAGTCCAGGAAGCATGGAACCCTCCAATGAGAAAAGTGGCGTGGAAGCATTGGTATCATTGCAAGATCAATGTACAAGCAATTTACCTGAGACTAAAGAAAGTTGCTTTAATTGCATGAAAGTGTGCATGGAGTTCTTTGCCAAGTTTCTAGCAGCAGTTAAAGATACCAAGCTGATATTACATAGTTTTACATGCATTGATTGCCTGTTTGATTTATTTTGGGTGGAAGGTTTGAGAGATGATGTGCTTAGACATATACTCGATCTCATGAAGGTGTACTTTATGTGCTATTTAATTGAATTTGCCTTTCTGGGTCATAATTATTGTTGAGTATTGTTTCCATTTTTAACGTGGCTATTTTTTTTTCAGATTATGCCATTTTCCGAGGAAGACAAAAAAGCAAAATTGCAGTTATGCTCTAAGTATTTAGAAATGTTTACTCAATTAAAAGAACGGGAGAGAAGTTTTGTTGATCTATCTATTGATTTGTTGGTAGGAATGAGAGATATGCTCCAGACTAACCAAGCAGTATGTGTCTGACAGATTTATTTCTTTACTTTATTTAACTTAAATGTCTTCAAATGCATTTGACAATTTAACTGAAGGGTTGCTTTTGATGCTTTGTTGCTTCAGTACTATCAGACTCTATTTCGGGATGGGGAATGCTTTTTGCATGTTGTATCATTACTGAACAGCAACCTTGATGGGGCAAACGGGGAGAAATTGGTTTTGAATGTACTCCAAACACTTACTTGTCTGCTTGCAAGTAATGATACCTCTAAGGTACTTGTCTTCATTGTTTTCGGCTTTATTGCTTCCCTAGTTATGTAATAGTAATACTTGTAATAGTAATACTTGTTGCTGTTACTTTTTCATTAAATGTTTTATTTTGGTTAAGAACATTGCCAATTATTTTGATGCCCTTTAGCTGTTTTTGGATTGTTGCAAACCAATTTTGCATAAAAACTTAAGTTGTTGGAGTAAGCACATACTTGAGAAAAATACAAAAGAATAAAGAATGAATTTGAGAGTGAATTTCCATCTCTTAGGATCTCATGAGTATAGCCTGATTGCCTTTGGAAGTGTCGTCCTTTTTGATTTGCATTTATATTGGAATTTTATGTTCGATTTACTGTAGCTGCGTGCATTGTACCATTGCTTCCAATTTAAAATCTTCTTGTATTATTATCCCTTGCAGGCGGCATTTAGAGCTCTTGCTGGGAAGGGCTACCAGACTCTGCAGAGTCTGCTGTTGGATTTTTGCCAGTCTCATTCAAGTGAAGGCCTTTTAGATGCTTTGCTTGATATGCTTGTTGATGGAAAATTTGATGACAAAATGAGTCCAATGATAAAGGTGATGTGCTAGTACACAGGTCTAGCTTCCATAAATTAGTTGATCCACCTGCAATGTTTCATTTTCTATTCGAAGAAACTAATGAAAGTGGTTTTCGCTGGACCCAGAAGCTATTTTATTTAGTTTTGTTAAATCATCTAATAAATCTTGATTTTGTGTTCTTATTTTTCTGCTTTTCCTTTTTTGATTTCAGAATGAAGATGTAATAATATTATATCTGATTGTACTGCAAAAGGTTTGCTATTCCTTTTCCCTTTTTTTCTAATCAATTATTTTCTTTTAATAGTTATTTTAGTAGTTGTTAAAGTTTGTTTAAAGAAAATAATGCCATCTGTTTTATTGCTTGTTATCTTGTGATTGGGCAGAGCAGTGAGTCATTGAAGCATCATGGACTGGACCTGTTTCAGCAACTGCTTAAAGATTCCATTTCTAATAGAGCTTCTTGTGTCAGAGCAGGAATGCTTGATTTTCTTCTGAATTGGTTTTCTCAAGAAGATAATGACAGTGTGATCTTTCAGATTGCACAGTTAATTCAAGCCATTGGTGGGCATAGCATATCAGGGAAGGACATCCGAAAAATCTTTGCTTTGCTCAGAAGTGAGAAAGTTGGGATGAGGAGGCAGTACTGCTCTGTTTTGTTAACAAGTCTCTTGGCAATGCTACATGAAAAGGGGCCAACTGCATTTTTTGATCTTGATGGAATTGATTCTGTAAGTCCTGAAGCCATTGTAAATGTATCTCTAGATCTTCTAATTCTGTAGATATTTTTGAATTACACCAACTTGAATAAATGAGATGGAGAAAAGGCAGTGTATACTACCTACACTGTTTTACCTTTTTATTGATGTATATATATATATATATATATGATTACAAAAGGAGTCAAGACGTTTACTTGTAACCCTAACCCTAAGGCTGGGTGCATACAAAAGAAATAATAATAAAATAACATTACACTTCAGCATGCACCAACAGTACTTTTTCTTCCATTCTAAATTGTAATATGCAGTATATGGTTATAGTTCTATGGTGTAACTGGCTGAGTAGCACTGCAATGAAATATTATTCAGCTGTAACAAACTACAATTGTCAAACTACAGTGATAACTGGTAGATTTTTAGAAACTATTAACAAAAACGAAATACACTATACACTACTAAAGCAGATGATGGATGTGAAAAGCCACCTTAGAAGCTTGTGATGGATGTGAAAAGTCACCTTGAGCTTAGATCAAAGAAAAAGTAATCTTGTTGGTAAAAGTGACTTTGTTAGGACCTAGATCAATTGCAACACCCGAAGTTGATCATCCATCTTTAGGACTAGCATGCGAATTAGCGTCACAAAAGGCACTGATACATGAAGGCTGATGAGGTGAGATATGTAGGCCACATTGTAGAGTACGTGTGAGATATGTAGGCCACATTGTAGAGTACGTTTAACATATAGAAAATGTTTAGCAACAACCCATTGAGATTCCAGAGGAGCTGGCACACTTTTTTTTAGGAAGTGAGTTATGTCTAACTTAGCCTCACAAAACTGGATTATAAAATGAGGTTTGTGCCCTACTCAAATACTGTAGTTTGACCTTATTTCTAATCGATGTGGGATCTCCAATACACCTCCTAATCGAGGAATGAATATATCAAGCATGAGACTAGATAGTGGTTGGTTAGCAGATGACATGATAGATTAAAAAAAGTCGTTAGGATAAATTCTAAATGATTCTGATACCATCTTAGCAAGCAAGTTTATGCCTAAGTCAGCCTTACAAAATTAGCTTATAAGCTGATGTTTGCATTCCACTTATATATAATAATTTGACTTTATCTATAGTCAATGTGAGACCTCCAACACTTTTGTTTATAGAAAGAACATATCTCTGATCTGCTTACATACTGAAGGGCACCAACAACAAACCTATGAAAAGATCGGCGAAAGGAAGAAAATCTAGCTTTGTATTTGTGAACAGTCCCATCAAGGTTTTTCATAACACAAAACACCCACATGCAACCAATAGCATGGCGACTACGGGAAAGAGGAAGAAAAGACATTCATCTTGCATAACAGCAAACCACTTTGTATCCTGAAAGGCAGTTTTGACATTCTTTGTTTCCACATTTGTAATAAGAAGAAAGGGATTAATTTTGGGTTGAAGAATAGCAGAGTTGGACTGATTCTGCACGGTGTGAGTTTTGGGAGGTCAACATGGAACAATGGGATTTGGGTTAGAAATAGGAGAGGTAGAAGATGAGGAAGATTGAGCAGATGAAGAATTAGATGTAGTGACCTTTAGTGATCCAGTGTAAGCAGTTTGTGGTATGATTATCAGGTGAAGATGGGGGAAACAACATAGGAAATGAAAATATTTGCTCATTGAATATAGTATTTTTTGAAGTGTACAACTTGCCTAAGGGAGATAAGCATTTGTATCCTTTTTGTGATATGGAATAAGCAACAAAGACACATTCTTCAGAGTGAAATTCAAGCTTGAGATTTATTGGATCTAAGAAGAGGACAATAAGTAAGCTTCCATAAAGAAAATGTAATACGAGAAACCGTTAGGAGAAGGAACAAGTAAAGGTCCCCGCAAGTCACTATATACTAACTCATGGGGATTTATAAACAATTAAGGGTTCCTGAGAAGGAAGTTTGTGTGTTTTGCCCATGCAAAAGCAAAACAAAGGACATAGAACTTTATTATTCGAAGGGATATTACAATCTTGAAGAGCGATACATAGAGATTTGATATTTGGATTTCTGAATCTAAGATGGCAAGTATAGGTACTTCTAGTAGTACAATTATTAGACACAATAGCATTAATACAAGGATTAGTAGAACAAAGAGGAACATTTGAAAGCATAAATTTAAGACTTGAAAATTGAGTCAAACCATCAGGTGTAATGCGTACATGAAGAAGAATTTCATTGGATTCTTGAGATTTGACAAAGTAATGCTTTGGAAAATATTCAAAATAAACATTATTATCTTGAGTGAACATTCTCACACTAATTAAATTATTGGTTATTGAGGAAACATGTAAAAGATTATTAAGAATTAAGTGTATATTTGGATTTAAGGGTGAAGAGAAGGTAGTGGAACAGAAAGAATGTCTTGAAGACCTTCATTACCAACAAACCTTTGATTTAGTACTTCGACAAAAAAGTAAAATACTGTTCTATATTGTCAGACCAAATCCTGCACATTGAGTTTGCGCCTAAGAAGTTCAAAACGGTGAAGAAAGAGGCTTGTTAAGAATATTCGTCCACTAATCCAAGCTAGGAATATGATAAACTTCAAGTTGTTTGGATAAAATTTGATCGCGAACATAAAAACCATCAATCTCTATTTGCTTTGTTCTAGAGCAAAAAAAGGGTTGTGTGCTGTAGCAACAACACTTTAATTGTCGCATAGCATGACAGGACTGAAGGAAGAAATATATAATTCTTTCAGAAGAGCTTGACCAGATAGTTTCCACAGAAGATTGAGCAAAGCTACCACATCAGCTTCAAGGTTTGATCTGGCAATGACATGTTGCTTGCAGGAACACCAAGAAATGAGGAGAGGTCCTAAAAATATTGCAGATACAGAAGTAGACTTTCTATCATCAATATTAGATGTCCAATTAGCATCACACAAAGTTGTGATCGAAAAATGATGACATATAGAGGCTAGTTGCATGTGAGGACCATGAGAAAGAGTGCTGTTAAGGTAGCTTAGGATTCTTTTCGCAACTCTGTAATAAGTGCCCAAATAATTTGACATGAATTGATAGACTTTGTTGATAGCATAACTGATTGTCTGAGTAGCATATTGCAAAGCTCCAACTACTAATCTGTACATGGGAGGTGATATAGGTTGAGCTTCAGACTTTTAGTCATCACAATAGTCTTGTCAGTAAAATAGTTTATTTAAATATTTGGAAAGTACTCAAGTTTACCCAATTGCTTGAGAGAAAAATTAGAGTACAATGAGTGTGCTGCTTATTAGTACTGAATCTAGGGGCTTATACTGCCTTGGTACTGGCTCATCTGTGTCTTGTGTTCCATCCTCATCTCCTCAGCTACTACATGAACACTTAGGTCATCGTCACTTGTCAACACTGAAGAAGATGGTTCTTGAGCTTAATAAACTTCAAGATTTAGATTGTGATTCATGTCAACTAGGAAACATGTTAGGTCTTCTTTTCTTAGATATTCCGATTATTGGTATAACTCTACATTTTCTATCATTCATTCTGATATTTAGGGGCATGTCATGTCTGATCTTATGGTTTTAAATATTTTGTTACTTTATGGATGAGTATTCTAGATGTACTTGGATTTATCTAATGGAAGATCGTTCTGAACTTTGTGCATCCATAATTGAATCAAAAATCAATTTCATAAAGTAATCAAAGTTTTACTATAATGCCATAGAATACTTTTATGATGATTAAATTCTACCAAGTAGGATTTGGAACCAGGTAACTGAAGAACTTATCTGAGTTATTAATGAAGGAACAACGTAATCTATCAATTCTAACAAAGATCACTTCTTAGAAGCCTCTTTAGCTTAACCAATGAATGCTTTACGGAGTATGAATGGTGGTGAACTGCTGTTAAAGGGGATGATTAAGTTATGGCGATTCTCTTATCTTCAATAGATGCTATGAGTAATGGTATCAGAACTGGGCCAACTGTCAATGCCAGATCTCACTGAGCGACTGGCAGAATTATTGCTTTTCAACCTTGATTTATGTAGGATTGAATCATTTTGACATTATATCGATTGTGTATGAACATTTAGACAAACACTTAGAAACAGCTATTGGAAGGCTCTACTTTTTTGGTGAAATTACAAATACACTCAGGTGTATGGGATACATTCTTTATGTTAGTTGATGGATGCTGCATGATGCTTGTAAAAGTAATTTTTCATTGCCAAATGTAATACTACCGCTTCATTATTTTATGCCATCTATTTTCTCATTCCTTTCAAATTCTTGCAGGGTATCATTCTGAAAACTCCACTGCAGTGGCCTGTCAATAAGGGTTTTTCTTTTTCCTGTTGGCTTAGGATTGAGAATTTCCCTAGAAATGGAGCAATGGGTCTTTTCAGTTTTCTTACTGAAAATGGGAGAGGGTCCTTGGCCGTGCTTGCAAAGGAGAAGCTCACTTATGAGGTTGGAAATAGTATGAAAAATTAGTTCTTGTGTCAAGTTGTGTGTTGTTCTTTGACACTTTTTTGTTGCTTTAGTTAGCCTTACTTTAAGTGAATTAATTATTTTTGCTGGCTTAATTGGGCTGTCCCTTGCAGTCAATAAATCTGAAGAGACAGCGCGTGGACCTGCGTGTTAATTTAGTCAGGAAGAGATGGCATTTTCTTTGCGTAACTCATAGCATAGGAAGAGCCTTTTCTGCAGGTAGCTTGTTGAGATGTTACTTGGATGGTGATCTTGTCTCATCTGAAAGATGCAGGTTCAGACCATGCTAATTATTATTTTTTCTAGTTTAGTGATTTTATTTTCGTCTTTAATTGCTAAATTTCTTTTGTGACACTCTGATTTGATTGTATGCTTTGTTTATTCAGGTATGCCAAAGTCAGTGATTCATTAACAAGTTGCATGATTGGTGCTAAACTCAAGATGCCTCACTATGAAGACAATGTGCTCACATTTGAATCCATTGGAGATTCATGCCCATTTTTTGGCCAAATTGGCCCTGTTTATTTATTTAACGACGCCATTTCTGCTGAACAAGTACAGAGTATCTACTCTCTTGGACCAAGTTATATGTATTCTTTCCTTGATAATGAAGCTTTGCCTCTCTCTGTTTCGGGTGATAAAGTACCAAGTGGGATTCTTGATGCCAAAGATGGTCTGGCATCAAGAATTATCTTCGGACTCAATGCTCAGGTTCATAATTTTTAATCTTCTATACGACTGTACATGCCATGCTTATTTAATATTTATTTATCTCTATCAGGATTATAGTTTTACTCCTTTCTTTACTTTCTTGTACTGCTGTAGAACAGTTGAAATATTCCTTTTTCTTGTATCAAGCTGTTAGTTAGTCAGTTGGGTGTTAGTTGGTTAGATCTTACTAACTAATTAACATTTAGTTAGTTACTTAGATTTTGAGGCATAAACGCATGTACCTATTGTGTTTTGTTTTAATTCTTTTTAATTAATCAACAAATTTTCTTTTCTTCATCTCCTCTCAAACTTCAGTTTGGTATCACAGAGCTAGTTCAATCCTCTTTCTCTTTTCCTCTCGTTCCCAACCCTAATCCTCTGCTTGGCTCAGGGGTGCTGAACCAATAATTTATATTCATCTATCAAAATCCTCGTCGAAAGTATTACAATTGTCACCTTTCCCCCGTTAAAATAGTTGTTTATTATTTGTAGCACAACTTTAATAAAACTGTATTTTGGATTGGATGTATATAGCATAAGGGCAAAGAATCATAAGCTATAGCCATTTTTTTTTCTGTACTTGTTCTAACCTTTTTCATATATGTATGTATGTATTTATGTTTGTGTGAACTGAGGCAATGCTTACTGATTACTGTCATTCTTTAAATTTAAGTTTGTACCAAAGAGGGTAAGATCTTGCTTTGTCTACTTCTACTGCTGGTTTGACACTGGTTGTCGTCGTTTGCCACTTTTGGCCTCTGTCCATTGCCTTTTTCTTTGATGAACTTAGGGTTAGGTACACCTCAAGGAGTGTGACCAAGACAAGAAGCTGTGTGGCCTAATACTCAACCACGCTCCCTCAAGACCCAAGCTTTTGTTTGTCAGAATCTCCAACAGCTTTGTCAACTTCTATTGAGCATGTTTTTAGTTTTGGTTCTCAGTTTCATCCTACTTCAAGTTGTTGGGCTTGTTTGTTCCTAAATACCAATTTGCATGCCCTTTAAGTGGATTTTTGCAAGTTGCATTCTCCCTTTCTTTTACTCCTACCATTACAATTGCAAAACTCTTGGTCTACCTCATTGGAGTTATGGTTCCTTGGTTGATGATATCTTTTACCATTTGGAGAAGGAAGCTAGTGCTATTCTTTCTGAAAATAAATCTTAATGGCAAAAGCATGACTTCTAGTTATGTGTTATGTTGAACGTAACGGGTTTAGCTCATAGTTTTTGTTATTATGTTATTACTTCTATTTATAAATAAACAACTCTATATGTATATCTTACCAAGGGAGATTAATTCGATATTTCATTTTCTTTATTTTTATACGGTATTAGAGTCATTTAGAGCTTATCCTAACAAGGTTTGATGGGTTTATCCTGTCATTTGCTATCAAACCACCCATATATATCTAGTTTCATGCACAAATTGAGTAATCTCGACATGAGGGGGGTGTATTAGAGATCCGATATGGATTAGAGATAAATCCAATTCATAGTTTATAAGTGGATGCAAACTTCACGTTATAAGCTGGTTTTGTAAGGTTGAGTTAGGTTTAAAGTCTAATTCTTAAGTGAGTATCGTTCTCATTCTTTTAACACTTCTATGAAATCTGATGACATTCTTCACCAAACCTTATGTGCTTATACACCTCAACAAAATGAGATGGCTGAGACACTTTGTTGAAACTACTCTCACTCTTTAAATTCATGGTGAGGTTTCTCAATAGTTTTGGGGTTAGGCTGTTCTTAGTGCATGTTATCTAATTAATCGCATGCCATCTTCAAATTTAAAGAATAAAATTCCTTGTTCTGTTTTATTTCTTCATAAACCTCTTCATCCCTTATCCCTTAAAGTTTGAGTCTACATGTTTTGTTCACAATGTTTTTCTTAATCTTGATGAATTATCAACTCGGTCATACAAAAGTGTTTTAGGATTTACTAGATTTCAAAAAGGATATAAATGTTTCTTTCCATCTTTTAATAACTATTTCATTTCTGCAGATGTCGCATTCATTGAGTCTTTTTTTTATTCTAAGTCTTTATCTTCTCCACCCCTGTTTCCATCTAATCAAGTATATATTACGGTCTTTTTTGATCTACTATTGTGTCCATTGTACCTAAAGATTCCACTCCTCCACCTCTTAGGTTTATAGTTGTCATCCGACTTCCCTTCGTTCTCCATCTCTTATAGTGCCAGCTCCTTCGCCCGCTTTGGTTTCGATAGTTGCACTTAATCTTTCCATTGCTCTTCGTAAAGGTATACGTTCTACCCATATCTCCACATTATACTGATTTAAGCTATCATAGACCACCTCAACCTTTTTATATATGGCTTTTGTCTATTTCTTTTGTGTCCATTCCATAATCTGTAGGTGATGCCTTAGCTTGGCTTAGTTGGCATTAGGCAATACTTGATGAAATAAGTGCTCTTTAGAACCGTGAAACTTGGTAACTTGTTTATTTACCTTTTGAGAGATATGTTGTTGGTTGCAGGCAAGGTTATCAAACTCGAGAGCCTACCAAACTCGAGAGCCTACGTAGACCTATGACAAGTCATTGATGAAATGTAGGCTCTCGCAAACAATGACACATGGAGTTTCTCCCTCTTCCCTTGGGGAAGATTGTTGGTTGTAGGTGGATCCCCAGATTAAAATTGGGCCTAGTGATGATGTTGATCCCCAGAAAACTCTACTTGTAGCTAAGGGATATACTCAATTTTATGGCCTTGACTACTTTTGATAGTTTTCTATTCTGTAGCCATGATTAGTACAATTTGGCTCTGCCTTGCTATGGCTGCTATTCATCATTGTCTATTCCACCAACTTGATAAAAATTCCTTCCTTCATGGTCAATTTGAGGAGGAAATTTACATGGAGTACCTCTTGGATTTGTTTGTAAAGGGGAGTATGATTTAATTTTAAATTATGTTGGTCTCTCTATGTGCTGAAGCATTTACCCCAAGCTTGGTTTGGTAGATTTAGTCAGATTTTTGGATTGAAACAAAGTGAGACTGAAGATTCATTGTCATACTTCCCTTTGGAAGTGCGTGTATCTAATGTTATAGTTATTATAGAGAATGACGCCATTAGGATTTCTCAACTAAAAAGAGTATTTATTCAATCATTTCAGACCAAAGACTTTGACTAAAATATTCTTTGGTATTGAATTGGCTTTATTAAAGGAAGGTGTTGTAAATTGAACAAGAACATATGCTCTTGATATTTTGGATAGGTTTACTCTTGAAGTTGCTTGTATTCAAGCAAATGATCAGAACAAGTTTCTCATCCCACTCCTGATGTGCTTGAGCGCTGTTGCTCTTGCACACACTCCTGTTCTTCACTCCAGAACCAAACATATGGAATTGGAACTTTTCTTTGTTGGAGAAAAGGTTGTTAACAAGCTTATTCATGTTTTTCATGTCCCTGTTATTGAGCAATGTGGTGACATTCTTATAGAAGGTCTTTCTCCTTCTAGATTCTGCACTTCGTGTTTCAAGCTTGAAGTGGTGGATTAGAGGTCTGCTCCTGACCCCTTATGAACTTGCGGGCGTATTGGAGTATAATTTTACTCCTTATTTCTTTAGTTTTTTGTACTTGTGTGGGACAGTTAGAATATTCCTTTTTCTTACGAACTCAGTTAGGTATTAGTTGGAGTTTGCCAGGTGTTTGTTGCTCAGATGTAACTAATTGTTAGTTTCTTGGATTTTGACAAATACATGTACCTGTTATATTATAAGTTGGTTGAATTCTTTTACACACTTGATTTTCTTTTGTTAATCTGTCTTGAACTTGAATAATGTTGATTGAAGAGATAAGTTTGAGCCATATTTCCTTGATATCTATAGTCAGATATGTTTATTAATTTTTTCAGGCAAGTGTTGGAAGAATGTTGTTTAACGTTTCACCAATAACAAGTCATCATCAATTGGATAAGAATTCTTTTGAAGCAGCTGTAATCGGTGGTACACAGCTATGTTCAAGACGCTTGTTACAGCAGATAATATACTGTGTTGGTGGTGTATCTGTGCTTTTCCCTCTTATTACTCAGTGTTGTAAATTTGAAAAAGATGGAGAATCTGCAAATGGTGCACCACTAACACAGACCATGAGGGAGTGGGTGACCACTGAGGTTATTGAGCTTATTGCATCTCTTTTGGATGAGAATTTAGCAAATCAACAACAAATGCATATTGTGTCTGGATTTTCTGTGCTGGGATTTTTGTTGCAGTCAGTTCCTCCTCGACAACTTAATTTGGAAACTCTTTCTGCGTTGAGGCATCTTTTTAATGTCGTTTCCAATTCTGGTTTGTAATTTGTTCCGATGTCTTCTACATCTGATTTTCGTTTGATGGTATTTTTATTCTGCATCGATTTTTTTATTTTTTTTTTTCCTTTTCAATGTTTCCAGGACTGGCTGAGCTGCTTGTGAAAGAGGCCGTATGTAACATATTTCTTAATCCTCATATTTGGGTTTGCACTGTTTACAAGGTGCAACGTGAACTATATATGTTTCTGATCCAGCAATTTGACAATGATCCTCGTTTACTAAAGAGTCTATGCCGGCTTCCACGTGTCCTTGATATTATTCATCAATTTTATTGTGATAATGTGAAATCTCAATCATTTGTTGGAAGTAACCCTCTTCAACTTTCTGTTTCTGAACAAGTTACCGAGGAAAGACGAGAAATCCCTAGCAAAGAAGAAATGCACAAGATCCGTCTTCTTTTGTTAAGTCTTGGTGAAATGAGTCTCAGGTACAGTTTCATCTTTACCTTTTCAACTGATATTCACGTAATCTGTTTTATTTTCATTCCAAATTTTTGGGGATATGCAGACAGAACATTGCTGCTGGAGATATAAAAGCTCTCATAGCATTTTTTGAGAAAAGTCAGGATATGGCCTGTATTGAAGATGTCTTGCACATGATTATTCGTGCTGTTTCCCAGATATCATTACTGGCTTCTTTCCTTGAACAAGTTAATATAATTGGTGGTTGTCAGGTTTTTGTCAATCTTCTCCAGCGGTATGTCACCCTTGGCATTCTCTGCATAAATTTTTCTTTGTGTTAAATAGCAGTTATAGTGGCACCATAGCATTGTGGATCTATAACAATCTGCTATGGATATTGTGAAACCATTGGCAGCCACTACTGTGGTCACATGCATAGTGGAATACTGAATTGTTTTAATTTTGTTTTTTTAATTGAACTGTCTTAGTTTTGTTTTTTAAGTGAACAGAATGGTGTGCACTCTCTCAGTTCCACACCCACTCACTAAATTGGTAACCCTTTGCTGTCAACAAAGATTCCCCTAATCTTCGATCTGTTTCCATTCATGGCCTCATCCATCCTCCTATCATCTGCAGTTCTGTAGTGCGTATTACCCACTTTTTAGTAAAGCTGTTAGATGAACTGAACGAGAGAGAACTGTATAAAAAGCTGAATGGTATTCGTTCTATCAACTTTTACGTAAAGCATTTACTGAAAAAGTTAACTACTTGCAACACAAGAGATAGCTAAATTGCCTTTACTAAAAGGGTTACATGAGCTAGCTGTTAGCAATAACTAACAACTCTGACTACACATATCAATTGTACATATACAGAATAGCTAAGAACATTCGCTAATACCCCCGTACAACTCAAGGAGAAGGCTTGGTCAGCTCATCTGCCCAGTGATGTAGGGCTGGAATATGATAGATGAAATGCTGCTTGGTCAAAATCTTTTCCCTCACAAAATACATCATCTCCATGTGTTTTGTATGACTATTAAAAAATGTATCATGAGCAATGAGTACAAGCACTTTGATTCTGAAAGCAAAGCTTTTATCTGGTCGAGTGAGAGTGGCATATTGCAAGGCACTTACCACTGAACGATATAAAGTAGGTTTGAACATATTTGTTGAGTCAACAATAGAGAGCCAAGTTGTTTTTGAGAAAACGCAGCATGTTGTGGTCCTGCAAACACCACCACGTTCAGAAAAAGGTGGATGACTGAAATGTCCACACACATAACTGTTGCAGTGCTACGAGCTTGAGGAGTTAGGGTTCACATATGATTGTGAGTAGTTTACCGAAGGATGGAATGTTTTCTTTTGGGATTGATTACTTGTGGATTCATGGGCAAGAATTTGAGCTTCAACTTCTGTTTTTGGATGTGTTTTTCAATGATAGAAATTATTGGAGCATATTCCTGTACAAGACCTTCAAGAATTGCATCAACATATTCAACATGTTTGATTGGACATCCAATTCCAACAAGTTCATCAGCATTGGATTTAATTTGTAGCGAGAACACACACATAGTTTTGTTATCAAGAGAGGTGGCATGTAGATCGGTGTGAAGCTGTCAAGCACATTCCTTGGTTTGGATGAAAAAGTTGTCATGCATTTGTTCCCATGCCGGATACGAGTGGATAGATCCAAGAACACGAGACAAGATCGACTTTGAATGCATCAATTGAATCCAAGTAAGCAAGATTTGATCTTGCACTTCCCATTCTTGGGTTTAGAATCATGGTCATCATTTGAAATAAAGTGAGGAGGAATTACTGGGTTTACAACAAATCGATGAAGTATATGTGACCTTATGATAGGTTGAACTTGTTGTTTTCAATAAAGATAATTGGAATCATCAAGTTTTTCGGCTATAGAATTGGGAAAATATTAGGAATCGAAAGGGAGGGAGTTTGAATTAGCCATTGCAAAACAATCCTTGTCTCTTGATACCGTATCAGAGTTGTAGGATGAGAGAAAACAGAGGAAAGATTAACAGAAAGTGAATGGAATTATTATTGAAGGGAATGAGAAAGAAGATACAAGCATATATAGGTCAATCAAAGGTTACAATAGTAAAAACTGATTATAACAAATATAACAGAAAAATAGATAGCGAACTAACTAAATGTTTACATTTATGCGCTAATAGCATTCATCTGCTCTCTCATGGCTGCTTGAACTGAGGTAGGAATTTCTATGACATCAATGACAACAATAAAGCTTTGATGCTATTAGAGAGATTGCCAATGCAGTAATATTGAGAGATAGGATATTTAACAGACGAATTTTTCCCTCCTTTTCAAGGGTAAATCCTCTGTAACACTTACTGCTTCACTTTTGCCTTCAAAGCTCCTCACATGGAGTGAAACAACTCTCTTGCTCTGGACTCCATGTGAGACGTCACCACCCCTTGGAATGGCTCAAGAGCTCGCAACAACCCTACCTTTGGTGTTGTTGAGTGGGGCACACCTTTTTGGTCCACCAATAACCTCAACGACAATGGCCAACAATCACAGTGACGATTGTCAACCCGGAAAAGGAGCTCCCAAGTCTTAAGAGTGCCACTTAATATTTGTTGGGCAACTTTACTTATTACTAATTAGTTTTGAGCTGAAATCTAACATGGTATCAAAGCCTACAACTCATATTGTTAATCGCTTGGTTCGACGGGCATCTACGGAAGGGGGTGTTGGGAAGTCCCACATCAACTACACATAAAGTCAAACTGTAGTATATAAGTAGATGAAAACCTCATTTTACAAGTCGGGTTCTGTGGTGGTGAGTTGGGCTTAAACCCCACTTTCTAAAATGGTACCAGTTCCTGTTTAAAAGCTTTCCTACCACACATTGAAATACAAAACAAAGTTATAATAAAGACTTAACCCTTGTGTCCGTAAAAAGAAAAGAAAATTGTTTGGCTAAAGAACCAAATTGGAGTCAAATGAGACTTCGCTACCATGACAGTCTCAATAAAGGGAAACAAGCGCAACAAAAGGCTTTGAGAAAATGAATGTCAGGATCCTTATCGAAAATAGTATAGGGAATGGCAAACTTAAGAGAAGTTGTGGGCAACCTATTAATAAGATACACAATAGTAGTAAAAGCATAGTCCCAAACTTTTAAAGGGAAACATGATGCAACATGGTAAGGCCGAAATCAACATTGTGTCTATGTTTGCGTTCAATTGCACCATTTTGATGATGTGTATGTGGATAAATAAGCCTATTTTTCTTCTGGATAAAGATAATGCTCTAGTTCCAGGTCGCTGTTCGTTACCTTTTTTTCATAACATGATTTCATCTTATAGGTTCTGTTAATTTTTTACTGTTTTCATACGAAGCATAACGTTGTATTACACGCTCCAGCTTTAGGGGGTGCAGAAATAAAATCCATGTATAGTGTACAGATTACTATGCTTATTATCCCTTTTCCTTGGTTTCTTAGTTTTGTTCTGTTCACCCTACTGTAAAAATTAAGTGTATCTTACTCTAAAACTTGAATGGAAATGAAAGTTCAGAGTTCAGTGTTTTTCTGAACTGTGCAAACAACAGAATAAATTTCTTTTTCTCTGAAACAAATGTTTACTTTTTTCTATCATGAAATTATGAAAGATATATCTAAATTTTTAGTTTGTGCAACTAACATGTAGATTTAAGGTTACATAAATAATTCTATGAGATCGGTTAATATATATCTGGTTCTTATGACTGCTCATGATTTTTGGTTTGTCCTAGGGGATCTGAATCTATTAGATTGTTGAGCTTACAGTTCATAGGAAGGCTTTTGGTTGGCCTTCCAGCTGAAAAGAAGGGGTCGAGATTCTTTAACCTCCCAGTGGGAAGACCCAGATCTATTTCAGATAGCCAAAGGAAAATCCGAATGCAACCTATTTTCTCAGCTATATCTGATAGACTGTTCTGCTTTCCACAGACAGACAATCTATGTGCCACCTTATTTGATGTTCTTCTTGGTGGTGCTAGCCCTAAACAGGTATATGACATGTACATCCCTCATTTTTCCCTTATTAGTTCGGACACAGTTGCAAAACAGAATTTCAAGGATTAAATTGTGTCGAGATATTTTAGGAAGTTTCAGATTTGATTCCTATTGTTTTTTAATTGTGTATATTGGTTGTGTCTTGTTTTTATTACTAGCATATCAATCCCACAATATCAGGGATTTGTTTCCTAGAATAGGCAGTGCTTATTTCCTAATTTATTCAATGTATGTATATATATAAGATTTAAGTAACGAGACTGAATAAGAGAGAAATTATTTTCTTCTAAACTTGAGAAATTGTGTGCCTGATAATGAGTTCAAGTGAATTAAGTTGCAAAGAAAATAAGAAGAAAACATGAAAATTAACTTTTCCATAAGCTAAAATTAGTTCATTCACTATCCAACTTGTTGAAGCTATTTCCTGTTAGATTCTCCGAAATATTGTTTTTAAATCATGAACAAGGTAATTTAATTTTTCCTTCCTATTTTATCTTTTAAAAGTGCTCTTGGAGAAGTTTCTTCCTAGCTGGCCCTTAGTAATTATGATTCTTATTTTTGGTCACTCACTGCCAATTTCTAATGGAAGTGCTTCTTTGTAGGTTTTACAAAGACATAACCACTTGGAGAGGGTGAGAAACAAGGGCAGTCATTTTTTACTTCCTCAAATGTTGCCTCTGATTTTCAGATATCTGTCTGGCTGTAAGAATGCATCAGCAAGAATGAAAATAATCAGAGATTTACTTGACCTTCTTGATTCAAATGCTTCAAATATGGAAGCTTTTATGGTATGGTTTTTTAAAGTTCCTCTTATGTGGTAACAGCTGAAAAACTGTTTTCTAATTGATAATATTGCTAATAGGAATATGGGTGGAATGCCTGGTTAACATCATCTCTGAAGCTTGATGTGTTAAAAGGTTATAACGCCAAATTACCTGATAGAGGTGACAATGAAATGGATGAGCTGCTCTTGGTGCGGAATTTGTATTCCCTTGTTCTCTGTCACTATTTGCATTCTGTAAAAGGTGGCTGGCAACAGATGGAAGAGACAGTCAATTTCCTTCTTATGCACTTCGAGGAAGTACGTTGACAATCTGACTACAGCTTTATGCTATTCATTTAATAATGCGAGAATGTGTTTATGATAGTTACAATATCTTATTTTAATTCAAGTGATGATTTTGTTTCAAAAAAATTCATTGTAGGGTGATCACTTTTATAGATATTTTCTTCGTGATATATATGAGGATTTGATTCAGAATCTAGTAGAGCTGTCAGCTGCTGTGGACAGTATGTTCATTTCACAACCCTGTCGAGACAATACACTATACCTTCTGAGATTGATTGATGAGATGCTGATCTCTGAAATCGATAAAGAACTCCCGGTAATAGGTTTGCCTGCAATTTCTTTTTTGTTTGAATTATTCATTTTGTCTTAATAAAATTTGATTTTACATTACGTGTGGAGGGTGAAATTTCCTTACAAAAGCATTATGAATAAGAAGAAAATCAAATTGGGATGGCATAATTCCAAATTTGGCTTGTTGCTTGAAACTGCTATTAACTTACTACTAGCATATAGATATGCTAACAGAAGAACTGTGGTATGAAAGCTAGGTATTCAACCGCACCCTAGGAGCCACAGGTGCACCATCACAAGATTGAACTCTTCCAGTTTCTTCTTAATCCTTATGCTGCTGCAATAAAAAGATGTTTGACATCGAATAAGGTTTAATGGACAAGTCCTGAAAATAACAATGGGTCCTTTTCCCTATATGTTTGAAGCTAAGAGTAAAATAAAGTTTTCTCCATACTTCATTTTCATATTATATATACATCTGGAGATAATATTCTCTAAAACCTTTCATCCTGCAGAATGAAATTGTTGTGTTTAATAGTATGTAGGTATTATATGATACTTTGATTTCAAAATATGACTGATGTTTTTAGCCCATTTAATGTTTTTGAAGAGCTCTTTTTTTTCTTCTTACAGTGTCTTGGAAGTGAGTTCGATTTTCATGTTGATTTGGAAATGGAACAACACAAGGAGTACAGTAGTGCCTTAAAAGAAGTATTGATAGAAGAAGGTGACGTTCAAACATCTAGGTATGAAAATGCAGATCCTTGTTTCCCCATGGCACTATTTACCCAGCGAAAATGAATATTTAGTTGATGCATGATGTAAACTACTTTTACACTTTGATTCTGTACGCTTTCAGTAAATCACAGAATTCTAAGCAGCCAATGCCAAAAGATGATACAATGGAGGATAAGTGGTGGAATCTTTATGACAAATTGTGGGTTGTTATCAGCAAGATGAATGGTAAAGGATCCAGTAATATGTTACCCAAATCATCAGCATTGGCAGGACCATCTCTTGGTCAAAGGGCACGTGGTTTGGTTGAGTCCTTAAACATTCCTGCTGCTGAAGTGGCTGCTGTTGTTGTAGCAGGGGGGATTGGTACTGCTTTGACTGCAAAGCCTAACAAAAATGTTGATAAAGCTATGGTTTTACGAGGAGAGAGGTGTCCTAGAATTATTTATCGACTTGTTATTCTGTATTTGTGTAAATCTTCTCTGGAAAGGGCATCACGGTGTGTCCACCAGTTTATCTCACTTTTACCTTGCCTTTTAAATGCTGATGACGAGCAAAGCAAAAGCAGGCTGCAACTTATTATCTGGTAACATTTCTACGAATACTTACAACATGATTATACTCTTTGCACCCCCAACACACACAATTAAAGTATGTGCTTTTTTCATGGTGGGAAATTGTTTCCAACTGGGCATTTTGATCTCAGAAAGAAATATTTCCTGCTGACTGAAATGCTGCAGGGTGTGTTTCTGGCCACAAAATTCTATAAAAAGCAGGGTCAAAGTGATTTATCTGGTTTCAAGATTAAAGTATTAGAAATTAACTTCTGGGTTGGGTGTTTGTAGGACACTGCTTTTTGTTAGGTCACAGTATGGAACGTTGGATGACGGTGTTCGTTTCCATCTTTTATCACATTTGATACGGGAGACGGTCAATATTGGAAAATCAATGCTTGCTACTAGCATTGCAAGCCGAGATGATGCCTCAGATCCTAGCTACAATTCAAAAGATGCATCGTCCATTCAAAATTTAATACAAAAGGATCGAGTTCTGGCAGCAGTATGTCTGAAAATATATTTCAAATACTTAGGTCTATTTCTTTGTTACTTTCTTCTCTCCTTTTGAGGTTGGATGGGTGTGTTTGCATTTCCATGATTTGAAAAGTGCGTTAATTTGTAAGGCATTTCTAAGCTATGGATTCAAAATTAACCCATTAATCCATGTGAAATTTTCGTCAATTGTTATGTAAGAAATATATCCTATATTAAATCATCAGCATGTAACTTATTTGATGATTGTCAGTTGTAAACTAATTAAGATCATTCCAGGAACTGAAAAATGCATTCGAAAACCTTTGGTTAAATAATGCATACGATGTGTTTATATTTGTTAATCTGCTGATCAATTTAAATTTTTTATTCATTGTTAGTTTCTTTCCATTATATACCATTCAACAATGGAGGCATCTTAAATATGAGTGAAATAGTATTTAACTTGGCTATGGTTTATGAATGTTTTGTTGCACGAGCCATTCTGTTTTTGTCTGATGCCTTTAATTTTACAGGTCAGTGATGAGGCTAAATATATTAAGACATCTAAAATGGACCGCACCCAACAGATACAGGAACTTCATTCTAGAGTAGATGAAAACTCCTCGGGTGAATCTAGCAGCAAGAAAGCTTTTGAAGATGAGATACAAAGCAGCCTGAACTCTGTTCTTGCTTCAGATGATAGCAGAATAGCTGAATTCCAGCTGACTTCTGAGGAAAAGCAGCAAAATGTCGCTGTAAGCGTTACATTCTTTGTTGTACATTTATGTTTGTTAACCCTGGTTTTTCCTTACAAAAGATGTTAAATTTCATCAGCACGCTTGTTAAAAACTAGGTTTTCTTTTATACAGGAAAAATGGATACACATGTTTCGTTCTTTAATTGATGAGAGGGGTCCATGGTCTGCTAAACCTTTCCCAAATTGTGTTGTGACACGCTGGAAACTTGATAAGATAGAAGATACATGGAGACGCAGGCCAAAACTAAGGCAAAATTACCATTTTGACGAAAATCTATGTAGTCCTCTTTCTGCCACTGGTAGTGGGGTTGCTACTCCTGTTAATGAAAGTAATCATGGTATTGTGGGTAATATACCTGACTAAATGAAGCAGCTCTTACTTAAAGGGATAAGAAAAATAACTGATGAGGGAACTTTGGACATAAATGAAGCCAATACTGATATAAGTGGACAGAAGACACAAACTCCTGGTGATCATTCAGACTGTCAATCCTCAGACTTACCGAAAGATGTCAGTGACAGAAAGGATATTGTGCAAGAACGAAAAGATACTTCCTCTTCTCCTGAAACAGAAACTAGTGAGGTATGTGGTATGAAGGAATATGGTCTCTTGGTATTGAAAGGTAGTCTGAAGCCGTATTGCTGATATAGTGCCTAATTTCAATTTTCAGGTGCTTGTATCAATTCCTTGTGTTCTTGTGACCCCAAAGAGAAAATTAGCTGGCCATTTGGCAGTGATGAAAAATGTTTTACATTTCTTTGCTCAATTTTTGGTAGAGGGTACTGGTGGGTCATCTGTCTTTAGAAACTTTGATGCCTCAATTAATTCTGATCTCACCAAGTCTGATATAAAACAAAGATCAAGTAAGTGGCCTGTTCCTGGTATGGATCCTCAAAAGGGAACAGCAGTCGGTCATGTAGAACTGATAAATGGAAATGGATCTATTAAACTTATGAGATGTGTTAAACGACATCGAAGATGGAGTGTTCCTAAGGTTGGTTTGCTGCTATCATTATCTTAGCATGTTTTTTTGCACTATGCTGATTGAATATTGATTATCCTTTTTTTCTTTTCTTTTGGATGATTCTTTTTCTGATTATCATATTAGATAAAAGCTGTTCATTGGACACGGTATTTGCTCAGATACACTGCAATAGAGATTTTCTTTAGTGATTCGGTTGCCCCAGTGTTTTTAAACTTCGCATCAGTGAAGGATGCAAAAGATATAGGAAACTTGATAGTTACTACAAGAAACGAATATTCATTTCCCAAAGGAAGTGGAAGGGATAAAAGTGGATCTATTAGTTTTGTTGATCGGCGAGTGGCACAGGAAATGGCAGAAACTGCCAGAGAAAACTGGAGGAGAAGGGATATAACAAACTTTGAGTATTTAATGATTCTCAATACACTTGCTGGAAGATCTTACAATGATTTGACCCAATATCCCGTTTTTCCTTGGGTCTTGGCTGACCACTCATCAGAGGTTCTTGATTTTAACAAATCATCTACATTTCGAGATCTCTCAAAGCCTGTTGGAGCGCTTGATAATAAACGATTTGAGGTTAGTGTTTAAATATAAATCAGTTTGATCTATTATTATTATTATCATTCTTATTGTATGTTTCTTATACTTAGGTATTTGAAGATAGATACCGAAATTTCTGTGACCCTGATATACCCAGGTAATTAGTCTGTTTTGGTCTTAAGACTTGTAGTGATCCTTTATTTATCACATATATATAGATAGATAACTTTGTCTCCTGTATTGGTGTTTATCTATTGATGCAGTTTCTACTATGGATCTCATTACTCAAGTATGGGCATTGTGCTTTATTACCTTCTTAGATTAGAGCCATTTACATCTCTTCACCGTAATCTGCAGGTATAACAACTAACGACGTATTTTAAAATTTTTTTGCCTACTACTTTTAGTCTAGCAAGAAATATCCTGCAATCATTGTACTACAGTTTTTGAAAGGGTAATAGAAACTGTTTTCTTTACCCCTTTTTTATAGGAAATAATATTATGAAAGATAATAATTGTTGAAATTATAATGTTTAGGTAAGTAAGGATAAATGAAATACGATACATTATGATGTGATTTAAAAGACAAAGTACTTACTGATTCGTTCTGAGAATTCAGTTTAGTACTGTATTGCTTGTTTTAATCTAATAAGATGACAAAATAAGTTTCTACTACAAAAATTATGTGTTGGAGATCCCAACACATATATGGGTAAGTTCATGACTACTAGCATGTTTCAAATATAGTTTGACCCAAAGGAAAAGTAACTTCTTTCCACTTTTAGTCAAACAAGGGCTTTAGATCCGAATTTATGTTCACACATCATACATATTTTTGCCAGACCTTTTATTCGCTGATCAAATTAGTTTACACATCTCAAACAATGTTTGATGTGCGGTGTGCAAGTGCAAACTATTATCCAACATGCAAGAAATGGACTTGAAAAGAATAATCTAAATGAATGATTTTTTTTTATTCAATTGAATTAATTGAAATAGTACCTCAGCTTCTATCTATACAAAACTCTAACAATAAAGTAATTATTACAAAGAGATCTCTAGAATCTTCTATAGCTCTAACAACTTCTAGTAGTACATTTAATATCCTACTAACATGAAGCTTCTAATTGTAGTATATTTAATATCCTACTAACAACAATTTGTAATGCAATCTTTTCTTTAGGTTAGGAGAAATGAGAAAATTCTTAGTCATTGATTAAAAGAGTTGAGTTACAACGAGGTTTAGAGATTATCTCTAGCCAATATGACTCAGAATTTCAAGGACTAGATCAAATTTTAATCTATTCAACCTTCTAGAAAACTGTTCAAATTTGGAAGGGAAATGTCCAAAATATATGGACACCCGCTCAACCAACTTCAAGTTTTTGCATATATATTTAACATTCCCGACTTGCTAACGACAAACTCAAAGTTGGTTATGAATAAGTCATTTTAAATGGAATTTATTGAAAAGTTATTACATGTTTTGTGCATACCTAGTTTCTAGATATGACTTTTCCTATTCTCTTCTCTTCTATCTCATTCGTTGTATTAAAATCGCCAATGTCATTATAAATATGAGATCATAAGAGAGGGAAATTCGCTCTCTCAAATTCATTCTCCCACTCTCTCAAATTCATTCTCCCACTCTCTCAAATTCATTCTCCACTCTTTTGTATTTTTTCCTGTTAGTATTAGACTCTATCCTCGCAAGTTTTGTTGGATCTAACGTTGTTGGACCACCTATAAATATCTAGTCCTACGTTTGAGATGTGCAATCCTTGGTGTGAGGGGGTATTAGAGATCCCACGTCGACTAGAAATAAAGTCAATTTCCAGTATATAAATGGAGACAAAACTTACCTTATAAGCCAATTTTGTAAGGATGAGTTAAGCTTAAACTTACTTCCTAATATGATATCAAGAGTTTGTCCTAACGAGGTTTGAAAGCTCCGTCTTGGGTTTGGTTTGTAAACTGCGACACTCTCTATGGTCTCAAACAATCTGCACGTGTTTGGTTTTGAATATTTAGTCACATTGTTCAAACCTTTGGGATGAAATGTAATGATGCAAACCATTTTGTTTTCTATTGTCACAACTCTGGAAAATATGTGTACTCAATGGTGCATGTTGAAGATATAGTCATTATTGGGGATGATATTGCTAGAATATCTTAGTTAAAGGAACACCTATGCAATCATTTTCAGACTAAGGATCTTGGAAGTCAAATATTTTATGGACATAGAAGTAGTCCAATCAAAGAAAGGAGTTGTAATTTCTCAAAGGAAATATGCTCTTAACATCCTAAAAGAGACGAGTATGATTGATTCTAAATTAGGGGATTGTCCTATGGATTCAAATCCAAAATTAATGGCAAAATAGGGAAAAACTTTCTCTAATTGAGAAAGATATAGAAGACTAGATGAAAAGCTTATTAATATTACCATTACTAAATCACATTGTCTTTTGCAGCTGTTGTGAGTCAGGTCATACAAAATCCTTGTATTGATCATTGGAATGTTGTCATTTGTATTCTATGGTATCTTAAAGGCTCCAGGGCGAAGTTTACTTTATGAAGATAAAGGGACTACCCAAATCTCTGGATATTATGATGATAATTTGGCAACTTCTCTAATGGACAGACACTATCCTACAGTATATTGTGTTTTCTTTGGAGGAAATATTCTATTGTGATAACCAAGTTGATTAAACACAAAAATTGACTGGCATTTATTTGGGAAAAATTGTTGTCAGAAGAATTTTGCACTGAGTTTGTCGGATCAAATGATTAACTTGATGTATTAATAAAATCTTTGAAAGGACCTTAGATTGAATTTATTTGTTCTAAGCTTGGAACATACAATTTGTGTATTAATAGTTGTTGTGCGCTTTGGGCTATACCTAGTTTCTAGATACAACCTTTCTATTCCCTTCTGTTGTCTCTCATTCATTATATTTGAAATCTCCAATGGCATTCTAAATATAAGATCCTAAGAGAAGAAATTTACGCTCTCAAATTCATTATCTATTCTTTTGTATTTTTTCTCAAGTATCACATCGGACAAGGTTTTGAGCAGACTTATGGTTGGTATAACCTTGTTATAACAATATTGTTTCATGGGGCAAGATCATAGAAGACACAACTGTTCAAGAATCCTTTGTTAAAATGCACTTGCAGTGTCTTAAGACTTCAAGTCTAACTAAACATTACAAGATCTGCTTGCAAGGTGAGGTTTGTACTCACTTTTATAGTATGAGTTGCAGTATTATAGAAAATCTGGTATGACGGCGCCATGGTGCAATGCGGTGGCGGTTTTAGAGCCGACTGCCACCACATGACAGTGGCAAATATGATTTTCCGTGGCGGCTCGTGGTGGCCTCTTTCCACGTAACGTGATGGCAGGACAGATCGGAAGGTGGAAAAGCGCAGCAGTGTGCGCTCGAGCGTGGAGGCGTTACATGCGCGGCGGCTGCGGTCGCAGAGACGTGTCGGTTGCAGAGGATCGACGGACGCGTTAGATGGGGGGGCGGCGGACAGAGTGCGGCAGAAGGAGGTGCGGTGGACGGAGATGCGGTGCAGGAGAAGGTGGCTGACTACCCTAACCCTAATTTAAAGTTAATTGGGCCTTACCTGACCCAATTAATTCCTGGCCCAATTAATTTAACCTACACTTAATTAACCTATCAATTAATTCCCAATTTTTTTATTCCTTTTATTATTCACTACCATCACTGCTTACTGTCTATCGCCTGTCGTTGGCAACCGCCACCGTCTGCCCCCGACGACCGTTGTTGACCGCCGTCACTAACCTTTATTCTTATTTTTACAATACAATTATATTTTTGTATTTTTAATATAGTTAAAAAATTTAAGATATTTATATTGTGTTTTGTTCTTATTTTATGTTTTAGACTATCAGTTATGTATTTTTTAAATATTTATATGTATATATTGTATATTTTTTTTACTGTAATGTTTCTGCCATAACCCGTTATGATTTCCGTCATAAAGTTATAAAGGATTTTAGGGTTCTTCAATATTATCCATTATCCAATATCGATAGCACTGATGAGTTGATTTGTCTCTGGTCGATGTGGGATCTCCAACACAAACCCCTCATGTCGAGGTTACCCAATTTGTGCGCGGGAGTAGATATTTAAGAGTGGTCCGACATCGGGTGACACAATAGGCAATCAAATCTTGCTAGGATAGGCTCTGATACTATCTTTATCACTGGAGAAAACGTATCATCGTAGTCCAAGACCAAAAATTTGTGTATAACCTTTAGCCACAAGACGAGCTTTGAGACAATCAATAATGCTATCAAGACCAACTTTGATGACAAAAACCCACCTGCAACCAACAATAGATTTACCAAAAAGTAAAGGAACGTGTTCCCAAGTTCCATTATTCTGAAAAGTAATTATTTCATCAAGATTGCCTTACGGCAAACAGAATGTGATAGGGCATCACCTACTTTAAATGTCATAACAAACAATAAAATCCCTTTTCAAAGAAAAGGTATTATTTAAATCATCCCAAACTTCTTTAGTAAAGCAATAAATTATATAATTTTGACTTATATCTGAACCATGGAATGTGACATCCAAGTCATGATAAATGAATCTTAATTATCCCAAATCTCAAAATGTTTGACTCTGACCCGCCACTATTGATGTGGTCTGATCTTGACTGTCCTTTTAGAATCCTCCAAATGTATTAGCTCCACTTGAAATAAATTTGCCCATCAAAACGTTTGGAAAAAAATGTAAACTTGGGATGGACTAGAAAGGTCTCTATGACCCAGTTTGTGACGGTGGTGGGTGGTAGCCATTGGAGCATGATTCGTGACCTGCACATGCTGACGCTGGCGGTGTCACGTCGCATTTCTAATTGGTGACGTGATTGTTGTTGTTGTGATTGTCACACTCTTCTGTCCCTCCACCATCTTCGAGGATGGTGGTAGCTGAAACAAAGCCTCCCATATCAAGAGCTTTGATATCAACTTAAATAATGAGACGGAATAAAAAAATATATTAGTAATAACAATCATGCTAATTACTTTATCAATTCCTATGTAAGAATTACATTCTCTAAAAGGTATAATGGAATGAATGTCAAGATTCTAGGGATATCTTTTCCTAATTACTATGGAGACATTAGGATACTTTTATCCTAATAATCCCTATTTACGATGACTAGTGTATGCCCTTTTAGTATGATTCTTCTGTTTTCATGGTACTTAAGTATCGCAGCCAAGAGCTATATTCTTTGCCTTCTGTGTATATTGTCAATTGCTTTCTATTGTCTTTCTGTTTTTTCATTTTTGCTATATTTACTGCACATCATCATTAATTTTTCTTATGCTTTTTCATTGTTGTTGTCAGGGTGGTAAATTTGATCATGCTGACCGTCTTTTTCAAAGCATTGAGAGCACCTACAGAAATTGCCTTACAAATACTAGTGATGTGAAGGAGTTAATACCTGAGTTCTTTTACATGCCCGAGTTTCTTGTCAATTCAAACTCTTATCATCTAGGAGTTAAACAGGATGGTGAACCTATTGCGGATGTTGGCCTGCCTCCCTGGGCTAAGGTACATAAATTTCGTAAAACCAACTAAATGGCTAAACAATAGATCTGTTTGTCTAAACCTTTTTAAAGAAAAAGTATTTTAATAAAATAATCACTTATTAGCAATTTTACATGTTCGGGTAAATTTATTTAAAAAAGCAGAAGCACAAAAAATGCAAAAAAAACTGCGTTTTTTGAAGCAACTCCAAGCAGTTTCATGCTTTTTTTTTCTACTTCAGCTTTTTTACAATTACATTTCTTTGAAGCGCAAATAAATGGACCCAATGTAGCCTATAGCAATTTTTAATATATGATCTTTTATTTCACCATCTTACCTGGATTTCAACATGTTTATTCTATATAGTATGATAAGAATTGTACAATGTCTATTTGTGATGATTTCCCTCTCCCATCTATGTCCATCGTGTTTCCTCGGCAAGGATTATAGTGTTTTATATTTTGAATTCGAAAGCCTGAATGGTGATCTGTATTATTTCTTTTGGTTTACATTAATTCCAGTTATTTAAACCTTAAATCCTAACCCTACAAACGCAATTTTAAACCGCTTCAACATGTACTATGAGCTCGCGCCAAAAAGATTTGAGATGGATAATCCTGTTCTGGTTTGTGATCAAAATTATGTAGAAGTGATAGAAGACATATTTGGAATTCATACTTTTAAAGCATGTTTTGAAAAAATGTGCCTTGCCAGATTGAGTTGTGCTTTTCAATTTAAAATCATCGTTAGATAAAGGTCAACTTAAAATCTTTAAAATGAAATTAGGATGATAATGATGACAACAACAATAACTATAATATACAGTTTGGTCATGTAAACATGTTACTCCTGTTGTCTTTCATTTCTGAAAGTTCTGTCTTTACAAAGTAGTTCCCATATCATCGAACTTGCTAACAGGTTCGCCTTACTGGAGTTGTCCAGTTGCTAACTAATCATTCCTTGGGGACAGATTTGGATATATGGTATTTAGTTAAGTGCTAAGTAACACATGTCACAACTTTTTGAGATAATATTGTATATCTACTCACTAAGATGTTTGATGTTTTAATCTTTTTTTTCTTTTGTTCTCTTCTCACATTGCAAGATGAAGCTATTATTAACCCTGTTTAATGCATTTTTTGTTACAATTATATCTTTTTAATTTTTAAATATTTACAACAAATAGAACAATACTAGCCAATATTCTTTCAGTAACTAATTCTAATTTACTGAATGGAATGGACTTAGTTATAATTTTATAAATTATTTGCACAGGGTTCACCTGAAGAATTCATTAGGAGAAATCGGGAGGCCCTTGAAAGTGAATATGTTAGCTCAAATCTTCATCACTGGATAGATTTGGTATTTGGTTACAAACAACGTGGAAAACCTGCTGTAGAGGTATGTCAAGATCAAAAGTTTTGGTGGCAATCATGTAAATTAGAAATAGAAAAACTAAAAAATTCTGTTTAGTTAAGTTGTTAAAATTTTAACATTGGATTATAGGCAGCGAACATCTTCTACTATTTGACTTATGAAGGTGCTGTTGATCTGGAAACAATGGAAGATGATTTGCAAAGAGCAGCTATTGAAGACCAGATAGCCAACTTTGGTCAGACTCCAATCCAGATATTTCGTAAGAAACACCCAAGAAGAGGGCCACCTATTCCAATTGCGCATCCTCTGTACTTTGCTCCTGATTCTATCAGTTTGACTTCCATTGTTTGTAATGCAAGTCAATATTCATCTGCTTTACTGTATATCAGTCTGATGGACTCAAATATTGTCATTGTAAACGAGGATCTCAACTTGTCTGTTAAAATGTGGTTGACAACTCAACTGCAGTCTGGTGGAAATTTTACATTTTCTGGTTCCCAGGTTAGGCTTGGTGTCATCAGATACTGAAAAAACTAGGATTGTTTTTTATTAGAATTATGTTTGGTTTCAAGAGTAATGAAACAATCTGTAATTTTCAGCAGGATCCATTCTTTGGAGTTGGATCTGACATTCTTTCTCCACGCAAAATTGGGATTCCTGTGCCTGAAAATGTTGAACTTGGAGCTCAATGTTTTGCAACAATGCAGACACCCACTGAGAATTTCTTAATATCATGTGGCAATTGGGAAAACAGTTTTCAGGTCATATCATTAAGCGATGGCAGATTGGTACAGAGTATCCGGCAGCACAAGGATGTGGTGAGCTGTGTTGCAGGTACGTATAATGGTTCAGATAGGATTCCTAATATACATAATTAGCATTGATGTCCTGCAGTATACTGTCTTGTTTGTTGAAGAGTGACATGCATTCCTTAAACTGGTTACTTTTTCTGCTATCTTTAGTACTCAATGAAGTGATATATAGATTTTTTTTTGCCTAGAGCCAGACACGCATAGTCATTATGATCATTGTTATACTATATGAAAAAAATCTATAGCACATTGATTACATGTGAACTACGGAAACCGATGTCGCTAGAAATCAGGGATGAGTCTCTACAATTCAGGGATTTGATGTGTATTTTTGACTGATTTTTATTGTACTCTAATATGTAATTATAAATAAGAAGGAATTTTGACAGATTTTATTGTGCTCTAATATGTCATTATAAATAAGATGCATGTGTGGACATGCAACGCACAACTTTAAGATAAATTCTTTCAATATGGTATCACTAATTTAGGATTTTTTTTATCCTTTCTGTCAAGGAGTTCTCAGATGAACAGTACAACTCACAACTACCATCTGTCCCATTTCCCTATCACAATGACCTCTTTTCAACACTATGCCTCCACAACCTGAGTTAGCATCCTCTGGAAACCACTGTATTTTTAATTTTCAAAGCTTTTAATCCCACTTTATCATCTCCACGAGCATTCTCGTGCGCTGTCTATCATTGACAAGTGTTTCTCACGCTCACACTAGATTAACATGTGTGCCCTTTTCTGGTGAGACCCATCGTCTGGGGTTGATAAGTTGCCAACCCTTTTTGATATCCCTCTCTGGACCCTTTGGCTTGATTCTTCGAGCCTTTGAAGGTTACTCTTTTGATTATGACGTTGTGGTGATTTTTATCAATGTTCTCCTTGTGAAATTTTGATCAAAACAACCGACTATAAGTTTTTGGGCTGCAATAACAGTATGTTGCTACCTGTGATCAGACTTTGCGATCACTCGTAAACCCTTCTACAACTTCCATATCATCCGCACTCCTCCATACTCTCAAGAAATAAACACAGGGACACATACTTCACTTGGAGAGGAAAATACTGCCTTTGCATCATAGAGTAATAATTTGGGACACTTTCGCACGGGTAATTCTATAAGTACTACAAAAAACATTGCCCACCACATTGGACAGACCAATGAGAAGTGTTGGAAGTTGCAGGGGTAATTCCCTTGTTCACCTAATATTACTCAAACATCTATTAAGTCACTTGTTGCTCCTACACTACTAGTTGATCTACTCTCGGAACACGTGAAGATTTTACTAAATGGTTGAGACTCGCCAATCCACTCGCAACACTGCTTACACTAGTAATTCTTTTAGTACCTAATAAGTTCTTTTCTTACCTTGTGGTCCTTGAAAATTTTTATTTTGTATTTTGTTACCTAAATATTTTGGCAATAAAAATATAAACAAATGGTTCACCTCTTGTATATCTTAGTCAAGGATTGAGATTTTATCTTCAACTTGGACATAATGATGAGTGAAGTATCTCTTTATGCTAAAATAAAATGGATTTAAATCCAATAGCAAATATACTCATATAGATATATAAGGTAAATAGTCAATTTAGTACAATAAGTATTGACATAATTTATTTTCAGTACAAGAATAGTCTTAGTACAAAAACTTTAAGTTTGTTAGTTTTGTTTGAACTACATTAATGATGGAGATAATGAAGCACATGTTTGGTCTTTAGTAATTGTCACGTGTTTATTAAGGAAAAATTAACGTTAATATGCAAATAATCTTGCAATTATCCCAATTCAACTCACATGTATTCTAAATCCCCAGTCTTCATTGCATATTACCGTAAGGTTAATTGCATGTTAACATTAATTTTTCCTTTAATAAATACATGTGACAATTACTAAAGATCAGACATATGCGTAATTACCTCAACCATTAATGGCGTTTAAACAAAAAAAAAAAAAACGAAATTAAAGTTTTTATGCTGTTATTTGTTTTCTCATTGTACTACAAACAAAATATCTCAATGCTTATTATATTGAACTGACTATTTAACCCTCAATCCCCGTGCCCCCCCTCCTCCCCTATATATATACATATATATA
>Ga0123340_1000053_pt1 | contig 40789 bp, 32 predicted proteins | sample SirMexnodulemix_FD_89961 | JGI IMG/M metagenome (GOLD analysis project Ga0123340, IMG submission 89961) | Root nodule microbial communities of legume samples collected from Mexico - Siratro Mexico nodule mix | ecosystem: Host-associated > Plants > Roots > Nodule | place: Mexico: Nepantla...
AAAAATAGAAATTTGTATCTAGGAATTTGATTTCTTATATCACAAACTAAAATATATTATTACAAGGTCGTAAACAACTAAAGGAATGAACTTATCAAATAACTATAAAGTGGTGAAAGCTAATTAACTTAAGAAAAAGGATTATAGTGAAAATGGGAAAGCTAAAATGAGAGAAATGATAATCCTAAGAAGACGAGTGAAGAAGAATAATCAGAAAGGTTATTTATGACGAAGAAAACATTGACATCATTCATTGAAAAAAAAATAAATTAAAAAAAAAACTAGATAACAAATTATTAATTAAACCTAAATCATATAATAATTAAAAAATGAACTTAATCTAAATGACTTAACAAGGTACAAATCCTTCGATAGAAAGAACATAGCAAGAAATAACAAAAAAGTGTTCTTTTAGAGAGAAAATAAAAGAGATGTAAAAGTGTTTCAAAAAGGACTGTAGGTTCTCATTATCTACAAAATAAAATAATTAATTGAGATTATTATAAAAGAAAAATCATAACTCATTTTTTTTATATTTATATAATTCTTTTAAAATTCTGAATAATTTATTTTTAAATTAAAAGTTTTTTTGACGAGTTTCCGATAATTAGGCTTTACTTGTCAATAAACCTTAATATGTTGTTTGGTTTTGTTAAACTATAGATTTATTTAAAAATTTGGATGCAGAATAGGTTTTCTTGATTTATTTGAAACATATCACCTGTGAATATCTTTTCATATTTAAGAAAATTCAAGAATTCTTCTATTTTAATAGGAAATAATTATTGTTTGAAATGTTCTTAAAATATTAGTATTATTACAGAATTAACAATGCCTGATATTAATATTGCCTGATATTATTTTCACAATAGAAAAGATAAATAGTTTTTTTAGAAAAAGCACAAAGTAACACAGCCACACCAGACACTTATAAGTTCACCTAAATATTTATTTTAAAAATTAAAAGACTCAATATTTATTTTAAAAAAGAAAAAAGGAATGGAAAAATTTGAAGGCTTGAACATTACAGAGCAACAAACAAGCACCAGAACAGAGATCTTCGGTCTTTCTTCTCTGTACAAGCGCAACTGCTGGAAGACAATTCTTTGAATTCAACTTCGAGCCTCCGAGCTAATTAACCATTAAAAATATCACTTCAGATAGGGCGAGGTTTTGCTCTTCCACGTTGGGCTGCTCGGAAAATAAGAACGGAAAGGGGCATGGTTGTTGACTACTGAGGAATTTTCTTACTCCGTTCAATTAACGTGCGCTCACCGCATTCCCGAAAAATTTACACGGAGTTCAAATTCTGGACAGATTTGAACTAATCCGATAGGCGATTCCGATTTCGGCCACTTTCGAGAGGAATTTTTCTTCCGTCTCGCTATTATTTTTGTTCACTATATTTAGCTTTCGAATCACGAGAAGATGCTGCGTCTGAAAGCGTTTCGGCCTACGAGTGACAAAATCGTTAAGATCCAATTGCATCCGACGCATCCATGGATGGTTACCGCCGATGATTCAGATCGAGTTTCGGTTTGGAACTGGGAGCACCGCCAGGTACAGAACTCTTGTTCAATTTATCGTTTCGGTTCAGCGTTTCCGCTTGCTGTGTGCTGTGTTTTAATGGAAACCTCGTTCAGGTGGTGTATGAGTTGAAAGCTGGTGGAGTGGACGAGCGGCGTTTGGTCGGCGCCAAGTTGGAGAAGCTGGCCGAAGGAGAAACAGGTTCAATTCTCTTTAAAATTTTATCAATGAATATACAGAGTTGTTCAGTTGTTCTGTTACATAGACCTGTGCATTTGCTTCTGATGGAGGTTTTGGAATTAAGTCTCGTGATCCGTAAATGTTAGTGTGTTATACTGGTCTTTAGTAACGATTGATGTCATAATTTGTTGATTTTGGCATTGATATTGTACTTGTCATTTGTTGTTTTTTGTTTTAAGGAATTAACCAAATATACATGGTTGCCAAATTGTTACGTTCTTAGTAGTGAAAAACTTCAATTAGGTAAATTTTCTGAGTCTGATTGCTATGATGCTTATAGTCTCCAGCCATGATACTGCTCGTGGTTAGTTTTACTGTAGTTTCCTGGTCTCTTAGTGAGAATTGCTTAAATTTCTGTTTATGTTAGCACTTAGCGTCTGGTTAGTTATGGTGATGTATTCGTGTGGTTGAATTTGTAGCTTAGCTATTTAACATTATTAGACTCTAGGAAATTTTAACAACTAACAAGTGAATTTCATTTTATGCAAAATGAAAACGAGCATGATAAACTGTTTCTGAACCATTATTAACTGTCCACATTTCTGTGAAGATCCGCTAACTGAATTTTCATGTTGTGTTTTTTGTTTGGTAGAGTCAAAAGGGAAGCCTACTGAAGCCATTCGGGGAGGAAGGTAACATGCATTTGCTTTGTGTTTGTATATCTTTTCTTGCTTTTATTTTATGTATCATTTACTTACCATGATCCTTTACTGCCTTAAAGTGTTAAGCAGGTGAATTTTTATGATGATGATGTACGCTTTTGGCAACTTTGGCATAATCGTTCTGCAGCTGCTGAGGCTCCAACAGCTGTCCACACTTCAGCTTTTAGCTCTCCTGCCCCATCAACAAAAGGGAGACATTTTCTTGTCATATGTTGTCTAAACAAAGCTATATTTTTGGACTTGGTGACAATGCGTGGCCGTGATGTGCCTAAGCAAGAGCTTGATAACAAGTCCCTTCTATGGTAAAATTTTATTACGCTATTCAATATTCTTCAACTTCCTCAGTCATTGATAGTCAGACACTCTATATATTAAGGCAATAATTTTAACCTCCTATCTGATAGATGGTGGTACATTGTGTTATGTGTATTCTGGATCATTCTTTTTCTAGTTCCTTCTGTGGCTGTGAAGTTGTCCTTGATATAATTTGATGCTCTTCAACTTGAGCATTAATTTTATGTTGTATCAAACTGTGCAAATACTTATTTGTTAGGAGCATTCTTTCCTGGCTAATGCCAGATCATGTCAACCTTATAGGTGCTCAATCAATCAAGAAAGGAAAATAGTTGCATTATGTAGGGTCCCTTAAATTAAATCATTTATAAAGCTATGGTAATTTATTTTAGGGTAAAATATTTTACTTATAAATTAAAATTTATTGCTCCCTAATTGGTCTCTAATGTGTGAGATTGTTGCCTTACCCACTACCAAATATATTCATTTCACAGAAAAAATTATTAAGACATGCATATAAGTATAGGGATGCCTGGGTGCATATGCATGGATAAATGTCCAAATTCCAAATGGTGATTTCTCTCCCTATATAATAATTTGTTGCCACCTTTTCTTCTAGTATTCTAATTCTATTTTTTGTACATATTAAAGTCCTTAGTATGAAAAACCTTCTCCTTTTCATTTAAATGTATCAAACAACTGGTTTATCAATTGTCTCAATTCTTGATGGAAATTTGTCACTACATGTGTGACATAATTCTGCATCAGACGTAAATTAATTAATTGTGATGAATACATATTTTGTTTGCATATATACTTTTGCAGTATTTGTGCACACTGTATGAGTTCCAATTTTCCAATTTCACGTGCTGTTGCAGCATGGAGTTCCTTTATAGAACTGGTGTTGGTGATGGTCCTCTTGTTGCTTTTGGTGCATCAGATGGTGTCATTAGAGTTCTCTCAATGATGACATGGAAGGTGAGCATATGAAATATTAATCTGTATGACTTCTCTGAATATTAGTATTAATATTAGCATATCTTGTGATATGGTTTTCCCTTTCAGCTTGTGCGAAGGTACACTGGAGGTCATAAAGGATCTATCTCTTGCTTGATGTCCTTCATGGCTGCTTCTGGCGAGGTAAGTCTTGATTCCTAATTGAAGAATAACTTATTCTACTTTATTGTATTTTACTTGCATTAATTTTTGGGAACTTAGTTAGGATTTTCTGTCATCTCTCTCATATGCTCTAACAGAGTGTTGTTGCTCTTACACCCTTATCCTTTTCCTATATTCTGCATTGGTAGCCATTGGATGAGACTTGTGGTTCAAGGTGACATCCGGGACATTTCTAATGGCTACCTTGCCAAGCATGGTTATATAGAGTAACATTACTTTTCAGAAAAAATCAGATTATGAATTTGAATGGACTTATTGTCGCTGTATATTGTGCCAAAATTTTCAAACATAGTAATTTATGCTGTCTCGAGTACTACTTCAAAAGAGCATATTTCATTTGAAGGGAACATTTCTAAATTTGTTCTTTTCTTTTATTTAATTTTTGATGAAAGGAACTTTCATTAGAATAGAAAGATAGAGCCATAGATAAGGATTAGAGTACCTCCTAAAACAGGGAAGACCATCGCAAAGAAAGGAAAACAAAGAAAGGTTCCCATTGAAAGGAGTTATCGAGTTACTGTAGAATATCTGACATAAAACTCCCTTAAAAATAAGGTAGTCAAAATCATCTTCCTGCAAAAAGGGAAATATGGATCGTAACATTGATTGTAAGATCATTCAAATTTTATAAAATTCATATATGCACACAAAGTCATTATATTTCACTCAAAATTCATAATTGTACTTCAATTCAACGTGAATATATATATATATATATATAAATCATTAATTGTAAACAACACATCCTAGTTAAGTAGAAATAACTCCTTCCTAGTTACAAAATAGTAAACCAATGCTCCATCCTATTTCCAAATAGAAACTCTGTCCTAGTAACGAAATAATTTCCTATCTGTTTCCAATAAGAGACCTTTGGATCAAGATTCTCCAATTAGTTTATTGTACATATTTCTATTTGATTGCACGCTCAAGGATTTGAGGTGGGTGTTTCTTTGGGGGTAAATCTGGATTGTTCGATGCTAATGCTGCCTAGATATAAGAGACTCTTTTTATCCATTTTTTTTTTTCTCATGTCTTTGGGTTATATTTAGTGGGTGTTTCTTTGGGGGTAAATCTGGATTGTTCGATGCTAATGCTGCCTAGATATAAGAGACTCTTTTTATCCATTTTTTTTTTTCTCATGTCTTTGGGTTATATTTATATTTGTGTTGTACGTTTGTACTTGCCTTACTATTTCCAACACTATTGCAGAAGTTTCATTTTGTGGCAGCACTGTGTCCATTAAGATATTTTATTTGGAAATTACAATTGCTGCTTAATATGTTAAATGCATGTGCAGGTTTTGCATGACTGGTTATCTCTATATATTGCATTTATTATTGAAAGTTGCTTTTGTATTTTGTTATGAAATTTCAATTGGGGGTTGGGGGTGGATGTCTGATGGCTTTCAGGCTCTTCTGGTTTCGGGCGCTAGTGATGGATTGCTCATAATATGGAGTGCTGACCACGGACAGGATTCACGTGAACTTGTACCCAAGCTGAGTTTAAAAGTACGTTCTTCTCCTCATTTTAACTCCTCTCTGTCCGTTCAATAATTGGTGAAAAATAAGTCATTGTTAGTTGTGAACTAGTTACAGTCCCAATTCTCTTTGCTGTTCAAGCAATTACATTCTACATTGGAAGGTGAGAAAGCAATTGAAAGGAAGCATGAGATAAATAACAAATCATAACAGAAAGGAACTTCTAAAATGTGCGCACAAGGCAAAATGCAAACTTACATTGAGGCAAATAAAATCTTTTTTTTTTTTTTTTTTCTGAATTTATGTGCAGCCTTTTTTCCCCTTCTCTTTTTCTACCTTATTATTCCATTCTGTATGATCCATGCTGATTCTGTGCATGGACATTTCATTGGTTAATGATACCTCTTAATGCATCTAGGCACATGATGGAGGGGTTGTGGCAGTTGAGTTGTCAAGGGTAATGGGAGGTGCTCCTCAGCTAATCACAATTGGTGCAGATAAGACATTAGCCATATGGGACACTGTGTCCTTTAAGGTGCGGTAGTGGTGCTAATACCTAGATAATTTAAATTTTGTGAAAATTCTCTCGGTAACTAGAAAGACTTAGCATAAAAATGCTTTTGATCCTCAGGAGCTGCGGCGTATCAAGCCAGTTCCCAAATTGGCTTGCCATAGTGTGGCTTCTTGGTGCCATCCTCGAGCTCCAAACCTTGATATTCTGACCTGCGTCAAAGATTCTCACATATGGTATGTAGTTTTCTTTTTCCTTTGGTGGCTTTAAGTTTCTTAATTATTTTTATTTGATAATGTGATATACGTATTAAGAATTTTATTTTAAACTTTTGTTAGGGCAATCGAACATCCCACTTATTCTGCTCTCACGAGGCCATTGTGTGAATTGACCTCAGTTCTTCCTCCGAACGCCCTTGCTCCTAATAAGAAATTGAGGGTATGTGGTTTGATTAGTTGGTTATCATTCATTGCCTTTTTTCTTTCTGATTTCTGAATTGACATAGTATTTTTGTTAAGGTATCCAACTTAGAATGATATGGATATATGTCAAAGCATTCAAAGATTTTGAGAACTACAATTATGAATGGTGGCCATGTTAGATAAAAACCAAGTGTAAGAAAATCTGTGGAAAGCTTTACTTCAATCCTGTCATCAGTTCTGTATGTTGTAGAGTATGCTTATCATACCCGGGAGAAAAAAAACATCGTATTTAACCAAGAGGAAACTAAATTTCAAGCCCTCATTACACTCTTCCCAATTTCCCATTCTTTATGTTTAGTCTAGTCAAACTCAATCTTGCCTCTGATTTTTGTGGCAGGTGTACTGTATGGTTACACATACTTTGCAGCCACATCTTGTTGCTACTGGAACCAACATTGGTGTTATTATCTGTGAGTTTGATGCTAGATCTCTTCCACCTGTAGCTCCTCTACCAACCCCAGCAGACAGTAGAGAGCATTCTGCCGTATTTGTAATTGAAAGGGAACTGAAGCTATTAAATTTTCAGTTAAACAACTCTGCAAATCCATCTCTTGGAAATAACAGTTCCTTGTCAGAAACAGGAAGACCCAAGGGAGACTTTTTTGAACCATTACCTGTCAAGCAGGGGAAAAAGCACATTAGTACTCCTGTTCCACATGATTCGTACTCAGTTCTTTCTGTCAGCAGTTCAGGAAAGTAAGTTGCCTCTGACAGTGACTTTTGCCACTGCTCTATTTTTTTTCTCTTCTAAATTTGTGTAATTAAAAATTAATTAATATTTTGTTCTGTAATATAATTTAGTGGCTTTGATTTTTTCTATAGAATATAGGATAGGACGCATAAAATTCTCACTTTATGTATCAGTGATAACTCAATAAATCCTGTCTTTACTATGTGGTTGTTTTCCCAGGTCTTTCTACGATTGTGTTTCCTCTTCTAGTTTAGTTAGTGAAATTGGAGTGTGCTTTCTGTTGCTTTCTTACAGCATCATATATTTACAGGTATCTAGCGATTGTTTGGCCAGATATTCCTTATTTCTCTGTCTACAAGGTTAGTGATTGGTCAATTGTTGACTCTGGAAGTGCAAGGCTTCTGGCATGGGATACTTGCCGTGACAGATTTGCTATATTGGAATCAGCATTACCTCCTAAAATTCCTATAATGACAAAGGGTAGTTCATCAAAAAGAGCCAAAGAAGCTGCTGCGGCACAAGCAGCAGCAGCAGCAGCTGCTGCTGCTTCCACGGCTTCTGTTCAAGTCCGCATCTTGTTAGATGATGGTACATCAAATATACTAATGAGGTCCGTTGGTGCACGCAATGAACCAGTAAGATTCTTTCGCAGTCTTAAATTTTTCCTTTTAAAAAATTGAAGGTTGTCATAATAACCTAGCATTTGATAACTTCCGTTCTTATGAATAAAAGTTCTGCAAATTGTTATAATAAATGAATGACAATAATTGAGATATTATTTATCTCAGATAATGTTTATTTTAATTGATAGCCACTACAGAGAACATTCTATTGTTTTCTTAGATGTGTATATGAAAAAGGGGAAGGTGGGTGTGAGCTCTTGATAGACGAATGCCCACTGATAAATTATGTAGAGAAACGTATAGAATGATTGTAAAAGTTTTTTGTGTTTACTGTTTCGTGTAATGTTGTGTTGAAGCTTCACCTACTTTATATGAAATTGGCTGTAGTATGTAAATGAATAAATTCAAGTTTTTTTAGTCTTCTAGATAAATCCATTTCTCTTCGGATCAGTTTGCTTGATTTTCCATATGAAGACATTATGACTTTTTATGGATTTTATTCTTCAAAGAAAGTGTCAATGGAAGCAGGAACCACAATTTGAATGTTACGGTGCCTTTTTTAACTCATGTATCCCTTTTAGGTCATTGGTTTGCGTGGAGGAGCGCTGCTTGGTGTTGCGTATCGAACATCTAGGAGAGTCAGTCCTATTACTGCCACAGCTATTTCAACAATCCAGTCTATGCCCTTATCAGGCTATGGAAGCAGTGTTTCTTCTTTTACTACTTATGATGATGGATTTTCTTCAAATAGACCTCCAACCGCAGCAGCACCTCAAAACTTCCAGCTATACAGGTGAAATTTATAAATTTGTACAATAGATACAACATTTTTATTTGAAATAATATATGGTAGTGAATGTTGGACTCTAGAAAAGGTGATAGTAGAAATCATGAGAATGCTAATCAGAAATTTGGTTATAGTGATTAGGACACATAAAGAAGGCCACCGGAAAAGTAGATTGTATGGTTTTAATTCTGTGAAAAAGGGAGTGAGACCCAGAAGAACATTGGAGGAAGTTGTTAAGAGGGATTTCATGGCGGTTTGCCCAAGTCCCACATCAAGTAGTAAGGGATGCTTGGTGGAGTATTTAAGTGCTTGGTTTACCCTACTTATTTTTAGGGTGGTTTTCTAGGGGCTCGAGTGCTTATTAATTCTTAATTAGAAGTAGTTGTCAGTATCTTGGAAAGGGCTACCTACAGGATTTTGATCAATGAGGGTGTTGAGTGAAGTATCATTGGGTGAAATATTGTAGAATGAAAGTCTCTGAGAGATCAACCCTTAGGGATGGTGCTATGATAGAGACTATGGTATTATGTGGTACAAGTCCCAAATTGAGCTGTATGGGATGCCCAGCAGAATATTTAAGTGTTCGGTTGTCCTCCCTTTATAGCTAACTTTTTAGGATTAGTTTCCCAAGGGCTCAAATGCTTGTCACATGGTAAATAATATCTTTGAAGATTTGGTCTTTAACTTAGTCAAATGATGCTGTGTGATTCGTGAAACCGACCTCATCTAATGGAATAAAACTTTTGTAGTTATTATGAAGGAATTTAAGAAGGTGTTACTATTTCCAATGACATTTTTCCTGGCAGTGTAAAAGAGGGGATGCTCAAAGCAGCAAATGAATGTTAGGTTCTAAGTAACATAGTCCAATTCATCAACCTTTTCCCCTTAAAGTAAAATCAGCTTCAAATATGTATCATCTCTCAGTTTGTGAGAATCTTCCTCTTCTCCAGGTCACTGGAATGTATTAAGAATAGTTGCTAAAGTCTACAGTTATTCATTTTGTAAATGTTAAATTTTTCTTTTCCAAAATCATAGTTTGAGGCCGAATTGGGACCATCTGAACTAACAAAATCCCTTCAATAGTTTTATTTTTCTACACAAAATTTAAACTATCACTTGCTGTTGTCAGCTTTCTCTGGCAGTTTTGCACTAACCCATGTCTTATTTTTTAGCACTTTATAAGGTCTCTAAACTCTTGAAATGCTACTTTTTGAGAAATTGTTGGGAGAGACGGCTGACCTTTTTGTTATTTATTGGTTAATTAAACTTGAAGCTTTTTGTGTTTGTATTTTATTTGATAGAGAAACATAGACTTAGTCTCTTTTAATGAGTTCCTATATCCATACCTCCTTTTTCCAGTTCTTTAGTTGAAACCCAACTCTTAAAAAAAACTTCTCTTCATGAAAGTCTCTCTTTAGAAGGTTAAGGCTAAGTCCCTCTAAGATGGAGACTTGTTGTGCAATGGCACAATGGTAATATGTTGAATTTGTAACATGCATATTTTGTGGACTCATGTACCTGGTACATGACTATTTCAACTAATGATATTGTTACATGTTATTGGAATTAAGAGACTGCAGCATATGCTTTTACAGTGAGGTTGCTTGGCAGTAAGGGTAGAAACAAGTCAGACTTTGGTGGGTCTGTAGCACTATTATCAAGCCCAAACCTAGCCTATTTATTTGCTACAAGTCTTTTTTATGTCTTAGCCTGACCTGTTTAAAAGTCTTACTGGACCTGGAAGTCTATCCATGTAACATGTTTTGTAGGAACACCTATAAACAAACCAATATGGTTTAGCTAGGCCAACAAGCCTAAAAAGACCACCGAACCTTGTTCATTACATCAATTATTCTGTTTTGTAAAGACTAATATTAAAGGAAGTGGAACAATTTTAGCAAGCAATAAGCCATTGTGTTTAAAATGGATAGATAAACAAGATACATAGGTTATCTTGTCGAGATCAGAAAATGAGAAAAAGTTCTGTGAGCAAAAATAATTAAGCAGCGTGGAAAAGTGATACAAAAAGGAAAAACAAAGAAGGAAAGCTTCAATCAAAATCATCCAACAGTTATATCCTATTGTTGAACCATTGTGCTATTAGCCGCCATATATGACCACTGCTCTCGAAAAAATAAAAAATTTAGTCTTGAAAAATATCTTAATTATTTAGTAAAAAAGTATAACAGTCAGGTTAATTTAAATAAAACTGAATTTCAATTTATCAGATATAGTATCAAATGAGTTTTATAAATTAACAAATATAATTTAAAAACTTGATTAAAAATAAACTATGTACTGGTGATAAAAAATATTTTTTATTTAATTGCAAATTATTATATATAATAATTTATGAATTTTTATATTTAAATAATATTGTAAAGCTATGCATATCTGTTCAACTTATATTTGTTTTCTTATTTCACTTCATTTTAATTCTTGTAATCTTATTCTTTCTTCTCTTGTGCTTTATGACTGATATTTATAATGAATAATCTAATAAAATTTGTATTACTTACAAGTTGGGAGTATAAATATGGGCCAATGGTAGTGAGTCACTTGTACATCTACATGTCCAACACTTTTGAAAATTTAAATTACATTTTTTATTATAAAACTTGTTATTAATATTAATAATTATGTATGCTATATTTATATAACATTATAATATATAAAGTTTATAATATTATTATATAAGCATACGAACATGTCAGACTTAAGAGGCTTTTTTTATAAAGTCTAAAGCCTGACCTTTTTGACAAACAGGCCAAACCTTACGCCCCTAACAGGTCTCCTGGCCTATTTCTATCCCTACTAAGAAGCTACCATAGGTCTTTGAGACACCTTGTTTTACACTATACGATGCTTACCGTATGAGGATTTTGCTTAAATTACATTTCTGAAGCTGAAAATTATGTTTTTTTATTGCAATTTTTGTTTGGCTGTTAAACTTGTGATTGCATTTCATTTGTACGAAGTTGAATGCTAGTATTACTTTAAGCACTATTAGTTTTTTTGAGGTTACGACTACAAGTTCACAAGTTTTCTTCACATTGACATTGCTATTATAATTTTGTTTGTGATTCAGTTGGGAGACATTCCAGCCAGTGGGGGACCTTCTTCCTCAGCCAGAATGGACTGCTTGGGATCAAACCGTTGAGTACTGTGCATTTGCATACCAACAATACATAGTCATATCTTCTTTGCGCCCTCAATATAGATATTTGGGAGATGTTGCAATCCCATATGCGACCAGTGCTGTTTGGCATAGAAGGCAACTGTTTGTGGCTACCCCAACTACTATCGAGTAAGCCTTTATATTTTGTCCTTTTTATAATTTTTTTGTTTATTGCTCCATTACTTTTTGTAGGTTTGCTTTAGTTGTTTAAAAGGTGGAAATGACAAACTGTATTTTACATTGTCAATTTGTCTATCTCCCAATAAGCCTAAGTATCATCTACTTATCACGACCAAAGACAGAAAAGGAAGAATAATGATTTAGGAAATATTCATGAACATATATACTGTTTTGGAAGATGCCTTAGAGTATGCTTACCTTTCCATGTCCCACTTTCCTATGCACCTTCAATGACTCTTGCAGTGATTTAGTTTTGAATGTGACCTAACAGGGTTTCAAACATACCCTTAATGTTTAACAGAATATTAACTAGATTAGTCTTGTTAGAATAAATAGTCTTAAATAGAATTTACTGTAAATGTGATGTGTGCTTTGTGTTGTACCTAGTTCCTAGATGTTTCTTTTGATATTCTCTTCTCTTCCCTCTAGTACATTGTATTTGACGTATCCAAAATTATTATAAATATGAGATTCTAAAAGGTGCAAATTCAGTCTCTCAATTTTATTCTAATTCTTTTGTATTTTTCTCAAGTTGGTATCAAAGCGGGTTGATCCCACTCTGACTCTCTCTGTCCCGCAAGGGAGTTGTCTATCACTCTGTTTGTCGCCTTCTGTCTCCGGAGTTTTGTCCTTCGACACTTGGGTTTGGCGTGCCTCAAGGAGCGCGACCCAACCTAGGTGGTCACTCATCCAGATTCCAACCGACGTGCCATCACATGCTGTCCAACTACAGTGCTGTCCTAAGTTTGTGCATTTCATGTGCCCCCTTCTTGTGGTCAAAATCTTCCTGGACCACCTCTGTTCGACTTGCCAGAGCATTTTTAGTCTATTTCCACCCTTGTTCTTCGTTCCGAGACCATTTAGTGAAGTCTTCTAGTGTTGAACACGATTTTTCTCACTTAAAACCCTAGGTTTCTCTCTCTACAAACCCTGTGTTGCCTACTACTCTTTGGTGCTTTGCTGGAATGTGTCAAGAACTTGTTGAGTCTTCTGCAATGACTTCTGCTCATGAAAAAGGAAATCGTGGCACCTGAGGAGGGCGTGGAGATAGAGAACATCCTCAACGCACATATTGTAAAAAGATTAGGCCACGCCTAAGAGAACTATTCCTCTTTACGTGGCTTCCCTAACTTGCATTTCACAATCTGTGGAGAGTCAAAATCTATGATAATTGACTCAGGTGCATCTGATCATATTTATGGTAATATTTCTTTGTTCTCTTCTCTTTCCTTTACTAAAACAGTTAATTTCATAATGTTAGCCAACGGAATGGATCTAGGGTAGTTTCTCAAAGGATTGAAGTTTCTCTTTCTCCCTCTTTAAACTTAATCAGAAATCAGTTTGGAAAGGTAGTCAAAGTTTTACGAAGTGATCATGCCAAAGAATATTTTTAATCTGATTTATCTAAACTCCTAAGCTCACACAATATTTTGCATCAGTCTACTTGCCCTCATATACCTCAGCAAAACGGTATAAAAGGAAAAAACAAGTAGACATCTAGTTGAAACTGAACATACCTTATTGCTTGTTGCAAATATGGTGTTCATTATTGGGGTGATACTATCCTAACGGTCTATTTCTCAGTGACATAATGCCTTCTTCTTCACTTGAAAATAAAGTTTCCTACTCTATTATATTTCCAAAAGAACCCCTCTTTCATATTGCTCCACGTGTTTTTGGTTGTGTATGTTTTGTCCGTGATATTTCTCCAGATTTAAATATTCTCAACTTGAAAAAGTATATCAATGTTACTCTCTTGAAACCAAGAAGTATTACATGTTTGCCAATGTTACCTTATCTGAACCAACTCTCTTCTTCCCTCATTCTTCGCAAGATTCTAATTCTCTCCAAGATGTCATACTCATGCCCTTAGTAGGGTTTTTTGTTCCCTCTGCACCCAACACCCAAAATACCATACAAAATCCTCGTGAAACCACCTCTAATTACTTATCAATGTAGGAACCAAATGGCTAGTCTAGTATCCCAAGGTGAGTCCTCTTCAGTTGGTCCTTCTCAATCATCACCTAATACCATGACTTCTGATCATGATTACTCAAATTGGCCAATTGCCATTCACAAAGGTACTCAATCTATCTGTAATCCTCACCCTATTTACAATTTCCTTAGCTACCACAGGTTGTCTCCTTCCCATTTTTCCATTATTGCTTGTCTCTTATATTACTATTCCTAAAAATGTGACAAAAACACTTGATCACCTAGGTGGCATCATGATTATTGAAATGCAGGCTCCAAAACATAACAAAATATGGAAGTTAGTTCCTCTTCCTTATGGGAAGAAGACAATAGGTTGTCGTTGGGTCTATGTCATTAAGTTTTGACCTAATAGTGAAGTTGATCACCTTAAAGCTCGATTGGTGGCTAAAGGATATACTTAGATCTATGGGCTTGACTACAATGATACTTTTTTCGTTGCAAAAGTGATTACCGTCAGACTTTTCCTTTCCATGGTAGCCATTCGTCATTGGCCCCTCCATGAATTATATATTAAAAATGTTTTTTATGCATGATAATCTAGAAAAGAAAGTCTACATGGAGCAACCTCCACGGGCTTGGTTTGGGAGGCTTAGTCACATTGTCCAATCCTTTACGCTAAAATGCAGTGGGGCAGACCATTTTGTTTTCTATTGTCACACCGTCCCGAGAAAATGTGTGTACTTGATAGCGTATAGGGAATGATGATGCTAAAATATCTCAGCTAAAGGAATACCTATGCAAACATTTTTAGACTAAGGATCTTGGAAATCTCAAATATTTTGTGGACATAGAAGTAGGCCAATCAAAGGAAGGAGTTGTAATCTCTCAAAGGAAATACACTCTTGACATCCTAAAAGAGACAAGCATGATTTATTGTAAACTAGGGGATTGTCCCATGGATCCAAATCAGAATTTAATGCAGAGCAGGGAGAAATTTTCTTTGATCCAAATCAATATAGAAGACAGGTTGGAAAACTTATATATCTCATTGTTACTAGACTAGATCTATTTGTTGTAGTTAGTGTTGTGAGTCAATTCATACAGAGATCATTAGAATGTTGTCATTCGTATTGTATTATATCTCAGTAAAGCTCTAGGACAAGGACTACTGTATCAGGATAAAGGGAATACCCAAATTTGTGGATATTGTGATGCTGATTGGATTAGTTCTCCTATGGATTTTTGCTTGGAGGAAATATTATCTCTTGAAAAAGCAAAAAACAAAATATTGCTGCCCGATCATCTGCTGAAGTAGAGTATAGAGCAATGGCATCACTCACTTGTCAACTTATGTGGGTAAAACAATTCCTACTATAATTAGATTTTTGTGAGATTCAACCAATGAAAATGTATAGTGATAACCAACCTCTGCTCTCCACATTGCTTCCAATACAGTGTTCTACGAGAGAACTAAACACATAGAAATTGACTGCCATTTTATTTGAGAAAAAGTTGTTGTCCAAGGCAATCTGCACTGAGTTTGTCGGATCAAATGATCAACTTGCAAATATGTTAACAAAATTCTTGAGAGGACCTCGGATTGAATTTATTTGTTCCAAGCTCGGAAGATACAATTTGAATGTTCCAACTTGAGGGGGAGTGTTAGAATAAATAGTCTTAAATGGAATTTATTGTATAGGTGTTGTGTTGTACCTAGTTCCTAGATATATCTTTTCATATTCTCTTCTCTTCCCTATCATACATTGTATCTGATGCATCCAAAGTTATTATAAATATGAGATCCTAAAAGATTTTGGTACTTCTTCATGGCCAGTTCTTTCTGCTTGATTATATTCATTCCTTTGTTGATTGACCATAAATTCCATATATGCTATATTTGTTCTAAATATAAATAATCAATTGGTACCCTTTGGTCTTTCAAAGCATTTCTCCTCAATTAGCATTTTACCAAAACTATATCTTCAATAAAAAAAGCATTTACAGATGCACTTCATCTTTAACTGTGTTTTATCTATTCTCTTCTTCATTATGAATGTGAAAAGATGAAGGTCTGACATACTTGATCCTGAAACACTTCTCTTCTCTTCATCCTTATCCTTCACCCCCTTCTCCAAGAAACAATGATAATAGTAATTAAAGATAAACTCAAACCAATTTATTTATTTGTTTTTCTTCTACGTGTTTCTCTTGCAATGTGGTACCAGTTGCATTCATTTGCAAATCTTTATTATGATGTTTAAAGTTTAAGCAATGATGAACGTTTAAACACGTTAAAGGAACTAATTTCAATGATACAACTATCTATAGCTTATAAATTGTTTAGATGAAGACTTTAAAATGGATTTTGATTAATATCTGCAATGTCCATAATTTGTATTCATTTTACTTTTACTAATATGTTTTGCTTTTCAGAATTGTTTTTGTGGACGCTGGGGTAGCTCAAATTGACATCGAAACTAAGAAGATGAAAGAAGAGCAGAAAATGAAAGAAGCACAGGCAAAGGCTGTTGCAGAGCACGGAGAGTTAGCACTAATTACTGTAGAAGGTCCTCAGTCTGCTAAGGAAGAAAGAATAGCGTTGAGGCCACCAATGTTGCAGGTTAGAAAAGCTTCAACTTTTTATCATCTATGAAAACGATTGAGAACACTCAGGGCCTTTTTTTTGTCTTTCCTCAGATTTAATATTTTGTTCCTGGATATGATTGATATGGGCTGCTAGAAGAAATTGACATGAAAATTTTAGATGGGAGTGGGTAATGAGAATGTCTGTTAATCCTTTAAACCTTCTTCTGTTAACATTTTGGTGTATTGTAAATTTTGGATAGCTATTAATTCTCTTCAGTTTTGAAGGTTGTAATGAATATGTCTGTTTTTCTTAATTTTACTTTTTACATGGATGGACATAAATTAAATTCAAAAGCATGATCCTGGTTTTATGCTGAACTATGCTCCAAATTATTCAAAATAATGTCTCGAGAGAAATTTGAAAGCAGAGGCAAATCGTTTTTAGTTCTCTATGTGTGGGTTAGAGATCCCTGGTGTCTAGAAGTCAATGCGAGGATACAATATTTAAGTTTTGTCCAAAAAAAAATTCTGTTTTCGTCCTCTGTACATGTTGAACTTTTTTCTTTTTTATGTATACTGCTTACTATCTCATATATTAAAAGTAAATATATTTCTAGTTTCTCTTTGGAATTTGTTCTCTCACAAAAACGTAAAGGTATTTGTTGTTCTGGCTGTAGGTGGTTCGGTTGGCTTCATTTCAGCATGCTCCGTCAGTGCCACCTTTCTTAACATTGCCGAAACAATCTAGAGTTGATGGTGATGACTCTTGGACAGCAGAAGAGAGAAAGGCAGGTGAGGTGGCTGTTGGTGGTGGGGGTGTGTCTGTGGCAGTTACCCGTTTTCCAATGGAGCAGAAACGTCCAGTTGGGCCTCTTGTAGTTGTAGGTGTCAGGGATGGAGTTCTTTGGTTAATTGACAGGTAGTTAGGACTTTTGCAATTACACATTTGTATTGGATACTGGTTTCAAGAATGATGTTATTGATATCTTGTTTGTGGTAGGTACATGTGTGCTCATGCCGTATCCTTGAGTCATCCTGGTATTCGCTGCCGATGCCTCGCTGCTTATGGAGATGCTGTTAGTGCAGTAAAATGGTATTTTGATTTCTTTATCTCCCTCTTTTTCCATAATCATTGCTTATTAATAATTCAGATACATTTGTATATCTCACATTATACTTTTTGAAACAGGGCAAGTAGACTTGGAAGAGAACACCATGATGATTTAGCACAATTTATGCTAGGAATGGGCTATGCTACTGAAGCACTTCATTTGCCTGGAATATCGAAGAGGTATTGCTATATGCTTAGAGACAAGAGACTGCAATTTTAATTTTATTTCTTATGATTTTTGTGTACTCCTTATGGCAAGACCAAAAACATATTGATGTTTGTGTTCTGCAGGTTGGAGTTTGATTTGGCAATGAAGAGCAATGATTTGAAAAGAGCTCTTCATTGTCTTCTTACCATGAGTAACAGCCGGGATATAGGACAAGATGATACACCTGGGCTTGGTTTGAATGACATTCTTAATTTAGCAGATAAAAAACAAGAGAAAAAATCAGATAAAAAACAAGATATGGTTGAAGGTGTTCAGGGTATAGTGAAATTTGCGAAAGAATTCTTGGATCTTATTGACGCTGCAGATGCTACTGCACAGAGTGAAATTGCCCGTGAGGCTCTCAAGAGGTTAGCTGCAGCAGGTTCGGTGAAAGGTGCTTTAGAAGGTCATGAATTGAGAGGATTAGCACTACGTCTAGCAAATCATGGAGAGTTGACTCGTCTAAGTGTAGGCAGTCTTTCTTCATATTGCGTTCCTCTTATTATTGGTTGTTTGATGCATGGTTTCTTGTTAATTCATTTGGTGTCTCTCTTTCTGGAAGTAAATTGCCTTACAATGATTGGTTGGTTGCTTTTATAAATAAATGCGGCTGGATAAATTCTGTTTAGGTTTAATGATGCTAAGATAACTATTAGATGTTGTAGCGATAATATTTATGCCTGTTCTTCTACATATATGCTACTGATGGTCAGAAGTGATTTGAATATAACAAGGCATTAGTAGCACGGATTTGTATTCTTTTGTGCCAAATATGGTCAAGTCAGTTAATTATTTATTCTTATAGAAGTGTGTGCATGTTAACATGTGTTTGTGTGAGAGAGATAGAGAGGTTTATGATTACTAATAAAAGAAATTTGAATGAAGAACTGATTTTTACAGGAAAAACAAACATTGATGAATAAATCATGAAATCAGTGAATAGAGGGTGGGGATTAGGATGTAAAAATTATGTGGTAGGAAAAGTGGTTTTCTTACTTTGTTTGGCCATTTTAACCACTGTTTTGGGTATATTTAGTGTTCAAATACATTATAGTTGGGCTGCGATTATTTTTCTACAGTTTAGACATTGAAATGTTTATATTGGTTCTTCACAAAAAGATTGCTTTTGCTGGGTTTGGTTCTTGTGGCGAATAGATAATAGTATCCATGATTCACCAAAAGCAAAATTTGATTCATGCACAAAATGGAATTTACTAGGATTGCATGTCAATTTAGCTACTACTTATTGTTCTCTACTTTTTGCCCATGATCATTGCTACTTTTGGTTTCTAGTCAGCTTATAGTTTGATGAAAAAGAAAGGACTAACGTTTGTTCCATTGATGTTTTGAATTTCCCTTTCTTGTTTTGAATGAACACCTATCTATGCTAAAATGACTATTTGAGGTGGCGTACATTCATATTTCTTTGGAATAACCTGTCTTCTTCGGCTCTTTAGTTTTATTGTTATTTTTGTTTTTAATCATAAACTTAGGAATATGTTCTTGCACTGCAGGGTTTGGTTAACAACTTAGTCACACTTGGCTTGGGACGGGAAGCAGCATTCGCTGGTGCTGTTTTGGGTGACAATGCTCTGATGGAGAAAGCATGGCAGGATACTGGAATGTTGGCAGAGGCTGTGCTTCATGCTCATGTATGATTTATTACTTACAACCACTTGATCGCTCAATTTAGTACTGTAGTCTGACCTTGTTATTTCCAGGCACATGGACGTCCAACTTTGAAGAACTTAGTTCAGGCTTGGAACCAAGCGCTACAGAGAGAGATTGAACCTACCCCATCTCAGAAGACAGATGCTGCAGCTGCGTTTTTAGCTTCTCTTGAGGAGCCTAAGCTCACGAGTTTGGCAGATGCTGGGAAGAAACCGCCTATTGAAATCCTGCCTCCGGGAATGATGTCTCTTAATGCTCCTATTTCCATCCAGAAAAAACCAGCTTCTGCTGCACAGAATTCCCAACAACCCCCAGACAAGCCGTTGGCACTGGAAGCACCTCCTACAACCACAGCTGCACCAGAGAGTGCTACTCAGCAGCCTGAATCCACACCAGCATCAGTTACTGAGCCACCTCCTGCAGAGTCAACCTCAGATTCCACGCCAGCTCCTGTAGCTGCTCCACCTCAACCAGAATCAGGTGAAACCACAGTAGATGATGGGGTTCCTACCTCTGGACAAGCTATTGACGGAGATCCAATTGTAAATGGTGAAACTGGTCAAGCAGAAGCGTCTACTGCCAATCCACCAACCCCAGAGGTTCCCCCACCTCCAGTCGCAGCAGAGGTTTTGGAGACTTCTACTCCAACTACAGCTGCAGTTCCCACAACAACTACAGTTCCTGCAAATGATCCCTTTATATGATCTGTATACCAACCGCTTGGAAAATGAATTCATTTATAATTCATGTTTTTTGTAAAGAAATCGTTTACAGATGAAGGAATTTAGTATATTAGTTTGTAACAAGCCCAAACTCCAAAGGTAAATTGTACCGAGCAGCTGTGTTTCCCCTTTTACCTCAATTTTTTGTAGAAAATGGTACCGAGCTGCGATGTTGTCTCATATTCTGTGATTGTGACATTTCGAGTTTTTTTTTTTTGAATTTTTTGTTGACTGAATTTAAATTTTGCTGTTTTAAAATTTACAAGTTGAATGTTAGCCTCTCTTGCTCAATGGGCTCTAACAGTTTAAGGATTTCCATATATAATTGTACCCATCCATTGCATTCTATATGCATTTATTTATATTTTCTTACTTGCCATTTGTTGTGACTTCACTCTTTAATGTGGTCACTTCTGACTGGGAATCTGAGAGACATTTTCTTTATTTATGAATCAAAATGGTATTTTGGTTGTACCCCCATCGCCAACGAGCTGGCCTTTCTAGAATTTAAACCTCAACTGTTGCCTCCTACCATTTATTCCATGAAACTTAAATAAGATCTTCTTACGTTACTCAATACACTTTAAAAGCAAAATTAGGACAAGTTACCAGCATCTATTTAGAGACAGTACCTGTAATTCTGAACGCTAATAAATCCGTCAATAAAAAAACCAAAGTTGGGTAAGATAATAATGAAAGAATGAAGAGTTGCCTTGACAAAAGTACAAAAGTGATGATCTGAATAAAATTAGACATTATTGTTGGCAATAATATTTTTTATTTTATTGAATAAATTTAACCTCTAGCACCTTCACTTAAGCAAGTAAATCGTGAATAGAGCAAGTATAACCACCAAGACCGACTTGTGCATGTTCGACTTATATTTGTCACTTCAAAAAATTGTTTAAAAATAAACAAATATTTCCTTAACAAAATGTAGTTACAAACAAACACTACCACCACCATTAAATTTTTTGTATGATGATTACACTGAGCTTAGCATGTATAACCTCATTCATACTATTCAACCTTCATATCACTAAACCGAACCAATGACGCAAAGACCGCCACTATATCTTAAGAAACTCTATATTATTATTGTCAAACATTTACTTCAACATCGTTAGATACTCCACCTTTAGGCAAGGGATGCCCTATACTCACTTAATCCAGCAAAAATCCAAGAGTGCTTTCGTAACAGCAAACAAATAGTATTCAGCAATGACACAATTCCGTAATACCATACTGAACAGGTTTATAAACTTCGAACAATTCCTTAATATCACCTAAACAGGTTTATAAACTTTGAATTCATTACAACAGGAAGCATAATCTCTACTCACTAACTACAAAGCATAACATACAAGTAAATGAAATTTCTATTCTTGACCCAAGGCAAGATCGTGCCAAGCATCCGCGTTAACTTGTTGAGTCTCCTGATCTGTGAAAGATAGCAAAGTACACTGTTATAATAGTAAAGAAAATTGTATACAACCCTTCATAAAGAGTCATCTTGCTAACAGTGAAATTTTAACAAACGCATTAACAATCATATCTTTCGCAAACCAATTTCATAGTTTTGTATCCTCTTCTAAGGATCCTATTAAATTTTAATGCATAAATGTGTGATTATCTTTAAAAAAGGAAAAAAAAAAAAACTTTCAGCATACCAGTTTTATGTAGTTTTGTACCTTCTGAGGATACTAATTACATGTTAATGCACAAATGAGGGTACCTTTTTTTTTAAAAAAAATATTCAGTGTGTGACTGGTTAGATTTTTAATTCAAAATCAATTCTTCATTGCAAAACCAAACCAGTATTTCAACGTAGTTTTAGATAATGCAGCATAAGTCCAAACATGTCGTCAGCATAATAAGTGTTCAATTGAAATTGTTTTTCCAAACCAAGCTGAAAAGATAGATTGTCCAAAAAATATTAGTGAATTAGTGAATGAAGAGACATACTTGAGTCCTCAGTATCATCTGTCCTTACAAGCAGTGTTGGGGGCAGTGGAAGATCTGTAATAACAGCAAGAAAGGTATAGGCACATCACATACCCATTTGGATGTAAAGATGAAGAAAAAGACCCTTGCGAGAGGGAGGGAAGGAAAATAAAAGTACGAAGTAGAAATAGATACCATCATCAGGGAGAGTGTCTCTCATCCACTCTTCATCAACAATGTCAATTAGAATTCCCAAACTCAGTTCTGCCATTTTCTCTTTTCAAGTTTAACCAACGCACACCGTGTTCCTGTTCAGTGTCGACGTAGTCATTGTATAAAAGTAAATAAATTAATTATTCACTCAAAAGGGGGATGTTTTGTATGAAAAACCTAAATTTTAATTACCCACAACTAAGATGCAGAAACGATCGAAAGTAATGAAGAAATTGAAGAAGATGGTAAGAAGAAAATGAATTTGAAGACTCGAAAAAGAATAGGAAAATGGAGAAAAGGAGAAAAAGGTTCCAACCTGATGCGGAGTGGATCAATTGGAGAGATTACTGTCCCGCCCCTTCAGTGAAGGTCAAATTATTATTAAATACATTCTATAACAGCTTTAGCGAATTGCTTATAATGAACCATTTTCAAAATGTTGTTGCCTATATATGTTATGGGAGAATTTTAAATGAATACCTTTCAATTTTCCTACACCCTTCTAAAATCTAATAAAAATTAATATTTTGACTTTTTTAGTTAATTCATCCCAAATTATTATAATAAAAGTGTCGTATCATTAGTGTTGGGGTGTTTAGTAAAAAAAAAATAAAAATGAGGTGTTTATGTATCATCACCTTAATATATATGGTGCGAATTTATGCCCGTTCATAAATTTAATTAGACAGCAAGTTAAAAAGAAAAGTACTACAAATTATAAAAAAAGTACTAGTCTCTTTGTACCAAGTTATAATTTTATTAGTTTTTTATTTTCAGAAAAAAAAAATAAAATCATAGAGACAAAAAGTAACTACCGTTACTTCATAAATAGATAATGGTTCAATTAGAACACTTATCTGTGATGTAGATATTTTTAATGGTATTGCAATCCATTTTTCATTAAGGATTAAGTCCTATAATACTTGAATAAAATATGACGCAGAAAAAGGTGAACGCATGTTCTGCATTAACCTTTAGGATTTCATCTGTCATTCATCTTTCATTCATTCTTCCAGTCTGTTCCTAAACCGCGAAGGTTCAAAATGTTATTACATAACAAGGTGGAGTAGAATACCCGACCATACAACCAACCCCTGAAACCCAACCCAAAAAAGAAGATACAGCACTATTCTTAACCCAAAATAAATACTAAATTTCACTAAGACACAAAAAAGAGGACGAAAAGCAGAGGTCCCTATGACGATCACGCCAGCACGTGAGATGCAAATTAATATTGGTTCTGTAACTCTTTGGGTAAGCACGCTTCAATTTTCCGGAACCCATTAGGCCAATAACAGTGGCAGAAGTTCTTGTCTGTCTTGGACACATCGGCGCCCCAAAAAAATGTGGGAACTTAAAAAAAGCTTCGCCGGTTTGAAGCGCTTGGACAATCTGATGCACGATGCCCAGATTCACCACAATTGAAACAGGCCCCTCCAAATCTGCAATGCACATTCATGCCATACCAGTTACACATAGACTTAATAAATATCACATGAGATGGTATTATACGCACAGGATAAAAATACTCTACAAAATTTAAAGAATTATTTGATCATTGAATGCTATTCTAACCTGTCCGATGATGAAGACCTGCTCGATCGTTTACCTCCAATTAGCCAATCATCCCCACTACTTCTACCTCCTCCTGCTCGAGACCAGCTATTGCCGTCACTTTTAAAATTTCTACCACCTCTCCTACTGGATCGATCACTGAAGTCATCAGAGTCTTCCGCATCCCATCCCCGTGAGGTTTTGAAACCTCTCCGATCCCTAGAAGCAAAACCTCCCCTTGAAGAAAAACCTCCCCTTGAAGTAGATCCTCTTCGGTTACTTCGTTCTCTGTCAGAGAACTTCCCATAGAAATCACTTGGAGGCCCATCATCTTGCAAAGGAGGTAGCTGCCAGTACAAAGTAACATGTAATGCGTTTATATAATCAGTTGTATAATAATTTGGTGCGAGTATATGAAAAGAACAGGCAGAGACAACAAAGTTACAATACAAATATTGTAATATACCTTGGTGATCTTGGAAATGGAGTTACCAGGTGGTATGTCCTTAGTAAGCAACTCTTTAGCAATCTCCTCGGGAAGATCAAAAACTGCTCCCTGAACCTGATATTAAGTATTGGCACAATGTCAAATCGTTTGAGCTGTGTGGATGATTTCCCAATGGGATTGAAGTTCCAATTAAGACAAGTACAGAAAATAAAAAGAGAAAATAACTATACATACCTTTTCATCTGCAATTATATGGATTTTTCCAACTTCATCAGCAGCTGATGAAAAAACATCAGAAAGAAGCCCAGTGACTGATCTTGCTGAAAAATATCTCCTATCATCTGAATACCGAATTAGCTGCAACGTAGTCCATCCCTGAAATACAAAAGTTTTAAAAAAGCATACAGTTAAAGATCAACTGAAAAATCACGCATCGTATAGTGTTTGTTCTAGGTGGTGTGTCCTTATTTAGATAATACTTGAACACATAAGACAAACGAAATATCTGCAGGCCATGCTTTGTAACCTCCATGAACTAGGGAATGACCCAGCTGATACCATTTTTAAATGCTTAAAGATAAAGATCACACTGGTTTGGATCATGGATTAGTATTATTATCATTTGGGAAGTCATTCTGAGCAATTTATTAAAACAAAAACCCTGGTTCAATAGCTAGTATTACGTTATTTTAAAAAAAGTCAACATTAAGATAGCCGTTACTTGTTATAGACTGGATCACAAGGGTAATACAAGATTCACAACACCTGTTCGTGAGTGATAAGAGACCGGGACGATGGAGGTCGGGAAAATCCACTAAGTTGTGCAAGTGCAGCCGCAAGGGCAGTTGTTCCTTGTTCTTCAATCAATTTTTGTGCAGTTGGGGTGAAAAACTGAATAGACTCGGGATGAACTCCACTAAGTGTAGCAACAACCTGCTCAGCAGATGACCCCAAGACCTCTTCCACAGCTGGTGGACTAACAAATTCAAACTTGCAGCCTACATCACGTTCAAGGGATCTAACTGTTCTCCTCTGGCTACTGGTGTACAACAGAATGGCAGTACCTTGTTTTCCAGCACGACCAGTACGACCAGAGCGATGTACGAAAGTCTCAGGATCATTGGGAAGCTCATAATGGATAATCTGAATGAAACAGGTAGCATGATAAGCTTTTCAATATGTTGAGAATAGATGGCATTTCAGTACAAACCAAGACACAAAAAATAAACCTCCCATTCAAGTAGAGATTTTAAACTTATCTGAACAGATTCATGATTGTGAAGAAATAATTAAACAAAGAAATTAAATAAAAACATTTTATGTCCATAGTTTACACAGTATACCAAATATAAGGTTCTAAATCCTTAGTCAGATGAGACAGTGAACAGTGAAAAAAAACCGAAGAAAAAGCCAAATGTAGTACGGCAAGAACCCTATAAGATTAGACAAATTATACTTCAGAACAGGCAATAAATTTCCTGTCCAGTCTAGGGATAAGACATCACAAACTACTAAACCCTAAATACCAAAAAAAAAATTATAACTAGATCCGTAATCCACTATTAAAACACCCAAGAGCCAGCATAAAATTACTCTCAAGTGTTTTGCTTATTAATCCACAGCCTTGTCGGCATTAACACTAAACTAATAAATAAGTCCACGGGGAGATCAAATTGTTAAATGTAGACTACGAAGCATCCTTGGACTCACCAAATCAACATTGGGAATATCAAGTCCACGAGCTGCAACATCAGTAGCAACAAGCACTGTGAATTTCCCTTGCCGAAAACCGTTCAATGTTCTCTCTCTCTGATGCTGAGATATATCGCCATGCAGTGCTTCAGATGTTATACTATTTGTTAATGCCAATGATACTTCATCAGCATCTCTTTTTGTCTGTGTAAATACTATAGTCTTCCCGCCCTTTGCATAAACCTGAAAGACAAAGGGACAGTAAGTGAAATTATTGACCCCTGCCCCCAAAAATTCCTCACGAGAAATAGCAGATTGTAAAACATCAGAAATACAAAAGTTAACCGATTTAACAAGTTTGTTATGAGTGCATAAAATCCAAAAATTAGATAACTAGGAAGTAATGCATTTAATAATTTTCAAAACAAACAGATAATGAAAATGATCAATTTGTTGATTATAGAGTTAAAAAAAAAATTATTAGATTATCTGTTCAAATACATATTTAATTAAATATTCAACATAACATTTGATCTTATTGGATTATATCTGTTTGTTACTTGAACTAGTAACTAGTAATATTTCTCAATATGATGACTAGACAGAACCCTCAGTATGCAAACTGAAGAGATTCAGAACATCAAGGTCAAATTGAAAACTTTAACAGATAACTCACAGTTACAAGGTCAGAGAGAATTGTCCGCTTTGAAGTGGCAGTGGCTGCTATAGCATAAAGTTTTATCCCTTCAGCGAGCTTTTCTTCTTCATCACCAACCTGTTTGAAAGAAAAGAAAAAGCATTATAATCATACTATATGATTTTTATATTAAAATGCATCATAATCAAGGTTCAATTCTCATTATACAACAACTTGAACATTAGTATGCACAATTATGCCTGAATTATTTGGTGATACGGTCAGGAAAAAATTTGAAGACCAGAGAGCAGATGCATCTAGATTATGATGTAGTCCACGCACATGAATATTTCCTTTCTTTTCTCTCCAAATCTACTGTGCCAAACAAGCAAAGCATAGTATGCGCCAAGACAAATGACAAATTTCACCACATTACCACTCTCTTTAAAATATTGTGCACAATGGTGTATGCTTGCAAGCAATGTAAGTTCATCAAGATGAATATGGTATCCATCTATATTGTCACATTTAGTTATATGAGCATCTAAACCAGAGTCTATAAAATATTAAAAGTCAACTCCAGACAGCATTAGATAATGTCTTTAATAATTAATTTCAAACCAGCTTGCACAGAACAGGATATGCAGATATACAGGCAAAAATCACATATGTAAGTAATGCTCTTCACAACAAAATCTTTGTAGATATAATATATTTCTGGCACAATCATATGCTGTACTATCTGTTTACACTACACTCTATAAACAAAGTCATCAATTGATAGTGCATAAGTGTGTGTGTGTGTGCGTGAGAGGGAGAGAGATTATTAGAGTATAAGACAAAAGTAACAAAAATTCACCAAATCAATTGTGAGTGGGTTGTTCAAATATTTTCTCGCCAACTTCTTCACCCAAGCAGGCATGGTGGCAGAGAAAAGCATACTCTGCCTCTGAGAAGGGAGATTCTCCAAAATCAATTCCACATCCTCCTCAAACCCAACAGCAAGCATCTGATCTGCTTCATCAAGCACCAAATACTGAACCTCACTCAGCTTAAGGCTCTTCCCATTAATCAAGTCAATTATTCTCCCCGGGGTCCCAACCACCACATCTACACCACGTGAAAGAGCACTCTGCTGACTAACATAAGAAACACCGCCATAAACACAAACAGTGCTGAGATAAGGCGCAGATTCCTTTATCTCCTTCTCCACCTGCTTCGCTAACTCCCTCGTAGGTGCCAGAACCAAAACTCTGGGAAGCCTACCAGACCTTCTGCAACAAAGAAACAACCACGTGAATATGGCCACAACAACCACCATCATGTATAATTTATAGATTTATTTAATCATTTGGTCCCTATGCCTACGTTTACTTTTCATTTTAGCCCCTGTATCTAAAAAAAACCAACCATTTAGTCCCTATACCAATTTTTTTTATACATATTAGTCCATGTGCCTCCGTTTTGTGGCGCCACAAAATTAACAACAGGGGCTAAAACATACAAAAATTGCTTGTATAAGGACTAAAACGTAGAGTTTTTTGTTACAACGACTAAAATGAAAAACTTGACAGACACAGTCAACAGAGTACAGGAGCAGACAACTAATGAAACCAATACTTATAGTTATACGAAGCAAAGTGCAACACATGAACAACGATTACCTTTGAGAAGGCTCATCTTCATCTTCAGTAAGGCCTTTAATAACTGGAATTCCGAACGCTAGTGTCTTGCCAGTACCGGTCTTCGCCCGAGCAATGATATCTCTACCTTGTAGTGCAGGCACCAACACCGCTCTCTAATCACGCACAAAATGAAGCTAAATGTTGGTAATAAATTGCTAGTGCAACCCTAACAGGTAAAAGGATAGGAAGAGAAACGAACCTGAATGGGGAAAAGGTGAGTAATCCCACGGCTCTGGAGGGAATCAACGAGGCGCGAGGGCAAGTCGAGCTTGGAAATGTCGAGTTCGTCGGAATTGGGGGGCTCGGCGGAGTAAGAATCGGAGTCGTGCTGGAATTCGGTTTGGTCGAAGTGGCGGCCGAGTCCTTTGAAGGCTTCTTCGCTGAGGAGGGAGGAATTGGGTGTGGCGACAGCGGAGGGGAGGAAAGTCGGAGTGGGCTTGAGGCCCGTTTTGAGGGTGGGCCCAGGGCGGTGGGCTCGGAGAAGGTTGTTGAAGTGGGACTTGGAGTCCAAACATTGCAACCTAACGGAGGAAGTGGAAGTGGCGTTTGGCCTCTGGTAGAGTTCGAGGGTGGGCGTCTGGTAAATGGAAGAAACGCCTATGAGAGAAGCCATTTTTGGAGAGTAAGAGATAGGGTGGTGAGAGTGGAAGAGATGATAAGGGGACAGTGGTTTAAGGCCACGTCGTTTGAGAATGAATGTATGGCCTTTCCAACCTCCACCTCGCTCTGCTTCTTCCAAATATATACACTCCATTATCAGATATTTTTACATTTCAAAATTCGCCTTATCCTCTCATCGAGTGTACATGAAAAACATGGAGTGCAAAAAGAAAGAGCCCGGTACAAGTAGGATTCCAAAAAGGGTAATCAAGATATTTTGATTTCATGAAGTGTAGATGAAAATTACGAGTGCAAAAGGAAAGAAAGAGCCGCGTCAACTAATTGTAATGTTACTTTTGGACATTACTTTTGTTTTCATCTGTATAAACAATCAAGTTAAATGTGTCATATCTATAACAAATATTAAAACTTAAAATTATAATTTTAAAATCTATTTAACCAAATAATTTAGTCAACCATTTACTCAATGTCTTTTATAAAATCAAATTTATTAAATAAACTAAAATTATTTTGACACAATATAAAATAATGTGTTTCCAGAAGATAATGAATTTTCTCATAGCGTGTTGGACGGAAGGGTCTAACGGAGAATCTCGTGACAACGGCGTCTGATGCACGCTCCGCGTGTTACTAGTGAATAATCCGTCAACAAATTTTAATTAAAAAACTAAAATTATAATATTTTTAAGTAAATCAATTGACATAATTAAAATATGGACCCAAATAATATGGTTTCAACCTAAGACAGTTAAATGATGGAGTTATAGTAGGTGAAAACACAATTATGATAGCTAAATGAAACTTAAAACGCAATCAATTGTCCACGTAAAAAACAAAAAGCATAGTATTTGCATAGCTGTTGCTATGAGTTTTCAATTTTGATTTTCCTTGGGAAGCCAGCAGTCGCCATTATTGGTGACAGTGAAGCATTCATCTTCTCTAATTATTCGCTTCCAACTTGGCGGATCCTCCCTTTTGCCTTTATCCCATTCCACCAATCTTCGATTCTCGTTAGGGTTTTCGCTTTCTGAAGCACTTGAAGGGAACCCAGAATGGGGGTTCTGGTGCCGTTATTCTTCTACGTCGTCGCTTTCATTTGCACCGTCGCAGCTATCGCTTTGGCCGTTCTTCACATTTACCGGCACCTTCTCAATTACACTGAGCCCACTTATCAGCGCTTCATTGTTCGGATTATTTTCATGGTTCCGGTGAGTTAATCACTTTTTCATTTCACCACAACCGCCTTGTCAATTCATTCATGTGATGGTTTCTACTAGGGTTTTTGTTCTCACTGTCACGATTTAGCCGCTGTTGTTAATTGGACTAACCGTTTCGCTTCAGACAAAAACATCCTCACTGGAAATCCAGGGGCAGGAATGTTAATTGGGGTTATCAGATTGTGCGCTGTTCCTTTTCATCATCTTTTTATCGAGAGTTTATGTTTCCGGAACTGGATTTTCTTCACTAAGTTTAGTGACTGTTTGACTTAATTGTTTAATTGTTTGATACTGTGCCAGTTTTGGCGATTAGTGGGTTTGCAAACATGATGCTAAATGGCCTTGATTTTGTATAATTGGTTTTGTTAAAAATTGAATTTTAAACTTTGAGTTAAGTGATTTGTGTTTGTTAACAATTTCTCTCTAAGCAACATGTTTTGTTTGTGTGTTTCTTGACATTTATTTGGTTCTTTACTTTCATCTTCATGGCTCTCCTGAAATTCCACTGGGATGAGTTATATGACATTTCTTTTTATGATTTATTTTAAGCAGTTATAAATTTAATTTTCTTTTACAGGTTTATGCACTAATGTCATTCTTATCCCTTGTAAGACCAGAGAGTTCAATTTATTTTAATTCTATTCGGGAAGTGTAAGTTCATCTATATTTCTTTCTCTATTTACTTGATTCTTGCTGATGTTTAGTCTGAATTCCTTTTCTTTTTTGTATATTTTGGTTGTGATTAATGGTTACAGTGATACCTGAATTCCATATTGTTATTCTACACTGATTGTGACGTAGGAAGCCTTTGAGACTTAAGAAGCCTTAGAAGTAGTTATTGTCTTTCAATTCAGAACTATCTGGTCTGGTACCCTACTCTAGATAGGCTCGAATTCCTAGGATTAGAACATTTGGGTAGTTCTTCAACAAGATAGATATTTCGTCGGAGCATATATGAAAACATGTCAATGGTTTGCTTAAATTTTTACCTTGTTAGACAGTAACTTCCAGCAGGATGGCTAAAATGGGTGTGTTATTTGTAATTGGAAAGTACCTACCAAGCTCAAAGGCAAGCTTTATCATATTGCCATACATCTACACTCTGGTAACGGCAATGAATATTGGATTTCAAAGGGTAAATAAGTAAAAAAGTGAGAGTGATAGAAGTGAGAATGTTAAAATGAACGTGTGACCACACAAGGAAATACATGATACAAAGTGATTACATGCAAGTAGATATTGATGTTGCAAGGTAGTTTGTAAACATACAAAGAAGATGATTGGAAGCAGCGGGGATGAGAATTGATTGGTCTTGTGGAAAGGGAGAGAGAGACTCATAAGGATATTGCGAGAAGCCGTTAAGAGCTATGTTATGGTGAATAATATCTTTGAAATTTAGTATTTAACCGAATCAAATACCTTATGTGATTCATATAGTGGACCTCACCGAGTGGGATAATACGGCTTTTGTTGTTAATGCTTAAGAAAAGTTACATTCTTCCATTGTTGATGTAAGTGAGGTGGCATAGCCGCCGCAGAGCACTTGCATATACAAGCACAAGAGTGGGAAGGCAATTCTTTCTCCCCGCCACTCCACTCTGCTTTGTCCTATTTAGTGATTTTTATTCACTTGTACATTATTTAGTGTACTTGCCTACTACATTTTAGCTTGGAAATTTAAGTGCACTTTGCACATTTTTTGTTGTCGTAAAACTACAATGAATTTTGCCAACCTATGTTTATTAGATTGGTGCAATTTCATGATTGATTTCTCTTGTCTATTGTTTCAGCTATGAAGCGTGGGTCATTTATAATTTTCTGTCATTGTGCCTGGCATGGGTTGGTGGTCCTGGAGCAGTTGTAATAAGTTTGAGTGGTCGAGTTCTGAAGCCATCGTTCTGTTTGATGACTTGTTGCTTTCCTCCTATACCGCTGGATGGGTAGGTTTATGTCTGATTCATATTTTTGGATTAAAAGCCTTTGCACCAGAATATAGTTTATATTCCTTGAAAATTATCCCTCGAATTGTCTATGGAGTTTTTTTTTATTACCTATTTTGTAACTTGTAAATTCTAGGATGATGCATTTGCCACACTATGTGGAGAATTATTTTTTAGGGATTATTTATTGGAAAATAACTTAGACATCCCGGAGAGGCATGGATTGGATTTTAGTAGAAGCTTCTGATATGGTGGGATGATAGTATATCATGATATGCATTCGTTTCTCACTTCTAAAACTTCTATTTCAGGCGTTTCATTCGTAAATGCAAGCAAGGATGTCTGCAGTTTGTGATTTTGAAGCCCATTTTAGTTGTTGTGACACTCATACTTTATGCAAATGGGAAGTATAAAGATGGAAATTTCAACCCAAAGCAGTCATACTTGTATCTTACGATCATTTATATGATCTCATATACAATGGCTCTGTATGTGCTTGCTTTGTTTTATGTGGCATGCAAGGATCTGCTTCAACCATTCAATCCTGTTCCAAAGTTTATTATAATAAAATCTGTTGTGTTCCTGACTTATTGGCAGGTGATTTTACATCTCATTCATAGTTATGGTCCTTTATTTTCTCTTAATTTTGACTATACATCTTGTTGCTGGTTGTTGGTAATATATGAAGAACAGAAAAAGGAGTGTCATTTTTTTGGTACACATGCTTGTGACCTTCATAAAGGATGTGAGTGTAATGTAAAATGAGGATGCCCTGTTTGATCTTGAGATGAGCTGTAATTTGTTTGGAGCAAAAGCCTCCAGCACTTTAAAAGAAGGAAAATAAGTATTTTGCATCTTAAATCTTGGGATATAAAGTCATATATCTTTGTTGAACAGACATTGGATATACCCTGGATTTATAACATCTTTGCTTATATAGGTACTAAATATTGGATTTGGTGTGTTAGTTTTCGTCTCAGACACACCAGCATACTTTAAATTTTAGGAATTGATTTGTTTGTGAAAGTCTTCAGTCACCTATAATTTTCATCTCCCTCCCGTTGTCTTCGTTTCCCTAGTTTTCTATTTTCCTTACTTCACTTACTGGTATAAACTTATTTGAGGCCACCGGTAATTGACATAGCAATTAAAAAAATAATAAAAGAGAAATGGCACTCATGTATGCATGTGTTATGACATTTATTTAATATGATGCCAAGAAGTCTAACAGCTTCATTATTTTTGTTGATTCACACGGTTTGTTGTCCTGTGGGTATTATTTAGAAATTAAAAATGACTAAGAGTTAGTTTGGTCTTGCTTCGTTCCAGTGATATTTTTGTTTTACTTTTGAGGGTTGAAGCAGGGTGACATTTTTTTTTACATTTCTTAGGGAGTGTTATTCTTCCTTGCTGCAAAGTCCGGATTCATTGAGGATGCTGATGAAGCTGCCCTACTTCAAAATTTTATCATTTGTGTTGAGATGCTTGTTGCTGCTGTTGGCCACTTTTATGCATTTCCATACCAAGAATATGCCGGTGCTAATATAGGTGGATCCCGTGGTTTGACGGCTAGCCTTGGGCATGCTTTGAAGTTAAATGATTTTTACCATGATACAGTGCACCAGGTGAATCTTGCTTTATATGTTCTGTCTGTAACACTGTTAACATGGCATTGGCTTCAGGCTTTGCAACCGTTATGCCGCAATGCATTTTTAGTTCCCCATATTATTGTTGAAATGAGTCTCCTTTTCTTTCATATTTTCTGTGCGGATAATCTGATACTAATCAAACTTTTGGCAGTTTGCGCCAACGTATCACGAATATGTTCTATATAATCACAGCGAAGGTGAGGAGGGAACTAAGAAATACAGGTCGCGGACTTTTGTTCCAATTGGCCCTGAGATGGATTCAGTGAGAAGAAATAAGAATATATTTGGAAACAAGTTAGATGACATACAGCTCTCAAGTTTGTCTTCTTCTACTAGTAGCAGTCCCTCAAATTCCGTGCCTGATGCTTCAAATTCTGATGCAACGAAATCTTCCTTGCTTGTGGATTTGTCCAATTCTACTCCGGAACCATACGACATGACCCTTATTGACTTGGATGTATCCAGTTACCCTGAAGAAGTTCCTGCGGTTGATCAAGCTGGTGGTAGGTGACCATGGGGAATATTCAGAGGTAGCTTTGATGGGAAAAATGTTATCGCTGGAGGAGATTAGAGGGGCATCCAGCATATTTTCTGTGCTTGGAAAGAACTATGATTGTGGGTTCTTAAATTCTGGGAAAGGAATTAAGCAGATCATGTGCGACATACATTTGTGTTAACTAGTCGACCTCACTCTTAAGCAAAGCAGTCCTTGATGTCAGTCTCGGTCTTTATACTGTAATTGTCTCCAATGGTTGTTTCTGTGTGTAAATTGTAGATACGGAACCTGTTGACATGCCTCAGAGTTTAAACATGAAAAATACCAAAATATTGATTCAGAATTAATTGATTATTTTCTCCCATACACCATAAGATATTGGTTCTTGTTGATTTTGATGATTATAGCAATACTGTTGTCGTTATTTACGTTTATGGAACCTCGTTATATTTATTGTGTTTGACACTATAGGTATTATTGATGATGAGGGTTTTCTCAGAATCTGTTACAATTTGTATCACTTCTGCGTTGAAAATTCAGTGCATTTTATTCGTGTGTGAAGCTTCGTCTTAACCTTCCTTGGCCAGGTTAGGTCTTTTCTAATTTTCGTGGGCAAACTCTTGTAGCCATATTTTTTACTTCATGTTTTAGTAACTTTTCGCTCCTGGAAAATTGCTATAAATGCTAAACTTTTCGACCATGTGATATTAACATGACCTCTAATTTGTCAATTCTGTATTTATTTTGTTTATTTTTTAAGCTAATATGGTTTATGAGTTTATGGTACTGTCAGGATTAAGGATATGAAAATGCTTTCTTAAAATTTACATTTGAGCGTTGTCGGCAGAAATCATGTTCGTTACCTTCGTTACCTGTAACAATTGGGAATCACATGGTTTTTGCCAACCCAATTTTATGACTAGTGAAAATATTCAAAGTTATTCATGAGTTATTAATTAAAACATTTAAATTAAGAAAAAAAGTTTGATAAAAAATAACTCCGTCATTGCAGAATTATTTAACGGATTCGCCCTTCATTTTCTAAATGATTAAAATTAGTACATACTCTAGATGTGGAGAGCTTGGGAGAGTCTTTCACCTTCAACCTTCACAGTTTCTTACTCATTTTTTGTACTCCAAATTCTTAAAATAGTTAACATATGATTTGTATTTTCTTTATTTATATATATTTCTTTTCATAAGTCTTTCTTATATATTTCATGCGCATGGTTTGATTATTTATACTTTCTTAAATTTTATTACATTGAAAATGTTTTTGAAGTTGAAGTTGTAGAACTAAAGTTGAAAAACAAGAATATTTCATATTAAACATAGTATTTAATTTCTTGATCATTGTCACTTACTCTTTATATGAATCTTGTATAAAAGTAATTAAGAGATTATCATTTTTAGATTAAAATTTAAGTTTTTTCCGGTAAAAAATTAGGGTTTCAATAAATTAATATTGTAAATGGAAATGTTATATGTTGAAACTTTCGAAAATTATTGTGTAAAGTTCATAAATTTTAATAGTCGCAATATCTTTATATAGTTTTAATCAATTTTATATGTTTGCAATTCTTTTAAAAAACTATAAAAAAAAATCCTATTAAGTTTGTTATTCCAATTGTAGGATAATATATAGATAATATTTTCACTCTTGATTAGTAAATATATAATATAAACTATATAATTAGAGGAAATATACGTGGAAACAACTTGATTTATTATTATACAACTTTAATGGATATGCCCCTCAAGAAATTAACAGTTCGACTCGACAAAAAGAAGGAGTATTCAACCCAATCTATTTAGATTAGGTTATCCAATTCAATAAATATTTTTCTAGTCTCATGTATATTTAGTAAAGTTATGTTTACTTGTTTAATTTTAAAATATCATATTTACATAATTTAAATATAAAATTATGAAAATTTAAAAAATTGAAGTTTCAATATAAAATTAAAGAAATTTTATAATATTTTTAAAATTATATCTTTCATAAATAAAATAACAAAAGTGAGTATTACTTTACTAAAATATAAGAAGACGAGTATATGTAAACTTAAACAAATCCTTCGTCAAACTTAAGAAAAAAAAACTTGGATTGAAATTTTGCATTTTTTTATCAGACTTAAATCAATCAAACACAACTTTGATATAAGATTAGATGAAATTAGGTAAATTGAGTCATAGGTTTTGATTTTTTTTGTTAAATATTTTTTTTTCAAAACATTTTTTTTTTTTACTATAGCTTTTGTCAAATTTAAGTTTTTTTTTTTCTCGATATGATAAGAACAGGTCAAGACTATCACCTGTTTTTCATCATTGAGAGATTTTAGATATTCACATTCACTTTTTGACCGTGGTGCTGATTATGGTTGTTGATAGTAACAAAACATTTGAAAATTGTGGTCACCATTAAGCGTGTGGTTGATATCCATAACTCATTGGAAGACTTTAAAGGCTTCTGTGATTGTGATTCTATATAGTATATATCTAACATGTATGATAGAGGATATCTGGAAGAAAGACTTCTCGTTCTTATTTGAATTTAGTCAAAAGTGAAAATCATATGTTCAAACCATTGAATCATTGAATCAACAGAGAAAAATGATGTTTTCTAGTATGTTGGAATAAGGTGCAGAATGCAGATCCACGTAGGAATGCTTAAAGTTGCTGATAATGTAGAAGGATGGCGAATTAAAATGGTAGTTGCACCTTATGTTGATTCGGTAAGAAACCACGAGAACTGAACTAAAACTTTCTTATCCAACTCTTTGAACAACCAGAAATACTGTTATATTCCACGAGCGTTGCGTATCGTGCTGATTAATCGTTAATTTATCCAATGCTTTGAACAATTGTAACAACGCTATCTTAGCCCAATTGCTTATGCTGCATGAATTCCTCATATTTTCAATTCATAAACCCAACTAAATTTTATCATTTATCATTTATTTATTCCAATTCCGCTAGATACTGTGTACAGTTGTTGTCACTTGTGTGCAAAGATTTGTGGTCTTTCTTGCATTTACTGTTACACGTCAAGGGACACCCTTCACCATTGACCCACACACCAAAGCTTTTACCCCTTTCTGGGAATTATTTTGTTATATTCTGTTCTTTTTGCGTGTTTTTATTAAATTTCTGATTAAAAAATAAGAAACGTCCAAATTCACTTCTCCCCTCACTGGATAAGGATGGCTTTGAGTTAAGCCAACCATGAAGAGCACGAGAAGTGGATGTCGTCGTGTGACTGCCTAAATCGTCACTCACATATTTATAGCATAGTGAAATAAAGCAAGAAAGAGCAACAAAATCTACGATATGAAAATGCAAACAAATAAGTTTAATGGTATGTTTTATAACTCAATTATTGTTATTTGCAAAAAAATCTATCATGTAGTATTTTTATTTTTGATCGATATATTTTTCAATTTTTACTCCCTTGAATGTATATAAACTTAATTACGTGGAACACGAAAATGAAAAAAAAAAGTAATAAAAAAAGTGGTGAAAGGGCAGAAGACACGTGACCGTCCATTAAAAAAAACATCAACGTATCGAAGGATCCACGTGTTAAAGTGGTTACGCTTTTCGGAGAAGAAATAGTTGTAAGAAACAACCAATAATCGCATGGTAAGGTAGTGAAAAAGGAGCTGTCTTTAGCTTCAGCTATTGCGGCGGCGCACAGCTTGGCTCGCGTTGCAAGCAACAATAAGGTGCGTGGAATCTCTACAGTTCATACCCCTTTTCCATTCTTCTCTATCTTTTCTCACCACGAAACCAAGCCATTTATTCTCACTGCTATTTAATGGCGCTAAATTCTGGAATTGTTTTGTTCTAGCTGTCTTTTCTGTTTTACCTTTTGGGTGGCACCATGATAATCGTTGGTAATAATCAGAGGAAAGGTAGTGAGAATGTGATGATGGGTAGTGTTAGTCTGAACCCGTTATTTCGGAGTGAGTCTTTCGGGCATTACTACCCTGACGCCGAGCACAGCTACACTATGATGGAGAAGAGGCAACTGTTCTTGAGAAGCTATCAGTTCTGTCGAAAGAAGAGTCTGAAAGAGAGGGTGAAAGGGTCGTTGGTTCGTGTGAAGAAGGTTCTGTGGCTAAGGCTGCGATCTGCTAAGAAACTTCGGAGGTTGGTGTTTTCAAGGATCAGAATCAAATGCGGCTTCTATTACCGCAGGAGAAGGTTTTCACGCCTTCTCAATGCCCACAACCGCAAAATCGACTCTTCCTCTTGTTTCTGGTAGTACCATTACTCATTCACTCATCACAACTCAGGAAAACAGAAAAAAAAATGTTTTTATTTATTTCATGATTCATCAGTTACTACGTGTAGTCTTTTATCTTGTACTTATAATGACATTAACATATTGGAAATTGGATCAAGGAAATAGATATATTGCACATATTGTTCATTCTACTTTACTTGTTGATCTCAAAACGGTATTTCTGTGTTTTCTTCCTTTTGTTATTCATATTTTTTTGTTTTTTTTTATATACTTTCTGTTTTGTGGGTTCATACTTTCCATTAAACTGTGAGAACTCAGAAGCAAGTTCAACATGTTGATACTTTTCCATTTTCCGCATGGTTATCATTAGATTACAGTTGCCAATGGTGAGAGGCTTCTTCCTATGTTTGATTAAGAATTCAAGACTCACGGGCAACTGTGTGTGGTGGTTGCTACTGTGTCACTGTTTAACAAAAATAAAATGATAAGGTAAAATGGAGGCATTGCAAGCACTCACCAGAAACTATGTTCCAATTCTTTATGGTCCTTCTGTTAACTCACCGTCCATAATTAAAAGATACATCAGCAAATGAAGCTTTTGCTTCGTAGGCAAATAAATACACAACAACCTCATTTTATACACAACAATTATTTACCTACTGTCCGTAGTTAAAAACTACATCAGCAAATAATAATAACATTACTAGGAGGAAGAAAAGTCATTAGATAGACCTATTTTTAAATATTTAAATTATTATCTGGTACGTGTAAAAAAAACATTTAACTCACTTGAACTTCTTTTTTAATTTGTAGAATTTTGTAACTGGGTTAGAAACTAATTTTTCAAAATATATATGTCTACTTATAAGTTAACCTCCCTTGCAACATACAAATTTACATCGAAAAAATCCTAGGCACCCATGTCAGTCTGATTGGTGTATTTATTGTTTAAATTAGTGTGCCCATTCTAAATGCTGACGTATCCATGCATAAAATTTCATATTTTTTGCCAATATTTATTTTGTACAGCTATCAACTCAGCACTCCTGAAGCAAATTGCACGAGGAAATAATTGTCCACTAACTTGTAATTTGCTCAATATATTGTTCTCCTTTTCTCTTTTGGGGTAGCTCTTATGTGTCCAAACTTATTACTAGTATTTTGTTATAAGGTTGATTTAATTGTTTAATTTAATATTAAGAAATGTCAACCCATTTGCATTGGTAACCTATATGTCAAGCAAAGGGAACAGATGCCATTTATTTCTGGGACTGCATATGAATCTGCTCTTCTCTGATCCAATGCCATTTAATAAATAGCCATTAACGGCTAAAATTGCAGTGTCAGACTGGCATGAAATAGCGTGCAAACAATTGCAAATAAGCAACAAACAAATAAACAGTATTAAATACTATTTATAACACACGTTAAGTGTAACTTTTTTATGACAATAAAAAAAACAATTATTAAAATAAAAGAATTTGTATTAAAGTTATAAAGATGGTCTAATGCATCATGCTTACTTTCACACTTCAGATTCTTTATTCATAATACATATAACGGATAAAATAAGAAATATCAAGTGGATCGGTTCAGACATGTTTTTGATACACAGGGTCCTCAAACAGAGGTAAGTGCACAGCATACACATGTCTAAAACTAGTCCAGAGATTACTTCTTCCTTCTTGACTAAATCACATCATACAAAACTAAAATTTTCAGAGAAAGGAGAAGAGAAGAGAGGTTTAGAAACTCATAGTATGAAAAACTGATATTATTCAAACTTAAGAACTGTCTTTTTTTTTATACATTCTTCTGAGTTCCCTTTTATAGACAAAGGGACTCATATACAAACAAAAGAGCAATAATACATCAGACACTATTTGACAGTGACATAAAGTTAAAAACACTATTTGACAGTGACATAAAATTGAAAACACTATGCGACAACGACATAAAATTGACATAAAGTAGAAAATACTATGTGACAACGACATAAAGTAAAGAACAATATTTAACAAGGACATTTTGTCTTATATCCACAGTGCTTTTTGTCTGTCCTTTGAGCTTTGCTGAATATGTCTGCAGTGTTTGTTGTCTGTCCTTTGAGTCTTGCTGGATAATTTTCTGATAAGATCTTATCCTTCTGTATCTGATTCATTTAGATCATCTCGTGAGCTGGAAGGCCAAGGTGGCCAAGGGTCTTGGGAATCTTGCCAGATTGTCTTGTCCTTCTGTTTCTTTTCTTCTTTCCAAAAAAGTTCTTCTTTTTCAGTTTTGTCTTCTTGTTGCCAATCTTGCCAGAGAAGATTTGATTCAGAAACAGGAATGTTATTTGGAGGTTCTGATGGAATATGGACTCTTTTGAATTCTTCATTC
>Ga0123340_1000056_pt1 | contig 40410 bp, 17 predicted proteins | sample SirMexnodulemix_FD_89961 | JGI IMG/M metagenome (GOLD analysis project Ga0123340, IMG submission 89961) | Root nodule microbial communities of legume samples collected from Mexico - Siratro Mexico nodule mix | ecosystem: Host-associated > Plants > Roots > Nodule | place: Mexico: Nepantla...
AAAATAGAATTCATAACAAAATTATATATTTATGAACAATTACAAACTCAACAAAGTAATGTGAGAATTGTTAAAGTGAACCACTTATATTATACTATTATTTAAGGTACCCCTCACAGCTGGACCATACATGACTAGCTTTACTATTTTCTTACAAACTGCATCTCTCTCTATATATAGTTAATCCTAGATGTGAATTTCAGCTAAGTTTTAAAAGTAATATAAAATGAATCAGTTCAAATTAAATGGAGCTCTGTGCACAGGGCTCTGATAGAAAACTTGCAATGTGTGGAATTATACTCCAATTTCGATGATTAAGATTTTGTGATTCTAAAATGATGTTTGGAATAATCTCAGTACAGTATTAGGGAAACAAATTTTATATAAACCGGGTGTCAGTTGTTTTGCTTGGTGGGTTCTGCATGTCAGCTCTGATATGCAAAGCAAATTTGGTGAAAAATTAAAATCAAAAGTTCCTATAAAAACGGGAGTGAAATAGACATCTCACACCCCTTGTACTTCGTGACACAGCAATGATGGGAAAAACTAAAAAGCCCTCACCTTGGCTTGTTAGTTAAGGAGGGCATTTTGGGAATTTTCGGAGAGTGAGAATTCAGTACAGTGTGAGAACAGCTTTTGCTTTTAAAAGTAGGCTGCTTTTGGCTTGTTTATTAGAGGAACTGTCTGATGAATGTGATTATTTGGAGACAAAATGAGTGATTGAGAATCAATAAAGCGTAGCCAACTAAGATTAGCATGACCTAAGAAAATAGAAAGTAACAGTGAGAGAAAATGGGAGACATAATTGACACAACAAAGATCTCACAGGGAGGAGCCATTGCATCACCAATCTCAACCACAATCCCTTGGGATTCTAACTTTTTCTCATAATAATTGAATAAAACGAAAGAGAGTGGAGTTCGGTACTTAAAAGATAATGAATAGCATACCACAGGGGCAGGGAATGTTTTTGGATTCTAATTTTCCTACAGGACACTGAGAGAGCTTATAAGTTTCTCTCTCGCTCTCTCTCTCATAGTTGATGGCAGCTAAACTCATTGACCCACTTTGTTAATTTTTCTGATTAAGGTCCATTGAGCCAAACTTTCACAGTGCTTAACAGATAATACTTCACTTGCTCTCACTTTTTTCTTTTCTTTTAGTATTATATTTGGAGGAATAGAATAATACTTTACACTCCTTCTCTTTAGACCAATGCATGATTGATGGAATTTTCTTTTTCAATCATCTTTTACATTTATCTAGAAAGAGGCTAATGGAGGGATGCCTCATGGATTTTTATTATATATTCTTTCCTTTCTTTCTCTTTTGAACCATCAGCAGGCATGCTGGTTCTCTTTAAGTCTTTTTACCATTGGCTCTGATTCAAGTCTGACACAAGGGTGGGAGTGAGTGCAATTCTGGCTTCAAAGCAGGTGGGAATGGTACTGTTGGACTTGGTTGAGGTTCCTCTTCTGATGTAAAACATGACATGTAACAAAAACAAACCAAGTTGGACTTGGTGGTGTTAGATGAATCATTCAAAACCTGCTCCTTTACTTGCCTCCTCCTTAAGATAGAACTTCATCCAGTTTTGTTTTGTGGTAATAACTAATACAAGTTTCTGGTGATCCTTCAACCCAATGGAGAGAAGAGGGGATTTAGTTCTCTTTTGTTTAGCTTTGTTCTTCCTGTCCACTTCAGTGGTTGGTCTGCTTTCTCCCAAAGGTGTCAACTATGAAGGTGATTCACTAGGAGCACTTCCCTTACTTCTTAGAGATCATAAGTGTAAGGTCACTCTCAAGTGCTAATAAATTCCTGTCTTACATGCAGTTCAAGCTTTGATGAGCATTAAGAACTCTCTGTTTGATCCTCATTCTGTCTTGGGTAACTGGGATGCTGATGCTGTAGATCCTTGCAACTGGGCTATGGTCACATGTTCTTCTGATCATTTTGTCACTGCCCTGTAGGTCAAACTGGAAAAAACCAAACCATAACAAGAAATATTCAATTTCACTGTTCTTCTGCTTCTTAAGATTCTACTTATTTCATCCGTTTCTTTTTTCAGTGGGATTCCAAGCCAAAATATATCTGGCCGTCTCTCACCAAGCATAGGCAGTTTAACAAACCTCCTCACAGTGTGAGTGACATGCTATTTGTAGTAAAAGAAAGAATTGGGGGAAGTTTGTGTCAAGAATATTATCTCACTATGCATTTTGCAGGCTTCTGCAGGACAATAATATTACAGGACCAATCCCCTCTGAGATTGGAAAGCTCCAAAAGCTTCAAACTCTTGATCTTTCTGACAATTCCTTCACTGGTGAACTTCCAGATTCTCTCTCCCAAATGAAGGGTCTCCATTACTTGTAAGTTCATGAACATAATGCTATGCATTCCTTTATATGCTTTCAGAAAAAGGTGTAAAGAATTTGAAGATAGAAATTTGAATTTTTATCAGGCGGCTAAACAATAACAGTCTCACTGGACCAATTCCTTCCTCTTTAGCAAACATGACTCAACTTGCTTTTCTGTAAGTCTCTTTTTCCTCTATCATCGATCTTTTTTTCCTCCTTAGTTAAGTTGATTTATGGTTAATTATTTTCTCTTATTGACTTTTTCTTAGAGATATCTCTTATAATAACTTGAGTGAACCTGTACCAAGAATAAATGCAAAAACATTCAAGTAAGGTGTTTGGTCTTAAGTTTTATTTTTTAAATTTTAATCATTCAAAATTTTCTCTGTTTTCCTCACGTTTAGTTAAAAAAATATATTAGTTAATTGTATGTTTTTCCTTCTTCTGAAACAGTATCGTAGGCAATCCTCAGATATGTGCCACTGGAGTCGAGCAGAACTGCTTCAGAACAACGCCAATTCCTTCGGCTCCGAATAATTCTCAGGGTAATCCTAGTTCTTTCATGTTTGAGATTTGTTTATGCTTTTTCACCCTCATGATGTTGCATCTAAAGTTTTTCTTCTTATCTGTCATAAAGTGGACTTAGTCTAAAACTTAGTCCAGAAGTACTGTTTTGGGGTGCATAATTATTTCACAAAACTGTTCAAAACTATCAAGTTCTAAGTTGTCTTAACATGTTTATAATCATTGCTTCCATCATTCTCCACCCCTGTATTTACTTTTTTTCTTTTTTCATGTGACTTTCTCAAACCCTAACACAACTTTCTCAAATGCTTTTCAAGATTCACAATCTACCAAAACACCAACGAGTCACAAAGTAGCCCTGGCGTTTGCTTCAAGCTTAAGCTGCATATGCTTACTAATTCTGGGACTAGGCTTCCTCATCTGGTGGAGACAAAGACATAACAAGCAAATATTCTTTGATGTTAATGGTTAGTGGATCTTGAACAGAAGCATTCATAGGCCAACTTGCTAGGCTTATCATTGATTTACTCTTAGTTAACTCAACTCTTCTTTTTCAGAACAACACCGTGAAGAGGTTTTCCTTGGAAACCTCAAGAAGTTCCACTTCAGAGAACTTCAGCTTGCTACAAACAACTTCAGCAGCAAGAACTTGATTGGCAAAGGTGGTTTTGGAAATGTCTACAAAGGGTATCTCCAAGATGGTACAGTTATAGCAGTAAAAAGGCTCAAAGATGGTAACGCCATTGGAGGTGAAATCCAATTCCAGACTGAAGTTGAGATGATCAGCTTAGCCGTCCATCGGAATCTTCTTCGACTATATGGATTCTGCATGACAACTACAGAGAGGCTCTTGGTTTATCCGTACATGTCAAATGGAAGTGTCGCTTCCCGTCTGAAAGGTATGGCAATTTTATAATGCCAGATTACAGTCACAGTATACGTAGTTTTTCACACAATTTGGTTCTACAAAATGGTAGCTTGTGTTACTTTAGTATTTGAAAGTCCATGTTTATGCAAATTGATTCTCCATAGTGCTAGCTAGCTAACAAGTTAGTCGAGCTGAGTTGTTAACTTTGTATACAATTTTATATCTCAAGGGACTAATTAGTACAAACAAAAACTTTTAGTATACCCAATTGCATATTAACTTGGATAAGATACACTAGTCCCATATTCTATTGGTTTCACTTTGATCTCCTATATTTAAGAAGTTTCACCTAGTATTTTCAAGTAGCTTTGCTAAACCAAAATGGTCATTCTGTTAGTTTTTTGTACTAACAGTTTTAATTTTTGCTGAGGTGACAAACATGTATGTCTCACAATTTTCTACTATGGTATATTGATGTGAAGACCAACTTGGTCGGTCCTACATAGATGTTTTGAGGATCCAATATTTAAACCTTTTAAATTTAGAGACCAAATTGAAATGAAATCAAAAGAAAATTACATGAGGGGCCAAATGCTTATTTTATTCCATTAACTTGTATATGTATCTAGTATTCTTGGGTCTGCTGTCATACCGATGAAACTTCAGTGCAAATCTGAACTTATCTGTGCTCTTTACTCATGGGACCGAAGTAAAAGAATTGTTATTAGTTTCCCAACATATCATTTGTTTTATCAAGTGGGAGTATTCATTACCTTCATATGAAACAGCCAAACCAGCTTTGGACTGGCCTACGAGGAAGAGAATAGCTTTAGGAGCTGGAAGAGGCTTGCTGTATTTGCATGAACAGTGTGATCCAAAGATTATTCACAGGGATGTGAAAGCAGCAAACATCTTACTTGATGATTATTGTGAGGCTGTGGTGGGAGACTTTGGGCTGGCAAAGCTGTTAGATCACAGAGATTCACATGTGACAACAGCAGTGAGAGGCACCGTGGGACACATAGCCCCTGAGTATCTCTCAACAGGTCAATCTTCTGAGAAAACAGATGTGTTTGGGTTTGGAATTCTTCTTCTTGAACTAATATCTGGCCAAAGGGCTCTTGAGTTTGGGAAAGCAGCAAACCAGAAAGGAGCCATGCTAGACTGGGTGAGCCAACCAGAATTAATTTCTTTTTCATTTAATTATTCATGGTTTAATATGTTAGTCAGTCCTCAAATAAAGTGAATTTTGACATTATTTCTTACAAATTTCTATTACTATTGTAATCATTTAAAATAATTATATTTATGAGGACTGCAACTAACCAAAATGCTTTTGAAGTGTACATGCCTAGATACATAGCACATTATATAGTAACCATTTAAACTATGAGGACTAAAACTAACCAAAAAGTTTTTGCAGTAATAAAATTTGTCATGATTACATGCCTTTTGTTGCCTATTTCTTTACTTAACTAATGAAAATATTCACGGATAAACTAGTCAAAGTAATTTATTGTCCTAAATGTATTCGCCATCACTATACTTGCAGGTGAAGAAAATCCATCAAGAGAAGAAAATTGACTTGTTGGTTGACAAGGACCTGAAAAACAACTATGATAGGATTGAGCTTGATGAAATTGTGCAAGTGGCTCTTTTATGTACTCAGTACCTTCCAAGTCACAGACCCAAGATGTCTGAAGTGGTTAGGATGCTTGAAGGAGATGGTCTTGCAGAGAAATGGGAAGCCTCACAGAGAGCTGAATCAACAAGAAGTAGAGGAAATGAACTCTCCTCTTCAGAGCGCTACTCTGATCTCACTGATGATTCTTCATTACTTGCACAAGCAATGGAACTTTCTGGGCCAAGATGATATACTAAGCCACTTTGTGTGATATTTAAGTTGGTGGAGAGCGAAAGAAAGTTAAATTTTCTTCAAATGCAAGTTCCTTAGTTGCAGTGAACTTGGTGTGACATTAGCATCATAGTAGCATCTCCAGGAGTGATGCTAGTTTCTGACTGTACAGAATCTGATTGGAGACATTGACTTATAGATTGAGTGTTATGTATTTGTCTTAAGTGATGGACCGAAGATTTTGTGGGAAATGTCCTTCTGGCTCCTTCAACTTGTTAGAAGAATAACGTTCATATAAATATATTGTACTTAAACTGTCAATAATAGTATTTTGGGATTTGAGAATTTTCACCTGTGTATATTAATCTACAGTTTTCACCCATGACTCATTGCTTAATTTGCTTCTGTTTTCTGCTATACTTTCTAACAGACTTTTGGTGCACGGTAAGACTTAATGACCATTGTGTAACTTACACGAGAAAGAAGGTAACCCTGAGAAGTTCAATTTCGTAGGACTTTTACCTTGCTACAAAAACTTCTGCGGCACACACTTGATTGGAAAAGGTGCTGATTTTGCTACCAAGGTGCTGATTAATGTTATTGGAATTATTGTTGTAAATTTTTCAGAATACCACATACAACTTTGGATGAAGATTTTTGAAGGCTTAGAATTGTAGAGGTAATAAATTGACACTTAGTTAAATATTGTTGAAAACAGTCTCAGCTCACCTCTGTATAAAGGGGATTTGTGAAGGTTTGTAGCAATCTAATCCAAGTCCAAGATAGGAGAGCAATGATATCATTGTCATTAGAGAGATAGGAATTCTAGAAATTGCAGTGGTAATTTTGAGAAAATCCAAGAATAAGCTATAGGAATTTCCAAGAAAGAAAAGAACTCAAATTTCTTATTGAATTCAGGGAAAGTTTCTATATAACAACTAATAAGCGTTCTATTATCTCTTAAATAAACTATTTATAGAAGAATACCAGGTAATGATAATAGTTATAACTGTCTATCAGAAATTATTTCTATCATTACCATCTCCTTTAATTTCATTCTTGACCTCAAAAATGAAAAGATGAAAACTTTGTGCAAAAATCATGAGAAAATTTCCATGTAGCATTCTCCAAAATTTGATGCTTCCATTTTACCATAACCTTAGCTATGACCTGACGTCTTCTTGTAATAGTCATGCGATCACATAAGCCTCTAGTTTCTTGCAGCAGTAACTTTTGTAGATTGATTATGCACATAAGGAGAAGTGCAGCCTTGTCCAACATATTTTTTTAGTATTTCCTAGCAGAAGCCGTTTATAAACTACTATTCCCACTTAGTTGACTATTGGAAAGGCCCAAAATATTTTGAACTCAACTTCTCTTTGCTCCCTTTTGCTACTGAATTTTGTGTATAAGATTGTAACTTGTCATAGATCAAATCTCCTTCCATAAATTGCTTGTCACTCTTGTGCTTGACAACCATTTGTTTCATTTTGTCCTGTGCTTTTCTCAAAAGAAATCTCAACACCTTCATTTCTTACCTTTTCGCTAAGCTCCTATCCACTATCTGAACTTTAGATTCACCAGGTAAATAGAAAAGATAGACAAGAGGCGGTTGTCCATAGATTATCTCATAGGAAGTAGCCTAGATGAAAGTATGGAAGGTTGTAGTGTACCACCATTCAGTTAGTGGCAACCACTTAGACCATTGTAGTAGTGTGTCAAAACACATACACTTCCAATATGTTTCTAAGCATCTATTTATCAACTCAAACTAGCCATCCAGGGTGGTATGTTATAGACAACTGTAATTGGACACCTTAATAAGCCATAAGATCTTACCAAAAGTTGCTTACAAGGTCTTTGTCACTTGTAAACCCATGCAATTTGAAAACTTTATTCGTAAATGGTTGAGCCACAATGCTAGCAATGTAAGGATGAGTCAAAGCTATAAAATGAGTAGCCTTGCTCAATCTATCCACTACTACTAATATGACTTGCTTGCCATCAGAATTGGGTAAACCTTATGATGTAATTTGGATTAAGAAGAATCAAATCAAGAAGGGGAATAGGATTTAGAATATGATCAAGGAATCCTAACAAGAAACATGGTGAGCAAAAAAACAAGAGGAAGAAATTAAGAAAAATAATATTCAAAGGAAGATTTATAGGATGAACACTCAAGATGATTGAAGAAGAAATTAGAAAGAAAAATAAATTGTAATTTTTAGGAGATTCTAGAATATTCAAGAATGTTTTAAAATCTCTTAGAAGTCTAAGGGGTAAACAATCAAAGGGATAAAAATACCCATGTGTAAGTAGAACTTCCTTCACATGTCACTTTCATACACATGTGATGGTTGTAACATCCTTTACCAGACACTTTTAAGTGCATGTGAAGATTGTAACTACTTTACATGTCTTTTTAACCACTTGGATGTCCTATTTTATTTAGGGCATGACTAAGTTGATCAACTTTGTGTAAACATGAGAGTAGTATTCACATAAGTGCAATCATTAGTTTAATGTTCACATAAGTGTAAAGTAGACTTATGTTCACACTAGTGTAATCATTAGTTTTGTGTTCACACTTAGGTAAACATTAGTCTTGTGTTCATATTGTTTCCTACCCATTCTCATGACTCTTAGCGAGCCATAAGCCTGTAAATAAGGGGTTTCTCTATCTGTAAAAGGCATACTTGAATATTGAATACAATTAACTTTGTTAGAATACTTTGAATGTCTTGAGAGTATGAAACTCTTGTTCATTGGTTCTTATCTTGAAAAACATTTTTAAGTGTTGAATAATCATTGCACTTGTCATTGGAACTCTCTAAGGTGGTGTGTTTTATCCATCTTCTTTCTCATTCCATTTTAGTGTTTCAGCTTACAACTTGTCTTGTTTTCTTTGTAACAATGTCGTAAGCTTCAAGTTACAACCATGGAGCTTGAATTCTCCTATCCTTCTTGAGTTGATAGTTCCTACTACTTCCTTCTGAAGAGCACATCACTTTTTATGAAGTTCATAGTAATGTGTTTCCAAATGTGATTAGGGATTGGTAGAGGTTGTACTAACCTAGGCGAAGTTGCAATTTCGTACTTACATCACTAGTAGATTAGGCATTGTTGTATAAAATCATTCACATCCTTTTTCAATCATTTCCAATAAATCATCAATTTAACCCTCTAAATAGTAGTATTTCTGCTTGAACAACCACCTGATGATGCAACTTGTAACCATTGCATCAATTATTGTCTCAATTGTGCATCTCCTCCTACTATTAATCTACTTTTTCTTCTAATTACATACTATTCCAAGCATAATGCCTGTGTAGCAGAGTCTACTTGCAATTGAGAAATTATTATTTGAAAATCAGCATCGTTGACCCAAGATTGTTTGATCCTCTCTATCATATCTTAATGAATGGTATGAGTCATCAAAACATTACAATCATTACCTTCCACTCTTGATGAAGCATTTGCAACTATATTTCCTTTACCTTATCAAATTCCACAAGTTTAACAAGTCATTTCTATTGAAAATCAATTGTTAACCTCTAGTCCAACACATATTTTAAGCTCATGTGGAATGTTTTAATAATTGTTAGAGAAAAAAGTACAACACCGTAAACAAAGTGTTATTATGTGTTAAAAACATAATAAGCCCAGTGCATGAAACACATGAAGCAGAACAAGTCTAGTTCTTGGAATACATGAAGCAATTGTGTTTGGCGTACGCTAATCAGATCAAAAGTGCATATATTTCATCTGATAGATGATAGGATCAAATTCCACTCCATCTGATAAGCAAACTGAAGATCACTCAGACAATAAGTACAAACCAAAACTTCAATCTGACAAGCATGGAGAACATTCCAAAGCTTAAGTCTAAATAAACAGAGAATGTCTTTTACGTTTGTACGAGGAAGATTCATGCCAAGTAACAGCGTTCAAAAATACCTCGGGATAATAAAGTTGAAATGACAACCAACTTCCCTAACATGGCTAGTTTCAACTCTGGCTTAGTTATCTATCCTATACGGTGTGCACTTTTAAGCAATGTTTGGTGTAAAAGGATCTACTTTCAAAAAAGATAAGTATTCTCAGCTATCAAAGTGGTGGTGTAAAGAAGATAAGATAATTTAGTGCTCCATGCCATGCATTTAATACTTCTCAACACAAGAGCTCATCAGGCGATGACGGAAAGAGAAAGACAACAAAGAGAATTTAAAGTTATTCAATGGCCAAAAAGAGGAATGCAACAACTACTTTTTGAAGCCTATAAGCAGACATGCTCTAAAGAAAAGAAGACAAGAAAGTGATCCATATTTTGCAAACTCTACTAAACTTTTTTCTTTCTTTTTATACCCTAAACATTTGTAAAAACATTGTTTGTGTTTATTCCTACCTACTAGTAGAGAGAGCTTAAACCTTATATATGTGGAAAGACACTACACTCACTAATGAGCGTTGATCGCATAGACCTTGCAAATATTGAGCCCGAACTAGCTAGTGTCAAGAATACTCATTGTTGAGCCAAGAGTGACTAATGTCAAGAATACTCCGTGTTAGCCAGGAGTGACTTGATTAAAGAGTACTCAATTGTACCTCGTAGCGGTAGACTGCTTAGTGGAACTTGGCTGGTTGGTTAAGAACTGGACGTAGTCTGTAAGATTAAACGAATCAGTATAAAAATACTGAGTATCTTTTCTTTCCTTAATCTTTTACATTTCTTGTTATTCTACAGTTTAACTAACTAAAGAAGGAAGGAAAAATTAAAACTAATCATTCAAAGTTTCCATAAATCTTTTATTTGTAAGTATATCATTTGACAACACCTAAAAAGATTATATTAGGGAAAATTTCCAAATTTTCATAATACAATTCAACCCTTTCTTCTTATGTTATTTCTTAGTTTTCACAATAACAAAGTGCTTGCAGAGTAAATAATGCCTCCATTCTTTTATAGCAAATACCACAAAAATCAACTCCTTGTCCTAAGTGGATAATGATTGTTGGTGTTGATTTAAGACTTTGCTAATAAATGCTACAAGATGATGGTTTTGTATGAGAGAAACCACTATTCAAAACTAGAAGCATATACTTTGATAACAAATTGCTTGAATATATTAGGTAAAACCAATATCGAAGTTGAGGTCACTAATCCCTTCAATCATTGGAATTAAATTCAAATGTTCAATTTGAAACCATTTTCTTCTACCTCTACCTTTTTCTTGAGTAACTCCTCCACTGAATGCTTAGTTGATCCTCTATTGTTTTCTATAATGCCCCAATAAATTCTACCAAAGGTGATTCCATCTTTTTTGTCATTCTATGCTCCAATCTTTTTTCCAACTGTCTTATTGCAACTTGCATTTACGTAGCTTCTGCCAATGTTGTTATCACTCTCAAGAAAAGAAAAACTTCTGATACCAATTGATATGGTTGTTATTAGAAAGATAAAAATTTTAAGAATTGCAATGGTAATTCTAAGAAAACCTAAGAACAAGCTACAAGAATTCTTGAGAAAGAAAGGAACTCAAATTGCTTATTGAATAAAAATTCAAGGAAAGTTTTTGTATTAGAAGTTAAAGATGATTGTTAAAACTATCTAACAAAAATCATTTCTATCAAGCAAATGTATATGTGATCATTTTGTAAGAGTTTCTCGTGTAAAAGTCTTTATCATTTCTCAAGGGAATAGTTGGATTCATCAAATACTTGAACCATAACTCCAACATGTGTGTACTCGATGAACTACACAAAGGCATGTGTGGATTCCACTTAGGCAAAAGAACAGTGCCAGGTTGAGTTTTAAGAGTTGAATAATAGTAGCAGACCATGCAAAGCGATTATGTCAAGTATGTCAAAAGAATGCAACAATTGCCAAGAACATGGTAACCCACTCCACTCCAAACTAGAAGAACTATATCACATCACCAACCATGGCCATTCACAACATAGAAAATGGATATTGTCGACTCATTTCCACTCAGCAAAGGGTAACTTAAGTTTTTATTTGTGGCTACAAACTACTTCAAGAAGTGAATTGATGTTCATCTATTAGCAAGCATATCGACCAATAATGTATACAAATTCATATGGAAGAATGTTATATGTTGGAATGGGATACCTCATACCATCATAACCAATAATGATAGTGAATTGATTGATTGGTACCTCTTCGAATTTTATAAAGGTCTCGACATAAAGCATGACACAAGCTCAATACAACACCCACAAGTTAATGACAAAGCAAAAGTCACCAACAAGGTGATCTTAACAAAAGTAAAAGAAATGGTTGGGAATAACAAAAGGCAAATGGACGAAAGAATTAGTTTAAGAAAAGAATAAACACAAGAAACATGACAGAAAAATAAAGAAGAATAAATTTCAAGAAAGATTCACAAGAGGAAGACTTAAAAAATTAGAAGTAGAGAATCACTTATATTTGTGAAACTCTTAGATTATAGAATATTCCTTAATTCTCTTAAATATTCTACAGTCCGATAGACATTTTCAAAAGACAAACTTTGGTCATTTTCATAACAAACTCCTCTCTCTCTCTCTCTCTCTTCCTTATTACAAGTTCAATATCCTCATCTCCTAGACAACTCAACATCTCTAACTGACTTTTGGTTGTACATGCATATTCTTACATGTATACCTTTCCAAATATTGGGTTTAGACTTCTCTTTGTTTGGGCTTCCTGATTCATCAAGTGTGTTTCTATCACCAGGCTCCACTTTGTGACTCTTGGGAGCCTCCCATGCGCTTCTCCAACTAAACCCTTAAATCAATGAGTCACTCATGTATGGTCAGGAATAAGATTTAACTAAGTTAATTATAAGATTAGTTAAGTGTCATTAACTTAAGTAGTCTTATCAGTGCACTTAGGATTTCTAAGACATGATTGCCTCTTCATACTCCTTCAAGGTCGTGGCATGTTTTAAATAAGATGGCCTATTCCTTTTATAAATTTCACTTTCAAAAATTGAATAAAATTCTTCTTTTATGAGTCCAACTTTGAGAGTTTTAAAAGTTTTCTACTCTTATCTTGGTTCTTATATTGAGAAGTTTCTTCAAATGGTAAATCTTTTTGTACTCATCCATTTGGATTCATCACAAAGGTGGCGTATTCTTTTGAATTTCTAAGTCTCAATCCATTTTTTATTTCCTTTTGTTGCAAATTTTGTTTTCCTTTAAGTTTTGTGAGTTGTGCCAACATTAACCTGTTTTCTTTCTTATTATTGTCATTGCCATAGGTATTTCCATAGGTTGAGTTTCTTACATATACTTGAGTTGATCAATATCATTCTAACCTTTTAGGATTTACATTACAAATTCAAACCCCAATCAACAACACAAGAAACCCCATAAGTCTAACTTATGGGGTGGATGCAATGATACTGGTCAAGATAGGAGAAGCCCCACTCTGTCAACAATTATACGATATGAATATAAATGGACAATGCCTAGTGACAAGTCTTGACCTATTTAGCAAATTTAGAGATAAAGCTCGAATACGTAAGGAAGCTTGCAAGATGAGGGCACCAAGAAGATATTTCTCCAAGGTAACGCCAAGAAAGTTCCACCAAGGACACCTCATATTGAATTTAAGGAGTGAGCCACGGAAGAATGATGGCATGTTGTCATGAAACTAGGAAGGCCCTTTCTGAATCCACAATGATGTAATAAATGAAGCCTATTGGCTAGGACACCTTTGTGGCAAGCTGATACCAAGGACATGGAATGTGATACATCTAAAGTTTTATTTCGAAAAGTCAAGTACGTGTACTCTTTCCTATGTACTCTTTCCTACCTTGGTCTTTTTTCCTAAGGAGAATTTGGACGAGGAAGATTTAACGAGACACATGAATAAAATTTTTTTGTACCTAGTACATCTTGGTTTTTTATTCTTGCACACATACATATAATAACAAAGAAATAAAAGCAAATATACTAAATACAGGGAAGTTTTCTTTGTGTGATCCTTTCCAAGTCAAGTCAACAACTATAAACATCGCGATAAACATAATAACGAAGAAATAAAAGCAAATATACTAAATAAGCATGATATAAAGTTAAAAAACTAACAAAGGTCTCAGGAAGAGATAGTAACAAATTAATTAAAATTATTCATGATATATTGCAAAAGGAATTTCTTTTTACTTAAAAGTACTCAAGGCTTTACAAGTAAAAAGCCGTGAAAAATTACGAGTAAAAAATCTCATAAATTACCTTGAACCACCATCATTATCATTCTTGACAATTTCAGGAAAATCTTGAACAACCAACTTCTAAGAATTAACCATAGCCTTTTTCATCCTTATCGTTCGAGATGTTAGCTCCCCTTGGGAAATATCCTTCCCAACATCAAACTTGCTCTCATCTATCGAGACATTTTAAAAATCCGCAACTTGGCAAATAGCTTGATTAAATCTTTCCTGATGGAAGCCCATATGTGAAGTAACACATTAGGCCTTTAGCAAGGTCCATAGATGAGAGGATAGAAGATAAAGAAGAAAAAGAAGCCTAAAAAAAGAAGACTTTACTACTGTGGAGAGTAGAATACTAGAATTTTCTTCTTTTTTCTTAATCTTGTAAAAATTTTATAAGTGTACATATTTCTTTGTATTTTGTAGATTTGTGATTGGTCTTTTGTTTGGGCTAGCTTCGGACCTCCACGTGGGCCTACATGAGACACTAAGAGGTCCCACGAGTAGTCGTCCAACACTTGAAGAAGCTCATGGAAGGAAGTCCCACATAATGTAGAATAAACCACTTTTAGGTTAATTTTGGACGACACTTTTCTCCTTGTGTGATGCCTTCTAGCTTCTTAGTCAATTCCTTTTTGTATTGACATGCAAAAGGAGTTATGATCTCTTATAAATAGAACCTCTTTCTCCATGTACAACTCACTTTTGAATTAAATAAAATTTGATTTGCTAATAAGCATTCTCTTATTCTTCAAAGGTCATAATGGGAGTTATTTTCTCCTTAGTTCTTTAAGGAGCCTTCCTTGAAAGAGGATAAAAACTGAGTTTATTTTAGAAACTTGGTAAAGTTTAAAATTTCTCATTCCCCTTGGATTTTCTATTGCAAGGTTGGGAGGAGCGTTTCCATCAACCACCCAATCAAAGAACCCAAAACACCAGAAGAGGACAACATCACTGACCTAGTAAGGAAACAAATCACAACTCACTTTTTAGTTGAGGGAGATTTGATTTGCAAATAAGCATTCCATTATTCTTCAAAGGTCATAATGAGAGTAATCTTCTTAGTTCTTCGTCAAGGAGCCTTCCTTGAAAGAGAGCAAAATTGAATTTCTTTTCAGAAACTCATTAAAGTTTAAAATTTTCTAATCCCCTTTGAAGTTTCTACTACAAGCTTAGGAGGAGAGTTTCCATCAACCACCCACTCAAACAACCCAAAACACCAAAAGAGGACGACATCATTGACCTAGTAAGGAAACATTTTTTTTTTGCACCAAGTGACTACTCGAATCTTTGGAAAACATAATTGGTCCCTATGAGAATGACTAGCACCCTATTTATAGCCAAAGAAAAAGAATGTCAATAGTCGCAAACATTCCCTGTCTATTAGATTCCTAAATCCAACAACTTTAGAAACAAAAATTGTTCCCACTTCATGAGACACCATCAAACCATCACAACTACTGACATGACAAGATGCTAGGATTAGCCTCACAACTCTTTGATACTCCCAACTTCTTAAGCATGGTGGCCCAGTATACCCATAAAGCCAAGATGACATCGACTAAAGAAGAAAAATCTCCTTCAACGACTTTGAACAACCATCTCAAGCTTAGGGAGCCAATGTATCGTCTAACATTGATAATATGTCAGGCAACTAGAATAACATCATCTAATCAATCACGCTAATCTAATCCACATCACTCAACACCAAGATGATGTCAAGCAACCAAAACAACATTATCTCCAATTAATTACATAAGAATGTAATGTCAACACCACTATGATGTCAATTACCAAAGACATCTTCTCGGATCATTTACATAACTAAGATTACACATATAATCACATCTTAGAAAGTTTAGGCCAAAATAACCCCAACCCACCCAACTGAGACTGCTTCTTCCTGTACCTCCAAGCATTTTTTTGGGCACCTCCAAATTTTTTGAATTTGTCCAAAATGCCCTTAAAATAATACTGTGAAGACCGAAATACCCCTAAACCCTAAATCTCTCCATTCACCTATGCTCGTTTCACTCTTTTGCGACACCACCTCCAAGCAGCTCCAACATTCCATTTTGTGCTTCTTTGGCCGGTTTCATTCCACCATCCATCAATAGCAACATATTTGACAATCATTTAAGGTACGCATGATATATTGAAGGATTTGTAGAATATTTGGGAGAATTTCGTTTGGTCTGCGATTTGGAGGTGGGTTGTGTTTCGTATAAAATGAGTTGTGGAACGGGGTGTTCCGGAACTGTTCTCCAGATCCGGAGGTCAGTTCGGGAACTCCCTGTTCCGCAACTGATTTTATACGAAAAATGAGTTACGAAATGGGGTGTTCCAGAACTGTCCTCTGGTTTTGGAGAATAATTCCGAAACACCCCGTTCCACAACTCATTTTATACGAAAAATCAGTTGTGGAACGGGGTGTTCCGGAACTGTTCTCCAGATCTAGAGGACAGTTCCAGAACACTCCATTCCGTAACTCATTTTATACAAAAAGTCAATTGCGGAATGGAGTGTTCCGAAACTGTTTTCCGGATCCGGAACTGTCAATCTTCTATCTAATCATACCCAACCACCTCTATAAGGATAAAACTGTAATTTCATAAAGGGTACATTTGGAATATTTTTGAATTTTAGAGATATCTGAAGAAGGCTTGGAGGTGCAAGAAGAAGTAGCACCAACTGAAAGGTCCACTTGAACTTTATAACTAAGTTGACATTTTCTTAGGTATACCATCCATTAATTGTACATTTATTACTCTCACCAATACCCTCACTAACTTGAGTGTTTAAGTATCTTTTGTAGGCACACCACCCTCAACGTTTGAAGGGCACAGTAAACAAAAACCAATTCTATGGAGATCTCGAACAAGTTGGAAGAGAAATATTCATATAAGATCATCTAAGCTCTTATAGGAACAAATCAGCTTAAAAAATGGACCTGAAAAACGTTTGAGAATATATTGACCTTGCTGAAATCTTCCAAGTATGTATTCTATATGTACTTATGAAATTTCCAGCGAGAACTAAGATGTCTGAAGCAGTTCAAAAGCTTGAAGGAAATAAAATTGGCAATAAAAAGCGTGGAGTCAGGTAAAGGTGAAGAACTCTCTACCACGATGATATTATGTGATCTTACTCGAGTAATATAATTTTCACAGGACCCAACCGAGAAATATTTTGGTGAGGACAAGAATCTATTTACTAAAACAACATCAAAAAATGTCAAGACTTTTACCAAGCTGGTTCACTTATTGTGCCAAAGGCAAAGAGCACATATAAATTACGGCACATTGAAAGGCTGAATTTGTGGCAGTATAACCATTCTTATATTATGCAAAATTCAGTTTTAACGCATAAATCATTAATTTGTATAATCAGTAGAATAGGAGTGGTGGCATGTGTTTGTACTCTCAATCACACTGACAGCCACAACATAATATTCAAGTCTTTGGTGGAAGAGAGTTACTGCAAATACTGCCAGCAAGTAGTTGAGTGGAAATGAATTTCTGTAAAATATGCTAAGGTACAATCCAGCATATCAAGTTCAGATGAGCAAATGAATAGGACAAACATCCTTGTCAAGAGGGTTTAAAAAATCTAGTATATGCAAATTACAGCTAAGATTCCTATAGTAACTGGTTATCAGTTACGAAATTAATCAGCTCCATGTTTTGACTTTCCAGATGCTTATTCGGATTTTTAGTCACTAAAATCAGCTCTAACTTGTATGCCACAGGTCTTCAATCCATCTATATAAAATTCCTACTTTAGCTTTAGAATTTACAGGTTTTCACAGTGGTAGTATTTGTATTTTAAAAGAAAGTTATGCACAAACCCAGGGGAAGTAGCAATGGAAATGGTATAAAAGAATGCATTTTATAACACTCCACAATTTCACTCGTGGATGAAAATAACTTCTGCTCTAGAAGAAGCTCTTCGACATTTCACCAATTCGATCAACATTTTCAAATTATTCTCCGTGTCAAATACACAAGGAATGATATTCAATGTCTCAAGCACAGGAGAACGGCAAAGCAAATATTTGATAAATTCTATCTCATGTGGCCAACCACCCATTTCTGACAATTTCACAGTTTTAAGCTTGTTAAGTGCAGAATCTGAAAGGCATCCCTTTTCCCAAAAATCCAAGTCCGGGGCATCTACAGCAACGGGTATGTTCGATGAACCCTGCCAAATTCAATTGCATAAAATAATGCAGTGGTAAATCTTACATAGACAGGCCTGATTTGAAAAAATTAACAAAATCATTCATTATTACTTGTAAAAACCAAAAATCTCTACTTCTGCAATGAGTAAGGACCGAGAACTTACTGAAATTTGTAGCTCTTTTAGATTGGGAGAGCTTGTAATCATGCGAAGGATGACAAGTATCTCCTTTGTATCCTCAAAATTTACTTGATATAATTCAATAGTCTCCAAATTGTGGTACATTATTGGAAGATGCACTGAATCAATACCTATGCTCAAATACTTCAAAGAAAATGCAGAAATGAATAAAATAAATGAGTGGGTCTACATAATTTCAAAGCACCCTTCCTTTGGGATTAACTACCAATAAACAGATGAGAACAAGATGTTACCTTTGTGAAGTAGATAAGACCAACAAGCTTCTCAAGATTAGGCACACCACCAAGAAACTTCAGAAAATTGCAGTTTGAGCTTTGCTCAAAGTGCTCAGCAATGTCATCAGTCATATACATAGCAATAGATATTTCAACCAAAAGTGGAGTATCTTCAAGACATATATCCTTGAATTCACCTTCAAGATACAAGTACTTAAGATTCGGGGCACAGATAGTAAGAGCCAAATTATCAAAATATGACAGTGATAAACTCTCCAAGAGAGGGCATCTCGAAATTAGGGTCTCAACTGCATCAGGAGATATCAAAACTTGGTGAAGGTTTAGGCTCCTCAAGCACACAAACCCCTTAAAACTATGCGGCGGATCCAACTCGCACCGCGATAGCTCCAACCTAGTCAACTTCCTACAATTGAAAAGGCTTGAAGGTATTCTAAAAAACTCCCCCTCTCCCAACTCCATAACCAACACCTTGATATCATTCCTCGAGAGGAAAAGAATCCACTGATCAATTTCAGGACAGCTCTGCAACTTGGAATTCGTAATTTGAAACTTATGAATTGGCCCTTGGTGAAGAAACAACACCCTGGTGATGAACTTGACAACACTCCTCTCAACAAACTCCCTGTCATTACTAAAGGGCACACATTTGTCATCAAACACAAGTTGAGTAATTGAAGCCCATTTGTACCTCCATTTACTAGACAGAATGCTAGTTCTCACAGCATCTCTAATTGGAAGCTGCACCAGAATACTCTCTATAATGCTTTGAGGAAGGTCACTGATCAAGTCAGGACCCATAACATCAACCATTCTTATGCCCCACCTAATTCAGAAGGCAACAACAACACAAGGAACCAGAGAAAAAAACAATAAAAAAACTCAATTTGCCCACAATTCTTCGTAAATCAAATCACCCATTAAAGAAACAGAAAAAGAAAGCATGCCCATTTGCTTTGTATGAGTATATATATCACTAACCCTGGTTTTTATTCTTGTACTGTGAACCCACCTAGTGAAATCTAGGATCTGATACAAACACACTTTTGAGGGCTAAATTGTTTGCATTGAGAAAGAACCCAATGGAATGTACCAAGATAATAGGCACCCTTTAGCGAGATTGGAAGCGAATTGTAGCTGAAAGGGGTGGATCACGGATTCAAGAGAAACATGGGATTAGATTGAAAGATAAAGGGACATTGGGGAAGAGAGGAAAAGGAAGAGAATTGTGGGCACTTTAGTGAAACTCTAGAGCAACAATTCTCTCTCTAGGTTCGGTGCGATACGAAGAAATAGACAGAATAAAACAACTAAAATGTTGCGTGCAAGGATACAGTGTCACCGTAGAAGTGAATCTTGAATAGCATGAGAAGTGAAGTTACCGTCGTAGTTTCTCTTATGGGCCGAATATACGACCCAATCTGTACAATCCTCACTACGCTTCCTGCACCTCTAAGTATTTTTTCACACACCTTCAAATTTTTAAAAAACTTTTCAGTGTTTTTTATATTTTACTGTGTAAAATATTTTAACCTAGTGTACTCTTCCACCTCCATTCACTTGCCGCCTACCTTTAACCATTTCGCACCTCAATTTCGTTGAAGTTGTTACCACCACTTTTATATTTTGGAAGTGTTTTTCTTTTTTTGAAAAATAAGTTCCGGTGTGTTTCGAAAATAAATTGTTTTTTAAAAATGATTTCCAGAATTGCCTTGCGGAAGTAAACAATAACTTTCGAAATGATCTGTTCCGTGATCTGTTTTGTAATACCTTTATCTCTCATTATTATATTACTTTAATATATAGAGACGTAAAATTATCTTTATGAACAGGACACTTTTGAAATTTTCAAAAAATTTGAAAGTGTCTTTGAAAAACTTTGGAGGTACAGGAAGAGGGCGTCCTCTAGGCAATGGATTTTCTTCCTATAATTGATTTTGGCAATTGCTTGCTTTAACTCTCATTTGCTTCCCAGCCCATCATATTTTTAAAATACTAAAACTATTCTTGGGTGTATCAAAATTAGTTTTTAGAATTGATATTCCATAATAAATATTGAAGAATATAAGAATGACTTTTGGATTTATTTTTTAAAATAAATTTTAAGAGTGAAAAAAACAGTTCTGGAAATCTTTTTTCAAAAGTTTAATTTATATCCTGGAAAACGTTTTCTAAAATGTATTTTTATAAAATGTTTTCCAAAAAGGCATTTCAAAAATTATTTTCAAAAATATAAATTAAACTTCCGAAAAACTTTTGTCAAAATTAAGTTCAATTTTGAAATAATTTAACTTCAAGAAATGGTTTTTCAAAATTTTTACGGGAACCAATTTTTGAAATTAGAAAGAAATGATGAAACTTAAGAAACTACACAGTTACCAGCCAGGACACACCAAAAAAATCACCCAAAACCGTCACACAACACCCTCAGACATCCATACACACTCAAATAAAAAACAATTTACTCAAATCAACAATCATCCATGTAAGGAAGACTTATCTCTACTCACGCACACGACGCACAGTTTTGTATCCTCCGTATACGGAGCCTCTTTCACAATACTCCTTCGCAACACCTCCTCTCTCTCTTTTTTTGTTTTCGCTCACAAAGACATTGGAATGCTTTCACACATATGATGGACGTACAAAGTAAAAAGTAAATGTGAGGTGCAGGAAGCAATTGCTATTGTTTGTTTTTCACCTCTCCATCAGAATGAAATGGTAAAAATAACCTTCCAATGTGTGCATTTTTTTGAAATACTCAAGGTATTAAAAGGATTTTAGATTACATATTTCAAAAATATTCCATAAAAATTGATTCTGCAATAAGGATTTCAAAATGTATTACAAAATTTATAAAGTTAACTAATATGAATTCATCACGTGATACCCCACAAATAGATTTATTATTAATGAAATTACTTTCTAAAATAATTTAATATCTATTCTAGAATTTTTAAAACAAGTTGTTGTATAGTCACCCTGTGGGTTTTCTTCGACGGGTTTGGTTTTTTGATTTATAGATTGTCTTGAAAACATATAAAAGAAAGAAGTAAGATCTTGATCCAAATTGTGACTTGTTGACTGAACCAAAGTTATTAAAAAAGAATTTTTTTTACCAGCACTAAGCAGTGGATTAATATGAGATAATAGGTTACCTCAATCCCGATACAGAATACAAGCAAAACAAAAAAGGAGTTCATAATGACCACCTCCTCTGAAAAGTAGGATACCTCTTCAATCTAGATTCTAATTTCACCCTAAGCTAAGGGTAGAATAAGAAGGGGTTTTGGTGTCCTTGTCTGCATACAACTCTATAAAACACGTTGATAAAAACATTGAGATTCTAATTTGAAATAGTGTTGCCATCAATTACATTCCTCCTGTGGAAAATGTTGTTCAGCTTTTGCAAGATGAGGGTTGAAAAGAGCTTCAGACCAATAACAACTTCATTCATTAGCAAGCCTATTGAGCTTGACTGCCACCTTCTCACTGATTTATGTCTTCCATAAGATCCAGGTATCCACGTTTGCTACATGTCTTGTAGTTGGAGTTCTTTCCTATCAAGTTTATCAATCCAAGCTGAACCCCAGAGTATCTATGTGAGCAACATTGCTTCTTCATAACAAGCTCATCCTGTGCCTTCTCATTTACAGTGCTCCTTCTCATATTGTGCACCCACTGTTGCAATCCTTGTCTATCTAATTATTTTGTTTTCTTCTTCTTGCATATGAGAAAACGCTAATAATACTCTAACTTAGTAGGGCATTACTTTTATCCCGTTATTTTTGTTGTTGATTCAACTTTAAACAAAGATTTTTCGTCTCTCTCTTTTTTTATTTTTTCTCTCTCGTTTTCTTTCTTTCCTTCCTCTTCTCGTCTCATCTTATCTTTTTATTCTTTCTTTCTCTTCTCTTTCTTTTTTTCTTTGTATCTTATCTTTCTATTCTTTCTTTCTCTTCTCTTTCTTTTTTTCTTTGTATGATAGAAGTTACAATTTTTCTCTAAACTCTTTCTCTTCTTATAAACTCTTTTTCCGTTAATAATTTGTTTTCTTTTCTACAAGCTCTCTTTTTTCTCTATATATTTTTTTTTGTTTTTTTCTATCTCGTTTCATGGTTTTTTAAACCTAGATATAGAATTAGAAGAGTATCTTTCATTCTTAAATTCATGATTACGTTCTAAAGAGAGAGATAATATTGAATATATTATTGTTCTATCTTCACACAAAGTTGAACTAGTTTATTTAAATCATTATAGTGTAGTAGCTCAACTCTATTCCTAATATCTAGGTCAAGACCATTAAAAAACCTATCTATGATTCACTAGGTTCTTCTTTAATCCTCTTTCTCTTCATGAATAACTCCATTTTTGGTCTATACCCTTTCATACTCATGCTCTGTTATTTGAGTGTACGGAGTTGATCCATCAACTTTCTATAATAATAGGAGGGCACATGTCTTTTCCTTAGGATTTTCCTAAGTTCATTCTAATACCGAATCTGAGGTTCATGATAGGTTCTAAGGCTGTGAACTAAAGATGTCCACCAATTCAAAGCTAGTCCTTGAAAGCTTAAGGTAGCTAAAGACACTCTTCCTTCATGGTCTATCTGGTGGCACTCAAATACTTGTTCAATCTTGATCTCCCAATCTAAATGTGCTGTGGAAAGCTCAACCTTAGGCCCGTTGGGAAAATGATGTTTAGGGTGTGGTGAATAGAAATAACTATAGCAAGGATTACTACACCTCCTTTCTTCTCTTTAGTGATAACGATCTCTATGATGTTCTCTTTTCATATTTGACCCCTCTCCATATTTACTCTTAGATTTCTCTTGGTGTTGCACGTATTAAGTAAACATGGTTTTTAACTTTTCCATTTATATAACTATCTTTTTTTTTTCATTTTCTCACCTCGTGATATCTCAAGTTGATCCCTTCATGGTGATCTCTAACACTACCATACACATCAGAACGATGATAATGATCACTCTTTTTTTTGTTTGGAAAAGATTTTCACAGATTTTAGAAAACATAAATGAAAAGAATGAGTGATAAAAGGATTTTCACAAATAATTTTTTTGTTGAAGTTCCTAACAAGAAATATAAATGAAATGATTCCAAGTAGACTCCCAGTTAAGAAAGAGAGATGCGTCACTTGGACAACTTAAGTACCAAGTATTTTCTAGCCAGAGTTTTTATCATTCCTTTTCCACATAATCTCTTAAAGGAAAACCATTTTTTTTCAAATGTGTATGCTCTCGTGAACCTAGAGACCCAAGCAAGGTCTTCTAATGTTTAAGCTCTTAGAAAATTTATCCCGGTTGTCACGGACAACTAAAGAGGAGAAAATAACGAAGTAATAGTAATTTGATACTCCTGCTGGACAATGAACAGATGGTGCAAGACCAAGTGGAACTGTTGGAGAAAACTATGTCATTATTCCCTACATTCCCCTAGTTGATAGAGGAGAGTCATTTGTCCATATTTGAGCAGACTATACTTGGAAGGCTGGACACAATAACTAGTGAAAAAAGGAATCATTATGAGTTCTATGCAGCAAGGTTCCAAAACTTGGATGATCAAATAAAAGCAGTGCAGGACCATTTGGACGAGTTGCACTGTGGTAGAGACACTTAAGATCATTTGCATCATATTATTTGTCGTACTTGAATGTGTTTAGATTTATGTTTGGAATGTTTTGTTTTGGTATCATATTGTTTTAACTTTATTTGATGAATTGAATGAGAGAGAAATAGTGTGACTGTGGTTGTGGTTTTGAACTACTTTTATTTTGTGTTGTTTTGAAATTAGTATGATCCATGATCTATAACATTTTTAAATTCCCTAAACTGAACTTGTACTAGATTATATATATGGTTATGAATGAAGTTTTATTGTAATAGTATTATTTTGGTGTATTTGTGGTTATCTAACTTACAGGTTTTGAGTAATCATTCTACCATTTAGGAGGAGTAAACAATTATGGGGAGCTAAGTGTAGTAATTTTTAGTTGTTCTTTGGTTTGGTAAGAAAATAAATTGAGTAACTTTTCATTTCAATTGGTGATTACTAGTAAGTTTGCCATGTGAGTTTTTCAATCAGTTTTATATTTGAATTCAATAAGAGCAAATGTTATCACACTATTTAGTTCAGTTTATGTAGGTTGACTGAAGCTACTCAACACACACTCATTGGATTACCTTCATCAAATAGGGGATTTTGTTGGCAATGATGCAAACTGTTATTTGATGAAATTAAGAGAAGATAAGTCTAAAGACTTTATTTTATAGAGTTAGTGTGTTGGTGTGTGTTGATGATTCACTTGCAGATATCACAAATCAGTGAAAAATGCTTTAAGAAGTTTAAAAAATAAAATGTAATTGATTTGATATAAAATTCCAAGTAAAATTATTTTACTGATATTTTCAAATAATTATTTTTTGAAATTAATCAGCTTAAATTATGTTTTAGTAAAATCAATTTATTTGAACAGATTTTCAATCGACTGTTTTCACTTAAGTGTAATTGATTTTAAATAATTATTTAAAAAACATTTGCAATAAGAAAAGTTAACATGTTTTTAAAGAGAGAAACAAACAAAGAGAGTTTATGATGAATAACAAAGATCGTTTTCAAAAAGCTTAAGGTGTTTTTGATCAAAATGTTGAAGAAAGAGAATCTTGGAACAAATCCTCTGATATATGCTTGAACTGCATTGTGTTTCATTTGTTTTCAGTTAGAGAAGTATGTTGTAACTTGGTTTGAACTAGTTTGTTCTATACTTGATTGCAAATTTGATTGTATTATAATTTCATTAATTGTATTTGGGTTTTAGTTTGCATTTGAATAAGGGTTTTCATATGTGGATGTGCAAGAGGGTGTTGTACAGGTTCTTGGTGAATCTTGCATGATGCAAGATTAAGTCTTGATTGTATAATGTGTACAATTGTTGTGTTTTAGTAGAATTCTTTATAAGTTTGCAAGAAAAATTGAATATAGCTCTTGCAGAAGAGTGAACTAGTATAAGATTTTGAGTTCTTTTTCCATATTCTCTGATCCTAATTTACATTCAATATTTTGTAATAATTTGTATATGTATGAAATATAGTCCAATTGATTTTGTTACATTATACTTACTATCATACATTATCTAGTTGTATTGTGATATATATACATGTATTGCGATATATCATTTAAGTATGTGATCTTAGTATTACATGATAAAAGTTAATTTTTGTAGTTGTATAGTTATGTAGATTCAACATGCTAATTGGGTATATCACCAATTTAAGTTATGTGATTTTGTCTTGTTGTAAATTTTTAAATTCAATTCTTTATAATTTAAATCAATTGATTTTTCGTGGTATCTCTCGAAACAAAAATATTATCTGATTGTTGGTGACTAGTAATAGATTATTTTTCTGCTACAGGGTTCAAATACTTAAAAAAAGAAAATTGTTTTGTTACCCTTTAGCCAACAACTTTTGTTTTACTGCAAATGGCAACCCCACAATATATATAATTACGGTCACTTTTATGATTTATCAAGAATTAAGTCCGATGGTCACACAAACAGACGATCACGATCTGTTAGCAGTGATTAATTTCATGTATTCATCCACAATCATTTCAGGGGAAAAGTCAGTGAAGTAACCCTTTTCCACATCAAGTCCTTCTTGTGCTGCCAGCATCTCCACCCTGTGCTGCACCCTGTCCGCTCCAATCTGGTTGGGCTCCAGCAGCATGCAGGCTATCTCAGTGGAGTCCTCGCCATGGACAAGCCCAAGCGTTTGCACTGTGGGAAGCCCACCACCGCGACCACTCACCTTCCGTGCGATTCTTCTTGCTGCTGACACGTCAGTGCACATGATCGGCACGTTGTAGAGTGCCACCCAAGGGCGAGCGCCGATCATTGAGATGCCTTTGGCCCGCGAAACCACGTTGGGCCCCTCTTCTGGGCTCTGCGGGAGGGTGTCAGGCATGGCCCATCCAGCCCATTGGCTGCCTCGGACATTGGGCCTGTAGTACCCGAGCTCTCGCCTTATGGTGTCCAGCTCCTTCCCTGTTGGGTGAGCAGCCGCGTACAGAAACACTGGCACTGTATTCACGCATAAAATCGTAACTATTTAATAAATGTTTAAATTGATTATCAAAAGGACGATCGTAAATTTTTTATATAAATAGATTCTTAAAAGTTCATCTAGCTTAGCTTGAATGACGATTAATTTGATACTTACCACTGAATCGGTTGCCAATGTCTGCTGAAACCGCTTTGGCGAGCCACGCTGCCTCATCTAGTGAGGCACGTGCGAGAGGGTGGAAAACGATGTCGTCCACTACGCCCAAGCGAGGGTGGGTGCCGGCGTGGAATTCGAGGTTGATGGCGTTGAAGGCAGCCTCAGCCATGGCTATGACGGTTTGGTGCAAGGGACTGTACACGGCACTTCCGGTGCAGTCGTGCAGAACATACGACACGAGAGTGTACCTCGCTCTGTTGTACGCTCTATCGTAAAACTTGTTCACAATCACCGTTTCCGGATTTGACCTCGCAGCTCGTTCTATTGCATCCAGAGTGGCCATGCTTCGGGATTCAGAGACGAAGAACTTGCAGCATAGTAAGACGGATTGGTCTACGCCTTTCTTTTGATCCTAAATAAGTTTCAAGAGACTCAAATATTCATACATTCATTTTCAACCAGGTATGTTGCAGAAATGAATAACAGAAATGGAAGGTTGTTTTCTTTAGGTGGTGATTTGTTCGCACAAAAAAAAAGAAGCTTTCAAATTTAATATTTTAATCAGATTTTTTTTATTAATATATTATTAAAGAAATTAATGTTTTAACACCCAAGACTCGTACACGTCCGTTTCAAAATGTTGTTTTCATTATAATATCTGAGTACGTCTAGTTTTAAATATAATTATTTAAATTTTTTATTCTCTTAAATATAAATCTAAATTAAAAATTTATCTTGAAATATAATCTCAATAAAATTGCATTCTGAATGATGAAAACTCTCTTCAACTCAGAGTGATGATGTTCTAGACAAACTAATTAGGATAGGAGTCGTTAGGTGAATTAGCAAAATTATGACAATAATGATATGGCTTATGATTTGTTATGAAACTTTTCTGGCAAAGATATTTCCTTTTGACGAAATCATCTCCACAAATATTGTTTAGGAATCTAAATCCAGAAACAGACACTCAAGACCCAATATCATGTATATGAACCTTCTTGGGTTTAAAAATATAAGGACAACATATTGAATATTCTCAAGAATTTTTAAAAACAATCTAAAACATCAATATAAATAAAATCAGTCTTTTAAAAAATATTTTTAAATAAATTAAATGAATAAATAAGTAATTAAAATATGCTTATTTGTTTAGCTATGAATGGATTATGTCTTCGAAAAAATTATTCATAAATATTGCGCCGTAGATATTTTACTACCCATTTTCAGATGATATTTCTTTATTAAAATAATTTAATGAATAATAATTGACAATCACATGATCATTATTTTTGTAGCACTGCCCATGGTTTTTCATTATCGAATCAGATCGTTCATTTTGCTCGGAAACCAATCTCCTATCCAAATTCAATTTGGATTTAAAACCAGTGAAACCTAAAACTGGTATCAACCAGTCAAACCAACAAAAACTCATCAACAAAAAGTAAAAATAAAAAACATTAGTCCTTTTTTTTATTCTATATATAAAGTTGTTATAATTAATAAATATTTATGTATATTATTAAAATTTTAATTTAAATATAATAAAGTACTTTTTGAAATTTTTAAATATTAAAAAATTATAAATTTGTTAGATTCAGATTTTAACATGATAAAATTATGATAAGATATGCTTTTATTAAACTATGCCCCCACATTAGACTCAGATGTCAGATTTACCGTGACCTATCATCAAATTTGAGGTGATTGTGAGGCAATGGGAAGAACCCAAAACTTGTGGCGGCCCAATAACAAGATAGGAATCATAAATCTTTTGAAAACTTTAAGGAGATTTTTTTTTTCCACCCCTGATCCGTATAAATATAAAAATTCCAATTTCAATTTTTTTTTTGTATAATTTTTTATTTTATGAATAAAAAATTATTTTTAATTTTCAGATTTTACAATTCAAAATGTTTTTGACTTTTAGATTGTAAATCTCAAAATCTTATTGTAAAATCTAAGTTATTTTTTTCTTTATAGATTATATAATTTAAAAATTGTTTTCTACATAAATAAAATATTTTTAGATCACTTAATTTAAAATTTACTTTTGATTTATATATTATATATAATTTCAATTCTTTTACTTTCAAATCTTAATATTTTTTTTTACTTCTGATATAATTTAAGATTTTTTAATTTGATATTATATAATTTAGAAATTATTTTTTCATAAAAAAACTTCTAAATTATATAATTCAAGAATGCTTTTTAGAAAACTATTTTTTACATAGAAAGAAAGTTTTTAATTATAAAATTTAAAATGACTTCGATGATCTAAAAAACTTCTATCATGGTGAGTCAAACTTTTCTAACTAGAGAAAGCAGAACAACAGAAATTGTAAGATCAGATAGAAGGCACGAGACGAGGAAGAAATCATATGCTGCAGAAAATTTAACATTATATAAATTATCCATCTTTATTAATTATTTTAGTTTATTAGATCACTTTGAAGGCAACCACTCTTATCCGCGTTTTCTCACACACGTTACTTTTTCGACTTTTATTCAATGGCTTTCTAAAGGATTAGTGCTTAAAGGAAACATGTCTCAGAATATGCCTGAGGAGAGAGATATTTTGAAAGTGAAAAGAAAAACTCAGCACAATTTTCAGATTCATCATCCATGGCTATAACTCTTCTACTTCTCAGAAAATATTCCATCTATGTGTCCATTCTTCAACTCAAACAACAAATTAACAAGCGCTAACGCTATAGATATATACATATCCTCAACCCAACCCTCTTCTCTTCCTTTCTTCTTTCTTTCCCTTTCTTTGGGTATTTGGTTCAATAAAAACAAGTTGAGAGAGATTTTGAATATTGAGAAAAAAAAAAAAAACAAATAAGAAGAACAATTTTACATAGCATAGGTTGGGGTCTCATCATCATAATGATCAAATCAGAGAAAGAAGATGTGAGAAGAGAATTTCTAACCTTGGCAGTGCAATTCGAATCCATGGTGAGTGAGAGTGATCCTCTGTGCAGGAAGTGTGTTAATAAAAATTTCGATGAGGAACTCCTGGCAGTACCAGAGATATAAATATCGAACCACCAGTCATAATTGGAAATATTAAATGCATCAAAACGGACAAAACTTATCTATAACATCTGTATACACCATTTATTAATAACATGATTTGTTATATAAATTCTTTAAACAATACTCTATATTTAATTGAAAAAGAACACGAGTTATATTAAATTGGTATAGGCTTCTGTTACGGAGTACGAAACAAGTTTTGCCGACGTGGTGCTACTTTATTATTTTGAAGGAAGTAGGACTATGCATATCTACACAATAATAAATTAGAGTTTAGGTATTGTTAGGTTAAAACTTCTACATCAAGAACGATTCACTAAAAATTTAAAAAATAAGTAATTTAACAATTTTATAAAAATGAAAAAAGAAATGTATTTTACTTACTTATAGATCAATAATGATTTGATTTATTTTTATAATGATTAATTATCTATTGTATAATAAATATTTTGTTATCAATTACTATAATTTTTATTTATTAAAAATAAAAGTTAAAAAAATATATAACTTGATCCTAATTTTGTAGGAAGCACTCAAACTAATATCATTTAAGTTGACAATTACTCTCATATTTATTTATTTATATTTATCTAACAGATTTTTATTTATTTCAATGTAAGATAATCTTTTGCGTAAATCTCTATATACTCTTTATCAAAGTTTAACATTTTTAAAGTAAATCTTATTCCATTTCAAAAAATTCAAAAAATTATAATCGAAGTATGGTAAAAACAATTTTAATATAACTTTTATATGTTATAGATGATTCATTTGTTCTAGCTTTATCTTTTATTTTTAATATTTTAACATTTTTAAGCTGTTTTAGGTTCTATGAATTTAGATATTAAAAATAAAAGTATTAAATGATATACAAAAGTTAAAATTAATAACTTTTAAATATATAAATAAAAAAGTGAAGTTTGTCCCGCTATTAAAAAATAAACCTACTTTATAAAAAACGGTTGTCAATGTTTCCACGTGATGCTACGTCCCTCTCTTATCTTAGAAGAAAACAAATTCATGCTTATCTAAAGTCTAACTAATGTTGCTTAAATATTAGGTAGTATTTGGCTGCAATTTTAGTGTCAAATACAGTTTAAAAAAAGAAACGAAGTTATTTAATTCTTATAAAATAAGGTAATTTAAAGAAAGGGTGAGACGTGTTTAGAAACACAAATAGTCTTTGGTCCTTCTCTTTATTTAGCTTATATCTTCTGGCTAACTACTTTATTTTATTTTCAAAGTTTTATTTTAATGTTAAATTTTAGAATAAATGTATTAATTTTTTTTAATATACTAATCTTAATAATGTTCTTAAACCGTTAAGCGCACTTTATTTAATACATTTTTAAAATATTAAGAAAATTGTTAAAAGATCTTATAAAATATTCAACCATTGCTATTCTATGCAAGCGTGAATCACATGACATGACTAATAAAAGAGGATGATATATTTATCTGTCCACATTGTCTTTAAAACAAACAACTTGAAACTTAAGTAAATGTAGACTTTATCCAATTACACACACATTTTTGGATTTTTCATAAAAATACTTTGGAAATACATTTCTGCCTATTTTTTGGGATGTTCTCTTCAAGTAATTCTTTCATGGATATAATTTGTTTTTGCGAAGTTTCGAATCTGCTGGAAATTTATTTATAGATTTAAATTTTATAAATTTGTTACTATTTATTCAGATTTTAAGAATCTATTCAATTCTATCGCAAAATTTTATATTATTTTTAAATATAATAATTAAAATTTAAATATACCACATGTGTTCAATTATTTTTTGAAAATTTTAATAATATTTCTATTTAATTATATATAGTACTCTTAGTAAGTGCAACAACAACAAAATCACGGAACATTTTACCTTGAGTATTTTCTATTTTAATTTTTTTAAAACAAAAAATAAAAAATATGCTTGATTGAATATTAGAATGAATTATTTGAATCTAATTTCTTTCGAAGCATATTTAACTGTATTTTGAGAATTTTTACAAATTTCTTCATTGAAAATTTATTTTATAAATTTAAGATAAAAAGTTCAACACTATAATATTTTTTATTAAATGATAAAAATAATTAAGTATAAAATATGAACATACTTCATTTTTATATGTAAGACAACAACTTTATGAAAACAATAAATTATATAAAATGTAAGTGTTTAGTCACATACGATATAATATTATATTGTCTTATTAAGTTAGATATTTGTAATAGGATGTGTTAGACAATATGGTGTTCTTAAGTTTTTATGTATGTTTAGGGAATTGTTTTTAAATGTATTTTGATGATTTAATTATATGCTTTAGTTAGAATTCTTTTTTAGTTTGTATTATTTTATTTGCTTAATTCAAGATTAAAAGACTAAACATCTATGAGTAAACACATGGAGACATACTTAATGAATTAGTGGACACATGTTTCACTAATTATATTTTATTGAATGGAATTGGTCAATTTGATCTTGTCTAGAAATTGAATGAATAACATATATGTCAATTGATGAAAATCCACTACTGAATGAACTTAAGATTCAACCTAAATTTTATCTTCCCCCTCCTATCTCTTAAATTTTCTTCAAACAAATACAACCCCTCTTAATTAACTATTCTTATTAACTAACACTTGCTACAGACATATATGAAATCTATCTCACTGAGATTATAGTTGACTTTGTTTGGAGATGACTTGGGGTTGACTAACCCTGACTATATTTAATTTTTATTCGTCCCTTTTGTAGTAGACAATCGATTAGATGATCTTCTACTTGAACACTTTTATTTGTTTGAAATGACATCAAACATCATTCTTCATTCAAATGACTTGATCTGGAGATATTTAACCTACAAATTAGTACTTCACCCTCAATATCATTGCTAGAGGTTTCTCAATACAAGGAACTTAGTTCATCCTATTTGACCAAATACCTTGTCCAAAGGAAATCCTGCTTGCTCCAAATTAATAAAGGTAAGATGTTTTCCAAGATAAACATTGGTTCAAGAAACATCAACATAGCTTCAGCAGGATTGGAGAGAGATGAAGTGGATATAGTGCTTCTCTTAGGAGGCATCTATCTTATAAGGTTAGGATAAGAAAAAGAAAAGGAAATGAAAAGAAGAACTAATATAAAAGATTCAAGGTTTTCTTCATAAGAGAGAGGATGCATAAGTGAAATCTTGAGGAATACAAAACGGTTGTTCTTTCGATAGGTAGATGATGAAAATTGAAGCGACGATTAGGGTTTTATTCAATCCTAACTTGGGCCAATTGCATGTTCTTCTTCTTTACTTGAATTTGTTTGATTTTCTTTCATGGATGTGGAAGGGAATGGAAAAAGCATGAAGAAGGAACAACTCATGGTTTTGGAGAAGGAAATTTGGTTGAATTTCTAGAGTGATATTGAGCCAACACATTAGGAGAAGTCTAGAATTTGTCTTGAAAGAAAAATACTCTAGAGAGAACCTAAACAATTAGAACATGTTTCTAACTTGTGATGAAGTACGCCCTGCCACCTTAGTCATAGAATAAAGAGGACAAAGAGCTAAAAGTAGATCAAGATCTTTCTAGAAGATTGGGTCATTTGAGCCTGTTTGGGCCTCCAACCAACTGTTCGGGCCCGAATGCAATCTTAAAGAAATCATTCTAATCATTCTAACCGTAACAATTTCATCTCATCAATCCTTAACCACTTTTTGCAACCTAGGATTTGAAAAAAAATACATAAAAATATTTATTTATTTTTGAATAATTTTATTTTATCACACAACACTCAAAACAATGAAATTATTTTTTAGTCTAATTTTATTATAATTGTGAGTGTTCTCGTGTATTGCAAAAGTTCTTTAAAAAAGAACTATATTTATTATTTCCTACATTTGCGACTGGTGCACTTACCATTGAAAGAGAAATTTATGCTAACACAAAACTACTCTTGGCTAAGACAAAGATTGTCTAAGGTGTGATAAAGAAGATCATGAGGTTGCTCACTAGAGAATAAGGGTTGAGTTTTTTGACATTTACAAGGTTTAAGCTCTCTTTACTAGTTTGCTAAATAAACACAAAGAATGTTCTTGCAAAGATATTAAGGCACAAAAAGATATTTTGACAATGTTTTGACAATTTACAAATAATGGCTTAGTTCATTATTCTCTTCAAAGGATAATTTTATATAAACGTTTAAAGAAAAGAGTTGCAAATCCTTTTTTTGCCATTAAACAGCTTCAAACTCACTTGAACGTCTTCTCTTTGTCTGAGCAACTTGGATGTAGAAGATGCATTGAATGCACTCATACATGTATGAAATGCTATTCTTTTTTTTAAATAATATTCGATAATAATATGTACTTATAAATTCTTCGATGTAATACTTATTATTGAATTTGCATAAAACATATATTTATATAAAACATATAGTTATATAAAACATATAGACTTTTCTAAAACTAACAAAGAATTCAGAAAGTTGTCATACTAAAATAACTTTATCTCATATACCAAGATATTGTTAATATGACATAAGCTTTTTTGCATATTGTTTTGACAAACAAAAAAAAAACAAATATTATGTGCAAATAGAATAAGTATAAGAATATTCATGAAGTACTGTATAAGCTTAAAACTATGTATACTATTTGAGCAAACACAGTGCTTATTAAATGTAAAAAAGAGACAATACAATGTTACAACTATATATTACCTACTTTGTTGTTGAACAAAACTTTTTCTTTTACAAATAAATCATGACCATATTTTATACTTTATTAAATATTATAATTTTCTTTAATTTTATTAGACAAAGATATATCTACATATACTATATATTTGTTATCGAGATTTCATATTTTACATTTTATTATAAACTAATCAATTAAAATCAAAATAAAATATTTGAAGTATCCTCAAACAAAATACATTATATATTTGGTTAAGTGTTTTATACTTCACTATAAATCAAAATCGGTAGGATGTGTTGATTATATATTGATTATCCTTTTAAAAAGATTAGCAAAAAAGTGCTTTACAAAACTGTCAAACGACACTTCTTGCATTTGACAGTTCTTTTTCTAGTGCTTTATAAAACCATCAAACGACATTTCTTGCATTTGACAGTTCCTTTTCTATAACTACCATGTTATTTTTTAATATATATATATATATATATGTGTGTTTATTATTTCTATTTTGAGATTTAAATAATTAATTTTTCTTTTCTATGTAAAATATTAAAGTAAAATCAATTTTAATGTATTATTATAATATTATAAATAATTTCACTTGTGGTAAATAATTTTATTGACATTCTTTGTATTCATTTAAAAATTACATATCATTTATCAAACTTTTTAAGCAAATCAAACTTGTAAATATCGTATACAACATTCTAGTCCTTTTCAAAATACAACACTTTGTATTCGTCTTATTGAGATTTAGAATATAACATTTTTTTCAACATTTAATTCACATAGATACAAGCTTTTATTATAAAATCATTGAGGTTTTTCAATAAAATGGGTAATTGTAAATTATAATTTTAATTTTTTAAAGAATGTATGTGTTACATTGAGATTTCGTTCCTCTTTATATCTTTTAATTTATAGTTTTAATTTTTTTAAAGAATATATATTTTACATTGAGGTTTCGTTCCTCGTTATATCCTTTAATATTTTTGTCCGTATAAAACTTTATTAGACAAGTTTCTTCATAAGAATTTTTAAAAAAGAAAAATATAATTTCATTTTTAATTCCTGCAAATACATTATTAATTTGTAGTCAAAGGAGCTTTCGAACTCGTTTACTTTACATTTTAGTGTTCGTTTACTAAACAACTTTGATGATGTACACTTTGATAACAATTATCATAAATTCAAATTGACAACCGAAAGTAATTATAATTGACCAGCACACGCAACTATTTGAATATAATTTTTATTTCGTATGAGATTAGTAACATTAAAGATATGATGAAGTTTGTTTCACATTGATTTCTTTTGTTATAAAATTATTGACTATCACATATGATTACAAATACGATGGTGCCAAGGCCTCTGAAAATCTGAAGGTGCGACCATGTCTTGTATTTCCTGCATTTTCTTCCTCCCAATTATCTGTCATGGATGTTGCTAAATTGACCTCTTCACTGTTACCAAGTTATTTAAATTTTCAAATGAGGAAAGAAAGATATATGGTATACCACCCGATAATTCTAAAACATAGATATATTTTGTTTGTTGTGTTCAAATGGCATAAAATTGTAATGAAAAAGTAAGCCCACGAAGTCACAAAATTTCAAGTGGGCATGCAGTATTCTCTCTCCGACCCTCAAATGATCCTAAAAGACTGCCTCCTGAATTCTTCAACTGTCAATTGCCTCAACACCTTTCTCATCAGAAGGGTTGTCACAGTGAAGAAAAATATCTTAGAATCTAAATCCCTGACTATACCTAGAGAAATCAATTTCGGTTCAACAAACCCTTCATCAAGAAGACCCCCAAACAGCCAATTGCCACCACAGCCATAACAGAAGTTCCCATGGAATCTGATGCCGTATCTATGCTTCTCCGGTTAGTTCTTGTTTGGTGAGACTTCTCCCCTGAGCTCCCCCTCAGAAGATTATTGAGATTGTCCAATTGATGCATGATCTGACGCTGACTGCGTGCAATGCTTGATATCTGATGACACACAGTAGTCAAGAATATCAAAAAGAGTCTATGCAACATTAGTCATACACACAGTTTATCATTTTACATGATTGTCTATGCTAAGAGATCAGATATTTCTTGTTCATGTACCAAAAACAGCTAACAAATTTAAAAACCAGAACACTGGGACACATTTGAAAGAATATATTTGCATCCCGGAAACTAATTCAAAACCTTTACAGGATAATTTCTAAAAGCTGTTGAACTTTTGCATGGGGACCAGAAATATTTAATGATTGGTAACATATTTTTCCATTTTCCTTTTTAGTTATACACAGGAAAACTCTATGCCAGGAAAGAGAAAATTCTGACAGTTTCACTCTCATAACTTAAATCAGAACCATTGTTTCTAGAGGTAGACACCACTATCAAGTTGTATTCATAAAAAGAACATTGGGCACAACACCAAAATTTACACAATAGCAAGAAACATGCAGAGCTGTTATTTTGGAAATCATGACTTTCATTACCAGCCACCTTGCAACATTCAATGGATCCATATAAAAGTAAATCTCATTTCCTTGTTGACACTCACCATCTTTAATCTATCATAAGTTCCCAACATTAGGATAAGCACAGAACAAAATAATAAATTTAACTACATGAGAGAAAGAAACTCTTCAGTTTTTGTTAAAATATTCACATCATGCATTTTTTATTACATATATTGCTGGATGTGTTTTTATTACAAGTAAATGGAAAGATTCTGTTATTAGAAATTAGGATTTCACTGATTCCTTAATTTGACTATACATAAACAGCATAAATGTAGGCATTAGACACATTCAGAAAATCCTTTCTATATTGTATTGGTGCTTTAGGTTTATTCCCAATCCTCTGCAACAGTGGTTTTCTGTTTGACTGAAGTACTCATGCACCAGTGTGCTTCCTTTGACCCCCACCAACTTTTTTTCTCTAGTGTACCTACACGATCAAAACCACCATCCTCCGACAACCACCACACCATGGCCACACACTTTTCTCCTATGTGTGTGGCTCACCTGCCAACACCAAATCTGAGTGTGAGTGATGTCTATATCAAAGCCCAAGGACATGATGAGACGGATCAAAACCAAGACCCAATCAAAGATTTTAGGTGGATCCACCACTATAGGAAGCTTAGAAAGGCCAAAGAGACTAAGCATCCAAGACCCAATCAAAGATTTTAGGTGGATTCACGACCATAGGAAGCGTAGAAAGGCCAAAGAGACTACAGCATAAGTTGCTTCATCTATCGCAGGCTTAATTGTGGAAGGCCCAACACAATGAGAAGACTAGGCTGATTGCATGTACAACATGCTTGTAAAGCTAAAGTAAAGCTGTTTAATATATTGATTGAAGTTAGGATTTGAACCCGAAACCACGTTTTAGAACGTGTTCACTTGACCACAGGTTCAAATTAACTCTATTTGTGGTATAGGGATTTTAATTTTTCTTTTATTACTTACAAATGAGGCAAAACTCAAACAAAAGTTGTATTAAAACATTTTGGAATAAGAAAGAGGGATAGATGGTTTTTCTGACAAAAGCGAGAATATTTCTCTGCTAGGATTCTTCCTTACACTGTGTGATGTTATCATGAATTTTACCTCTCAAGAATCTACTTAAAGAGTCAGAACAATAGAAGTGATATAAGACTTAGAATACCTCATCCATTAAAGGAAAATCCTTAGTTAATTGTGATGACGAAGAGGAATTTGCCATTTTAGATCCAGTTAGGGAACCATTGCCCAAACTAGTGATGAAATATGAGGTGGGAGCTGATCCATTGCATGTCTCGGTTTGAAGTGACATATTTTGTTGGCTTGGAGAATTTCTCTTGGTGTTTAACTTGGAATTCAGCTCTTCAATGCGATTTGTAAACTCATCCATTCTATCATTGAGGGCAGAAATTTGGTCTGAAAGCTGATTGATGGCTCCCTAAACGAAAACAAAAATTAGATAGTTAATTGGTAAATGGAGGAATACAGAAGTGATTATATGAATTCAGTATCTTTACAAGAATTAAACAAAAACTGCTACAAGACCTCAATGTACCTGATTAACTGACATTGTGCTGGACTCTGAATTTCTTTCACCAAACCTTCTATTGTTGGCATCATATCCAGTAACCTTGGCAAGGTTTTTGTCCCTTTGATTGGTATATGACTGTGACATTCCACTGTTGAAGATAAACCATAGTCATACTATTAGGTAACTGTAAAGCAGTTTTCCAAGAAGTATACAATATGTTTCCTTTAGTAAACATTGTCAAATGATATACCTGAGTAACAGACCCATAACAAATTGAATTATATAAGTACCTCAACAAACACCATTCATGTTTGTCAAATAAGTAAATTGATTTTCTCTCAATATAGCACTGGGTAATTTCATCGATTTCAATTTATCTAATGGGTGGTTATGATATGTGACTAGCAATTTTCAATTCAATTAGGCCTTGTCTCAACCGGTAGGGCGGGCTAAGGATTAATCAACACTATTAAAGGTTATCAAAAATAAAAATTAGGTAAAACTATTTAGAGAAAGGTCTTTTTAGTGGTTTCTTCTAATGTATTTAGATGGAAAATTTTCACCTCCTCAGATGTTTATTTCTCATGGCAATTCTGTCAGCAGAGGCTCTAGAAAGTGCTTCTTTGGGGCTTGACACCAAATCCTCATCTAGGCTGAGTTTTGTCTTCAAATCATCCGGGAGGGCCTGTAGAAGTGGAACAATTACACAGAAAATGCTGAAACAGAAAAAGACATAAGCGGATGGTAAGCTCTCATACCATGACCTCATCCACAAGCTTTTCAATTTGAATTTGCTCAATGTAGGTACGAGGAATGTAGGAACCATCTAGGCCTAGCTGCTGTCCTATGTACTTTAAAACCAAGCGATCTCTTCCTTGTACCTGTTTTTCAATTAATTCCAAAATCAGTAAAACAAGTAGCATGTTAACATAGGTCGAAAGGATCAATGGCAAAACAAGTCAAGGATGATGGTAGCATGTTGAGAAGAGAGAAACCGAAAAGGAATATAATGAATTTGTGTGTTGAGTACACACATGATCACTTCTATTTAGGTTAAATATGTTTTTTGGTCATATGCTGTCCTATGTATTTAGGTAAAACACGTCATTTTCTCAATTCCGTCTTACTATTTTGAATGTTCTCAATTTACTATCACTTTCTTAAACATGAGTCAACATAGCGCCTACCGTCAAATTGATGGTAATTGTGTTACAACAATGATATGTGACATGAACAACGAATGACATGTCATGAATGAAAGTCAACTTGTTGATGAAAGTGACACTTGGCATGAACAACAAATGCTATGTGACATTGTAGTAACGTCGTCAACATGAATTTGACGAAAGGGATTATATCGACTGAATTTAAAAAAAGCAAGACCAAATTGAGAACATTTAAAATAGAAACAAAAATTGAAAAAAAATCATTACAATACTAGGATCAAAAAGCCTATTTAACCTTCTATTTAGAATAAAGAAGAGATATAGTAATAACAATAATCAAAATCAATATGTAATAATGGGATTTATAAAAAAGAAGAGACATCATGAACAAAATCAATATTTAATAATGGGAAATATTTGGTAAGATATTTCACAATCAAATCAGACTATAACTACCTATTTCATCATATCTTTAACATAATTAAATCATATTTCGAACAACAACCATAAAATCAAAAGAACTATAAAAACAAAAGAAATAAAAGTAAAAACATTTAACTGGTCACTATTGAATGATAAACAGAGCCTTTTACCAAACGCAACCCAAGTCAACATAGAAACAAAATTATGAATACATTAATCTAAACAATTTTTAACTCCATATATGTATTTTCTTTGGATGGTCTTTCCATACATAGAGCAGTGGAAAAACACGCAAGGAAATGAAAAAAAAAAAAAAAAAAATATTTGAGAAGTATAATTTCTTAAAAAAAAAAAAAAATTAAAAAAAAAATAACCAAAAAAAATA
>Ga0123340_1000065_pt1 | contig 39380 bp, 51 predicted proteins | sample SirMexnodulemix_FD_89961 | JGI IMG/M metagenome (GOLD analysis project Ga0123340, IMG submission 89961) | Root nodule microbial communities of legume samples collected from Mexico - Siratro Mexico nodule mix | ecosystem: Host-associated > Plants > Roots > Nodule | place: Mexico: Nepantla...
AACAAATATAAACTTTTTCTTTCAGAAAAACAAGATTAAATGAAATTTCGAAAAATAAAAAATGTCAATCATCACCAATCAATTTTTAAAATTGAATTACGTTATCCCTGATTTTTCTTTGGAAATACATAGGACCAATGTCAATCATTGTCGGAGGTTCAGAAAAATAAAAAATAAAAATTTGTCTTTGTTATTATTTTATTTGTTTATTGTTTATTCTTTGTCTTAAATTTTTATAAATATATATTTATTTTTAGTTGTTGTAATCATTATTTTTGGAAAAAATAACATTTTGTAAAACCGCACTTATTTTTATTTATTTAATTAAAGGTACCGTCTTAGGACAGACGTTGTGGGGGTGCTGACACCTTCCCCACACGTAATCGACTCCCGAATCTTGAATAGTTTGTAGGCATTTTTATTTTTGGTTTTTCTATAGTTTTCCCATAAAAAGCTATAGTGGCGACTCCATTTATCAATTTAAATATTTTTAAAAATAAATTTAAGATCGCCCTGTCGTGATCCGATTGCGATAATGCCCTTGCAATTTAAAATGAATTAATTCAAATGTACCTAAAAATAAATGTATTTGTGTATAGTTTTAATACATTTACTAAAACATATGACTGAGGAAAAGGGTGATAGGAGAAAAGTTTTTTATAATTTATGACGAATTTGATCATTTTTAAAGCCCAATAGTTGTTTCTTCCCCGCTTCAATTTAAATGATATGACAAAATACCAATAAACATATAAAAACAATATGATATTCCATTGCTTGCATAAGCCTACATAATGGAAAAAAGTAGCCCAAACCTCCAGAGAACTTACAAGATCCTATCATTCTGTTACACTCATGTGCCATACAAGGGCATTTTTTTCCAAATAAGATGAAAAAAAAACTTTTTGATTTCAAAACATCCAAATTTAGCAAACTTCCTTGTCATACAAAGAAAAAGTCTATCACTAGTACAAAGCAGTAAAGTCTTGGAAAACAAGTTTTTAAAATTTCCCCCTTGGTGTGTGAGTTGGCTTTTTAAACCATTTTTTTATCAGCACTTGCCTTTTCAACCATTCTTTATTCAAAAACCCAATAGCATCTAGATAAAAAAAAAAGGAAACTTCATGAAATTCAAGTGAACTAGGTAATACCATTTGTAGGACTTACGTCAATGATTTTCCATGAAAAATATGCAAAATGAAGACATAATTGTAGAAAATATGCAAAATGCAATATGAAGCTACGTCAAGCCAAAATAATAAAAGAATTAATAAGACACTAGCTCGATAATATGAAGCAATAATGTAATATAGATTAACATACTAAGTAGAACATGAAAAACTAACCAAACTTCAGTGCACTGTCTGTCCTGCATAACAGAGATAATTATGAGCAAGAACCATTGTGCACAATCAACTGCTCATTCTGGTAAGATTATTTAAGAGAAATAATCACTTTTTCAATACCAACATTCAGAGAGAGATTTTAAAAACAAAGCAATTATATCCAGGGAAATTAATTTTTTCACAAAAATGTACTAAGTTAAGATATCTCTCTTTGCTTTTAACAACAAAGACATGAGTGATGAGTGTGGCAACATCTGTGAACAAGATGAGGGTTTAATTAATATGTGAGCAAGAATGAAAATAAGAGGTAACCTAAATTGGGAAACAGGGAAATTGAAGAAGGGAGTGAGTGTGTTACCTGAACGCTAGGGGAATCAAAGTTCATGACGCATAAGAAGCTAGGGACGGTGGCTTTGCCAAGGGGGATGCCGCAGTACATGATAGTGAAGCTGGACTGGCCGTATTGGATGCCAATCTTGTTCGAGTTGGTGGCGGAGAAGAGAAGGCAAACGGTGAGGGTAACAGAGGCTGTGGAGGGGGATTGGGCGTTTCACTACAGAGAATGAGAATTTATGTTTAGGGTATCTCTTTAATTTTAAATTTTTTATTTTACCCATGGATTATACATCTTATACACTGTATCATTTTTCTCACCACTTACTATCGGTAGGTAATCTATTTCTTTTTTATTTTCCGTCTCTTTTTAAGTGTAGTAACATTAACAACCGAATTTTCAATAGATAAGTTTAACTTACATACAGAAAAAAGTCAGTGGGTAATTATCCATAGAAAATAGAGCTTTTTCTTGCAGTGACAATGAATTAGATATAGAAAAATAGGTTCACACAGATGCATTACAGCAGCACATAATTATCAATTTGCGAGAGAGTTTTGTAGATTGGAGGAATGATTCAATGCAAAATTAAATTTTCACAAATACAATTACATGAACGCAACTGCAACAACTCTAAAAACTAGAAAACATATATAGTTATGAATCAAAATAAAAGAGAAGGGTCAAGAGAAGAGCACACAAGCGACTATACTGGTTCACCCTTCCTCAAGGACTACATCTAGTCTTTCTTGCAACTCTAGCAAAAGAAATTCCACTAAACACACTCAATTATACACAATTACAATCAAGAACCCTTCTTGCACCCTGCAAGATTACAAAACACCACTGAATTTCGGTACTAACACCCTACAACCTTAAACAATTCAGAAAACCACAATGTTAAACCCTATAGCGTCAAAAATTACAAAATTGAATCAAATATTACAATTGAACAATCTGAAAATGCAATACTTGAATCAAACAGGCTCAAGAATGGACTTTAAGAAACCCCCTGAATTTCCAGTGAAGGTGAAACTGCGCAAGGGCTTGAAGAACTCCAATGGCACAGTACAATTTCACAATTTTTGTTCTTCAAGAAAACCTCTTTAAATCTTTGAAAAACCATGCAATTTTTTTCTCTCAGAATATTGACACTCTTGTTATCAATTTTCTTCTCTGTGTGTTGTTCGTAATTCGCTTGTTAATCGCTCAAAGAAGGTCTGGGTATTTAAAACATAAATACCCAAAACCGTTTTTCATAAAACAGTTTGACAATTTTGGTGTAGACCTCGAATAAGTCGATTTAATAAAAAGGAAATCAATTTATTTTATGCTGAAAACTGAATTTTCAAAATTAAGTTTTCTAGAATGCTATTGCTATGCTTTGTTATTGTTTTAAGAAAGTTTGTATTGTGCCAAGTAGTTTCTTCTAAGTTTTACATAGGTTTACCTTCACCTTCAATCACACTCACTCACACCCACTCACACCCACTAAGACAAGGCCTAAGTCTTCATCTTTAGCTTCCATGGTTTGCTTTCCCTTTGTCCTAATACTTGGCTTCATCAAATGCTGAATCCTTTAAGATTCTCAACAATATCCCCCTATTTTATGAAGGCAACTTAGTGTGTGAGTGGTTTCTAGCTTTATCTACACACAAAGAAACATGTGAAAGTAATAGTTTCACACATTTACAGATTTAAACATAAACTGCTATTTCATTTAAACATAAGTTGTTACAAATGATCCAAAAAATATATCAGCACTAGTACAACATTAGAACAATACAGAAAATGATACAAGAACCTCTAACAAACGACAATCACAACAAAAGAACTTTTAACAGACTAACCTAAGCATTAGCTAACTCATAATAGTAGAATTATGCAACAATAGTGGCTAAGAAATATAAAACCAGAACTGAACAACACAAGGAAAACAAACATATATTAGCACAGAACCCCACAGAGCCTACACTCTCCTCACACACTCCTCATTTTCCCCCATTTGGATTCATCACCCTTCCTCAAGGCCTACGTCCAGTCCTTTGCCAACAAGCAAAGAATTCCACTAAAAAGATCTTCAAGATCAATCTAATACAATACAATTACACTTTCTCAAAATAAGACAACACTGCACCCTACAAAACACAGCTCACTACACCCCCAAAATAGCTGTGAAACAGTGTAGAACTTTACTACACAAACCAAAATTACAAACCTTATGCAATATGGGAGTCAAACTCACAATTACAAATCACAAACCCTATGCAATCTGCAACCAAACCACTCGCAATACAATAGAAATGTAAACAATAGTGCTTCTACACAAAGAACAGAATACAAATAGATACAAATAAGTGTAGAAGACTTAGCTCTTGGAGGAAAACCAAGGATGCATCAAAATTCCACAAAGAGTAGCTCCAAGATTTAAATTCTTGAGGTTTTTCTTGATGTAAAAATATGTAGAAAAGTGTTCTCAAGGTATGAGAACGTTTTTCTCTCTTAGAATATCATAAATGATCTCTCAAAAATGTCTTAGTTATGTCACAAAATGCGCACAACCTTTATATAGGATTCCGGTTTGAAAACAGTTAAACCAATTAAAACTCAATCGATTGATGTTTCAGAAACACGGAAAAATTCAGTAGATATATTTCTGAACAACAGTTAATTGACTTTTCTCTCAAAATGGGGTTTTCAAAACTATTAAATCTCAATTAGTTCCTTTTAATTAATTATTAAGCAAAGTGAATCTATGAGCTTTTTCCAAGTGGAATATCATGCAACTCATGGTTTTGAACGAAAACCACTCACACACACACCCAACCTAAGTTCTAGACTAAAACTCCCATCAAGGTCCATGAGTCTTCAAGCAAGCTTTGCTACATGTTGACTTCATCAAATCCTTTGGAAAGCCTTGGTGCTAATAATCTCCCAATTTGATGAAGACAATCAAATGTGTGTTGAGTTGCACCAACCAAACTTGCACAAACTGTATTAGTATATTTCTGCTCTAATTAAGATATAAAGATAGTTGATTAAGTTCTGTGAGCATAGGACGTTCAGAAAAAAATAAATAAACTGATTGAATTGGAACAACAATCGATTGTTTTTCTGCAGAATTCCAAACCAGTTCAGAACAGCTCAAACCAGAAACATGTGATTGCTCCCCCATACTTTGATACTCCTTCAAAGCATAAAAATAGTATTAAAACGTAAGGAACACACATTAGTATTAGAACATAAGGAACACATATTCCATTTCATTAATCTATAAACGATTACAAGCCATGGCATATTGCAAAGAAAAATCAAACAAAAATAAGCTGGATAAACCAGCAGTGACACAGCAGCAGCAGAATAACCTTACTAAACTTAAATGCTAGATATACCAGTAGTACATAGCAGCAGCAGCAGAACATGATCTAAGTAAAGAACATGTCTTCTCCCCTACAACACACAACACACATTCTTCTCCCCCATTGAATTCATCAAATGGAAAAAAGAACCCTATGACCAGCTATATGATATGCATGATAAAGTCTAAACCGCTAGACCATAGTGCATTTCCTCAAGCTTCTCTTAGATATCTTCAACTTGCTCTTCAATATTTCGAAAACATGTTTCACATAAGTGATGGTGGCTCCTTTGTTCATCTCTAATGGTGTTCAGTTGACCTAGGACCATTTGCTCAAACCTAGAGAATGGTACACCTCCTTCCATTGTAGGCTCATATGGTGTGAATGTAAACTGTGTAGGATTAGGTCCTCCTCTAGTAGCAGAAGCAACACTGGTTCCAGCTCATCCATGGTTTGATCTTCCTCTTGGTTTTGCTGTTGTCCAGCCTCTTCCTCATCTGCTTTGCCTACCCAGTAATCATCATTCACCTTCTTTAAACCAATCTTGTTTAAAGTTGCAGCAATTATCTCATTTTGAGCTTTCACAATTTCCACTATTTCACCTTCCACATCAAATTCAAAATACTCAATGAGATTGGATACAAGAACCACATAAGGTATATGATACTCAGACCTCTTCTTGGTCTTTGTGATATGTTATTTTATCACACTTATCCAGTTGACTTTAATCCTGTTCATTATGTAGTACATGATTATCAAATCTTCCTGTGTTAAAACTGCATGGTTATATTCCCTTGGAGTAAGCAGCCAAATAACTATAAATACCAGGATCCTTGGAGTCAAGGAAAGACCTCCAACATGATAGCCTCTCATTGCAGCTTGTGGGTTCCTCAAACAAGACCTATAAAACTAAACTTTATTAAAGGCATCCAGTTCAGAAGAGTTACCTTCACTAGTAACAACAAGTCATACTTCATCATTTATGGCCATATCAACACCCTTAACTTGGGAGTACATAACATCATCATCATCAAACCATAGATTTGTGAAGAACACTTTCACCAAATCTGGATAGAGATTTCTAGACAGATTGAGAAACCTCTCAAGCTTCTGATGCTTTAGTAGTTCTCTAACCTCATCCAGCTTCTCTTCTTCCAGCCAGTCCATTCTCAAAAATTTGGGACTGGTGATGACCCTCCTGCTTACTTCATGATGATATACATCTATCCTCTCTTGGTTTCCAAAAAACCACCTTTTAAGGTAGCCAACCTCACTGTTATCCACTGGTTCAACTCTTTTTACAACAACTCTTTTGGTTCTGAGGATGAAGACATGTTTGGAAGAGAAGTGGGGTTTCTGGAATGAATGAGGGTACAATGGTTCGCAGAACAACTTAGATGCAGGTATGTAATGTAGCGACGTATCAAGTGATGCACGACAATGGAATATATAAAGTAGAGAAAAAAAACACAAGTAGCCAAATGCATGAACAATACATTGAATGACAAAATAACAAGTTAATTTTCAGTTTGTTAGGAATCTGCACATACACAATTAATTAAACCAGATATGACTTAGCTTCAAAGATTCTTTGTAGCAGCTTTTGACTTATTGACCTCCAATTGGTTGAGGACAAGTGGCATTAGATACATTCTCACTCTTTACATGCCAACTCCATGCATTGAATGACTCAGCTTATTCAAACTTTCTTCTTTGACTAAGCTATCTGCTACAGAGCCATTTTCTTTTCATTGTTCAGTCTCGCACATATCAATAAATTGCACAGAATTTATTCAGAACTAGATTTTCAATCAACTATAGTATAGTGTAGTAAAACACCTGTTAATTGAATTAATTGATTCAATTTATTATGCCAGATCTACGTAAACCATACAAAGAACCAATAATGCAGTAAGACAGATTTAATTCAGACAGTTAAAATCAATTATGCCTAGTTCATTCCTAACAAAATTAAATCTTTCTTTATTAAGGGGCTTAGTGAATAAATAAGCTAGTTGTTCCTCAAAAGCAACAAATTGAATTATGCAGTCACCATTTTTTACATGGCCTCTTATAAAATGGTGGTCATTTCAATGTGTTCAGTTATGGAATGTTGCACTAGATTCTTTGTTAGGCTTATTGCACTGGTATTATCACAAAGTAAAGGTATTTTAGAGAGTGTTAGACTGAAGTCACTTAGTTGTTGCTTGATCCAGAGGCTTTGAGCACAACAACTCCCAACAACTATGTACTCTGCTTCTGCTGTTGATAAAGTTACACATGCTTGCTTTTTACTATATCATGATATCAAACTGGATCCATGTACGTGGCATGATCCACTTGTGCTCTTTCTATCAAGTTTGCAGTGTACAAAATCTGAGTCAAAGTAACCAACTATGTTCAAAGACACTTCACTAGGATACCATAGGCTAACTTCTATAGTTCCTTTGAGATACTTCAAGATTCTCTTTGCTGCCATGTAATGCAATTCTTTAGGATTGGCTTGGTATCTTGCGCATAAACACCCGCTAAACATGATAAATGGTCTGCTAGCAGTAAGATAAAGGAGTGATCCTATAAGCCCTCTGTATTTTGTTTGCTCCACATTAGCTCCTTTCTCATCTGCATCAAGGTAGCAACCAGTTGCTATTGGTGTTGCAGTTTCCTTGTAGTTTTCCATCTCAAATTTCTTTAGCATTTCTCTGCAGTATTTAGCTTGAATAAGGAAGGTTCCATACTTGAATTGCTTGATTTGCAATCCTAGGAATTAGTTGAGTTCACCCGGCATAATCATCTCAAACTCTCCTTGCATAACTGTTATAAACTGCTCACACAAATTCTCATTCGTGGATCCAAATATAATGTCATCAACATAAACTTGAACAAGAATAGTATCATTGCATGTTTTCTTAATGAATAAAGTCTTATCTGTTTTGCTTCTCTTTTAGCCTTGAGAAAGCAAGAAGTTACTCAACCTTTCATACCACTGCCGAGGTGCTTGCTTTAATCCAGGAAAAACCTTCTTGTGCTTGAGCACATGCTCTAGATATTTGTGATCCTCAAATCCAAGTGGTTGACTCACATAAACCTCTTCATCTATGTATCGGTTTAGAAAAGCACTCTTGACATCCATTTGGTGTAATTTCAATCCATTCATGCAAGCATATGCCAGTGGTAGCCTCATTCCCTCTAATCTAGCCACGGGTGCATAAGTCTCTCCAAAGTTTATTCCCTCTTCTTGGTTGTAACCCTTTGCAACCAGCTGAGCTTTATTCCTCACTGTGACACCTTGTTCATCTAGCTTGTTCTTGAAAACCCACTTGGTTCCAATCACATTCATCTTCTTTGATCTAGGAACAAGAGTCCAGACTTCATTTCTAGCAAACTAATTTAGCTTCTCATGCATTGCATTTATCTAATTTTTGTCTTCCAGTGCTTCAGCCACAGTTGTAGGTTCCACTTGAGATACAAAGGTCATGTGCTCACAAAAGTGATTCAATGATCTTCTTGTTGATACTCCTTTCTACACTTGACCAATAACATTGTCCAAAGACAAATTCTTAGGGACTCTCCACTCCTTAGGCAGTTCAAAACTGAATTTCTCTACACCAGCTCCAGGTTCAATCGATTGAACTCCTAGTTCAATTGATTGATTTTCCTACAGTTGAGTAACTTTATCTGATTTATTCTGCAGTTCTGAATTCACTTTCTGTCCAGTTGGAACCTCATCATCTACACTTGTCTTAGGACTTTCCTGCATATTTTGGTTAGTCTCATCAAATGCAATGTGAATGGATGCCACAACTAGCATAGTTCTCCTATTATATGGCATGACCATGCAATGAATAGCCAAGGAAGATATCTTCATCAGCTTTTCAGTAAATTTGTCAAAGTTATCCTTACCATTTTTCAATATAAAACATTTGCATCCAAAAACCTTCAAATGAGAGATATTTTGGTTAGTCTCATCAAATGCAACGTGCATGGATTCCACAACTAGCATAGTTCTCCTATTATATGGCATGACCATGCAATGAATAGCCAAGGAAGATATCTTCAACAACTTTTGAGTCAAATTTGTCCAAGTTATCCTTACTATTTTTCAATATAAAACATTTGCATCCAAAAACCTTCAAATGAGAGATATTGGGCTTTCTACCTTTAAACAACTCATAGGGGGTCTTATTCAAGACTGGTCTAATGAGTACTTCATTGAGAACATAGCAAGATGTACTCACTACATCAGCCCAGAAATACTTTGGAAAATTTGTTTCATTCAAGAGAGTCCTTGCTAGTTCCTCCAAAGACTTGTTCTTCCTCTCCACCACTCCATTCTATTGTGGAGTCCTTGGTGCTGAAAAATTGTGCTTGATTCCAAATTTGTCACAGAATTTGTCAAATATCTCATTCTGGAACTCACCTCATGATCTGACTTAATGGTAGAAATGCAACAATTTTTCTCTTTTTGGATAACTTTGGCAAGTCTCTTAAAAGCGTGATAAGTTTCATCCTTGGTGGCAATGAAAAGAGTCCAAGTAAAACGATAATAATCATCTACTACTACAAGACCGTAGTAATTACCTCCTAGGCTTATAGTTCTCGAAGGACCAAACAGATCAATATGAAGCAACTCAAGAGGTCTGGATGTTGAAACAACATTTATCTGTTTAAAAGAGATCTTGGTCTATTTACCCTTTTGACATGCTTCACGTAATATGTCCCTTTCAAACTTGAGCTTAGTTAAGCCAATTACCAACGCTTTAGATGCAAGCCTATTGAGATGATGCATATGAATATGAGCTAAGCGCCTATACCACAACCATGTCTCATTATTCCTAGACAACAAATAGTTCATGCTAGATGTTATGCAAGAGACATTGAGCATATATACATTGTTTACTCATTTACGTACAAGTACAGTCTCCCTGGTTTTTGAATCAGCAGTTAGGCACAAATTTGGCTCAAATGTAACCTTGTAGTCTCTATCACAGAGTTGGCTTATACTGAGTAGGTTGTGCTTTAAACCATATGCTAAAAGCATATCTTTTATGATCACATCATCATCTCCTCCAATGTCACCAACACCAAGTATTCTCCCTCGGTTGTTGTCTCCATAGGTGACAAAGTCATCTAGTTTCCATTTTACATTTATCAACTATGAAGTATCACCAGTCATATGTTTGGAGCATCAGTGTTTAAATACCACAACTGCTTCTTGGATGCCAAACAGACCTGCAAAACAGATTAAGTTTGTGGAATTGGTACCCTGTTAAACTTGAGTTCACAAGTGTTAGTGATGCTTTTAGCCACCCACCTAACCAGCCCCTTAGGTACATCAAACTTTCTAACCTTACAATTCCTAACAGAATGACCTTTTCTCAAACAAAAAAAAGCAAATCATGAAAGGTGAAGACTGTTGTTAACTAGGTTTAAAGAAACTGCTAAATTTCTTTTGTTTTCCTTGAAAACCACATTGATATCCAATGCCATCTTTTTTCAAAAACACAGTTCTGAGATCCCAAAATTGCATTGAAATTTGCGGTTCCTGATAGAAGTGCTCCTAGGTGCTCTAAACTTCTTGTACACGCTTCACATGATGTGACATGGAGAGAAACCTTTTGCACCATTCAAAGCAAGCAAGGAGCTCCTCAAGATAAGCGGAAGCAATGGAAACTAGAAGATGGGATGGAAGGAGAAGCCTATGATGGTTATGGTGAATTAGGTGATGACAGCCTTGAAGAAGGCTAGGCCAACCTTCAAGAGAGAGTCTCTAGCTTCTTGGAGAAGAAACTCAATAGGAAACTTAATCAGTGTGCAGAAAATTCAACAGTATTTCATTATGGAAAATCAAGCTTACAAGAGAGGTCTCTACACCTCTTACTTATAGAAAGAAGGATGAGCTAGTAGCTTCCCATGCAAGTTATCTAGGTAGTGCGTAGAAGAAGCTAGGTCTAGAAACCCTAGCTTGCATCACATGCTAGGGTTAGGGTAACCTAGCGTGTGGAACAAGCTTTCCTCCCAAACCCTAGCACCTCACACTCCTCCAATGAGAAGGCGCCACATTGCATGGCTTCTAGATGCTTTTAAACCCTAACCTAGGTGCCTTTACAAACCCTAAGGCACCTAGGGTTTATTTACAAGAAGAAAAAAATTCCTATACTACATTTTACAAATTTTCAAAGAATTGTCAAAGCTCAGAATAACCAGCATTGTGATCTGTGCAGGTGTCTCTGACTCTTCATTAGCTTCAAGATGCCTGAGCATAGCTCTGGTGACTGGACCTTTCCTGAGCCTTCTTCTATCAGTTCCGATGGAAAGTTTAGATGCATTAATAATCAAATATTTAACTTTCTTTTGCATAACAGAAATCACAATTAGCTGGCTTGTTAAACTCAAAGTCACTAGAAGGTTTGTAGATCATTTCAAGATGATCAAAATCGATTTTCACCTTTAAAATTTCATCTTTCAGTTCTTTGACTCTACCTTCCAACCAATTGTTTAACCCTTTCAATCGGTTTTAGATAAGGCCAATCTGTTTGCTTCTTCATGGGTTTCTAAGAAAGCCTGAAGAAGTGAACTGTAATTCTCACTATTAAATGAGGTGAGGTGCTGGAGTTCATACTACTTACCTCAAAATTCTGTCAAGCCATAAAACACAGGTTTGCTTCAACTTCCTCATGTGAAGAATTGTTGGAAGAGGTATCATTGTCTTCTCATGCTATGTGTGCTCTTCTGCTCTTTCCAGGTTTTCTGCTCTTCTTTTCCTGTGCTCTTTCTTTGTTCACTAGGCTTGGACAATCCACTTTCATACGTCCCTGTTTACCACAGTCAAAACAATTAAATTTAGCAGAACCATTATTAGACTTCTTATTATACCTCTTGCTTTGTTGGTTCTTCACTTTGCCTTTCATCTTGATGAACTTTTGGAATCTTCTTGTCAACAGATTGAGATTCTCAGTATCCCTGCACTCATTAGATCTTTCCTCATTGGATTCTACATCTGTAGCCTTTGTCTTAAGTGCCAGGCTTCTATTCTTTTTCTCCACTGTCTTCATTTCCTTCAACCTAGTCATCTCCAACTCGTGCTCTCTTAGCTTGCCAAAGAGTGTTGCAACAGTGAGTGTAGTCAAATCTCTAGTCTTTGATATAGTTGTCACCTTAGGCTGCCAGCTCCTGTCCAAGCACATTAGGATCTTGATGTTTAGTTCCTCTTTGTCAAATTGCTTTCCCAATCCAATCAAGTGGTTGACAATGTGAGTGAATCGTTTCTGTACATCTGCAATGGTCTCCCCTTGTTGCATCATAAACAATTCATACAAATCAATGCATGCTTTCTAGCTCTCTTCACATTTGTGGTTCCCTCATGTGTGACTTCAAGTATGTCCTAGATTTCTTTAGCCAAGCTGCACTATGATACCCTAAAGAATTCGTCAAGATTTAATGCAAAGTTTATTATATTTTTTGCAGCACAGTCATATTGCATTTTCTTATTCTTTGCATTAGTCCATTCATCAAAGGATTTTTCAACAGGCACACCATTCAATACAGTCATAAGAATATAAGGACCATTTACTATAACATTCCAAATCCCACGATCAATGGATTCAATGAAGATTTTCATTATAACTTCCCAAAACTGATAGTTCACCCCCAAAAAATAGGTGCCTGTGTATAGAATCTCCCTCAGCAAAGGTAGTTTATTCTCAACCATGGATCGAAAACTTGACTAGGATTCAAGTCCTAGCTCTAACGGCAATCGAAAACAAGTTTAGGCCAAGCTCAAGAGGGGGGTGAATTAAACTTTCAAAAATTTTCGTAAAAGATAGAAAGTATTGAAGTGTACAAGGAAAGCTCTTAATTGAAACAATCAAAAGTGAGGTTTTGAAGCGCACAACAAAAAGTCAATTAATTGCAAGTCAAGACCAATCAATTGAAATAGAACACAATACTGAAAACAACAAAGAACAATTTATTGAAGCACAAAATTAGTCAATTGAAGTCAGTACACAATCCAGAGCAATCCAGGAACATTTAAGTGAAACCCAAAAACAATTAGTTTAATATTGCACTTAGAGTAGTAAACAACAGATAACAATTTATTCAAATACAGATGCAGTCAGTTCAGAATCACTCATATAGGAAAGCACTCTAGATTCAATAAACTAAAACAAAGATATCAATTGAACAAAGTAATCAAGTTTCAAGAAATTTAATCAGTTTCGCACCAAGCACAATTCATTGAAAACACTCAATCTGGATTCAAGAACTGAAATCAATCAATTGAACAGATAGAATAGATCAATTCCAGAAACACAATATAATAGCAGTAGAATGAACAATTGATTCAAACCGAAAAATAGTAAATTGAAATTCTTTAATGAAAGTAAGATTCTAGAATATCAATTAACTGATCAGTTGAAAATAGCAAACAAGAACTAAGAACAAACAACAATCAATTAAGCAAATCAACCAATTGATGAAGGCACAAAACAACAACAGCAGTTATGAACAATTGATTGAGCATGATGAACAATCTGTTGAAAATATGACAACAAGCACACAATGCAGTAGAATTGAAATGCAATCAAGATGAGGGAAAAGAGAGATCAAGAACACCAAGATTTATACTGGTTCACCCTTCCTCAAGGTCTATGTCCAGTCCTTTGCCAACAAGCAAAGAATTCCACTAAAAAGATCTCCAAGATAAACCAATATAGTACAATTACACTTGCCCAAAGCAAGACAACACTGAACCTTGCAGCACATAACGCATTGCAACCCACAAAAATTGTGAAACAGTGCAAAACTCTACTGCACAAACCCAAATTACAAACCCTATGCAATATGGGAATGAAACTCACAATTACAAATCACAAATCCTATGTAATTTGCAACCAAACTACTCATAATACAATAGCAATGTAAACAACAGTGCTTCTACACAAAGAAGATTATACAAACAGATGTAAATCAGTGTAGAAGACTTAGCTCTTGGAGGAAAACCAAGGATGCATGAAAATTCCACAAAGAGTAGCTCTAAGATTCAAGTTCTTGAGGTTTTTCTTGGTGTAAAACTATGTAGAAAAGTGTTCTCAAGGTATGGGCACATTTTTCTCTCTTAGAATATCACAAATGATCTCTCAAAAATGTCTTAGTTATGTCACAAAATGCACACAATCTTTACATAACATTCTAGTTTGAAAATAGTTAAACCAGTTAAAACTCAATCGATTGATTTTTGAATTCAATCGATTGATTTTTCAGAAACAGAAAAATTTAGTAGATTAATTTCTGAAAAATAGTTAATTGACTTTTCTCTCAAGATGAGTTTTTCAAAACTATTAAACCTCACTTAGTTCCTTGCAATTAATTATTAAGCAAAGTGAATCTATGAGCTTTTTCCAAGTGGAGTGTCACGCAACTCATGGTTTTAAACTAAAACCATTCTCATACGCACCCAAACTAAGCTCTAGACAAAAACTCCCATCAAGGTGCATGAGTCTTCAAGCAAGATTTGTTCCATGTTGACTTCATCAAATCATTTAGCAAGCCTTGGTGCTAACAACCATGACTTCCAGTAGCGCTTGCACAACTCCAATTTGTAAATCCATGTGCCGAAATCGTGTAGTGCAAAACTCATGGTGGTTTCTCTACTCAGTTGTAAGATAGTCTAACTTGTCTATCATAGTTTGTTCATAGTTGGAGTAACCAGAGTTTGGACCAACACCTTTTCCCATGTTCATTGCAGTAGCATTTCTAGCCATTTCCTCTGCAGCATCTTCATCAGCATTTCCAACACCAGCATTTCCGGCATCAGCTTGACATATCCACTACTTATTATTTATCTTGGTTAGTCCTATCTTGTGCAGAGTGCATGTAGAAACTTCATGGTTTTGTTTAACTAGTTAAACAAGTTCTCCCTCAAGAGGTACACGGAAGTACTTAATAAATTTTGAGACAAGCACAACATAATGTATTCTATAATCTAATAGTCGTTTGACTTTCTCCATTTGTTCTCCCAACACAAAAGCCCAATGACTCTCAATCTATTGACAATACAATACATTAAGATGAGATCCTCCTCATGTAGAACCGTGTGATTGTGTCCTCTTGGTGTCATGATCCATACTATTATGAAAGCTATGATCCTTGGGTTCATTGCCAAGCCACCAACATTGAATTGTCTCATGATGCCACGCTGATCCCTCAAGCAGCTTCTGTAAAATGTGATTTTGTTGTAATCAACCAATGCTTCAATGTTTCCCTTTCCTATTTTCATCCCCTCACATTTGAGTCCAGCCACTGTCATTCAGATGGAAGGAGTTATCTTCATAGTTACTCCTTTTACTCTAGATTTCAGACTATCTTCCTTCACTTTTAAACTGGTGAAAAACGCGTTCACCAAGTCTGGATATACATTTTCAGTCAGTCTAAGGAACCTCTCTATTCGTTGATATTCCAAAAGTTCACTAACTTCCAGTAGCATTTCAGATTTAAGCCAGTCCAATCTCACAAACTTTGGGTGTTTATGATCTTCCTGCTAAATTCACGCAGGTTTTTTTTAATGCTTTTAACACTTTCTGATTCATGTAGACTTCCAAACCAGCCTTCCAAGTGCCCTCGTGTATCAACAAATCTGCTAGAGCTCACAGTTTGCTTCACCCTCTTCTTTGGGTTGTTGAACGACGCAACCATGGTAGTTGTGTTTGGAATGGGTTCTGGAGCTGTTTTGGAGTGGGTTTGAAGATTATGAAGAACGAATGCACAATAAAAGCAATATATAGGAAAATAGAGCATATTTGAAATAAATTCATTTTCACCAACAAGACAATTTTGGTTGGAGTGGTGTACCTTGAAGTTCCAATGAGACAAGACTTAACTGCATGGGGAAATTGCAGAATCATTGCAGAGTTTGTTGCTTTTTAGTTCATTACCTTTCTGACTACGAATGGTGTAAAGACATGTGGCATTGTGTAGCTCAATGTGGTCAAATATGAGTAGTTGGAAGATTTTAGCTTCAATCAATTTACTTTGCATGCTTGAGTCAACTCACCACTATTTATCAATTGATTCCAACAGATTTTACACGTATCCCTTGTCTCAGAATACAACTCAAAAGCAATCAAAAGATCAAATTCTAGAGCAAAATAAATTGAAAAATAAAATCAGCAATTCATAAAAGAAAATAAATCGATTTGCAGTCAAATAAATAGGTTTATTTTCATGACAGTGAGCAAAAATGTGATGCAATACCTATTTGTGCTATTTTTGATAAATCTAATATACCTAGCTCAGTTCTAAGTGTAAAATATGTTTTGGCCAAGTTCAAGAGGCGGGGTGAATTGACACTTTAAAAACTTTCACAAACTATTTGGAGAATGAATAATTTTTATAGAAAACTATTCAAGATTGTTACCACCAGGAGATGCTATATTGATTTGATGAAGCCAAACCAATTACTACTAAAGCTGCTGAGTTAATTTGAAGAAACCAGCCAAGTTGACCAACTCAAGACCAAGTGCTTTCAAGTAAAGATGCATGGAGTTTGCATGAAGATTGGAGTTTTTGGGTCTAGGCTTTAGGTGGTGTTGGTGTGTCTAGATTGAGGTTAAAATCTGTGATGATAAATGTGTTGATCATTGATAAGCTCCACTGTGAAAATTGGCTTTAGCAAGATTTTAAAAAATCATTAAAAACTGATTTCAAATTTTGATAAATCGTTTTAACATTCTGCTGAAGCTTTGAAAACTGACTGCACATTTCTACATCATTGATCTGACCTCAGCCTAAGCATTATATATATGTTTCTTCTTACATTTCTGATCTGTTGTATAGAGTTGCTCTTGTTAGTTGATTTCTGTGTAAATGTTTCAATTGTATTAAAACTGCTACTGAGTTCTTGATTTACTAGAGTGTAATTCGTGGTACAGTGTGTCTGTACTGGTGGTTTGCCTACTACGGGGAGCAGTGTGAGGCGTTTCTTGGTTATACAGTGGATTCTGTATAATTGTGACTTGCTGTAAGATTCAGCAAGGGTGTTCTTGAAACACACAGTGGGTTTCTGTGTGGTTTCTTGTTCTGATGTAGGTTCAGCAGTGGTCTGCTGCGGGGAGCAGTGAGGCGTTTCTGGGTTATACATTGGATTTTGTATAACTGTGACTTGTTGTAGGTTTCAGCAAGGGTGTTCTTGAAACACACAGTGAACTCTGTGTGGTTTCTTGGTCTGTTGTAGGTTCAGCAGTGGTTTGCTGTGGTGTGCAGTGTATTCTTGTTGTGGGCAAGTGTTGTAAACTTGATCAGTTTGATCAATTTTAGTGAAATCCTTACTGTGTGTGAGGGATTAGACGTAGCCCATTTGTTGGGTGAACTAGGATAAAAATCCTTGTGTTCTTGATGCACATTTCATGTTACATTACTTACTACTTGTGGCAATAAGAAGCACAATGCCTCATGAAGTGGCTGACCCTCTAATTCGGTTTGGCTCATTCTTTCGCTCCATATGTCAAAAGGTTATAAGTTGCAAGATATGGATTACTTGGAAGAAGAAGTGGCACAAATACTTTGTCAGTTAGAGATGATTTTTCCACCTAGCTTTTTTGATATAATGATTCAGTTACCTATTCACTTGCCAAATGAAGTGAGGTTAGGGGGTCTCGTTCAATTTCGATGGATGTACCCTATTGAAAGATATTTATGCAGATTGAAGATTTATGTTCGTAATAAAGCTTATCCTGAAGGTTCTATTGCTGAAGGGTATTTGGCGGAAGAAGCTTTGACTTTTTGCTCAAGATATTTGCATGAAGGTGTAGAAACAAGATTAAATAGAGAGCGTTCGTAATTATGACCATAATGACTTATGTGAAGCAGATGACGAGGTCGGCGATCAGAAGAAATAAGTTTGAAAATTAAGAAAAAGGAATCGTCACCATAGTTTTTAAGAAAAACTATGGAAAACCAAAGAAAAACAAGGATAAGGCTAGTTTACGAAAATCGGATTGCGAGTCCGGGAGTTGATTACGTGAGGGGAAGGTATTAGCCCCCCACAGCGTCCGTCCTAAGACGGTACCTTTAATTAAATAAATTAAAATGAATGTAATTTTTAGAATGTTTATTTTTCACAAAAAATGGAAATAAAAACAAACAAAATATTTTTTATTTTGGAAGGGGGTCCGACAAGGTTTAACGTCGCTCCTACGTTCTCCATCAGGGATGAAGAATCAGGGTTACGTAGTTTTATAGTTTTGAAAATTGTTTGTTTGAGAATTTGATATTTTTTTAATTTTGAGATTTTTATATATATTTTTTTTAATTTTAGAAAAGTTTAGTGTTTTCAAAAATTAAACTTCATTTTGGATATCGCTTAAAGCGTATGGCCCTTTGATATTCTAGATGAATTAAAATTTTTCGAATTAAATTTAGCATAACGCGAACGGTTATTTAGAAATTTAATCAAAAAATTATTTTCAAGGAAACCTCACATGGTGTATAAAGCCATTTAGAGATTTAATAAAAAAATTATTTAAACAAAATACTACAAAAGAAAAAAGAAAAGCAAAACAATGATAATAATAATATTTAACTTTAATATATTTTTTAGTGAAATATAAAATTTGTTAGAAAATAAAATAAAGTAAAATAAAATAAAAAAAGATGCTACACTCATTAAATCCATCATTCGGTGCCAATCACAACATACTAACTATTGGGCTTTTCTCTTTCTAGAGCCATCCACGTGGCTTTTCTATTTCTTAACTCTTTATTCAAAAAAATTTATATTATTATTAGGCAATTAAATGCCCAATTGGCTGAATGCTAAAACAGCCCTGTACCATTCATATTTTCCTTTTTTACCTTTTTTTTTGCTATCATGAAACCAAAATGGGCCAAGCCCAACGCCATGCCACTTACTCCACTTTACCCTAAGTTAGGGTTCCAAAATACCACGGTGCGGCAGCCACGAATGGTTCAAAGAGAGTGTCATTCGAGCACGATGAGGGGTTGTAAGTGAAGGGAAGAAGAGGTTCTGGACGATTATGGGTTTTGGTGGAGGTGCGGTGGGTGACAGCGACGTTGCCATGATCTTCGGCAACATCGACAACAAGGAATGGGGGGTGCTTGACGCTGTTTTTGGGTGAGGAATAGTGGAGGAAGGTAGTTATGGCTTGGGCTGAGAGAGGAGGTTTAGGTGGTTCAGGATGTTAAGGTGGAGATTGTGGAGTAAGGCGACAGTGGTGGTGTGGTGGTCGCGAGGCTTGACGGAGATGATGGTGGCGCTGAAGGGTGGCGGCACGACCTTCCCTAGCTACACGAACGGCGGCATAGGAGATCAGCAGCAACCCACGATGGCAGGAGGTTCCGGCGATGAGATTGGGTGAAGGATCTAGTGGTAGAAGTCGTTTTTGTTGTGGGTTTTGGGCGTATGCGAGGTGAGAGGATATAGGAGGGGGTGGCGAGTTGGCATCAGTTAACGACAGTGGCTATGGTTGTGGCACGTGAGCTGAAGCAATGGCAGTTCCTTTGTGGTCCGGGGTTTTGAGACGAAGGCGAGGGCAGGGAGGTTTTCTTTTTTTTTTTTTTCTCAAATTTTGCCTTGCTTGGTTTTGGTTCTTGCTCATCCTCACACTATGGCGAAAAAGGGGACTTGATGGAATCATGGGTGAAGGTCGATGGTGGTATAAGGATTCAAACACTCCACCTAAGTTCACTCTTAAGGTTTCACATTGGGGTTCTGCTATTACATTCTTTCCTAGTTTGATTCTTCTAAGGTATAATCTATGTTTACCATTATTCAATTTCACTCTAGATTTGAAGCCAGACAACTTACATTCGATATTAACATTGACACAAATGAACAAATCATGGAATAAATCCAAGCAGAACAATACACTCATATAGAAGCCAGTAAAGAAGGAAAACATACGTGTTGACGGTCTTTATAGAGAATGATTTCTCTGCTTTCTTTTTTTACTTGCTTCAATTTGATTCTTTTAATTTCTTTTCTGCAATGGACTCTGCACATCTAAGTTTTGAACTGTGTAATTTGGATTATTCTTTTGGTCATTCTATGTATTCATTTGAATGAAATGCGTATTTTGGAATAGAGAAAAATGAGAGTGGTGAGAGAGGAGAACGAAGAATATACTGTGGACCTTATGCCAGAAGTGAACCAAAGGTGGTGAGAATTCTCTGAGTTGAAAAAATTCCAACTCCCCTCCTTATTGTTTGCACATTTGGTTTCTTATATTAGGTTTCTTTTTCTTTTTGGGTGAGTAAAATGCCAAAAACGGTTAGGGAGTCGTAGTGGGGAACCAATCAGCTTTTTCAGAGATTATGCTGGCTGCCCCCAGGAGACACTGCAACTCTTGATTTTTAGTGTAGAGGGTGGTGGAGTAAGAGAAAACGTACCACAGAGAAACAGAAGATTTAAAGGTGTTTATAGAAGTTAAGAGGGTGCGAAAAGGGGAGAGGGCTAACCCAAGAGGTGGTAGCCTTGACAGGACCATAATTTTTTGTATTTTGCTATCATTATTATGAAAATAAATAAAGACAATAAAATAAAACAAGTACGTTTTTCATTTTTTTTTTTGAAAACAAGAGAGAAATACAAACAAAAATCAAAGTTTACTACATGATTAAAAAATTTGAAATTATTAGAAACACACATTTTTTTATCCGGACGAAATTAGGTGTTGACAACTACCCCTTTTTACTTAGATTTTATTGAATAACTTTGAAAATTAAAATTTTCCAAGTATAACGAAAGATAAGTAAAGATAGAAGCAAATGATTTTGTTCAAAATGAAAATATTTTCAAAATTGAGAACTAAAAATGATGTCATAACCTTGACCTCTTGAGGACGAGAGGGTTATGCATCCAATCATGGTTGAGACCTTGACTTTATACAAAGACTAAAGGGTCACATGCCATTTATTGCGAAAAAAAATGAGATCGCAACCTTGACCTTCTGAGGACGAGAGGGCTACGAATCTTCACTGGAGATCGAGATCTTGCATCAAGAGGATCATCGCTCCAAACATAAGGTTGACCGCGAACCAGCGGCCACATCTATCAACATGAGATCGAGATCTTGTATCGAGAGGATCACTGTATCTTCACTTGAGACCTTGCATCGAGAGGGTCTTCTGAAAAAAATGTGAGATCGAGATCTTGTATCGAGAAGATCACGAATCTTCACTGGAGATATAGATCTTGTATCGAGAGGATTATCATTCCAAACATAAGGTTGACCTTGAACTAGCAGGCCGCACCTATCAACATGAGACCAGGATCTTGTATCCAGAGGATCATTGTATCTTCACTTGAGACCTTGTATCGAGAGGGTCTTCGTATCTTCACTTCAGACCTTGTATCGAGAGGGTCTTTCATCTTCAGAGAATTCAACTTTGGCGAGTTTTGATCAACATTCTTATGAAAATACATGTATGAATGCATGAAAACTTTGAATTTCTGATTGTTTTTATGCATGTGTGAATGCATTTTGAATGTGTTAAAATTTTGATTTTTTCTTGTTAGATGTATGCATGTGTGAATGCAATGTATGTTTGGAAAATGCATGACATTTCAAAAGAAGAACCTAAAATAAAACTTTACGTTCAACAAAATTTGTTTGTTTTCTTTATTTTCCATTGTTTTTCTTTCATTTTTTTCTTTTGTTATAAATCAAATGCTTTTTTAGCAATCATTGAATTTATTGAGTCAGAAAATTTTCTTTTCGTTTTGATTTGGATTTTTCAACAATTTTTTTCGCAAATCTTAAGCCGGACAAGTGAAATTAAGATACTATTGACTCCACCATTCATCATATTTTGCTGCACACATATTGAAACTAGTGGTTAAACAACAAAACAGGAAACAAGGTTTTATGATCCACTGAGGAGAGTCTAAATGACATTACCTCAAATTGCAAATGACAGTGCCCCAGTTTTTTAGTTTTGAAGTATGAGAAGTTGGGTTCAAAGGGATGACTTATTTTGCTGGGTTAGATGAAGAGAAATGAATTTAGTGAGAAACTGAGGCAATACAACTCATGTGACGAAAACTGTGTCTTCAAAAGGATGAACAAATACAAATCAACCGAATAGGAGTGCTCTAATTTTGAAGTATGGGTGACAAAAATTATATCGAAAGAATAATTCAGCCTTAAACAAAGAGAAATAATGGGAAAGATACAAATAAGAAAAGATTGCCCCAGTGCAAATATTTCATTGTTTCATTCCTGCTTAGTTGGCAAATTGATATCATCACTTCTACCAAAGGCATTCATATTTTTTCTGTCCTTTTTTTTTTATTCATTTTTCACTTTTTCTCGACTCGTATTGGCGATCACATTCTTCTGTTGCAGGGTTATTCTTTGTGAAAATCATTGCAATCATTCTTCAATCCATGTGGACTTTATGTGGCCTGTAACGTGGCCAAGGGTTTAAAGGGTTTTGAAAGAAAGGGTATAAAGGCTCAAAAAATTGTGTGTGGGTTGTTATCATTTTGCAACAAAAACATCAACCTGGTTTTGTGAAAAACAATTCAAGCTTTCGCTAGGATCATTTTTTTGTTATTATTTTTATTCCTCGTTCCTAACATTCTTTATTTGTGAATATCATCTTTTGAATATACTTTTGCCTTTTGAATTTTTCTTTTCTTTCCCTCTTTCTTTTTCTTTCCTTGAGATTTCTTCTTGAGAAGATTTTGATGTACCATGAACTGAATTTCAGCTTGTTGATGGTTTTTGTTTAGGGTATTTTTTTGAAAGAAATTTTATTTTAGGCTTAAAGAGGGTACAATGGAAAATTTATTGATTATTTGGAATGAAGAAACATGGCCACATATCATTTTGAGTCTTAATTGCTTGATTTTCAAAGAGATTAACTCCTACAACTAATTTCAATGACTCCCAACGCTCGTCATTTTTTCATTTTCTTTCTTTTTATCGTCCTATTTTTTGTTTAGATTTCCCTTTGCGGGCTTTCAATCTAACGAACTCTTTATTATTTATTATTATTTTCGAATGCCTTTGAAGAGAGGAGTTAGAAAATGAAATTATCCATACGAAAAATCTAACTAATTGCTCTGGTGCGATGTTTATTCAAAGCTTTGATAGGAGACACTGGTGATTACTGAGACAAATCCTCTCTCTTTCCGGCTGAGGGAGAATGAAGGCTCAAAGAGGTTTTTAACACATATGCATGCAAATATGTTCCATCTGATAAAGATCAATTAATTTCTCTTTCTAATACCAAGCTTTAAAATCGTGCCAAAACCTTTTATTTTTTTATTGCTTTTATCATTTTATCAATAAATTCAATGATCCCATAAACATGATTTATTGAGCAAATTTTCTTTTTCTTTTTTTTTTATTCCGCGACATCCTTTAGAATTCGAGAAATCTCGTAGCCTACCCGTGGTGTATACTTCTCTTAGCATAACAAAAATATATAAGAGAGAAATCAAAGGAAATTTTATTTCATCAAAAGAAATATGCAGATACAATTTCAATATCATTCAATGTTTCCAAATATTACATTCCCCAAATAATGGAATCATATTAGGCATAAGATTTTTTAACTGTGTCAGAGTTAACCGGTAATGGTAACTCTTCGCCAGCCATCCTTGTGAGAATTAGTGCTCCTCCAAAGAAGGCTTTCTTTACCACATATGGACCTTCATAGTTAGGCATCCATTTACCGCGATGATCCTTTTGAACTGATATGATCTTTTTAACCACCAGATCTCCCTCATGAAACTCTTCAATGATATTGAGTTGGTCATATCTCACTTTAACCCATTCAGCCTCTTCCAACTTAGTCTCCATTGACACTCGGAGAGAAGGAATCTCAACTTCAAATGGTAGTACAACTTCGATTCCGTAAACCAATGAGAAAGGAGTCGCTCCTGTTGATGTTCTCACTGATGTACGATAACCATGCAAGGCAAACGACAACATCTCGTGCCAATCTTTATAAGTTGCTACCATATTTTGAATTATCTTCTTTATATTTTTGTTAGTCGCTTCAATTACTCTATTCATCTTGGGATGATAAGGGGAAGAATTATGATGTTTAATCTTGAACTCTTCACATAGATCAGTCATCATTTGATTGTTCAAGTTGGTGGCATTATCAGTGATAATTCTGTTAGGAATTCCATATCTGCAAATCAACTATTTCCTTATAAATTTTGCCACCACTTTTCTGGTCACATTTGTGTTAGAAGCAGCTTTAACCCATTTTGTGAAATAATCAATGGCTACCAGTATAAAGTGATGTCCATTTGATGCCTTCGGTTCAATAGCTCCAATAACGTCTATACCCCACATGGAGAAAGGTCGTGACACAGATAAAACATTTAATGTAGTCGGTGATACATTAATGTTGTCCAGCCCTTAGAATCTTTCTAGTCATAGAATGCCCATTCATATGAGTTCCGAAGGTTCCTTCATGCACTTCTTGCAATATTAGCTCAGCCTCCTTAGCATCCACTCAACGGAGGAGCATCATATTATGATTTCATTTGTATAGCACATCTCCATCCAAAACGAAACTAGAGGCTAACCTTCTTAACATTCTTTTATCATTCTCTGAGGCTGAATTAGGATATTCATGATTCTGGAGGTATCATTTTATTTCAAAGTACCAGGGCTTGCCATCTACTTCTTCTTCAATGAAACTGCAGTATACTAGATTCTCATAACTTTGCATTTTAATCATTGGCAGCTCCTCTTCTTGACTTATCACAAACATGGAGGATAGAGTAGCAAGAGCGTTAGCTAGTTGGTTATCTTCTCTCGAGATATGATGAAACTTTATTTCATCAAAATATTCAATCAACCCTTTAATGTATGCTTTGTAGGGAATTAGTTTTTGATATCAACTTTCCCATTCTCATTTAATCTGATGGATAACCAGTGCTGAGTCACCATATACATTCAAATGCCTTGCTTTATATTTTATGGCTGCTCTGATCCCCATGGCACAAGCTTCATATGCCGCTATGTTATTCGTACAATTAAAACATAATCTAGCAGTCATTGATATATATTTTTTTTCTGGGGAGATAAGCACTGCCCCTATACCATGTCCTAAAGCATTGGAGGATTCATCAAAGAATAAAGTCCACTTCTTTTCATCATCACTATCATCTTCTGATACAAACAAAGCCATAATGTCTTCATCCGGGAACTCAGGTTGCATGGGTTGGTAATCGTTTATGGGTTGTTGAGCTAAGTATTCAGCCAAAGCACTGCCTTTAAAAGCTTTTTGAGTGACATAAACAATATCAAATTCTGATAACAACATCTGCCGACGAGCTATTCTTCAAGTTAGAGCAGGCTTCTAAAAAATGTACTTGATCGGGTCCATTTTAGATACTAACCATGTTGTGTGACTAAGCATATACTATCTCAAACGATGTGTTGTCCAAGCCAAGGCATAACAGGCTTTTTCCAATAAAGAATATCTCTGCTCACAATCAGTAAACTTTTTGCTCAAATAATATATGGCATGTTCTTTCTTTCCCATTTCATCATGCTGACCCAATACGCAACCCATTGATCCGTCTAATACTGTTAGATAGAGAATAAGAGGCCTTCCAGGGACTGGCGGACGCAATATTGGAGGCTCTTTCAAATATTCTTTGATTTTATCAAAAGCATTTTGACAGTCTTCATTCCATTCTATCACTTGATTCTTTTGTAACAGTTTGAAAATCGGCTCACAAGTAGGGGTTAGCTGAGAGATAAATCTAGCAATGTAATTCAATCTTCTCAGAAAACCTCGAACTTGTTTTTCAGTGCAGGGATGTGGCATCTCAAGAATAGTACACATCCACTTCTATCCCTCTTCGACTAACAATGAATCCTAGGAGTTTTCCTGACTTTACCCCAAAGGTACACTTAGACAGATTCAACCTGAGTTTATATTTTCTTAGCCTCTCAAACAACTTTTCAGATTAACAAGGTGCTTTTCTTCAAATGCAGACTTGGCTATCATATCATCAACATAAACTTCAATCTCTTTGTGCATCATATCATGAAAAAGAGTCACCATTTCCCTTTGATAGGTTGCACCAGCATTTTTCAACCCAAAAGACATAACTTTGTAATAGAACGTGCCCCATAGAGTGATGAAAGTAGTTTTCTCCATATCTTCAGACGCCATTTTAATCTGATTATATCCGGAGAATCCATCCATGAATGAGTATAATGACGATGTAGCAGTGTTGTCCACTAATGTGTCAATATGTGTTAGTGGAAAATCATCTTTAAGGCTAGCCTTATTTAGATCTTTGTAATCTACACACATCCGGACATTCCCATCTTTCTTCGGAACAGGAACAACATCAGCTACCCATTGAGGGTACTGTGCCACAGCTAAGAATCCAGCATTAAACTGCTTTTCGACTTCTTTTATTTTTAACGATACTTTCGACTTCATTCTTCTCAACCTTTGCTTAATGGGATGACACTCTGGTTTAAGTGGTAATCGGTACTATACAATTTCGGGGTCTAGACCAAACATATCTTTATAAGACCAAGCAAAAATATCTTTGAATTAGAAGACAAATCGCCTCCGATTTTAACCATTTTTTCTTCCCCTTTATCTCCCGGATTTGTCATTTCAACCTCTTCTTGGTGGGGTTTTATTTCTCTGGCTTCCTGTTATACTAATCTCAACAATTCTGTGGAGGTTTCATAGTTTTCCTCATATTCATCATTTTCCATATTATCATTAGGGTCCGTGAAAGTTGGATATGAAATATTGGAATGATTGTAAAATAAGGTTTAGACCGAGTTCAAGAGGAGGGGTGAATTGAACTTTCAAAATATTTTTGCAAATCTGATTTGTTCTTGAAATAGAGAATGAAAATTCTTAATTCAGTCAATCAACTCGTGTAATTCTGGACTGTCCAGTAAACAATCAATTGTGCACAGCGGAAATTATTAAAGATAAACCCAGAAAACAATTTCAGTATAGAAATGTGTTAATCCAGATTCAAGATGATTAAACACAATCCAGTAGATTATAAATAATCCAGAAACATAGTTGATTCAAATATATGTAAACAGATTCAGTGATCAGTTTATTAGGCGAATGCACGCAGATAAAAAGATCAAGAAGAGAGAAGAGGAAATCAAGAACACAAAGAATTATACTGGTTCACCCTTCCTCAAGGGCTACGTCCAGTCCTTTGCAAACTAGCAAAGATTTTCACTAAAAAGATCACAAGATCAGTTTACAACCCTTGCTCCCAGCAAGTTATAAACTACTCCTAACAGTAAACCCATACCTCATTGAACCCCTCAGCTAGTGTGTGACCAGTGTAGAAACCCACTGCACCACAACACTTGCAGTCCGCAAGCAACACTGCTCCCCGCAATACTCACACTCTACTGAACCCATCAGTAGATGTGAGACCAGTGCAGAAACCCACTGCACCAACTCAATTACAGACCCAGTAATTGAAAAACAGCAAACAAATTACAAAACAACAAGATTACAAATTGATCACACAGTACTTCTACACAGAACATATTACAAAGAATGAAGATCAGGTTTAGAAGACTTAGCTTTGGTCCAGAACCAAAGTCACAAGAACCTCACTCAAGGATGCTTAAAGATTCACGTTCTTGGAGGTTTCTTGATTTGAAAAGCTTTGCCAAAGGATGATCAGACAAAAGGGGCGCTATATCTCAATTAGAAAATCTCAAGGAATGCTTTTCGAAAATCTTAGATCACTGAAAATGATAGTGACCATTCCTTTAAATACCCAAATCAGTTTTAAAATAGCTTAGCTATCACAGTTCAATTAATTGAACAAACCATTCAATCGATTGAATTGACCGTTAGTTGACCAGTCAAAGATTCGAGTAGTAACTGAAATAACTATCACATTCAATCGATTGTTTTAGAAATTCAATTGATTGAAAAACCTTTTCCAGCAAAAAACAATTTGGGTTATTTTTCTTAAAAATATTTGTGAATCTCTTTGGCACCTCAGGAATGATGAACCATGCCACTAATGATTAAGGACTAAGCCAATCACCAACACACAAACCCAACTAAGGACCAAGACCGAATCACCCAACAATCTTCAAGTTGGTTCAAAGTCTTCACTTGAACAATTCTGGTCCAGGTTGGTTCCAACAGATTCTTTGTGAGCCAGTCTTCATCAGCTCACATGCTAGGCATTGATCTAACATAGTCCATATCCAATCCATTAGAAATTTCAGTAAGCTATGGTCTTTATTGACTTCATCAAATCACATGCTTAGCCTTGGTGCTAACAATGATTATTTTCAAAACAAGCACCGTCATATCTGCATTATTCCATTTTACAAAAATAAATAGACAAAACCAAAATGAATGAAAACACAACATTTCATTAAAACTGAACCATTGTTATCACTAAGAGAAAGCATCACACAATAAAGACATTGTTCAAAACCAAACCAAAGTTTGTTTTCCTAAAATATTACATTTCATCACGTCTAAACACCACAGGTATGTCTACAGATTCCCAATTGCCAATTTGTTCATTAGGAAGACAAAGGTGCACAAAATTGAAGCCTTCATCTTCATGCTTCTGCCCGATCATTGAAACTTGATCAAGATTAATCCATCCGACACTGTAAAAACTTTGATCCGGGCTGCACAGGGAAATTTCTTTTATCTTTGGTTCCCGTCCCTCCATCCTAGCTCGGCTTCTTTCAATCCTTTCTTCAATCATCCCCCTCTGATCAGCCCGAGTAGGTTTGTATCCCAAACCATACCTCTCTTTGTTCTCAACCAGCTCTAGTGGCATTACAGACCCATTATCATTTTTGCCCAAACCGCTGCCATGTCTATATCCTTTTTTCATCATAGTTTTGGCCATCATCAATGATGCATTAGACAAGCATGGATTCACCTTGAAGGGTTCAATATAGGTTGTGCTAACAATTTCCAGAGCCTGAAAAGAGGTTTCAAGAGCTTCCTCTGCTGCTTCAATATAAGGAGTAGGTGTAGGTCCACACACTAGCAAGTCCTCCTCCCTAGAAACTATAATTAACTTATCATCAATTATAAATTTTAGTTTCTGATGCAAAGTAGAAGGCACTACTCCAGCTGTATGTATCCAAGGCCTTCCCAAACAACTGTATGCTGGTAATATGTCCATTACTTGGAACACAACTTGGAAAGTGCATGGTCCGACTCGAACTGGTAGCTCTACCTCTCCTATAACTTCTCTTTTGCTCCCATCAAAAGCTCTCACCACAATGGTACTGGGACGTAAATGAATCTCATCACTTGGCAACTTATTCAAGGTGGTTTTCGGCATCATGTTCAAAGATGAACCATTATCAATTAACACGCGTGATATAAATGATTCATACATTTGACCGAAATGTGAAGAGCTTTGTTATGCCTCTGCCCTCTGAAGGGATTTCATCCTCAGTGAAAGTCAAGTAATTGTTATCAGTAATGTGACTAACAATCCCTTCAAATTAATCTAAAGAGAAGTCTTGTTCCACATGGGCTTCGCTCAGAATCTTCATCAACAATTTCCGATGAGAATTTGAATGTATTAACAACTCCAACAAAGGCACTTTCGTAGGCATGTGGTTTAACTGATCAACAACTTTATACTCGCTTTGTTCGATAAATTTCAAAAATTCATATGCATCCTCATCGGTAACCTCATTTCCCTCTTTTCCTTCAGACTCTGAATTAACTTGCACAACTTTTCCTTTCAAAAATTATTTTGCCTTTTCCACAGCCATTTCTTCTCTAATTTTGTCACGAATTTTCTCGCCTCTCAAGTTAGGAGGAGTAAACAGACGACCACTCCTAGTCATACCCCCTATTCCAGATATGTTATCAATCACTGCCTTGCCTTGATCCGGATTAATGGCCTTGGTGAATTGTATTACCAACGGTTTGAGCCTCTGTGGAATTCATTCTTCTCCAGCAAACACTTCTCCTTCCTTCTTTTGATGACTGACTTGTAGAATATGTCTCTCTATCAAGTCTTGTACAAAGTCTTTAAATTCAGCACACTCATCAACAGAATGTTCGGTGCTAGCATGGAATCCACATTTATCTTTTGGTCTGTATTCATATTTGAATAATCCAGCTTGACAGATTGCTTTAAAACCCTTGTTCAAAGGTTTCTTTATCTCAGTCACGCTTCTAACCAACCTTATACTTTCTTCCTCCATCACAACATTATCTGTGGTACTTGCATGTCTAGTCAAGGAGTTCTTATCCACACTTAGCTTTTGTTCTTGAAAAGTAAGCCACCTTGAATCAATTAAAGATTGCATTTTAAATTTGAGGGCACGACAATTCTCAGTCAAATGACCCACTTCTCCACTATGATATTCGCATTTAGCGCTTGCATCGTAATATTTGGGATATGGTGGTTGTAAGGTCTTTGCTGGACATAGGGCCACAAATGCATTCTTGAGTAAATTTGGTAACAACTCCGTATAAGTCATCGAAATAGGAGTAAACTTTACAGTCTTCTCTCTGGGATTACTCCTTTGACTAAAATTTTGATTTTGTGCCTGATTAAAGTTCTGACCTCCTGTATTGGGTTGATATGCATTGTGAGTTATGGTGGAGGCCTATATGCGGACTGAGGTCGAGGGGCATTATACTAGTAATTCGGAACAATATTAGCGACATAAGCAGATGAGGGTATATAATTGGGTCGACACTGACTCTGAAATCCTTCCCAATATGGCATGGCAGACGCTGCTTGCACCTCTCCCTCCTTCTTCTTGTTGCTATTATTGAACCCGGGTTTCCTAGCAGTTGTAACCGCGAAGGGGTTTTGTGCTATTTTCCCTCTTTTTAGCCCGTGTTCAACTCTTTCTCCGATAGTAACAAGATCATAAAAAATGGAGGAGACATTTCCGAGCACTCATTGTAGAAGGGATCTTCTAATGTCTCAACAAACATAGTTATCATCTTGCTCTCATGTAGGGACTGTGCAACTTGAGCAGTGAGCTCTCTCCATCTTTATGCATACTCTTTCAAAGTCTTAGAGTTCTTCTTTGCCATGCTTTGCAATTGCATTCTATCAGGAGCCATGTATATATTGTATTTGTACTACTTCAGAAAAGCATATACAAGATCTTTCCAGGAGCGAACCCTAGCTGATTCCAAATGCATATACCAATTCAAAGACATTCTTGCTAGGCTAAAGAAGTGCATTAGTAGCTTTTCATCGTGAGCATGACTAGCCATCTTCCGACAATACATAATCAAATGACTCTTTGGACAAGCCGCTCCCTTATACTTTTCAAATTCCGACACTTTAAATTTGGGAGGTATCACGACTTAGAGACTAAGCATAGTCCAACAACATTCCCAAATTTATAAGCACTGGCTCCTTCAATCATTCTAAGCCTCTCCTCTAAGACATCCAGCTTGCTCTTTGTCATATCAGCATTAATCAACACAGTTTGCATACCCTCAAGAACATTATCCATTGTCGCAGATGCTGCACCATTAAGAACTTGCAAAACTCGTGGCTGCGTAGTAGAAGAAACTTTAATAACTACCACCTTTTCAGCATTACTAGCAGGTGGTACTTGTGTAAACTTAGGTTGACCTTTAGTACTAGCAGCATTAGCAACTGGTGGTATAGTTTCTTGCTCTTTATATTCTTCGTATGGCGGCTCATAGTTCAAAGGTAGACCATATGGAGGGAACTCCTGACTTGCCTTATTCCCATGATTGGGCTTTCGGGTCTGTAATCCCCCTTGTTGTGAAGACTGAGCTTCTTCATTTCGGATAGCAATCTCATCTTTTAAAGCTACCATTATCTCAAACATTTGACTCATTTGATTCTTGAGCTAGTCCACATCGACTTTCATACTTTCTTGTGCTTCACCCAATTTCTCCATCTTCTTATTGTTAGCACGAGTTCTATAGTGATGTCGCGGAATATTTGTCGTTATTACGCTTATGTATTTTTTATTTTATTAAAGAATGAATTAGGAAAAGATAGAAAGAAGGAAAAAGTAAATAAACTGAACAAAAATATAAATTTGCATGATGTCATTTAAAACACATGAAAATCAAACGTAAGTCTGTCATTGATAGAGAAATCTAAATCGTTTGACGAACAATGTCATTACAGTCCTCTCAACAAAATAACTATCACTCTCTAGCACGACTAATCATATTCTTCATCTCCGCCACCAATCCTTTGCAATGCTCTATAAAAATCTTGACTTCTCTTGGTGGATTAAAGAATAACAGCGATGACTCAGCCTCGGCTAACATTCTCGGAACCCCATCAATTGCCCCGTTAGCCAAAGCAGCCAACTGAGAGAAACATCTCTTCCAGTGCTCTACGGTTTTCTCCTACTCGGCCATATAACCTTCTATCTGAGTTAGCATAGTCTGATACTACTCCTCTGCTTTAGTCCGTTGCTGGTGCACTTCCTCAACACGTTCTTCGCATTCTATCATCACTTCTTTCATCTGTTGTTCCATCCCGTTAATTCTAACTTGGAGATCAAGCAACCTTCTCAATGACTATTGTTTTTCCCTCTTGATGACTTCATATAAGTTCTTCCACTGGCACTCTGCAGATGAAGCGGTATCATGCTCTTGGGCCCTCATTGTCAACTCAGTGTTGGCGGCCGCCAGGTCTTGCTTGATTCTGAAATTGTAATCTCTTTTTGCTTTCTGCTTTCTCATCAGCTCTTTATGACCTTTTGTCCTTTCTTCATAGTCCTTCTTCAGGTCCACATAGTAGTGGCAGGGGCTTTGGAGGTCACTAACCACTTTGGCATTCACTCCTTTCAATCTCTTCTTTCAAACGTTTGACCTCTTCTGACTCGATATCTGGCATTTGTTCCTTGTTTATCGAGCCAGGGGCATCTAACTTGAAAGGAAGTTTGACCTCTTTTACCCTCTCTGCGACCCATTAGCGGTAAGGAACTTCTCTATCTATGGCTCATGGTCTGGAGTCCCTATCCATGTAAATCACATTCTTCCAAGCGCTTCAAACCTGTCGCAAGACTTTAGTAGCATTGCCATCCTCATAATAAAACAACAAGGCAGTTAGAGAAGCGTGTGTTAGGGCCCCTTTTATCGGATATCGAAATTGTCCTTGGGCTAGCAGTTCCTGTGTTGGGGCCCCTTTTGCAAAATAATCGCTCATATTCTTTAAAACTAACACAGATCTGACTTGGATATCATTTCCAAATTTAGGGTCCTGTAAGACTTTTCGATGAACACTGGCCTCAGCAGTTCCTGTGGGGTCCTATATAATGTAAAACATTGTGATTGCATTGTTCTGTATTTCACAGGCCATATGAAAGAAGTTTCTGTATGGAAAGGTTGTCACCTTTACTGTGATTGACATGTCCCCAAGTCCATTTGGCTCACAAGATTTCACAACACAGGGGACCAATACCGGGTGAGAAGGACTTTCCTTGGTTGCCAACGTTTTCATGGTTGCCAATGTTGAGACATTATCAACGTTGTGTACACTCAACAACCGTTTACAAAGTAATTCAAACATCATAATGGAGCTTAAAGTATAATATGTAATTTATTTGAAAAAATCTTACCATGAAAGTTAAAAAATTTATGTGCCCATTCCCATGGATTGGTATTGAAATCTCGGTGGTCAGATGCCTCAGCGATGCATTTCACAAACTCTTGTGTGTTCTTTGGTTGTGAGGAGTTTCGATTCAATAGAACGGCTTGTACATTACCCGCTGGCCCTGGAATTACATTGGTCTCAAGAATAAACAGAAAACACAACAAGGTAAGGTTGGTCAGCAATGGAGGGTGAAGGGGGGAAACCAGAAGCAGAGTCAGAGCAGTATCAGAAAAGGGATTTCATAGGTCAATAAGAACGAATGGAAAGGACGAATTATTTCAACACAACCATTGAAACTACCTTGTTGGAGGATAGTTGGGTAGGTACCTTGAGAGAGTATATGTCTATGGAGATTTTACACAAAAAATTGCTACAGGAAGGTCTCGGATCCATTACGACGAGATATCTTGGAGATAAAAATGTCCTACTAACGAGCCAAGATGGTGTGAAGCTAACTAATATAGTTGAAGCTAGTAAGGAAAGCTTGAGTACGATATTTGAAACGATCAAACCTTGGGACATAGTTACGGCTGTTGGGAATAAAGAAGTGTGGACGAGATACAGAGGTATTCTTTTGCATCTTTGGACAGTCGACTGCTTTCAAAAGATACTGCATATAGTTGGAATGCTAGTTGACATTGACAAAGCAACTCTGAATTGGGAACATGTGGAGTTTACAAGACTGAAGGTAAGATTAGCAATGGCGTCCAAGGTTCAAATTTTTCAGGAAAGTTGGATCAATGATAGAGTATACCAAGTCTCGGTGGAGGAGGAATACTAATACGTCGAGTGTAAAAAACATAGTTGTTGGCTCAATGAAGAGGCCATTTCCGACAGTAGTTCCGCAATGGACACGATAGTAGGAGATAGCCTTCAATCTTTGGATGTTGGGTGGGATAATGGTAGGGGTGTGCGTAATGTGGAAGAGGCAATAGAGGTTGAATGTCGTTGGAATAATTTTGGTCAACCTAAACCAGTGGACGGTATACGACTGAGGGGAGTGGTCGACCAACCAAAAATGGAAAAGGAACAAAAGGTAGGGGAGGACAGAGCTGGGCCGCGAGTGTGTTGTACGAAAACGGCTAGCAACGTACAACACATACTCAACATGGAAACTGTGTTTATGCCTCAGATGTGTATAGTGTTGGAATAGGAAAAGAATGCAAAATGGATAATTTCCCCACCGATGAATGGTATGGGCGAGACTTCACCTTCTAGGTTATTTTTCAGTGTGGACATTAAACAGGCTTGTGAGATTGGTACTGTGGGTGACTTGTGTAATGGGCCTAGAGACCATCTTGGCACAAACGAGGATCATCACCTAAGTGCAGCCCATGCTATTAGCAGCGGTGGGGGCACACCTATGGAGGTTGACAGCGTGGTTAACGGTGTCCAGCCGGTGCAGCAGGCAATGACGACGGAGGCGTACGCTGGTCAGAGTTCGTGCAGAAGGCGAAAGCGGCAGTTAAGGACCAAGAAGTTGTAGCCAACAGTGGTGTACGCAGATCGGAGGGGGCGGCGACTAATGTTATAGTTGCCATCGATGGCGACGATATCCATGGTTGCCTTGGTGCAACACGTGGTGGGGAAGAACATGCTATGGAGGGGGTGGCGGTCAAAGGTAGATCTGTAGGCGCAGGTGGCGTGACTCCATTGGCGGAGGGCGACAACATTGATGATGCAGACGGTGACTGCAACGGCGTAGGCGCAGTCAACGATGGGGACGGTGACGACGACGTAGGCTATTAGGCTCAGCATGGTGTTATCGAGTCCAGGTGCACGCTAATGGAAATTGTGGAGGACTGTGTGCAAGTGCCGTTGGAGGTGCTAGATGAATCTAATGCTTCACGTGCTCAGGGTCGTTTCTGAAACACTAGAGCAAAACCAATGGACCCATAACTGTTTGATAAACCTAGGAGGATGTGGAGAGAAGAGACGAGCTCCAAACGGCAACGAGTTATTCAATTAAGTGGAAACGATCTAAACATGAGGTCCAGGTTGGCTACTCCATCTCTTTCTAATTCCATGATTAATACCAATATTTCCAACTACAACAGAAGGCTGAGAAGCTCAAATAAAGGTATAGAAGAACTCAAGTTGTGGGGAATTGCTAAGGAAATAGGTCTTGTCTGTCATGAATGTGAAGAGAGTATTATTCAGAGGTTTCCGAAGATGGAGGAAAGGGATAACTTAGATTTGAGAGAAGCATCATGTGATGATGGGAATCAACTTTTATGAAGATAATAAGTATTAATATAGGGGATTGGGGGATTGGGGGGAGATGTCAAGTGGAAGTATATTAAAGAGTTAATTGGTAGGGAAAAACCTAGATTGTTGTTTATGAAGGAGACACAGTTAGTTCGTGTGAATTCATCTAAGTGTTTTAATCTTTGTGGTAGTAACGCTATTAGTTGGGTTCATAAAGGGATAGACAGTGAAGGAGGGGGTATTTTGACTATGTGGGATAATAAGGTTTTTAATTATGCAAAATTTGTGGACGAGAAAGGTTATGTTTTAGTTGTAGGAGATTATAAATGTGTTGCTTCAGGGAAAGATGTCAAAGTAGTCATAATGAATGTATATGCTCCATCCGCTAGTAAAGAGAAAGTGTTGTTATGGAGAGAAATTGAAGATGTGTTGGTAAATGTTATCAGCCCAATTAGATGTGTGATTGGTGACTTTAACGCGCGTCTGAAAGGAGATGGACTAATAATGGTACGGTGAATAATGGTGATATAGTTAGATTTAGGGAATTTATTGAGAGGTGTGACCTAAAGGACATCCCTGTTGTGGGGAGGAAGTTTACATGGTATAGACCTAATGGGACAACTAGGACAGATTGAATAGAGCTCTTGTGTCTGATGAGTGGTTGTCGCAATGGTCGAGATCTAAACAATTTGTGATGAGCAGACAGGTGTTGGATTGTTGTGCGTTAGTTGTTAAGAGCAATGTCACTGATTGGGGCCAAAACCATTTTGTACATTTGATGTGTGACAACAGTAGAAAGGATTCAAAGAGGTGGTTAGAAAAGCATGGGAAGTCCCCACATCATGTGGAAATAGTTTGGAAGGTATAAGGGTAAAGTTAAAAAAGTTGAAAATAGAGATCAAACGATGGAATAGGGAAGTTGTCAGTAATATGAAGATTAGAAAACAACGGTTGATTGAGGAGATGTAGGACCTAGACCAGGATGATGATGATGATGATGAGATCCTTTGAGATGACATGAGAGCAAAACGATGGAACTGTTAAGCCATCTGAGAAGTTTGGAAGAAAAAGAAATAGTTATGTTAAAACAGATAGCGAGAGTTGAATGGTTTGATAGTGGGGATACAAATTCTAAGTTTTATCATTCTAGATTGAGGTGGACGAGAGCAAAGAATGATTTAGTAGGACTCAAAATTAATGGTGATTGGTGTGAAGATGTGTTAATTGTGAGAAGCCAGGTAAAGGGGTATTTCGAGAGTAAGTTTGGTGTAAATCTGAGGATTATGGTAAACCTGGATAGAGTACGCTTTAAGAGTATTTTTGTGGTCGATAATGATCTATTGTGTAGTAATATAACTGAGAAGGAAATTCTAGAAACTGTGAGCCAATGCGGTAGCTCCATGTGTTCGGGACCAGACGGATTCGATTTCCTTTTTGTCAAAAATAACTGGGAGGTCATTGGTAAGGATATTGTCATAATTATATTCAGTTTTCAGAGTAGAGGTTTATTCTGATGGGATGTAATGCCTCCTTTATAACCTTGGTACCTAAGAAGGGTAACCTTGGTACCTAAGAAGGATAACCTATCCAATCTGAATGAGTTTAGACCTATTTCACTAGTGGGCTATGTTTATAAAATTTTATCTAAGATCCTGGCAAATAGACTTAAGAAGGTATTACCTACTATCGAGGTAAATCAATATGCTTTTCTAAGTTGTAGGGGTATGTTGGATAACATTTTGGTAGCAAACGAGACAATGGATTATTTAAAGAAGGAAAAGAAAGGTGGAGTGTTTATGAAAGTCAACTTTGAAAAGCATACGACTCGGTTGACTGGAAGTTTCTATACTATATGTTGGGGAGATTAGGATTTAATTGCAAATGGATTAAAGCTTGCCTGGAATCGGCCACAGTATCGGTACTGGTGAATGGTAGCCCTACGGACAAATTTAAACCAAAGATGGGACTTAGGCAAGGTGATCAACTGGCGCCATTCCTATTCCTTATAGTTGTTGAAGGGCTTACTAGGTTGGTTAGAAAAGCTAAAAGAGTTGGCTTGTTCAAGGGGGTGGAGGTGGGAACACAGAGAGTGCAGGTAGACCTACTGCAGTTTGTTGATGACACGCTATTCTTTTGTGAACCTTCATATCATAATGTGCTGGTAGTCAAATCAATATTAAGGTCGTTTGAGATGGCGCAGGGCTTAGGGTTAACTTCCATAATAGAGTGGTCGAGTCTGTGGGTATCTCACAAAGAGACAAATTTGTGTTCTCTAAGTGTTTGAATCGTCGACAAATCACTACAAGAAAAGTACTATATACCGACGGATAAAAATCCTTCAATAATATTTAAATTACCGACAGAATTGTTGATGGAAAAGACAGTCGGTAAAGGCGGATTCATTTACCGACGGAAAATAAATAAATCCGTCGGTAAATTATTTTTTAAATTCCGTTGGTAAATTCCATCGGTAAATTATTTTTTTAAATTTCGTCGGTAAATTTCATCGATAAGTTATTTTTTAACTTCCGTCGATAAATTCGTCGGTAAATTCCATCGATAAGTTATTTTTTAACTTTCGTCGGTAAATCCGTCGGTAAGTTATTTTTTAACTTTCGTCGATAAATCTGTCAGTAAATTCCGTCGGTAAATTTCGTCGGTAAGTTATTTTTAGATTTCCATTGATAAATCTGTGGGTAACTGATTTCGTATATATCCCGTGATTGAGTTTTAGGAATCGTAGTTGGTGAATGATTTGAAACGATGGAAGAGCGACGATTTTAATCAATGGTTTCTGTGTCGCCACTCAGTCAATTGGAGGATTTGTAAGAGATTTCCGGATTTCGAAACACATAAGCTTCGTCAATGGATTCAGAAGTGTTTTTTTTTAATTAAGGGTGAGAAGGATAAAGCTTACCTTTCTTTTGTTTTGTTTTGATTTTTCTTAAGGTGCAGCTGAGTAACTAAGGGTTTGATGCAGTTGTTCCTTTGACTACCTACTTAACTATTTCTAACAAGTGTGAAGACAAAAGTAAGGAAGGAGGTTGAAGAGAAACTAAAGTTGTGTTTGGTTTCTATGTCTCCACAACCTTTACATTTGATTTTCCTTTAGTGAGAAACTTCTTTACGCTTTCTCAGGTACGGATGTTGTCTATATGTGTTGTAGTAATATTTATATAATGCTTATGCATATATGTATCAGTAATATTTATGTGATGCTTATACATATATGTATATATATATAACACCATGTAATTTTTAAGAGATGGATTCCTTCATATCTGCTTACAATGTGCCCTTCCTATACAGCTGGATCTTTCTTGTAACAGAATTATTTTGTGTTTTGTTGTACCGGTGACCATACTGCCCTCATATAAACACTTCCTGAGGATGGATCGAATTCCATTGGATCGTAGATGGATGTATGATAGATGTTATACTGGGCGAAGAGGTTTGAAGGAATCGTTTGTAACAGGGGTTGAAGAGTTCATCCAAAAAGCAAGACAATATAA